>Ga0164241_10003752_pt1 | contig 15063 bp, 11 predicted proteins | sample OricomyardsoilBY_FD_108780 | JGI IMG/M metagenome (GOLD analysis project Ga0164241, IMG submission 108780) | Backyard soil microbial communities from Emeryville, California, USA - Original compost - Back yard soil (BY) | ecosystem: Environmental > Terrestrial > Soil > Unclassified | place: USA... | reverse complement strand
TCCTCGGTGGTGGTCATGGGATGCGGCTGTCAGGAGACGGCGGCGTTGATCTGTGCGGTGGTGATTGCCCCGCCGGTCAGGCCCCAGTTGTCCAGGATCTTGCCGTAGGCGCCGGTGTCCATCAGGTGCTGCATGGCCGCCTGGATCGCCGGGGTGAGCTCGGCCGGCTCCTTCGGGATGGCGATGCCGTAGGGCGCGGTGGCCAGGTCGCCGCCGACCTTCTCGAACTTGTCCCCGGTGGCCTTGACCGCGTAGTCGACGACCGGCGAGTCGGCCAGGTAGGCGTCGATCCGGCCGGCCAGCAGGGCGGCGTTCACGTCGTTCTGCGTCGGGAAGCCCTGCGCGATCGGCGCAGCCTTGCCGGCGTCCTGGCAGGCCTTGAGCACCGAGCCCTCGACGGTGGCGTCGGTGAGCTGGGCGAGCTGGGTGGTGCCGTTCTCCGCCCCGACCGACAGCCCGCACAGGTCGGTGGTGGTGCTGACGTTCTTCGGGTTGCCGGCCAGCACCATTGTCGAGGTGCCGGCGCTGAAGTAGGTGACGAAGTTGACCGACTGCTCGCGATCCTTGGTGTCGGTGAACGAGGACATGCCGATGTCGTAGCGCCCGGCGTTCAGGCCGGCGATGATGCCGTCGAAGCCGGCCTTCTCGATCGTCACCTGCAGGCCCAGCACCTGGCCGAGCGCGTTGGCCAGGTCCATGTCCATGCCGATCGGGGTGTCCTGCCCGTCGGGCACGAACTCGTTCGGCGGGTAGGTCGCATCGGTGGCCACGATGATCGTGCCGGACTGCTTGAACTTGTCCGGCAGCATCGCGTTCAGCGAGTCCACCTTGGCCAGGTTCAGGTTCAGCGGGGTGGGCGTTTCCGCACCGCCGCCGGTTGACGAGGCCGAGGCCGCAGCGGAAGTGGCCGCGGACGTCGATCCGGGCGGCGTGGTGCTCGCCCCGCAGGCCGCGGTAGCCAGCAGGATACCCAGGGCGGCACCCCCGACGAGGGCAGAACGTACGCGTGACTTCTTGATCGACAGCAAGATCTCTCCTGACCGAGCGACGGGCACGGCCAGGTGAATGACCGTTGACATGACCGCATCGTGCCACGCCCGCCCCGATCGGCGTATTCCAACTTGGTTAAGCGTGACGCCTCATTCCAATGCGGCACGCAGATGGGGTAGCAGTACCCGATCCGCATCGAGCCAGTCGACGCCTTCGAGTTGGTCCGCGGCGAGCCAGCGGATCTCGTCGTGCTCGGCCGGCTCGATGCTTGCCGTCGGATCGGCCAGCCGCGCGGCCAGGCAGTGCAGCACCCGGTGATCGCCCAGCTCGACGTCCGGACCGATCCGGCCACCCACTTCGACGTCCACCCCCAGTTCCTCCCGCAGTTCGCGGACCAGCGCGGCGGCCTCCCGCTCTCCCGGGTGAGCCTTGCCGCCGGGCAGTTCCCACCGACCGGCGTGCGCGGCGGGCCGGGTTCGGCGGGCGGCCAGCACCCGGCCGTCCTGGATGACGGCGCCGGCGACGACCACCACGACCTCGTCGGCGGCCAGCGCGGCGATCCCCAGCAGCGTCCGCTCGGCGCGCAGCACGCGGCGCCGCAGCACCGGCCAGGCGACCAGGAACCGGGCGCGCCGTCGCGGTTCGAGCGCGACGTCGACGGTGACCAGCGCGCCGGCGGGGGTGTCCGCCACGAACAGGCGCAGCCGGCCGCCGCTCGCCGCCCCCACCGGGCCGGTCAGCACCAGGGTCGGCGGCACCAGCCGGGAGTCTTCGGCGGCGCCCGGGGTCAGGTCGACGGCGGCATCGAACGACCATTCGGGCCGGGTGAACCTGAGCAGGTCCCCGTCGGCCAGCGGGGCGAACGGGCTCCTGGCCCGCCCGATCACCTCGGCCCCAACGCCCAGTGCGCGGGCCGTCCTGGTCCACAGGTCGCAGCGGCCGAGCACCCGACCGACGGTCTCCGCCGGCGCCTCGAGCAGCATGGTGGCGCGCAGCGGGATCACGTCCGCTCGCTCTGGGGGGCCGTCTCGCGGGCTCGGCAAGCCTCGTTCACGTCCGCACAGCCTACGGACGCCGGACGTCCGGGAGCGACGTACCGGGGTACCTCACGGCCGGGAGCGTCGACCACCCCTAACAGGTCGACGTTCCCGGCCGGATCATGTCCCCGACGAGCTGACCGGAAACCCCGGATGCCGCCGGAATCGCGAACCGGCCGAGAGGACGTTCCTGCGCCGGAATGACCCGGATCAGGTTCGACGGTCCGGGACTGCGTGTCCCGCTCTCAGCCCGGCGCACCGGACTCCCGTGTCATCAGCCATGCTAGGGCCTGATCAGGCCGGGCGGATCGGTTCGGCGTCCGGAGGGGTGAGTGGATCGGGCGAAGTGCCCCCGGATGGCGCAGCCGCCCGGGCCGCGAGCACGCCGAGCAACACCAGTGTGATGACACCGAGCAGGGGGTAGACGGTGCCGAGGGCGGACTGCCAGCCCGGCCGGGACGCCGGCTGGTCGATGTACTGCTGCGCGATGAGCAGGCTGACCACATAGCTGCAGGTGGCGACGAACCAGCCGACCGCCAGCACGCGCACCGACGTGAGCCGCTGACGCGGGCCGAACAGGCACCAGAGCAGGAGCGGCAGCACCCACACCCAGTGGTGCGACCAGGAGATCGGCGAGATCAGCAAGCCGGTGATCTGCACCGAGAGGAACCCCGCGGTGCGGTCGCCGGCCCGCAGACACGCCCACGCCGCCCAGACTCCCAGCACGGCGGCGGCGGCCGCCAGGACCAGCCACACCGAGGTCAGGTCCTGGCCGGCGAGCCGGGCGACCGCCCCGCGCAGCGACTGGTTGATCGCCGACCACACCGGACCGGTCCGGCCCGGGTCGAGCATCAACGCGGTGAAGAACCGGACGGTCTCCGAGGGCACCAACGCGAGCCCGAACAGCACCGTGGCCGCGAAGAAGAGCACCGACCAGAGCACGGCCGACCAGCGGCGCTGCAGCAGGTAGTACAGCCCGGTGATGGCCGGGGTCAGCTTGATGCCGGCGGCCAGCCCCACCGACGCCCCGGCCAGCCACTCCTTGCTGGCGACCGCGCCGGCCAGCAGCAGCGCGCACAGGAACAGGTTGATCTGGCCGTAGTTGAAGGTGGTGCGCACCGGTTCCAGCCACAAACCAAGCGCGGTGACGGTGACGACGATGCCGCGGACGTTCGCGATCGGGTTCGGCGCCTTCGGTCCGGCCCGACCGAGCAGTCGCAGTGTGCTGTAGGCGATCAGTCCGATCGCGACGAAGGAGGCGAGCTGCCACAGCACCCGCAGCAGGGTCCAGGGCAGCCAGGTCATCGGCGTGAAGATGATCGCCGAGAAGGTCGGGTAGGTGAACGGCAGGCTCAACGGCTCGGAGACGAAGTCGTACAGGGTGCCGTCGGTGAGGTGCTGCGCGCCCTCCAGGTAGACCTTCAGGTCGACCATCGCGAACGCGTCGGTGCCGGCCAGCGTGGCCAGCACGTGCAGGACCATGGACAGTGCAAGCAGGGCCCACGGAGCCCAGGACGACGCCACGAACCGCCGCATCGCGCCCAGCACGCCTGACCTCCGGGTGCGGCCCGTCCGGGGTGCCGCAACCCGGCGTCTGCCGGCGGCAAGCGGCCGCCCGCTGATCGTAGGTGGCTGGGCGCCCGCCAATCCCCCGCCGCGCGGACCGTCCCCGCCGGACCCGGCCGCCCGTTCATTCCGGCACGGATTCTGACCCAGCCCCACCCGGATTCCGACCCAGCCCCGCCCACCTCCACACCAGCAGCTCAAGAAGGCTGCCCACGTGGATCTCGGGCCCACGACAGCCGGCCGCATCGACACCGTCCGACCCGGATTCCGGCGCCGGGCGGCCGTGACCGCCCGTCATTCCGTTGGGACGGCCAGGACGGAGGGCCGGCCAGTCGTCCAACTCGCGCCTGATCCGGCACATTCAGGGTCCGATGACCGGGCCAATTTCCGCGCGGTTGCGCCGTCGGCCGAACGCCCCACCGATCGGCGGGTCCGGGCGTAGCGTACGAGCAGGACCCAGCCGACTTCGGAGGTCAGCATGGCACGCTCCCGCAGGAAGATCGCCGAGACGCCGGTGCCGGACCGGATCGTCATCCCGGACCTCGAGGGCACCATCGTCGCGGGCGCGCTGCGCCAGGCCGAACTGGTCGGTTTCGCCCTGGCCGTCGCCGATCCGCCGGGCGACCTCGCAACGCTGCAGATGTCCGCCCGGTGGGTGGTGGCCTTCCAGGAGCCGCCGGCCGGATCCTCCCGGTTCCGTGGTGACACCGTCGTCGTCACCCTGCGCCGGGACGACGGCGACGGCGCCGGCGACCGCGAGCCCCGCCAACCCCTCCCACCGCGGTTGGCCGCCCGGCCGCCGCGGGAGCGGGACGAGCGGTCGGACGCACGCCGGCCCCGAGGCGGCCGCTTCGAGATCGACACGCCCGAGGACGCCACCGTGCTGCGCTTCGAGCCCCGTCGCTGACCAACCGGCGTTCGGGTCGCCGGCCGACGTCCCCGATGCGCGGGCCGACGTCCCCGACCCGAGCACCGCCCCGACCCGAGCACCGCCCCGACCCGAGCACGGTCCCCGACGCGAACGACCGCGCCGGGTCAGATTGCCGGACACGGTCGCCGCGGGACCCGGGTGATCAGTCGGACAGGAACGCCTGCGTCAGCGGGGCCAGCCTGGAGTCGGCGCCCAGGGCGACGCCGTGCACCGCATCTGCCGTACCCAGCACCGTGGTCAGCTCGAAGACCGGGATGTTGTAGGCCTTCTCGACCAGGATCTGCTGGGCGGTGGCCAGGTACTCGTTGCGCCTGGCCTGGTCGGCGGTGGACTGCTGGCCGACCAGCGCGGCCTCCAACTCGGCGTCGTCGATCTTGTACCAGTTGGTGCCGGTGACCGAGAACTGCTGGCGCAGCACGTCGCCGTCCGCCCGGGACAGGTTGGCCCACACCAGGTCGAACGAACCCTGGCCCAGCCCGGTGCGCAGATCCGGCACGGTTCCGGTCCACAGTCCGACGTCGATGCCGACATCCTTGAGCTGCTGCTGGATGTACTCGACCGCGGCCTGGTTCGGGCCGAAGTTGGAGATGTAGGCCAGCACGAGATGCAGCTGCTGACCGTCCTTCTCCCGGATGCCGTCCGCCCCCTTGGCCCAACCGGCCTGGTCGAGCAACGTCCCCGCCTGGTCCGGATCGAACACGATCCGCGAGGTCTGGTCACTCCACCCGGGGGTGTTGTGGGCCAGGCTGCTGGTGGCCACCGCGAACGAGTCGTTCAGCGCGACGTCCCGCACGTCGGCCGGGTTGATCGCCAGCGCGATCGCCTTGCGCACGTTGTCGTCGGCGACGATCGGCCGGCTCTCCACCGGCGAGATGCCGAACGCCAGGCCCGGGTTCGCCCGGACCACCAGCGGATGCCCGGCATCGGACAGGGTCTTGATGTCCTGCGGCGCGACGCCACCGATCACCCGCACCTGGCCGGATTCCAGGCTGCCGGTCCGCACGCCCGACTCGGGCACGATCTTGAACACGACGTGATCCAGGTGCGCCGCCCCGGTGTTGTCCCGGTCGGCCGGGCCCCAGGTGTAGTCGGCCCGCTGGTCCAGCGCCACCTCGGTGTTCTTGGTGTAGTGGTTGAGCGTGAAGGGCCCGGTGCCGACCAGTTCCGGCCCGGTGCCGCGCTGCGCGTACGGTACGGCCAGGGTCGCCGCACCGACCGGCGCCAGCGCCACCGACGAGGTCGCCTGCAGGAACGAGCCGTTGGGCGCGCCGAAGGTGACGGTGAGGGTGCGGTCGTCGGCGACGGTGGTGCCGGTGTACCCGGTGAGGTACGGGATCGCGCTGAGCGCGTCGGCCCCGTTCGCCACGATGTCGTCGAAGGTGGCCTTGACGGACTCGGCGGTCAGCGCAGTGCCGTCGGAGAACGTCACCCCCGGCCGCAGGCTGAAGGTGAACGAGGTGGCGTCCGGCGACGCGGTGAACGACTCGGCCAACCAGGGCAGCAGATCGCCGGTGTCCGGGTCCTGCTCGGTGAGCGAATCGAACAGCTGCCGGGTCACGTACAGGGTGTCGTTGCCGCTGCCGGTGCCGCTCGGGTTCAGGCTGATCGGGTCGTTGCCGACGGCGAAGGTCAGCGTGCCGCCCTCGGTCGGCGTCGCCCCGGCCGAGTCGCTCTCCGACGCGGCAGCAGAACCGGCCGCGGACGACGAGCCGCTGCCTGCTCCGGCGGTCGTCGTGCCGGACCCGCAGGCAGCGGTGAACAGGGTCAGGCCGAGCAGGCCGGCGATCAGGGCGGCCTTTCGGGGGCGAACGCGCAACATCGGAGAACTCCTGGGAACCGGTCGGGTGAAGGGCGGGCGCGGTCGGCGTCGACATCGCTCGCCGCTGCGGAACCGGCCGGTCATCGGACCGCGGTCCCTGGCACGGCGGCCAGCAGCCGCCGGGTGTACTCGTGCTCGGGGTCGGCGAAGATCTTTCCGGCCGAACCGGTCTCGACGATCCGGCCCCGGTACATGACCGCCACGTCGTGGCAGATCTGGCGAACCACCGCCAGGTCGTGGGAGATGAACAGGTACCCGACGGCGAGGTCGCGCTGGAGATCGCCCAGCAGCGCCAGGATGTGGGCCTGCACCCGCACGTCGAGCGCGGACACCGGCTCGTCCAGCACGACCAGGTCGGGCTGCAGGGCCAGCGCGCGGGCGATGGCGACTCGCTGCCGCTGCCCGCCGGACAGCTCCGCCGCGCGCCGGGCGCCGGTCCCGGCCGGCAACTGGACCCGGTCGAGCAGCTCGGTCGCCCGGTCCCGGGCCGTGCGCCGGTCTTCCCCGAACGAGCGCAGCGGCTCGGCGACGATGTCGATGACCGAAAGCTTGGGATGCAGTGCCGCGTAGGGGTTCTGCTGCACCAGCTGGAATCGCCGGCGCAACTCACGCAACCGGGCGGCGGGCAGCCCGGCAAGCTCGACCCCGTCGAAGACGACCGAGCCGGCGGTCGGGTCGATCAGCCGCAGGGCCAGCCGGGCGGTGGTCGACTTGCCCGAACCCGACTCCCCCACCAGCCCGAGGGTGCGACCGGCGGCCACGTCCAGATCGACGGCGTCGACGGCGCGGAACGCCGCCTTGCGACCTGGTACCGGAAACGCCTTGACCAGCCCGCGGACCGCGAGCAGCGGCCTGCCGGCCGGAGCCGGAGCGGCGGTCACCGGACCCGACAGGTGCAGGGCCGGTGCCGCGTCCAGCAGGGACCGGGTGTAGGGGTGGGCCGGGTCGCGCAGGATCTGCTCGACCGGGCCGTCCTCGACGATCCGGCCCTGCGACATCACCACGATCCGGTCGGCCCGGTCGGCGGCGACCGCCAGGTCGTGGGTGACCAGCAGCAGACCGGTGCCGTTGCGTTGCACCAGATCGCCGATACGGTCCAGGATCTGACGCTGCACGGTGACGTCGAGCGCGCTGGTCGGCTCGTCGGCGATGAGCAGCGCCGGGCTGGCGATCAGGGCGATGGCGATCAGCACCCGCTGCCGCATCCCGCCGGACAGCTCGTGCGGGTACTGCCGGGCCCGGATGGCCGGGTCGTCCAGCCCGGCCGCGGCCAGCGCCTCGACGGCGGCGGCCCGCGCCTGCGACCGGCGGGCCCGCCGGTGGATCAGCAGCACCTCGGCGACCTGGTCACCGATCCGCCTGACCGGGTTGAGCGACACCGTGGGATCCTGCGGGACAAGTCCGATACCGACCCCCAGCACGGAGCGACGTTCCCGCCGGCCCACCTGGGTCAGGTCCCGGCCGCGGAACTCCAGCGCGCCGGTGACCGCGGCGCGGGCGGGCAACAGGCCGGCCACGGCCAGCGCGGTGGTCGACTTGCCCGACCCCGACTCGCCGACCAGCGCGACCGTCTCACCGGCGTCGACGGTCAACGAAACCCCGCGCACCGCCGCGACGTCATCCTGCTTGGCCCGGTAGGTGACCTCGAGATCTCGGACCTGCAATACCGTGTCGCTCATTCGCGACCCTCCTGCCCGGCTCATTCGCGACCCTCCCGCCCGCCCTGGGACACCCGGCCGGTGGCCAGCACCGTCAGCACGATGGTCAGGCCCGGCATCACCGTCAGCCACCAGGCCGACCCGAGGAAGTCGCGGCCGCCGGAGACCAGGGAGCCCCACTCCGGCGTGGGCGGCACCGCGCCGTAGCCCAGGAAGCTCAGCGCCGACACCGCGAGCACCGCGGTGCCGAATTCCATGACCGCGAGCACGAGGACCGGTCCGGCGGCGTTGGGCAGCACATGCCGGCCGAGCACGCGGAACCAGCGGGCCCCGCCCGCGCGGGCCGCCTCGATGTACGGGCTCTCCCGGACCCGCAGCACCTCCGAGCGCATCACCCGAGCGCAGGCGGCGATGCTGGCGATGCCCACGGCGATCGCCACCTTGACCGTGCCGAAACCCAGCGCGGTGACCAGGGCCAGCGACAGCAGCAGCGCCGGGATCGCCAGCAGCACGTCCATCGCCCGCATCAGGCCGCTGTCCAGCGGGCCGCGCACGAAGCCGGCGACCAGGCCGACCAGCGAACCGACGACGATGCCGACGGCGACCGCGATCAGCGCCGACCCCAGGGACAGCCCGGTGCCGTGCACGGTGCGGGAGAACAGATCCCGACCGAGCTGGTCGGTGCCGAACGGATGCTCCCAGGACGGCGGCTGCAGCTTGAGCCTGGGCGCGGCGCGCAGCGGGTCGGTCGAGGCGAAGACACCGGGCGCGACCGCCGCGATCAACACAGCGGCCAGCCACAGCACCGAGAGCACCAGACCTGGCCGGCGCAGCGAGCTCCGAGCCGCCCCCCAGTGGCGACCCGTGGACCGGGCGGCGGGCGCGCGAGTGGCGGTTCCGGCGGTTGCCGTCCGGTCGACGAGTTCGAGATCCAGTGTCATGGCCGGGACGCCTTCGCCGCGGCCCTGGGCACGATGCGCCGGTCGAGCAGGGGGTACAGCAGGTCGACGGCAAGGTTGACCACGACGAACACCAGCGCCGCGAACAGCACGATGCCCTGCACCACCGGGGTATCCTGCGCGGTCACCGCCGACGCCGTCAGCCGACCCAGACCCGTTCGCGAGAAGACCGTTTCGGCGACGACGGCGCCGGACAGCAGCTGGCCGACGATGAGCCCGGTGATGGTCAGCGCGGGCAGCGCGGCGTTGCGCAACGCGTGCCCGAGCAGCACCCGGGACGGCCGCGCGCCCTTGGCCCGCGCGGTGTCCGCCCAGGGCTGATCCAGCGCGTCCTGCAGGCTGCGGGACAGCAGCTGGGCGATCAGCGCCGACGTCGGCACGGCGAGCGTGACGGCCGGCAGGACCAGGCTGGCGAATCCCTCGTTGCCGATCGCCGGGAACAGCGAGAGCCGGAACGAGAACACCTCCAGCAGGATCAGTCCCAGCCAGAAACCGGGAACGGCGACGCCCAGCGGCGGCAGGTTCAGCAGTGCCCGGTTCAACCGGCGGTACCGCGTGCCGGTGGCCAGCAGTGCGATGCCGGCACCGAACACCACGGCGAGCAGCAGGGCCAGTGCGGTCAGCGCAAGCGTCGCCTGCAACCCCGCGGCGAGCAGCGCCGTCACCGGCCGGCCGTTCTCCCAGGAGGTACCCAGATCACCGGTCAGCGCCCGGCCCAGCCCGGTCAGGTACTGCACCGGCCACGGCTGGTCCAGTCCCATCGAGGCGCGCAGCGCATCGGCCTGTTCCGGCGTCACGCCGTTGGCCTCGATGCCCAGCCGGACCTCGACCGCGTCGCCGGGCAACGCCCACAGCACCAGCCAGGCCACCGTCCACGCGGCCCAGAGGACGACCACCGCCTGCCCCAGGCGGCGGACCAGATATCCGGTCACCGTCGGGTCCAGGTTTCGATCAGCAGCTCGTGACCACGCGCCCGGGCCTCGTGGTCGTGCGTGATCGAGGTGATCAGCAACTCGTCGGCGCCGGTCACCCGGGCCAGCACGGACAGCTGCTCGACCACGGTGGCCGGTGACCCGACGAAGCGGGTGGCCAGCCGGTCGGCGACCAGGTTCCGGTCCGCCGCGGTCGGCGACCACGTCGCGGCCTGCGCCGGCGACGGGTACTGGATCGCGCCCGCGCCGGTGCGGATGCTGTGCACCCACTGTGCGTAGCCGGCTGCGAGATGCTCGGCCCGGGTGTCGGTGTCGCTCACCACCACGTCGGCCGACACGATCACGTGTGGCCGGTCCAGCTCGGCCGACGGGCGGAACTGCGCCCGGTAGGCGGTCACCGCCTCCAAGACTGCGGACGGTGCGACGTGGTAGTTGGCGGCGAACGGCACGCCACGCCGGCCGGCGACGGCCGCCGACTCGCCGCCGCTGGAGCCCAGGACGAAGACCTCGGGTGCGGTGGCCGCCGGCACCGCGACGTCGATCCCCTCGGCCGTGGTGTGTTTGCCGGCCAACAGTTCCAGGATCGTGCCGACCTGCTCGTCGTAGTCGACGATCTCGGCGCCGCCGGGGTTGAGCAGGCCGCGCTGCGCCCCGAACCGGGGCGATCCGGCCAGCGCCGCCCACCCGGTGAAAGGCGGCGGGATCAGCAGCCCGTCGACCGTTCGAGCGGCCGCCGTCGAGGATTCGGTGGCGAGCTTGTCGGCCGGCGCCGGACCCGGCGGGCGGCCGCCCGACCTACCCAGCCCCAGGTCGATGCGGCCCGGGAACGCGGTGGCCAGCAGGCCGAACTCCTCGGCCACCGAGAGCGCGGTGCGATGACCCAGTTGTACCGCCCCGGATCCCAGCCGGATCCGGTCCGTGACGCCACCGGCCAGCGCGATCAGCACCGCCGGCGACGAGCCGATGACGCCCGGGTTGAGGTGGTGTTCGGCGAACCAGAACCTTTGGTAGCCAGCCGCTTCCACGCGGGCCACCAGATCGAGGCTATGGGCCAGTGCCTCCCCCGCATCGCTGCCGACGGCGACCGGCACCAGGTCCAGCACCGACAGCGGGACCGAACTCGGCTGGCTCGCGGTCACCGGAAGGCCTTGCGCCGCTGCAGGTCCACCACCGGCGCCGGCCACGGCGGGTCGGCGATGGTTCGACGCAGCTCCGGCGCGACATCGGCCTGGAACAGTTCGAGCGAGTCCCGGTACTCGGCCGAGGTCAACCCGCCGGTGTCGGCATGGATGTGCACCACCCGGTGCCCCAGCTTCTCGTGGTACCGGTGCACCTTGTCGATGATCTGCTCCGGGCTGCCGATCAGGGCCGAGCTTCGCGCCAGGTAGTCGTCGAAGTCGGTGAACACCGGCGGCAGGCCCCAGGCCGCCTGCTGCGCCCGCTGGGCGAGGAAGATCGGCCGGTAGACGCGGGCCGCGTCCTGCGAGGTGCGGGCGGTGTAGTGCCCGGCGCTGCCGGCGCCGACGACGATGTCCCGGGGATCCCGGCCGCGGCGGGCCCAGTCCTGGCGATAGTGATCGATCAGCTCGGCGTAGGGGTCGACCGGGTTGGTGACGTTGGCCGAAAACACCGGGTCGCCGAACTCGGCGGCCAGTTCCACCGAGGCGCGAGAGGTGGCACTGCCGTGCCAGATCCGGATCGGCTGCTGCAACGGCTTGGGCCAGACGGTGGCGTCGGTCAGCGGCACACGCCGGATCCCGCCGGCGGACGGTGTCCAGGTGACCTTCTCCCGCGTCCAGAGTTGGCGCAGCAACCGGAAGTTCTCGGTGATGGTGTCCCACTGCCGCTCGCGGGTGATCCCGAACAGCTCGGCCTGCTCCGGCCCGTTGCCCTTGCCGATGATCAGTTCAAGCCGGCCGCCGGACAGATGATCCAGCGTCGCATAGTCCTCGGCCACTCGCACCGGGTCCAGTACCGACAGCAGGGTGACGGCGGTGAACAGCCGGATCCGCGAGGTCAGCGCCGCGATGTGGGACAGCACCACCGGCGGCGCGGTGGAGATGAACGGTGCGTGGTGCCGTTCCCCCACCCCGTAGCCGTCGAAGCCGAGTTCCTCGAACAGCACGGCATTGTCGACGACCTCGGTGAACCGGTCGGTGACACTGACCTGGTCACCGGTCAACGGATGCAGGGTGTGGTTGATCAGCGTGATGCCCAGGAACTTCACGGGCGTGCTCCTTCGGATGCGGCGGGGTCCGCGCCCACGCCGAACCGCGCGGGTGCCAGAAAGGTCGCGCGGCCCTCCCGAGGCGCGCGGAAAAAACGCTGCGGCACAACGCCTATCAGCGCAACCGGGGGACCGGTCGGGTCAGTGGCGACAACCGGCGCTGTGCACGCGGCCCAGGTCGACGTGCCGACGCCGGAAGGTGAACAGCCGACGGCAGGGCGAGGCCGCCTTCGCCGCCTGCCGTTTCCCCACCATGCCAGGTCCCTTGTCCGCCGCCTGGGGCGGCCGTTCGTGCTTGTGCGGAACCGTTCCGCACCGGGTCGTCACCTGGGGCACCCCGCCACGTCGTGAGGGTTGCCGTCCGGTCAGCCAGGGCCAGTCGCCGGAACTCGAGACCGGTACGAAAGTAGCGACCGGACCGGGCGTCCGTCAAATGCCCCCGACCACCATCACACGAGCCCGGCGCGTCCCCGACCGACCGTTGACACGGCCGGCCTCCCCGTCAGCCGGCCGCGAACGCGGCGAGAAACGTGTCGACACCCGCGCCGACGGGCGCAGCGACATCGCCGGGACGCAGCCGCACGGCGCCGAAGCCACTGCGCGCCAACAGATCGTCGCTGACCAGCGCCATCAGGTGCCGCGCCGCGACGTCCGGGTCGGTCAGCCGCAACCGTCCGGTGGCACCGAGCTGGGCGAGCTTGCCGGCCAGCCGGGCAACGGTGCGTCAATCGCGCGACAACCGTTGCCCGCCAGCGCCGGACCCGGGTGACGGTCCCACTCGACCGCCATGTCGCGACGGCGCGCGGCCCGTGTTCCAGGACACCCCGACCACACTTGGTCAAAGCTTCATACAACTGTTACGCTCCGCGATAGGTCGTGAGTACCAGCGCGTAGCCCCGGCTTGCTGGTCGGCAACCCCTTGTTCCACGACGGGGTGCTCCGGGTGAGGACCCGGCCGGCACGCGGTGTGCCGCGCAAGCGTTGGTTGCCTCCCCACAGGTGCCCCGAGCCCGAGAGACGTCCATGCGAAGGATCACGCGCCGGCTGCGGCCCGGTCACGCACGGCCTTCCCGTTCCGTCGACACCTGTTCCGGCGCGGTCTGTCCGGGCGCCGGCCGCGCCTGTCGCTAGCCGGCACCGCCGGCCGTCGCGCATCACTTCCACCGCCGTTCGGGGCGCCGCCGCGTCTCAATCCGCCGAAAGGCCGCCGGCCGGCCGGGTTCCGCCGCACCCTCGGGCCGGCAGAGCCTCGGCCGCTCGACGCCGTCCGCACCAGCTCCCGGCCGACGAGCGTCGTCCGGGCGACCCCCGAACGCCCGGCCCGGGACTTCCGCACCCACCACGAAGGATCCACCCAACACCATGACCAGCTCCCGCTTCCGCCGACGACTGGCCGCCGCAACATTGGCCACCGCCCTGGTGCCGATCACCGGCCGGATCCGGGCCACCCCGCTGCAGCTGAGCGCGGTGAGCGGCAGCAACACCGACCGGGTGGTGATCGACCGGGTGTTCGTGCCCGACGAGCACGTCCTCGGCACGGTCCCGATCGAGCGGTGGCGGCACGACGACCTGGGCACCGCGAGCGACGCCCGGCCGCACCACTTCGGCCTGGCGCACACCGTGCTGGCCGAGCTGGATCGGTCCACCCGGGCGCCGGCTCGGGCGGTCGCCGCCGCCTGGCGGCCGCGGATCGCCGAGATCCGATCCCGCGCCTATCAGCTCGCCGACGAGGCGGCCGCGGTCGGCGGCGGACGGCACCGGCTGGACGAGCGGCTGGCCACCAAGGTGACCAGCGGAGAAGCGCTGTCGACGCTCACCCGCGCGCTGGTCGTCGCCCGTTCCGGCCGCAGCCTGGCCGGGGACGACACCGCACAGTTGCACGCCAGATCGGCGCTGTTCGTCCTCGTCCAGGGGCAGTCCGCGGACGTGCGGGACGCCCAACTGGCCCAGCTGGCCGAGTTGGCTCGCTGACCGGGACCTCCGCGTGACCGCCACTGCCGTGATCGGCGCACCCGACCGGCCGACCCGATCGAATCCACCCGAAGCAGGAGCAGCGTCATGAGTCCCGAGTTCCTCTGGTACATCCCCAACCAGGTCACCGCGGGGCACCGCGGCGAACCGGCCACCGCGGACCACAACAGCCTGGACACCCTCACCGCCCAGGCGCGGGCGCTGGAGCGGCACGGCTGGCGGGGGGCGCTGCTGGGCGCCGGGTGGGGCCGGCCGGACACCTACACCGTGGCCGCCGCGCTGGCCGCCCGGACCACCACCTTCGAGCCGCTGATCGCGATCCGCCCCGGCTACTGGCGCCCGGCGAACTTCGCCGCGGCCGCGGCCACCCTGGACCAGCTCACGGACGGCCGGGTCCGGGTCAACATCGTCTCCGGCAAGGACGACCTGGCCGCCTACGGCGACGTCGACGGCGATCAGGCCCAGCGGTACGGCCGCACCCGCGAGTTCGTCCAACTGGTGCGACGGCTCTGGACGCAGGAGAACGTCACCTACGCCGGCGAGTACTTCTCGGTCGCCGACTCGACGGTGCAGCCGCGCATCCGGCCGCGGCCGGGCCGGCCGCACCCGACGATCTACTTCGGCGGGGCGTCGGCGGCGGCCGAAGAGGTCGGCGCCACCGAGGCGGACGTCCAACTGTTCTGGGGCGAGCCACGCGAGGGCATTCGGGAACGGATCGAGCGTCTTCGGTCGCTGGAGGCACGCCTGGGCCGCGAACACGCACCGCTGCAGTTCGGGTTGCGGGTCACCACCTTCGTCCGCGACACCACCGAACAGGCGTGGGCGGACGCGGAGGCCAGGGTCGCCGAGATGGCCCGCGGCCGCGCGCACCCGCAGAACCTGCACCGGGTGACCGCGGTCGGCCAGCAGCGGTTGTTCGACCTGGCCGCCCGCGGCGAGGTGCTGGACGAGCACCTCTACACCACGCCCGGCC
>Ga0164241_10003751_pt1 | contig 15065 bp, 12 predicted proteins | sample OricomyardsoilBY_FD_108780 | JGI IMG/M metagenome (GOLD analysis project Ga0164241, IMG submission 108780) | Backyard soil microbial communities from Emeryville, California, USA - Original compost - Back yard soil (BY) | ecosystem: Environmental > Terrestrial > Soil > Unclassified | place: USA... | reverse complement strand
TCGTCCTCTCCCCGCTCATCGCGCTGATGAAGGATCAGGTCGACGCGCTGACCGAGGTCGGCGTGAAGGCGACGTTCTTGAACTCGAGCCTCTCGCTCGACGAACGAGAGACGCGCATGCGGGCGATCGAGGCCGGCGAGTACGAGCTGGTCTACATGGCGCCCGAGGGTCTGCAGGCGTCCGCGGGTCGCGCGCTCTCTCGCATGGATCTGCGCCTCGTCGCCGTCGACGAGGCGCACTGCATCAGCCACTGGGGCCACGATTTCAGGCCGGCGTATCGCGCGCTGTCCGGCCTGAAGAAGCGCTTCCCCGACGTACCGGTGCTCGGGCTCACAGCGACCGCGACCGATCAGGTCATTGGCGACATCATCAAAGAGCTCGCGATGGACAACCCCATGCTGATGCGGGGCTCATTCTTTCGACCGAACCTGCACGTCTACGCGGTGAAGAAGGGCGGCGAGGGGCCGTCGCGCACGCCGCCCGTCCGCGACGCGATCTTGAGCGTCGTCCGTCAGCGTCCGGGCGACAGCGGCATCGTCTATTGCCTCGCGCGGAAGACCGCCGAGCAGACCGCCGAGTACCTGCAAGAGCACGGCGTCCGCGCCGCCGTCTACCACGCAGGCCTCGAGCCCGAGGCGCGCTCGCTCGCGCAGGAGCAGTTCAAGAACGACGAGGTCGACGTCGTCGTCGCGACGATCGCCTTCGGCATGGGCATCGACAAGAGCAACGTGCGCTACGTCGTCCACCGCGATCTGCCGCGCTCGGTCGAGGGCTACTACCAGGAGATCGGCCGCGCCGGCCGCGACGGCCTGCCGAGCGACTGCATCATGTTCTACTCGTGGAGCGAGGTCATCGCGATCGAGCGGCTGAACGACGACTCTTCGGACGAGGTCTTCGAGCGCACGCGCTCCCAGGTCCGCGAGATGTTCCGCTTCGCAGAGTCGGGCGGCTGCCGCCACCAACGCATCGTCGCCCACTTCGGTGAGGACATCGCCGCGTGCGGCGACGCCTGCGACCACTGCGGCGCCGCCGAGCTTCGCCTCGACAAGAAGGCGCGCCCGAGGGGCCGCGCCGCGAGCGGCGAGCGCGCGCCATCCCCGCCGCGAGACGCCGTCCACTCGACGCACGGCGCGCTCTTCGACGCGCTGCGCACCCTCCGCAAAAAGCTCGCGGACGAGCGTCGTGTCCCCGCCTACGTCGTGATGAGCGACGCGACGCTGCTCGAGATGGCCGAGCAACAACCGCGAACCGAGACCGAGCTCTTGCGGATCAGCGGCATCGGCCCGAGGAAGCTCGCCGCGTACGGCGAAGCGTTCCTCGAGATCCTGCGCGGCGCCTGAAGGAGCGCGCCGCCCCCGCGCGCCACGTGGAGGCGCACGCTCCTCCGCTTTGGAGCGGCTCCGCTCAGGACGCGGCGCGGTAGGGCACGTACTGCTCTCGCGCCGTCTGCACGGACGGGCGCGCGTGAATTCGAGCGTTCCAGTCCGCGAGGTTCTTCGGCACGTCGCGGAACACGCCGTGGTCGATCGCCTTCGAGGTCGCCGCGTAGAGCTGAATGTCAGCGAGGCTCAGCTCTTCTGCGAAGTACTCGTGCGGCCCCAGCATCGCGCCGAGCGTCGCGGCGAGCCCTTGCGCCTCCTCGCGGAGGACCTCCATGCGCTTCACGTCGCCTACGGCCTCAGCCTTGTAGAGTTCGCCGAAGTACCCGCGTCCCCCGAGGATCGGAGCCACCGTCGCCGCCTCGAAGAACATCGCGCGGAGCATCCGCGCTCGTCGGGACGGGTCCTTCGGGATCAGCCGCCCATGCTTCTCCGCGAGGTGGATCGCGATCGCGCCCGACTCGCTGAGGAGGAGGCCGTCGTCCTCGAGCGCGGGGCTCTGGCCGGCGGGAAACTTCGACCGGAACTCCACGCTGCGGAGCGCCGGCTGGTCCACACTTCGTTGCTCGAACGCGATGCCGAGCTCCAGGAGCAGCACCTTCGTCTTGAATGCGTTCGGAGACCGGTCCCAATCGTAGAGAATCACCATGATGCCACGTCCCTTTTCGGGTGAGCTTCGTGCCCACACCGACGAAGACGAGCCGACCGCGCTTTGGGATACGAAAATAGAAAAATGAGGTCTGCCGACGTATCCAAAACGCCGGCCCGCGCGTCCTCGATATCGTGGGTGAGAAGATGATCGGTGCACGCGAGGGCCTACTCGAAGCCAAGGCGAAGTTTCGCGCAGAGTGCGCCGCGATCCGTCCAGGGCTTCACCGGTTCTGTGCGCGCATGCTCGGCTCGGTGACCGAGGGCGAGGACGTCGTACAAGAGACGCTCGCGATCGCGTTCTATCGGCTGGGAGAGCTGTCGGACGAGGGCGCGCTCCGCCCATGGATCTTCCGCATCGCCTATCGAAAGTGCCTCGATCTGCAGCGCTCGCGTCGTCGCTTCCGGCTCCTCGAGGAAGACGATCCCGAAGAGATCGCGCCGACGAACCTGGTCGACGAGCACGAGGCGCGGGTCCTCGCCGCGAGGGCGCTGTCGGCGATCGTCCTGCGGCTGCCGGTGCGAGAGCGCGCGGCCGTCGTGCTGAAGGACGTGCTCGATCACTCCCTCGAAGAGATCGCCGCGATGACCGAGTCTTCGCTCGGGGCCGTGAAAGCCGCTCTGCATCGCGGCCGCGTGAAGCTCCGCGATCTCGAGAGCGCCCCCGAAGAGGCATCTCCCGAGCAGAGCAGCGTCGTCGCGGAGTACGTGGCGCGGTTCAACCGACGCGATTGGGACGGAGTGCGCGCGCTCCTCGCGGACGACGTGCGGCTCGAGCTCGTCGACCGCCACGATACGCCGCTAGGCGATCGCTACTTCACGAACTACATGTCGCTGACGTGGACGTGGCGACTCGCGCTGGCCATCGTCGACGGGCAGCTCGAGATCGTCCACTTCGTCCGCGAAGGCGATGCTTGGCGCGCAAGGGCGGTCGTGATGCTTCGCGTCGTCGACGAGAAGGTGCACACCATCCGCGACTACGTGCATGTCGACTACCTGCTCGAGGGGTCGAACATCGTCCCCTCGAGCGATCTCTGATCGCGGCCGCCCCCGTACTTCGAGCCGAAGCTCAGCCGCCGAGGCAGCCGCACGCGCCGCTGACGAACTTGGAGCCGCTCGCTCCGTTCGCCGTGCAGCACTTGCTACACGTATCCATGTCCTTCTCCTTGTCGCACTTCTTTGTGGCAGCCGGGTTGTCCTTGCACCCGAGGCCAGTGCCGACGACCGGAACGAACACGAAGAAAATCACCGCAGCGATTCGTCTAGCGAGCATGGGGTCCCTCCGAAAAGGAACGTACGCGGCGACGAGCGAAGCTCGCAAGCCAGCTCGGTGACTCCAGCGCGCTACGGCTTGAAGTCCTCGCGAATACCGCTGTCGGGCAAGAGTGAGCCGCCATCGCGCGGCGGAACCAGCGTCGACTGCCCCGCCCCGACCACGACGAAGCCGACGTCCGCGTCGCGGACCTTCTCGGTGTTTCGCTCGGGATCGATCTCGGTGCACTTCGAGTGCTCAAAACCTCTCGAGGTAAACACGTAGAAGCGGCCGGCGTAGCGAGAGAACGCCCACGCCCGAACGTTCCACATGCCCTTGATCGTGTAGACCGGCTCCGTCTCGAACGAGCGGCGATCGATCTCGGAGATCTGCCCATTCCCGGCCGTGAATGCGAAGAGCTTGCCGTCGCCGCCGCCCGTCAGCTCGGCCGAGAGCTTGGGGCCCGGCGTCTGCGAGACCTCGAGAGAGGGAAAGCCCACGGTGGAGAGGCCGAGGACCGGGCTCATCGTGAAGAGGACGTCGTCGCCAGAGCCCGGGGAGGCGGACGTGAAACCCATCCCGAGCTGCGTCATCCCGCTCGGATGCTTGTACGGCGTCGGTGTGCACGACGCATCCGAAACGCTGACGCGGAACATCTCGCCCGACCCATAGAACACCCACGCGATCCCATGCCGATCGACCGCCATCGACTGGGGGATTCCATGTGCCTTGCAGTCGAGCTTGCCGATCGAGGTGTAGGCCGGCTTGCCAGGCACGCGAGGGTCGAACGAGAAGAGATAGTCGTCGTCGCTGACGAGATAGACGAGGGCGCCGTTCTGGACCGGGATGAGCGAGGGCGTCGCCTCTTCGGTCGGCTTCGGCTTGTCATCGAGCTCGTCGTGCCACGCGTCCGAGTTGACCTTCTTCTCTTTCGCGCGCGCATCCGACGGCGAGCCGCAGCCCGCGCTCGCGAGCGCGACGAGCACGCAGAGCGCCGCAGACCATCTCGGGAAGAGCCCCATCGGGGGGTATGGTAGCGAATCATCGGCCGAGCGCTCGCAGAGAGCGCACCGGAGCGCCGCCCCAAACCGCCACGCGAGCGCTTCTCGTGGTCGCAGCGCTCGCCACGCGCGCGAAGTCCGTTGCATCATGCCCCGATGACCGTCATCGAGCGCGCCGAGAATTGGATCTCTCACGACCCGGACCCCGTTGCGAAGAGCGAGCTCTCTGCGATCGTTCAGCGCGCAAAGGACGGGGACGACGCCGCGTCGAAGGATCTCGGCGAGCGCATGAGCGGCCCTCTCGAGTTCGGGACCGCTGGGCTCCGCGGCGTCATCGGGGCCGGCGAGAGTCGAATGAACCGCGCGGTCGTGCGCCGGACGACGTTCGGTCTCGGCAAATATCTGCTCGCGCAGCCGACCTTGCGGGCCAAGACGCAGGGCGTCGCGATCGGCTACGACGGCCGCCGCATGAGCCGTGAGCTCGCCGAAGACACGGCGTGCGTCCTCGCTGCGCTCGGCATCCCTTCGTTCTTTTCTCCAGGCGTGTGTCCGACACCGGTGACCGCCTACGCCGTCACGCGCTTCGGCGCGTGCGCAGGCGCCATGATCACGGCGAGCCACAACCCACCCGAGTACAACGGCTACAAGGTCTATTGGGGCAACGGCGCGCAGATCATCCCGCCGCACGACAAGGGGATCGCCGCAGAGATCGCGAAGGGTCCCGAGGCCGACGCGATCCCGCTCCTCGACTTCGAAGAGGCGAAGCGCGCGGGCCTGGTCCGCGAGTTCCCGGCGGATCTCGAGTCGAGCTACCTCGACGCGGTGCAGGCCCTCTCGCTCGAGCGCGGCGGCGATCGGTCGATGCCGATCGTCTACACGCCGCTCCACGGCGTCGGAAACCGTCTCGTCCGCGAGACGCTCGCGCGCGCTGGGTTCACTGCGGTGACGAGCGTGCCCGAGCAGGCCGAGCCCGATGGTGAATTCCCGACGGTCGCGTTCCCGAACCCCGAAGAGAAGGGCGCGCTCGATCTGTCGTACGCGCTCGCCGACAAGCTCGGCGCCGATCTCATCATCGCGAGCGATCCCGACGTCGATCGCCTCGCCATCGCGGTCCGCGTCTCGGGCAAGTGGGTCCAGCTGACGGGCAACCAGGTCGGCGTGCTCCTCGGCCACTACCTGCTGACGGAGGGCGACCAGAGCGGCGAGCGGACGGTGCTCGCGTCGTGCGTCTCGTCGCCGCAGCTCGGCGGCATCGCGCGCGCGCTCGGGGTCTACTACGAGGAGACGCTGACCGGGTTCAAGTGGATCGCGAACCGCGCCATGGAGCTCGAGAAGGAGCGCAACCTCCGCTTCGTGTTCGGCTACGAAGAGGCGCTCGGCTACACGGTGGGCCCGCTCGTCCGCGACAAAGACGGGATCAGCGCTGCGCTCCTCTTCGCCGAGCTCTTCGTGAAGCTGCGCGACGCTGGCAAGACCGCGACCGACGAGCTCGAGCGCATCGCGCGCGCGTACGGGCTCTACGCGAGCGGACAGGTCTCGGTGACGATGAAGGGCCAAGACGGCCTGGAGCGGATTCAGGCCGCGATGCGAGGCCTCCGCGAGCGCACGCTGACCGAAGTCGGACCGCTCGCGGTCGTCGCGCTGTCGGACGTGAAAGCAGGTACGCGAAAGGACGCGAGCGGAGCCGAGACGAAGCTCGCGCTCCCGCCGAGCGACGTCTTGATTTACGAGCTCGCGGGCGAGTGCCGGATCATCGCGCGACCCAGCGGGACCGAGCCGAAGCTCAAGATCTACTTCGACGTCAAAGAGACGATGAAGGCGGGAGAGCCGCTGGCGGACGCAGAGAAGCGGGCAGCTACGACGATGGATGCGCTCAAGAAAGCCTTCGCGACGATCGCGGGGGTCTGAGCCGAGAGCGACGGCGCAGCGCGGGGGTGTCGCTCACGGCCTCTGGAGGATGAACGCGACGTCGCGTCCGCCCGGGACGTCGAGGAGGAACGGCGTCGTGGTGACCTCGAGCGCGCCGCTTCCGTCCTGAGCGACGACGGTCACGATCCCAGGGACAAAGGCCGCGCCGCCGTGCGAATACGTGACGCCGACCTCGTACGGATAGGCGCGGCGAGCCATCGCGGTGTCCAACCAAAACGACTCGACGCCGGGCGAGGCAGAGCCGGCCGAAAGGAGCTCACCCCCGGTCGCGAGCGACGGCGTCGCTGCGCTCGCCGTGCTCCGTGTGAGGTCGGTCACGTCGAGATCGAGATCGACCGACGCGTCTCCCCCGTCCCAGGTCGCAGTGACCAGCGTCGTCGGCCCCGCGTCGACCTCGGCCCCGACATCGGAGAGCCATCCGTCGATGCGCCGCTTCTTCGTGGGCTCCTGGTCTTCCAGCACGCGCGCGTAGAGCGCGAGCTCTTTACGAAAGAGCTGACGCACGCCGCGCGCATCGGGCCCGCGCGTCGCGTTCTCGAAGCCCGCGTCGAGGATCGACATCGCGCCCCACGCATCGTGACCGGCGGCGCGGCTCGACGCGAGCAAGAGCAGCGTCGATGGATCCGTCGGAGCGCCGCCGAGCGATCGCAGGAGCGCGCGCTCGCCCGCGACGCGTTCGTTGGGCCCGAGCGTCAAGAGGCGGGCGCCCGCGATGCGCAGCGCGGCGGGCGTCGCCTCGGGCGACGCGGCGATCGAGCGATAGGCGTGGACCGCGCGCGCAGCGTCGCCTGCGGCCCGGGCGGCGTCGCCGACGAGCACGCGGTTCAGCATCGAGGCGTCTGCGCGCAGCGCCTCGTCGGCGATGAGCTGCGCGGCCTTCGCGTCGCCGCGAGCGATCGCGTCGTACACCTTCGCGACGACGCCTCGTCGTGGCGGCAACGGGGGCTTCCCTTCGGGCGCGCGTGGAGCCGTCGCGCGCGGACGAAAAGACGATGCGGGGTCGGCGCGCACTTCGGCGTCCGACTTGGCGAACACGATCGGATAGGTGATCGCCGAAGGCGGCGCCCCGTCCGGCAGACTCGGAAACTCGATCGACTCGAACGCGTGGAGCACGCACACCGTCAGCTCCGGGCTCTTCAGTTGGTTCTCGATCGCGCGCGAGCTCGTCACGATCCCGCTCGCCGCGAGCTCGAAGTGGACGACGATGCGCCCACCGACACGCGCGTCGTGGTGGAGCGCCTCTCGATAGCAGCCGCGGAACCGCCCGAAGTTGCGATGGACGACGCCCTGGATCGTCTCTGCCGGCAAGCGCGGCGGCGCGACCGTCTCGGGGGTGACCGAGTCGCTCGACGCGGCGGCCGCGGGGAGCGCGATCGCGGCGACGTCGATCCCCGGATCCGCCGCCTGCGCCTTTCGTTCTGGGAGCGCGTCCACGAGCGGGTCGAGGCTCATCGACGAAGGCGCCTCTTCTGGAAGCGGGCGGCCGCGGGCGATCAACGCGGCCATCGTGAGGGTCGGCTCCGGATCGTCGGGCAGCGGCTCGAGATCACCCGCGGCGGCGACGGGGACCGTGGCGAGCTCCCGAGAGCCCGGAGTCATCGCGTTCGGGCGGAGAGTCGCCGCGGTCGGGGTCGCGCTGCAGCCACACAAGGCCGCGAAGACCGCAAAGACCGCGTGGTTTCGTCTCATGGCGGCATTGGACAACGGACCGCGCCCCAGGTTTTGGATAAGTGAGCGAGGTTCTGCGGACGGGTGTAAGCCCCGCACGCCGACGTCGTTCTCCCACTCGACAACGCGCTTCGTATCCGCTTCGCCCCGCCGCGAAGCCTACTCGAGCGCCACGGGAGGTTCCTTTGCAACGCTATGGCTTTGTCCTTCGCCGAGCGCGCGCCCATGGGCTCTGCGCGCTCTTTCTTCTCACCGGGTGCGGCTCCGCTGCGCCAGGGATCGCCGGCGCCGACGCCGACTACCCCCCGAACGCGGGCGTCGCACAGGCCGCCTACCCGAGCCCCGGAGCCGCACCCGCGGCGGCGGGCATGGGCGACTCCTCTCCTCAGGCCGCGCAAGCCGGCCGCGCCGCGAGCGCGCCGAGCGTGCCCGGCGTCGCGAACGGTTCGCCTGCACCTGGTGCGCCCGCGCCGCAGAACGCAAAGTCGATCAGCAGCGCCGACCCCAAGACGACCGCGCCGAAGCCGCTCATCGCGTACACCGGCAGCCTCGCGATGCTCGCGGACGGCGACCAAATCTCAGACAAGCTCGACGGAATCGTCACCATCGCCGAGTCCTACGGGGGACACCTCGGCGGCCGCACGAACGACACCGTCAACGTCAAGATCCCCTCGGACAGCTACCGCGAGGCGGTCTCCAAGATCGAGAAGATCGCCGAGGTGACGGAGCGCAACGTCCGCGCGCAAGACGTGACGGCCGAGTTCCGCGACCTCGAGGTTCGCCTCGAGAACCTGAAGGCGACGCGCAAGCGCCTCGACGAGTTCCTCGGCAAGACCACGACCCTCGCCGACATGCTCACGCTCGAGCGCGAGCTCGAGCGCGTCTCGACCGAGATGGATGTCATCGCAGGACGCCTGCGACTTCTTCGCGAACAGACCAGTCTGAGCGAGCTCTCGGTTCGCATGGTCGCAAAGCCCAAGTCGATCGCGCAGGTCGTCGAGACGAAGACGCCCCCACCGGCCCCGCCGCCGCCACGAGCGATCGATCTCCCGGTGCCGTGGCTCGGCGCCCTCGGCATGGACACCCTCCTTTCCCTTCAGAACCCGTCCTGAGAATCGCCATGAAATCCAAAGAGACCTCGCACGGCACGAAACGAATCTTCCTCGCAGCCCTGCTCCTCTCGTTCGGCGCGCTCGCCGGTTGCGCCTCGAGCGCCCACGTCGACACGCCCGAGAACTTCGCCGAGCTCGAGCACGGCGACGACTTCGACTACCGCGCGACGAGCGCGAACGGCGTCGTCATCGGAGTCCGCGTCGAGAAGAACGATCCGCGTGGCAACCTCGACTTCTGGGTCTCCGCGCTCGACGCGAAGCTCGAGAAGAGCGGCTACGTGAGGCAGGGCGACAAGCCGGAGAAGGTCGCGGCCCCATCGCTCGACGGCGCCCGCTTGAAATTCGAGCGCACGAAAGACGGCCGTCCCCACGCGTACTGGGTCACGGTGTTCGTCCACGGCGACGAGCTGCTCCTGGTCGAGGCCGCAGGCGACACGGCGTTCTTCACGAAGGACATCGAGAAGAAGATCGACGAAGCCACGCGGACGCTGACGCCTGGCTGAGGGCCTACAGATCGATGGCGTGCACGACGTCGACCTCGTGCCCGAGGAACCGAGACGCGACGTCGGCGAAGCTCTTCGGTAGATCCGTCACCAATAGCTCGAGCGATCCGGCCCCAGTCCGAGTCGCCAGGAGGCGACGCTCTGCCAAGAACGCTGCGACGTCCTCTGCAGTCGCGGCGGCGCCATCGACGATCGCGACGCCCTCGCCTCCGAGCTCGCGCGTCGCCTCTTCGATCACGTGGCGGAGCAGCGGATAGTGCGTACAGCCGAGGACGATCGCGCGCGCTCCCTTCGCCAGGACCGGCTCGAGGTAGCGCTTCGCGACGAGACGCGGGACCTCACCGTCGATCCAGCCCTCTTCTGCGAGCGGAACGAAGAGCGGCGCGGCCTGACCGATCACCTCGGCCCGCGTCGTGAGCCCCGCGATCGCCCGCGGATAGGCGCCGCTCGCGATCGTCCCCACCGTGCCGAGGATCCCGATCGGGTGGTTGCCCGCCACAGCGACCCCGGCGCGCGCGCCAGGTTGAATCACGCCGAGGACAGGCATGTCGAGCTCGACGCGGAGCGCATCGAGCGCGACGGCGCTCACCGTGTTGCACGCGACGACGAGCGCCTTGACCCCGCGATCGACGAGCACCTTCGCGCAACCGAGCGCGTAGCGGACCACCGTCTCGGCGCTGCGGGCGCCGTAGGGGACGCGGGCCGTGTCGCCGAGGTAGACGATGCTCTCGTTCGGCAGCTTCTCGCGAAGCGCGCGCACGACCGTGAGGCCGCCGAGCCCCGAGTCGAAGACGCCGAGCGGAGCGTCGCTCATCAGATGTCCTCGATGCGCAGCAGCACCGGCGGTTTCGCGAGATAGCTCGCTCGGCCGATCGCTCCGAGCGCGGCCGTGACCGAGCCTTCGCGCGCGACGTGCGTCAGCAAGACGACGTCCGCGATGCCGTCCACGCCCTCGGTTTGGATGATCTGGGACAGGCTCACCCCCTCTGCGCTGAGCGCGCCGGCGATGTTCGCCATGACGCCCGGCTCGTCCCGCACGCGGAGGCGCAGGTAGTAGCAAAGCCGCGTCTCGTCTGGAGACAGGACAGGACGCGCAGCGAGCGCGCGGCCGCGCGTGGCGAGCCCCGGCACGCCGGCGACGAGGTTCCGCGCCACGTCGAGGATGTCGGCGACCACGCTGACCGCCGTGGGCATGTCGCCCGCGCCGCGCCCGGAGAGGAGGCACGGGCCGAGCGCGCGGCCCTCGAGCCGAACCGCGTTCAGCGAGCCCGAGACGTTCGAAAAGACGCTCGTCTTCTTCACGAGCGCGGGGTGGGCGCGCAGCTCGATCGCCGTGCCGTGGTCTCGGCCGACGACGAGGTGCTTCAGCGTCATCCCGAAGCGGTCGGCCATCTTCACGTCGAAGAGATCGAGGCCGCGGATGCCTTCGACCAGAATGCCGTCCTTCGGCGGCTCGACCCCGAAGGCGAGCATGGAGAGCACGAGGAGCTTCTGCGCAGCGTCGTGGCCGTCGATGTCGAGCGACGGATCCGCCTCTGCAAAGCCCTTCGCTTGCGCCTCTGCGAGCGCGGCCTCGAAGCTTGCGCCGTCGTCGACCATCCGCGTGAGGATGTAGTTGCTCGTGCCGTTCAAGATGCCGACGAGCTCGGTCACCTCGTCGCTCGCGAAGGCGTCCCTCAGCGTGCGGACGATCGGGATGCCACCGCCGACCGCGGCCTCGAACGAGAGGTCGACCTTGCGCTCGAGCGCGAGCGCGAGCAACTCCGGACCTCGCTTCGCCAGCAGCGCCTTGTTCGCCGTGACGACGGCCCGATCGCTCTCGAGCGCGCGGATCACCGCTTGGCCGGCGAGCGCTTCGCCGCCCATGACCTCTACGTAGATGTCGATCTCGGGATCCGAGAGGACCGAGTCCGCGTCGCTGGTCAGGAGCGACTTCGGAAGATCGGCGACGCGGGCCTTGTCGATGTCGCGAACGAGGACGCGCCGTAGCTCGAGCGGGACGCCTACGCGCTCGCGAAAACGCTCTGCGCGCTGCATGAGCAGCGAGACGACGCCGCCCCCGACGATGCCGCAGCCGAGGAGGCCGATTTGGATCGGTGCACCGCCATGCGGACGGCGACGCTCGGGGAGACCAGGCGGGGGACCGGAGCCTTGAGGACGCACAATCCGCGGACTCTACCACCGGTCGCGAGAAGGACGCGGTTTCGAGACCTCGCTCGCTCACTCCCCTCGTTCGGCGGCGAGCAGGCTCTTCGTCACGACGTGCGTCGGAGACTCGAGGACGTCCGACGGCGCCCCGCTCTCGACGATCCGCCCCTCCGAGAGGACGTGCACGTTCCGCGCGGCGCGGCGCGCGAAGCCGAGCGCGTGCGTCACGACGATCATGGTCAGCCCCTCGGACGCGAGGTCGGTCATGAGCGCGAGCACGTCGGCGGCGGCGCGCGGATCGAGCGCGCTCGTCGGTTCGTCGAAGAGGAGCGCCTTGGGCCGCATGAGCAAGGCACGCGCGATCGCGACGCGCTGTTGTTGTCCACCCGACAGCTCCGCGGGCCGAGACGACGCCTTCGCCGCCAGGCCGACTCGGGCGAGCATCTCCTTGGCGCGAACGTCGACCTCGTCGCGCGGCTCGCCCAGGGCCAGCGTCGGCGCGAGGAGCAGGTTCTCCATCACGTCGAGGTGGGGAAAGAGATGAAACCCCTGAAAGACCATGCCTACGCGCCGGCGCAGCGCAGAGAGGAGCGCCGCGTCGCGTCTCGGTTGCGCGCGCTTCGGGATGATCATTCCGGCGACCTCGACGCGGCCTTCGTCGAACGTCTCGAGGCCGTTCAAGCACCGCAGGAGCGTGCTCTTGCCCGAGCCGCTCGGTCCCACGAGCGCGCAGAGCTCTCCCTCTTCGACGCGAATCGACGCGCCCGAGAGCACCACCGCGTCTCCGAAGCGCTTCTCGAGCAACTCGGCGACGATCACGCGTGCACCGCCTGGACGCCCAACCGCCTTTCGAGGCGCCGCGACAGCACGGCGAGCGGGAAGCTCATCGCGAGGTAGAGGAGCGCGGTCATGAGCGTCAGCTCGACCGTCGCCTGCGTCGACATGTTGAGGACGCTGTAGCGCTTCGTCAGCTCGATGACCGTGACGACCGAGCAGACGCTCGTGTCCTTGAAGAGCGCGATGAAGTCGTTGACGACCGGTGGGATGACGATGCGGCTCGCTTGCGGAATCACGACACGACGGATTGCCTGCCAACGCGTCAGCCCGAGCGCGAGCGCGGCCTCGGTCTGCCCCACCGGAACGGCCTGAAGACCGGCCCGATAGATCTCTGATTCATAGGCCGAGTAGTTGAGCGACAGCCCGAGGATCGCCGTCGGCAGCGCGCTCATCCGCAGTCCAAGCTCTGGCAGAAAGAAGAACAAGAAGAAGAGCTGCAGCATGAGCGGCGTCCCGCGCAAGATCTCGACGTACGCGCCGAGCAGCTTCGCGAGCGGCCAAGGTCCATATCGTCGACCGAGCGCGACCCCGAGACCGAGGAGCACGGCGATCGGAAACGCCGTCACGCTGAGGAGGATCGTCATCCCCGCCGACTCGAGGAGGATGCCGCCATCGGCCCGAACGACCGCAAAGCCGTGTTTCGGCTCGCTCGCGCGAATGGGCTCCACCGGCGGTCCAGGAGACACCAGGACAGAAGACGCGTCGGGCTGTGCGGACGAAGAAGGAGAAGGTCCGGGAGAAGCGAAGACTCGCGCGAGCGCGGACTGCTGCTCGTTCCAGATACCGTATTTCTCGTAGAGTCTTCGCAGCGCGCCCTCGCGATACAGCGCCGCGAGCGCATCGTCGATCGCAGAGACCAGCCGCGACTCGCCTTTTCGCGCATAGAGGACGTAGAAGCCCCCATCGATCGGTTGCCCCGCCGTGAGGAGCTTCGGAAAGCGCGGCATGTAAAACGATACGATGGGCGTGTCTTGGATCGTCGCGTCGAGCTTGTCGTTCTCGACCTCGCGCATCGAGTCGGTGTTGCCGTCGTAGCTCGCGATCGTCGACGTATCGTGGAAGAGGCGCTTCGCCGTCGTCTCTGCGGCCGACCCAGTCAGAACGCCGATACGCCACTTGCCCCCGCCCGACGGGGGCCGCGACAGATCTGTGAAGCCGCTGACGGGACCGCCGACGCGCACGAGGAGCTGGAGCCCGTAGTAGTAGTACGGCTTCGTCGCCTCCATCGCCGCGGCGTGCTCGGTCGTCAGCTCGTAGCCGTTCATGACGACGTCGATCTGACCGACGCGCAGAAGATCCGGCAGCTTGTCCCAGTTGCCCTGAAAGAGCTGGGCGCGGACGCCGAGCTTCGCGGCGATCAGATCGGCGAGCTCGACCTCGAAGCCGGTGACCTGGCTCGGATCGTCGTCGCGCGGGTAGACGTACGGCCCGCCGCCCTCTTGATCCGCGCCCCAGACGAGGACGCCTCGCGTCTTGACGCGATCGAGATCGTCCGCGTCGGCCGTTCGGCTGAGAGCGAGCACCGCCAAACACGCCAGCGCCAAGATCAAGGATCGAGAGGCTCGTGACACGGCGCGCATCGTACAGCACGACGGACACGCCCCTTTCGCGCCGTCCGGGCCGACGTCGCCAAGAAAAACGGTCACGATTCGCGTCGCTGCGTCTCGACGTAGCGCGAAAACCCACCTACGCAGCGCCGCCGTGCAGCCTCGCTACCTCTCGCCGACGAAGGCCTGGACGCTCGCGCTCGCCGCGACGCTGACGATGGCCGTGAGCTACTTCGATCGCCAGACGCTGGCGGTCCTCGCGCCGACGGTGACGAAGGAGCTCGGGATCTCGGACACGCAGTACGGCTTCCTCGTCGCCGCGTTCTCACTCGCTTACCTGTTCGGCTCGCCGCTCGCCGGGCTCATGATCGATCGCGTCGGGGCGCGGCGTGGCCTGCTCGGCGCGGTCGGGCTCTGGACGCTCGTCGCGGCGCTGCATGCGCTCGTGCCCGGCTTCGGCGTCCTCTTCGCGCTGCGCCTCGGCCTCGGTCTCGCCGAAGCGCCCAGCTTTCCAGGCGCGTCGCAGGTCGTGCAGCGCGCACTACCTCCGGCCTCTCGCGCGCGCGGCTTCGGCATTCTTTTCACCGGCAGCTCGCTCGGTGCGCTCATCGCGCCCATCGCCGCGAGCAAGCTCGCCGCCGCGTATGGCTGGCGACCTGCGTTCCTCGTCACGGCGATCGCGGGCCTGTTGTGGATCCCGATCTGGATCCTCGTGACGCGCGATCCGCAATCCCGCGAGGTGCTCGACACGGGCACGCTGTCTGATCCCGAGCGCTCCGAGGCCTATCGAGAGCCTGCCGTGCAAGCTGCGCCGGCCCCACCCAAGCCCGGCTTCTTCGAGACGCTCGGAAACCCCGCCGTGCTGCGTGCCGCCGCCGTCGTCCTCGCGAGCGCCCCGCTCGCGGGCTTCGTCCTGAACTGGAGCGCGAAGTATCTCGCCACCGCCGAGCACGTCGCGCAGGCCGACATGGGCAAGTACCTCTTCATCCCGCCGATCATCTATGACGTCGGCTCGATCGGCTTCGGACACCTCGCCTCTGC
>Ga0164241_10003750_pt1 | contig 15065 bp, 14 predicted proteins | sample OricomyardsoilBY_FD_108780 | JGI IMG/M metagenome (GOLD analysis project Ga0164241, IMG submission 108780) | Backyard soil microbial communities from Emeryville, California, USA - Original compost - Back yard soil (BY) | ecosystem: Environmental > Terrestrial > Soil > Unclassified | place: USA... | reverse complement strand
CCGGTTTGAACCAACCTGGGAAGAGGAAAGAAAATAATTTGATCAGTAAGAATGACTTCGGGCAACATACCGAAATTAAACCAGATAATAATGACGCAACCGCTCAAAAGGTGCACAGTACTACAACAGGCAGTGCGGTAATAAATTCAGAGATACAAAATACAACTCCTTTAATCGAAACAACTGAAAACAAATCGGATACCCAAACTTTAAAATCGCCAGATCAAAATCTATCAACATCAGAAAAAAAAGATGTGCCATCCTCTAAAAACGGTGTAACAAAAGAAAACCGTTTTTTTGCAGGTCTCATTACCGGGCCTGATTTCAGCAAAGTAAAATCGGCCGCTTTTAGCAATCCCGGATTCAGCGTGGGAATTCTTGCCGGATACAACATAACTAAATCCATCTTTATAGAAACCGGATTTCTAAGCGATACCAAATACTATGCAAGCGAAGGCAACATGTTTGATAAGGAAAGCGCTTCTATGCCAGATGAAATGACCGTCAATAATCTTGAAAGCCGGAGCAAAATACTGGAGATACCAATAAAAGTTGGGTACCGGTTTTATCAATCAAAGAAAACAAATCTTTTTGCAGCAGCGGGTTTTGCAACTTACCTGTTGACTAAAGAAAAAAACAATTATAATATCACTGAAAATGGCACGCCCGGGAAAATGGAGGGGATTTATGAAAAGAACGATTTAATAATGCCGGCCGTATTCGATATCAGTTTCGGTTGGGAACAGCAATTGTCAGGATTACTTAAGGTTAGAATAGAACCCTATTTAAAATTACCCGTGCAGGGTATTGGTGTTGGTAAACTTCCTGTGACCAGCGCCGGTATTCAAATTGGATTAGTCAGGGATTTCAAATAAACAGTTATTTATTTTTCTTTAAAAAAAAAATCTGCAAAAAGATTAATGGCAGCGCTACGCCCTGAAAGTGCAATGCCAGCGCAGTTTTAAAAAGAGTTTGTCAAAAAAATTATCTTCTCATCGTTAAAAAACAAAAAAATGAAAAAAATCAATTTACATGTGACGCTTATGGCGATAGCCGTTACGTTAGCTGTTGTATCGTGCAACAAAACACAAGATAGAATGGTATCGCAGGATGCGCATCCTGCCAGTGTTACCCAGAACATGATTGCTGAAAACGGCGCTAATCCTGATGAAGCTTCTATTACAGAAAACATGAGCGCTACAGAAAACAGGGGTATAGGTGCTGCTTCTCAAAATAGTGGCCATTATCTTTATACAGAAAGTAATGAGTCTGGGATGAACTATATTTTAGGTTTCCAAATAAATTACAATGGTTCTCTGAAATGGAACAGCAAAACTGCTTCGGGTGGCATGGGTACAGGCGCTCATTTGGGATCGCAAGGTGCGTTGGCATTGAGTAAAAACAACAGGTGGCTTTTTGCAGTGAATGCGGGAAGTAATTCGGTATCGTCTTTTAAAGTAAACAGAGATGGAAGCCTCACGCTGGCAGACACAAAAAAATCCGGCGGAATGAATCCCAACAGCCTAAGTATTCATGGAAATATGCTGTATGTATTAAATCACGGAAGTGATAATATACACGGCTTTTGGGTAAGTAATGATGGTAAACTTACTGACATAAATGGCTCTACAAAGCCGTTAAGCAGTACTGGGGTGGATGCACCGCAAATATCGTTTACTCCTGATGGAAACTTTTTAATTGTAACGGAAAAAGCCACCAACATGATCGGGACCTTTAAGATCATGAACAACGGCGCCGCAGGCACAGGTCATTTTAATCCGTCCGTTGGCAACACGCCATTCGGATTCGATTTTTCAAGAGACCATTATATGATTGTTTCCAACGCTGAAATGGGCGCTCCAGGCGCGGGTACCGGCACCTCTTATATGATTAACAACAATGGAAAAATAAAAGACGTAAACGGTGCAAAGCCAGATTACCAGGTTGCCCCATGCTGGGTAGCTACTACCATGTATGGCAGGTTTGCCTACATGACCAATAATGGTACTAACAATATTTCAAGTTATTACGTGGCGCCATGGGGTGGTTTGTATTTGGTAGAAAGTGATGCCGGTAAAACAGGAGCTGCGCCACTGGATATTGTGGTGGCTGCAAATAATTATTACGTTTATTCGCTTAATGCCGGCACAAACGATATTTCGGGATTTCACCGAATGTTTTTTGGCAAGCTTGGAGCATTGAATACAACCGGGGGATTGCCCACCTCTGCGACAGGGCTGGTCACTTTTTAAATCCGAATTGTTCGTTGTGAAAGACAGGTTGCTCGGGTAACAACCTGTCTTTTTATTCCTAAAAATCTTTCAACGATGTGTTCTTATAAAAGCAATAAAGAATATGAAATGGAAGCTTAAAATTTTGCTTATTTTTTGCAGCAACTATAGTAAACAAATAAATAAACAGATTCTTATTTTAGTGGAATGCCGGCGGAATGAGGTCTAATTATTTGTAACCGTTAACTCTTCAGCACAAATACAAAAAGAATAGTACCGCTCTCGATATCATTATCAGCGGTCGGAAATTTTAATTCCTTAGCTTTTTGTATAGCAATATTTCTGAGTGTCGGATTGGACGTTGTAGTTCCTCTCGAAATTATGGCGCTAGTCACTTTGCCGGAGCCATCTACTTTTATGTCGACATATACTTTTGCATTCTCATTGAAGTCGCCCTGCATGTTGGGGAAATGTATCGGCCTGCGCCCTGACAGTCCGCTTACTACACTCACGCCACTTTTTCCACCTGGTGAGTTTCCATACGAATCTGGTTTACCATCAGGACTTCCTGCGTCCCCATTGCCAGGTTTGTATCCCTGGTTTTTATAGCCATTATCTTCTGTTGCACCGTTTCCTCCATTTCCTGTACCTCCTTTGTACAAAGATTTTGGTTGGGGCGGCGCAGGATTTGGATTTACTACTGGCGAAGGATTAACGTTTTTAGATGCTTTTGTGGTGGCTTCCTTATTTTCTATTTTGGCTTTATCATCCTTCTTTTCCGTCTTCACTATTGGCGCTGCTGTTTCATCGTTATTATTTTCGTCTGCCTGTATATTTTGAGATGGTTGGTCCGCAGCTTTTCTAACAGAATGAGTTGAAGCCACGCTTTGATTGTCCGGCGCGCGTTCTCCTTTTACCAGTGGTTGCACATCGCCAAGACCTTCTTGTTCATTGCCAAGATTTATTTCGATCAGATCCAACGTTGAGGGAGGCGGGGGCGATTGAATTTTCCAGGTATAAAATACCGCTAACAGAAGGAACAAGGCACAAATGATAATCGTGTAAAGCAAAGCCTTCCTGTTTTTTTCTGCCTCAAAAGAATGATTGATAGCGCCTGCGTTCAAAATGATAATAATTTTTTTGTTCAAATTTAGCCAATAGACAAAAATAACTTTGTTTGTAAATGTTAAAAGAAAAAATCTATTCTGCCTTTTAGGTTTTGGTGTAGTTTCTCTCCCCAAATAGCAAGCTGCCAATCCGCACCATATTGCTCCCCTCTTCTATTGCCATTTTGTAATCGACGCTCATGCCCATGCTCAATACATTGAATATTGAACATTGAATATTAAGCATCGAATATTCATTATTGAATGTTGTATATTTATCAAAAAGATCTTTTAAAGTTTTAAATTCATCTTTTACCACATCTTTATCGTCAGTAAACGAAGCCATACCCATCAAGCCACAAATACGAATGTTTGAGTATTTGATCTCTTTCAAGATATTATCTAATTCATTTTCATCCAACCCAAACTTCGTTTCTTCCTTAGCAATGTGAACTTGCAAAAGACAATCGATAACCCGGTTATTTTTTTTTGCCTGCTTATTAATTTCTTTCAATAATTTTTCGCTGTCCACACTTTGAATCAGCGATACAAAAGGCGCGATATATTTTATCTTGTTAGATTGAAGATGACCTATGAAATGCCAGCGAATATCTTTGGGTAGTTGTTCGTATTTATCTACCAATTCCTGCACATAATTTTCTCCAAAATCCCTTTGCCCCAGATGGTACAATTCTAAAATATCTTCTATCGGTTTTGTTTTGGAAACGGCGACCAGCGTTACATTCTTTGCTTTTAATTCTTCGCTAATGCTTTTGTATATTTCTGAATTTACTGCCAATAGTATCTTCTGTTTTATTGGTGAATTATTAAACCTGCCAGGTTTCAAAAACCTGGCAGGTTTGCCGAAGGACTATTTTAAAATCCCCCTGCTTATCACAATCCTTTGCATTTCACTTGTGCCTTCATATATCTGTGTAATCTTTGCATCTCGCATCATTCGCTCTACATGATATTCTTTTACATATCCATATCCTCCATGAATTTGCACTGCTTCTGTTGTAACCCACATAGCAGTTTCGCTGGCAAAAACTTTTGCCATAGCAGCGCTTTGGGTATAATCCTCACCATTGTCTTTTTGCCAGGCTGCTCTGAGACATAGCAGCCGCGCCGCATTAATTCTTGTGGCCATATCAGCAATTTTGAATTGAATGATTTGGTGATTTTTAATTTCTGTTCCGAATGCCTTTCGTTCTTTCGAATAAGCAATGGCTCTTTCCATGGCTCCGGAAGCAAGCCCCAAAGCCTGTGAAGCAATACCAATACGGCCTCCCGAAAGTGTTTGCATCGCAAATTTAAAACCAAACCCATCTTCGCCAACCCGGTTTTCCTTAGGCACTTTTACATCCGTAAATGAAATACTATGGGTATCGCTGCCTCGAATACCCAACTTATTTTCCTTTGCGCCGACAGTTACGCCTGGCCAGGTTTTTTCAACTATAAATGTATTGATACCATGGCTCCCTTTTTCAGGATGCGTTTGCGCCATCACCAAATACACAGAAGCAGTATTGCCGTTGGTGATCCAGTTTTTTACTCCGTTAATTACATAATAGTCCCCTTTATCTTCAGCGGTTGTTCGTTGCGAAGTGGCGTCGCTGCCGGCTTCGGGCTCACTTAATAAAAAAGCGCCAATGTATAATTTACCATCTTTTTTTCCCTGCGCGAGTGGTGTCAAATATTTTTTCTTTTGCTCTTCTGTTCCAAATGCTTCCAGGCCGTAGCATACCAGGCTATTGTTCACGCTCATACATACGCTGGTGCTTGCATCTACTTTACTGATTTCTTCCATCGCCAAAACATAACTAACCGCATCCATTCCAGCGCCTCCATATTCCTCTGGCACCATCATTCCAAGAAATCCAAGGTCAGCCAGTTTCATTACTTGTTCATAAGGAAATTTCTGATGTTCATCTCTTTCAATTACCCCAGGCAAGCATTCGGTATTGGCAAAGTCGCGCGCTGCCTGCCGAATCATTCTTTGCTCTTCCGATAAAGTAAAATCCATATTCAAATTTTAATTAGGCAAAAATACGCCAAGTTAATTTGCTGATTCCGGAAAGGCCGTACAATTGGGTTTACTAGCCAATTGGTATGGTCCTGAAATTAAAGCGGAGCTAAGGAAGATTGAATAAAAATTTGTGAAAAAAGTTTGTTTACGGGGAGAATGTTGCCCACCTGCTATTAAATAAAAATTCTTAATAAAAGTTTACTATCCGACTGGCACAAACGATGTTTACTGCTGTTGCCAGATTTACATATTTCTGCGTACCACTGGCAATCCTCTAACTTGAACTATACGGCGTATCCAATTATTTAGTAATTTAAAAAGATACAAGTATATGGATGCCCTGAAATAAAAAAGAAAATTCATTCTTATATTGAGAAGTCAATTCAACAGGCGAAACAAAAGAAAACTATTTCACATGACGATATGATGCCCTTTTACAAATTAAGAGAATGCTAAAATAATCGACAATTCAATTTAGAAAACAAAACTCCTTATATTTACAATATAGACTAATATGAACTGTTTAGAATACAAACCTCATATTGCAGATACTTTTGAAAAAGTTAGGGCTCTTTCTTTTAAAGAAAAGAAGGAATCTGTGTTTGACGAGGCAAAAATCAATGATCTCCTGGACAAAATTTTAAATTTTAAAAAGAAGTTTACAGATAAAACACACAAAATAAATTCATTAGTTGAAAAAATAGAAGAAATAACCTGGTTCAATAATCTTGATAACGACAATTTAATGTTAATCAATGATTTGATCTCATCTATTAGAGACTTGTATTCTTCATTACTGAGACAGTATATTTCTTTAAGTTTCCTTCGTTCAAAAGGAATTGCTAAAGAGGAAATAAAAAGATTTAAAGCCTCCATAGATGACTTAAAAGATGTTGCAGCAGACCTCGAATCCAGATTCTTTTTCCTGCCAAATATTTCTGGCTTTCAAGAAACCACTAAAGAGCTTTCATTACTTTAATGAGAATATTTTGTCTCGAAGATTTTAAAGTTGAATTTGAAAAATTAAAGAAAAAAAATTCTTACTCATCAATAGAAGGTGACATTATTAAGTATTTCTTTGAGAAAGAAATAGCCCAAGTAATGTCAGGTACAAGATTAAATAATAGTGATGATATTCCCTATATTAAGAAAAGATTAAACGGAAGTGGCGGTTTGAGGATATACTTTTTATTTGTAATCAAAGATGAAAAGATATATTTGATGTTTGTTCATCCTAAGACTGGTTCTTTGGGCTACGAAAACATTACTGATAAATCGAAAGCTTTATTATACAAAAGAGTTCTTGAAAGTATAAAAACAAATAACTTTTACGAGATTGCTGTTGATAAAAATATTTTAGTATTCCAAAAACAGTAAGCATTCCACACAACAAGATTTTCAGCAGGGCTGAGTGTTCGGACAGAAAGTTCAATGAATTTCCTGCCATCGATACGTGACAGTTATTTACCTCATGGCTTCCTTGCCGGTATCCGTAGCAAGTTATTTTTGTAGATATTGCCCATAAAAAATTGGATAACTTGTCACAACAATTATTTGTCGGTTTGCTGCATTATTCCATTAGCTGATCAGCTAATTCGTCATTTAACTTACCTTCGCAGCCAAATTTTTTTTGAAGATTATGCAGGCGGAAGTAAACAATAAATTGGTTAACGAAATAAAGAAACGACGGACCTTTGCTATCATCTCTCATCCGGATGCTGGAAAAACCACCCTTACCGAAAAGTTTTTATTATTTGGAGGGGCTATACAAACTGCAGGCGCCGTAAAAAGCAATAAAATAAAAAAGCACGCTACCTCAGATTTTATGGATATCGAACGGCAGCGCGGTATTTCCGTGGCTACCTCTGTCATGAGTTTTGAATACAAAGACATACTCGTAAATCTCCTTGATACGCCCGGCCACAAAGACTTTGCAGAAGATACCTACCGTACATTAACGGCAGTTGACAGTGTAGTTTTAGTAATAGACTGTGTAAAGGGAGTAGAAGAGCAAACGAAAAGGCTGATGGAAGTGTGCAGGATGCGGGATACTCCCGTAATTGTTTTTGTGAATAAATTAGATCGTGACGGTAAAAATCCTTACGATTTGCTGGATGAAATAGAATCAGAATTAAATATCCGTTTGCACCCGCTGAGTTGGCCCATCGGTATGGGAAAAGAATTTAAAGGGGTTTATAATCTGTATGAAAAAAGTCTTCTGTTATTTACGCCCAATCAAAAAACCACCGAAGAAGACATTCCTATCGAAAATATTGAAGATGAAGTAGTAGAAAAAAAACTCGGTCATAAAGATGCCGCTCAACTACGCGAAGATGTGGAATTGTTGGATGGCGTTTATGGACAGTTTGAACAAAAACCCTATCTCGATGGGAAAATAGCTCCTGTATTTTTTGGAAGCGCCATCAATAATTTTGGGGTAAAAGAATTGTTGGAAACATTCATACAGATAGCGCCATTGCCGCAGCACAGAGAAGTAACTACGCGCGTGATAGAGCCTACAGAAAATAAATTCAGCGGATTTGTTTTTAAAATACATGCCAACCTTGATCCTCGCCACCGCGACAGAATTGCTTTCTTAAGAGTATGTGCCGGAAAGTTTGAGCGCAATAAATATTTTCATCACGTTCGTCTAAGCAAGAACGTCAGGTTCAGCAATCCCTATACTTTTTTGGCAAGGGATAAGGACATTATTGAATCCGCATTCCCGGGTGATGTAGTAGGTTTATTTGATACAGGAAATTTTAAAATCGGCGATACACTTACAGAGGGAGAAGACTATTATTACACGGGCATTCCTTCTTTTTCGCCGGAAATTTTTAAAGAAGTGATCAACAAAGACCCGATGAAAACCAAACAACTCGAAAAAGGGTTGCTACAATTAACTGATGAAGGTGTTGCACAGTTGTTCACCCAGTTTGGAGGCAACAAGAAAATTATTGGTTGTGTCGGCGAGTTGCAGTTTGAAGTAATTCAATATCGTTTGCTGCATGAGTATAGTGCGTCAGTGGAACTTATCGCACTCCCCTATTACAAAGCCTGCTGGATTACCGCAAAAGATCCAAAAAAACTTGAGGAATTTATTAAATACAAATCCGGAAACATTGCAGAAGACAAAGACGGCCACCTGGTCTATCTCGCACAAAGCGAATGGTTTTTAAATACCGAACGAACTAATAATCCGGATATTGAATTTCATTTTACGAGTGAGATACATAAATAGTAATTGATAGTTGCTAATGAACAATTGATAATTGTTAAGTGTTTGGCCTTTTAGTGGAATTTAATGGGGTTTAAAATAAATTTGTACCTTCAATATCATAAATAATTGGACTATGGTGATTACATTAAATAAGATTTTACAGGAGCTTAACGATGTACCATCCGACAAACTCGGCGAGTTGCACAGTTTTATTAATTCTCTTAAAATCAGTACAGAAAAGAAAAGAAAGAAAATACTAACTTTTGCGGGAGCGTTTAATGATATGTCTCAAAAAGATTATAATGATTTCGTAAAAGAAACAATAAAGACACGGGCAGACCTTTTTGAACGTGAAATCCGATTATGAAACCCTCTCTTATTGATACCGACATTCTTTCTGAATTTTTTAGAGAAAATGAGAAAGTTATTTGCAATGCAGATAAATATTTACAAGAGTATCCTTCTATTAATTTTAGCATTATTACTTATTATGAGATTTTAAACGGCCTGTTATACAAGGATGCAAAAAGGCAGCTTAAAAAATTTAATGCATTTGTGGAACTCAATACAGTTCCATCTCTTTTCATGCGGGCAGCAGAAATTGCTGCCGAGATTTATGCCGACCTAAGAAAAAAAAGAGAAACTATTGGACACACTGATTCATTAATAGCAGGAATTGCCCTTGCCAACGATTTACATTTAGTGACTAATAACGTCAAACATTTTCAAAGAATAGAAGGACTTAAATTAAGTAATTGGTTGAAATAGCAAAAGACCCTAAGATTTATAGAATTCGTTCCAGGCATCAATTTATATTTTCATAATTCACAAAATCCTGTATAATTAAACGGCGTAATGGATTTGAGTCCTTGTTTTAGCGCAGCCGAAATTTTTAATGAATTAATAAAAGTATGAATCGCTTTTTTGTCAATGGCGCTTTTACCCCTTGTCAGTTCTTTTAATGCTTCGTACGGCTTCGGATAATTTTCTCTTCTCAAAACGGTTTGTATAGCTTCAGCCACTACCGCCCAATTGTTGTCAAGGTCATCGTGTAATTTTTGCTCATTTAAAATTAATTTACCAATTCCTTTTTCAATAGATAAAACGGAAAGTAACGTATGCGCAATCGGAACGCCAATATTTCTAATCACGGTAGAATCAGTAAGATCTCTTTGTAAACGGGATATTGGGAGTTTTGCCGAAAGATGTTCTAACAGTGCATTCGCTATTCCCAGGTTACCTTCCGCATTCTCAAAATCTATTGGATTCACTTTATGCGGCATGGCGCTGCTGCCTATTTCCCCTTCCTTTATTTTTTGTTTAAAATAATCCATGCTTATGTAAGTCCATACGTCGCGACAAAGGTCTATCAGAATGGTGTTGATTCTTTTGATGGCGTCAAAATGAGCCGCAAGTAAATCATAATGTTCTATTTGCGTAGTGTACTGCTGACGTTGCAATCCTAATTTTTCTTCCAGGAAGTCATTTGCAAAATTGACCCAGTTTGTTTTTGAATAAGCGACATGATGGGCATTAAAATTTCCCGTGGCGCCACCAAACTTCCCCGTGAACGGAATAAAGCTGAACTGCTGTATCTGATTATCTATCCTTTCTACAAAAACCATGATTTCTTTTCCAAGAATAGTTGGTGATGCCGGCTGCCCGTGCGTCTTGGCCAACATTGGAATGTCTTTCCATTCGACAGCAAGTTCATGCAGTTTGTGTTTCAGATTAATAATAGCGGGCAAATATTCATGTTCGACCGCGTCTTTCCACATCATGGGAACCGCTGTGTTGTTGATATCCTGAGAAGTTAATCCGAAATGTATCCATTCTTTTAAACCTTCGGCGCCTAACATTTCTAATTTTTCTTTTAAAAAATACTCAACCGCCTTCACATCGTGATTGGTAATTCGTTCCGTAGCCTTTATCGTTTCGGCATCATCAACAGAGAATTCATTTGCAATTTTTAAAAGTTGTTTTTTTAGCGTTGACGAAACTTTAAAAAACTTATTTTCTGACAAAAAAAGAAAATATTCTATCTCCACTTTTACACGATATTTTATCAGGGCATATTCAGAAAAATAGGCATCAAGATGTTGTAGCTGTTTTCTATAACGACCGTCAATTGGAGAAATGGAAGTGAGTGGTTGAAGTTGCATGTTTCTTTATTGAATTGTTAATTAGCAGCCTCACCCCCCTCTCCGAAGGAGAGGAACGTGGTTTTGAAAAGCTAAATTGTTGAATTGTTGATTACAGCATAAATTCTTATCAGTAAACCAACAAATATTGATGATTTTTATTTTTTTAATAGTTAGATATTATTTAGCAATGCGTCGCGACTCACCATTCACAACTCACCATTCACCTCATTGCACTAAATTTGCCGCAAAATTAAAGTAATCTGTGCAAAGAAAAGTAAGAGTGGGTGCGGTTAGTTACCTCAACACAAAACCGCTGATCTATGGAATTGAAAAGGGGATGATAAAAAATGAAGCTGAACTTTTAATTGATTATCCATCTAAAATCGCATCAATGTTGCTGGAGGATCAGATTGATGTAGGGCTGGTGCCGGTGGCGATTATTCCGGAAATAAAGGAGTATTATATCATATCTGATTATTGTATCGGAAGTGTGGGAGAAGTAGCGAGTGTATGTCTTTTCAGCGAAGTCCCGTTAGATAAAATTGAAACTGTACTGCTCGATTATCAAAGCAGAACATCCGTGGCGCTGCTTAAAGTCTTAGTTAAAAACTTCTGGAAGATCAACGTTGTCTTTAAAGAAACATCAGGCGATTATCAATCTCAAATATCCGGCACTACCGCCGGCCTCGTTATTGGTGACAGGGCATTGCAGCAAAGGAAAATATCTTCTTTTATTTACGATCTTGGTTCCGAATGGATAAAGTTCACGAGTTTACCATTTGTATTTGCTGCGTGGATCAGCAATAAGAAGTTGGACGATCATTTTATCAATGAATTTAATAAAGCCAACGCATTTGGATTAAATAAACTCGGGGACGTGGTTAAAGAACACCCTTATGGGATATTTGATCTTCACCACTATTACAAAGATTGTATCAGTTTTGATTTGGATAACGACAAAAGGAAAGGGTTAGAATTATTTTTGAAAAAGCTTAGTAAATAAAATTTTTATTTATTTGTTCTTTCACCATCATTCAGATATTTTTTTTATTTTTTTCTTTACCTGCTTCAAAATAGATTCTTTTTTTTGCGCCTTATACTCTACATACCCGACAGTTAGTGCTCCTTTGCGAATATCAACCGGAGGTTTCATTTTCTTTTTTTCTATCACCACCATTCCAGTATAAAAATGTAACCCGTAAACGGATCGGGTAAAATCAGTAACGTCCAGTTTATTTTTATTTTCCGAATGCCATGCATTGATATAGTCTATAAAATTTTTACTGTACTCAATAAAAGTGCTTCTCTTTTTATACCCTCCGTGAAAAGCATCAAAGTAAGAGGTATGGGTGTCTTCGCATAAATAAATTCCATCATCCTTTACATGCTGGAACATTTCCTCAAATGTTGTAATCTGCTGAATCATCGTATGGCCTCCGTCATCCAGCAGGATATCTATTTTTGGAATTTTATTTTTAAGCTCGTTCAAAAAATTTCTGTCTTCCTGCTCCCCTATAAAGATGGTAACCTGTTCGTCTTCCAGTTCTTTGCACCTTGGATTAATATCAACTCCATATAAATGCATTTTGTCTCCAAAATATTTTTTCCACAGCTCAAGTGAACCTCCCTGCGAAACACCAATTTCAAGTATGTTGATTTCTTTGCCCCTGTATTTTTGAAAATACAAATCATAGACTTCTATATAATGATCCCATTTCTGAATTAATTTACCATTGAGGTTGTCAAAAATTTCTCTAAGCGATTCCATATATTCTTTTGATGTTTAAAATGTGAAGATACCGCTTCACATTGCGATATTTATAAAAATTATTTCAGTTTTCCCATGCGGCCCTTCCTATAATCCCGAAATCCTTTCACTATATTTTTCATTACCTTAAACCGTTGCCTGTTATAGAGAATATTATTTTTAAACCGGTTCAATAAAACCTTTCTCCGAATATCTATTTCCGCGGGAAAAGTGTCAATGTACCCGGAATGAACATATAAAAAATTTCTTGTCATATAATACATCCTCACAGGTGAATGCAAAACCCTGGATGTTAATTGAGCAGTTTTAAATGAACGATGTTGGGAGGTTTGCCCAAGGTTATGCGTCAGGAAAATATTTGTAAATTCAATTATCTTAAAGCCTTTTACAACCGACCTGAGACAATACTCGAAATCAACTTCATCAATAAATAATTTTTCATCAAAGCCTCCTATTCCGGGCATCAACTTAAGGTTTAATAAACTTCCGGAAGTTATAAGATGGTTTACGTTAAGTGCATTGCAAGTATTGGAGGTAGCTTCTTTCTCCAGGTAGTTGACCCCAAACATGCTTACATTTTCTTTCTTCCCAAATGCTTCGATACAACTTAAATAATTAATAAAAGTTATTCCCTCAAACGAAGAATCCTGGTCCATGGTCAGCAACCAGTCAAAGCCATCATTTACTGCAAGACGGGCGACCTGGTTCAGCCTTGCCGCTATTCCATTATTTTCGCCATCGTGTATATAAACCGCGTTATTGAAGCGTTTTACACTTTCCATCACCAGTTTGGAGAATACCTCAGAATTGTCAACAACATATAATTTCCCAACCGCATTGGCGTAGGATAGCACGTTTTTTACAACATTTTCATCGGGATAATAAAGAATAACGGTAGCAGCGATTTTCATTATTTTCTTTTATTCAGAAATTCAATAGCGGCAGATAATTGAAATATGTTCAACATTGTTCGTATTTCCGTTTTACGGAGTACTTCAAACCGAATAGTGATAAAGAATTACTTTCTTTGCAATATTAAATATAAATCATGACGTTTTCTCAATGCATCATTACATTAATTTCTTACGTTTCCAGGCCACAAAAACGGAAACTAATCAGGCTCAGCTACGGCTTAAAAGATAAGACAGGATTAGAAATCGGAGGTCCAAGCGCTTTCTTTAATTTAAAATCCTATTTTCCCGTGTATCTCTTTGCGAAAAGAATTGACGGAGTAAATTATAGCGCTGAGACCGTGTGGGAAGGAAAAATTAACGAGGGCATGAGTTATGATTATGCAAATGATAAGCAAGGCTTTCAATATATTTCCGAAGCAAGCGAACTAAACAATATTAAAAATGATCAGTATGATTTTTTGTTATCCTGTCATAGCCTTGAACATGTAGCCAATCCAATAAAAGCACTCAAAAGGTGGAATGACGTTTTAAAAAAGAATGGTAAACTTATATTGGTTTTGCCCGATAAAAATTTCACGTTTGATCATAGTCGGCCATATACTACGTTTGGCCATCTACTACAGGATTTCAATGAGAATGTGGATGAATATGATACGACTCATTTCGAAGAAATTCATCGCCTGCATGACATCACAAAAGATGATATGTTAAACACAGTAGAACAGTTAAAAGACAGAACCAAAGAAAATTTCACCAACAGGTGCGTTCATCACCATGTCTACAGCCTCGAACTGATAAGCGAATTATTAATCCATTGTGGTTTTAAAATAGAATATCAACAAAAAGCACCTCCTTTTCACTTGGTTACTTTTGCAGAAAAAATTTCTAATTAAAGACATGAAAACCGCGCCACTTATTTCTATTTGCATTCCGGCTTACAGACATGTTAATTATTTAAGAAGGCTACTGGATTCAATTTCTATACAGAATTTCAAAGGCTTTGAAGTAGTAATCACTGACGATAGCCCGGATAATTCAGTCGCAACTTTGCTCAAAGAATATAAGTCTGTCCTGAATCTTAGTTATTACAAAAACGAACAACCGTTAGGCACACCCGAAAACTGGAATGCCGCAATAAGAAAAGCTACTGGCACGTGGATTAAACCGATGCACAATGACGATTGGTTTGCTACCGAAGACGCACTGCAGATTTTTTACCATACGGTCCAGCAAAATCCAAATAGTGATTTTTTCTATTCAGCATTTCAAAATGTAGAAGCGAATTCTGGGAAAAAGAAAGTTGTAAAGATGACCGCAACTGACAAAGCATTTTTAAATTCAAATCCGTACCATCTTCTGAAAAAAGTGTATATCGGCAATCCGAGTTGCACACTGGTGAGAAATGGACTGGACATTTTTTATGATAAGCGATATAAATTTATTGTCGATTTTGAATACTATATCCGTCTTATTCAGCAAACGGGAGCACCGGTATATATTGATGAAGTGCTTATCAACGTTGGCTTCCACGAAGAACAGGTAACTACTTATACCAAATACAATCCGGAAGTGCAGATTCCGGAAAATATTACTTTCCTGAACGAACAAAAAAAAGACATTCTGAAAAATGTAATTGTTTTTGATTATTACTGG
>Ga0164241_10003749_pt1 | contig 15065 bp, 16 predicted proteins | sample OricomyardsoilBY_FD_108780 | JGI IMG/M metagenome (GOLD analysis project Ga0164241, IMG submission 108780) | Backyard soil microbial communities from Emeryville, California, USA - Original compost - Back yard soil (BY) | ecosystem: Environmental > Terrestrial > Soil > Unclassified | place: USA... | reverse complement strand
ATCGCTTTTATGGAAACCTTTGTGCGCCCCATGTCGTGGACTGACTTTTCCGGGCCGAGCAAAGATTTTTTCATGTCGATTCGAACTCCCTTGAGTGGAGAAGAACTGGTTCTGGAACGGAACATTTTTATCGACCAGGCGCTCCCTTTTGGTGTTGCTAGTGGGCTCTCACCAGAGGATCATGAGCACTACCGTAAGCCCTATTTGACGCCACAAAGTCGCCTTCCCTTGTTGCAGTGGCCTCGTGAGATTCCACTCGATGGGGAACCTGCGGACGTGGCGGCTCGATTTGAGGCCTATGGTGACTGGCTTTCAAAGAGCAGCACTGTCCCCAAACTACTTCTTTCCTTTGACCCGAGTCCAGGATCCATGACCACTCCCGAAGTAGTCGAATGGTGCCGAACTCATTTTGATGGGCTGGAAATCGAGCCTTGTGGACCTGCCGGCCATCACGCTCCAGAAGACCAGCCTGAGGCCATTGCAATGGCGATCAACGCTTGGGCAGGAAGACATAATTTCCAGAGTAGCCCTCGAGTAGCCAGTACAAAAGCTGGGGAGAAACGTCAGCGATGAAAGCCATTCTCCAGCGTTCATTCGGTGGGGCGGAAGTTCTGAAACTCGAAGATCTCCCCGATCCTCACCCCGCTACAGGTGAAGTAAGAATCCGAGTCGCGTCGGCTGGAGTCCATTTTGCGGATACCGTGAATCGGAGGGGGATCAAGGCAGGACCCGGCCCCCATCCCATTCTGCCATTCATACCGGGGCGGGAGGTTGCCGGAATTATAGACGAAGTGGCGCATGATGTTGATCGATCGTGGATCGGGCGGCGAGTGGTGACGCACCTCAGTCAAGAATGCGGCGGCTACGCTGAGTTTGCGTTAGCGGATTTCAAGTCTTTGCATCAGATTTCTCCAAACCTTGAGTTTGATGAAGCGGTGACAATGGTCGGAACAGGAAGAACAGCACTAGCGGTTCTGGAGACCGCCGAGCCTCGCGATGACGATGTCGTCATCGTAACGGCCTCCGCAGGTGGAATTGGCTCTTTGCTAATTCAGGGACTTCGCGAGTCGGCAAAGACCGTGGTCGCCCTCGCCGGCGGAATCGAAAAGGTCACTTTTCTCCGTAGTCTCGGTGTACCCTATGTTGTCGACTATTCCACGGATGGATGGGTAGATGCGGCTAGTGCAATACTAGGACCTCAAAAGGCTTCCTTGGTACTCGACGGCGTTGGAGGGACGATTGGACGGCAGACCCTTCAACTCCTGGGTGTCCGAGGACGACTGGTCATGTTTGGGTCCTCGTCAGGAAATCTGATAGAACTTTCGAGCAAGGACTTTTTTGAAAGAGGGATTTCAGCCGTTTCAGCAATCGGTGCCCGCCTCATCAATCGAGCGGGAGGGCTTCACTCGCTCGAGTCTCTTGCCATCGAAGCCGTGACAATCGGAAAGTTGAAACCTGTGATTGGCGGGAAACTCCCCCTCTCCGAGGCCGCTACGGCTCATACTCTTTTGGAATCACGCGAGAGTCGCGGGAAAGTTGTCTTGAACCCCTAGTGTGATGTCCCTCCCAGTATGAAGAAAATCTTTTTGAGAAGCTTCTCCGTCCACTCCAATGAGTTTTGATATAATAGTTTCGTCTGTACAAATTTGGTTGAGGAGCGAGAGGTGACAATTCGGAATCCCGTTATCAACGGCGCGGGATTGGGTCACAGCTCTTTTCCCATTACTACGAACGGCTTCAGACGATGGCAATCCCCGGGACCCACATTGGGGTGGTCAATGACAACTCGGGAGCTATGACCTTTTACGAAAAACAAGGCTACTCAAGGACTCAGGTGGAGGCTTGGGGGGTCTACCTTTGCCGAAACTCTCGGTGATACGGAAGAATTTGCCCCTTCAACCGCTCCGGCTTATCTTTTCCTTGTCCAACGGAGGTTTCCATGAGTCTCGCACAAGAAATGAAACAGCTCTCTGACCAAATGTACGCCAGCCTCACGGCCGAACAAAGAGAGTTGCTTGAATCTTTCCTTGCCGACATGGTGAGCGAGGGTCTTGCGATCCGCCCCCTCAGTCCGGGGCAGGAAATGCCGCCGTTCGTCCTTCCCAATGCCGCCGGCCGCCTGGTTTCGTCTTCGGATCTATTGGTGCGGGGGCCTCTTGTGGTGGTGTTTTACCGCGGTTCCTGGTGCCCCTGGTGCAACCTCCAACTAAAGGCCATCCAGGATTCTATCGACGAAATCCACGAACTCGGCGCCGAACTGGTCGCTATTAGTCCTATGACCCCGGACAATTCTCTTAGTTTTGTGGAAATGAAAGGACTCACCTACCCGGTGCTGAGCGATGTCGGACTCCATGTTGCGCGGAAGTTTGGTTTGGTTTATCCGCTCAAGGAACACATGGTGGCCTTTCACGAGGCCATTGGGTTGGAGCTGTCAAAGTACAACGGCCCAAACGCTCAAGACCTTGCCGTTCCCGCCACTTACATTGTCGACGACGGTATTGTCGTTTCACGAGTCGATCCTGATTTTCGTGATCGAATGGACCCGCTTGAAGTGATCGCGGCCCTTTCAAAGCTCGGAAAATAGCACCGCACTTTCTGTCGACAGCGAACCGCCGGCTACCGCGATGATCGTGAGGGACAAGTTTGCGTTAGTGCAAGGTTTTCCTACAGCGTTCTCCCTACAATGAGGGCGTCCGAAAGGGGAGGCCGCAGATTGTCTAAAATCGGTAGCACTAAGAATGGTAGCTTTGCCTTGTCCGTTCCCTTAGGGCTGGGGACGATGTTTTGGGGTGATACCGCGCTCGATGAAAAGATCGCGGGACGAATCATTCCCGACGAAACTCTCTTGAAGATTCGTGACCTCAGCTTGTCCAAGGGTGTGACCTTCATCGACACGGCCGAGGGTTACGGCGGGGGAAGCTCAGAAGCACGGCTCGGGCATTTGGGTTTTGGGACCTCGGGTCACTTTGTGGCCACAAAATTTCTTCCTACTTTGTGGAGGTGGACAGAACGGTCCGTGGTCAGGGCCGCGGCGGCTTCCAACAAACGGCTAGGAATTGAATGTTGTGATCTTCTTTTTATCCACAGTCCCATTCACGCTCGAAATCCTAAGGTTTGGATCAAAGGGGCCGCAAGGGCCATGCGAAAAGGCCATCTCAAAGCCTTGGGCGTTTCTAACTTTAACGCGGAACAGGTTCGGGCCGCGTGGAAAGTGGCGAATGAAGAGGGAATCCCGCTGATTGCCAATCAAATTATGTTTAGTTTGCTCGTTTCCGGTTCTCCGGCCCTCCAAGAAACACTTCGGACCTGCCAAGAATTAGGAATCGCGGTGGTCGGATACGGCGTGCTGGGCCAAGGTCTGCTTACGGCGGGCCTGACGTCACAGCGGTTTTCTCAAAATCGTCTGAGCCGCCGGGTGGGGCTGACGCTGGAAGAGCTGACCCCCTTGAGAGAGGAGATTCAAAGCACCGCGGTGCGCCACGGAAAATCAATGTCGCAGGTCTGCATTCAGTGGGCACGGCGCAAGGGCGTCATCCCGCTGATTGGGACGAGAACTGTCGAACAACTGGAAGAGTCCATCGGCGGGCTCGATTTTACCCTGGGACTGGACGAAGTCTCCGAACTCGACCGTTTAGCGCTGGGGCATTCCACCTTTAATAGACCTCCGTGGAAGCGGATTGCCTTTCTCACCTTTATTTCGCTGCTCGTGATTGCGTTTAAGGGCTCTCGTCTCTTTGGTTCTCGCAAAAACCAACCTAACTTAGTGTAAGCTTACATTGACCGTGTAAGAGGAGACGAGATGACAACGACGATTCTTCGTAATCGCTTTTGGAAGGCCATCGAAAACCTGGCCCCCAGCTATTTTTCCATGGTGATGGCCACGGGAATTCTCTCGATAGCCGCGCATCTTTTGCAAAGAGAAGAAATCGCCCTGGGGCTTTTTTATGTCACAGTTGCCACCTACGTGATCCTTTGGTTCGCGACCGCACTCCGCGTCATTTTCTTCTTCAAACGCGTGTTGCGGGATCTGGCTTCCCACGGCGCGGGACCGGGATTTTTTACCTGGATCGCGGGCAACTGCGTGCTCGGGGCCGACTTTATTAATCTCTTTGGCAACTATACGGTCGGTATTTGGCTTTGGGCACTCAGCGGCGTCCTCTGGGTCATCATCATGTACACCTTTTTCACTTCGGTTGTGACGAGGTCTGAAAAGCCGACGATTGAGGAGGGCATCAACGGAGCCTGGCTCATCGCCGCCGTGGCAACGCAGGCCATCTCGGTTTTAGGCACATTGATCGCCCCCCATCTTCCAGAATACGAGGCCGTCGTCCTCTTTGTTTCTCTCGTCTTCTATCTTTTGGGCTGTATGCTCTACCTCAATATCATGACCTTGATCTTCTATCGTTTTACTTTTTTTGTGATGAAACCCGAGTCCTTAACCCCGCCCTATTGGATCAACATGGGAGCGGTCGCTATTGCGACTCTTGCCGGTTCAACGCTCCTTCTTAGTGGAGGACAATCGCCGCTTATCGTAGAGTTGAGTCCCTTTATCAAGGGTTTTACCCTCTTTTTTTGGGCGGCAGGAACCTGGTGGATTCCGCTCTTAGTGATCTTGGGAATCTGGCGGCATTTTAAAAAACACACACCCATGAAATACAGCCCCCTTTATTGGGGAATGATCTTCCCGCTGGGAATGTACACGGCGGGAACCTTCAAACTGGCCAAGGCTCTGAACCTCGACTTTCTCATGGTCATTCCAACGTATTTTATCTACTTTGCCTTTTTGGCCTGGTTGTGGACCATGTTGGGACTGGGGTGGCAATTTGTACGGGCGTTTCAGGACCGCCCTGAGAAGGACCTCGCTTGACAACCAATTTATTCAACCATATTGTTTGACAATGCGTGGAAGGCCGCTTGATGATACAACAGCGCTTAAGATTAAAGACGCCGCGCGAACGATGTTTGTTGCCAAGGGTTACGACGGCACCACCATGCAATCCATTGCCGACAGCGCCGGTTTTAACAAAGCTCAATTGCACTACTATTTTCGAAGTAAGGACGCCCTCTTTTCGCTTATTTTTGAAGAGGAAATCGGCAAGATATTGGGAACCTTACGTCCGCAAGTCCTGGACAAGGACGTACCAATTTTAGAAAAGCTCGACTTTTGGATCGAGCGGCAGATGGAATTTTTTAGGGCCTTTCCTCAACTACCCTCCTTTGTGATCACCGAGGTCAGCCGGAACCCTTCGATCATTCAAAATCTCCTCGTCAACGTTCGCATGCCCGAGTTGGCTCAGGGTCTTGCGGCTACCAAAGACGGTCCCAGTCTTGAAGCGATTCAGACCGCTTTAGTCTCGGCGATGTCCCTCGTCATTTTTCCTATCGTATGGGAACCCATCTTCCGCTTCGTCGCCAAAATCGACGCCGATCGGTGGAGTCAGATCTTAGACCGGCAAATCGAGATGGCTAAAAAGGCAGTTCGCACTGCCGTCTCGCTCCCTGTCTCCGCCGAAAAGAAGTAGGACGGGAGGTTGCCTACTCGAGGCGCTTTTGAAACCGGAGGATCGCGGCCCCCATGGCGGCCAGCCCAATCCCCGTCATCGCCAACGCCTCGACCCAAAGGTGCGGCAGCCCCGTTCCTTTCAAGAAGATTTCACGCAACACGGTGACAAAGTAACGAAGCGGATTCAAATACGTGATGAGTTGGATTGCTGCGGGCATGTTTTCGATAGGAACCAAAAGCCCCGCCATCAACAGGGCAAAGATCATGATGAACCACGCGAAAAACATGGCCTGCTGTTGTGTCTTGGCAAGGGTGGAAACAAAGATTCCCAACGCCAATGTTGAAAAACAAAAGACGAGGGCGAGGGTCAACAGGAGTAAGAAGCTCCCCTTCATCCAGATTCCAAAGAACAAACCGCACGCCAGCACGCCGACCGAAAGTTGGAGCATGCCCAAAATGGCAAAGGGAATAATTTTCCCCAGGAGCAAGGTAATCTTTCCCAGAGGCGTCACCATGATTTGATCCAGCGTTCCCAATTCCCGCTCACGGACTAAATTGAGCGCCGTCAAAAGGGTGGTGACGATGATGAGCATGATGCCCAAGAGTCCCGGAACAAAGTTCCACGAGCTTTCCAGGTTGGGATTGAACCACATGTGGGGAACGATATGGGGCGAGGCCCTTCCTTCGGGGTGGAGCATTGAAACCGCGGCTCGTCCCAGCGGCTTGGCCCAGCGGGCTTGAGCAGTGCGGAGAATCTGAGTGGCGTAGCTCATGGCCACCCCAGCCGAGTTGCCGTCGACTCCGTCGATCAGGAGCTGCAAGGAAGGTGACTTTCCCTCCGCGAGGTCTCGGCGAAAATGCTCGGGGACGACGAGAACCATGCGGACCCGGCTCTCATCGAGTTGCTGAACGGCTTCGGCGATTGATTTCCAGGACCCGGCGGCCCGAAACGCCGTAGAGGTTTCAAAGTCCTGTACTAATTCTCGGCTTTGGGGACTATGATCGAGATCGACGACACCGAACGGAAGGTGTTTTACCTCGGTGGTAATGGCCGAACCCAGCACGAGGAGCATGACGAACGGCGCGACAAAGACGACCCCAAAATACTCTTTGGTCCGCCGTATTTGCCGGAACTCTTTTTTGACAACAACCAACAACTTTTTCACGGAGTCCCTCCTAGTCCAACCGCGCGCGGAACGAGCGCACGCTCAACAGGATCAGCAATAAGTCCATTCCCAACAAAATCCCGGTCTGGGGCAGAAGTTCCATGATGCCGTTTCCCTTGAGAATGATACCCCGAATGATTTGCAGGAAATGAGTGGCCGGAACGATGTTGGTGACCCATTGAAGGGCGACGGGAATGCTCGTAATGGGGAAGATAAATCCGCTGAGCAGGGTTGTCGGCAACACCGTCAAAATGACGGCGATCAGCATGGCCACGGCCTGGGTTTTGGCCAACGTCGACACCAGGATACCGAGGCTGATGCCGGTGACCGTATAAATGAGCATCATGAGGAGCACGAGGGCGAACGACCCTTGGATCGGCACCGAAAACAAGAGTGCTCCTATGACCAAAATCAAAAGGCCGTCAAGAAAACCAATGGCCGTGTAGGGCATTACCTTGCCCAGAATGATTTGGTACGGCTTCACGGGACTGACAAGCAGCTGCTCGATCGTTCCCGTCTCCTTTTCGCGAACAATGGCAATGCTGGTCAGCAGGGTACTGATCATGATCAAGATGACGGCGATCAATCCAGGCACAAAAAAGTCGGCCGACTTCATGTCGGGGTTGTACAAGATACGGGGGTCGACCAGAAATAAAGACGGCGAGCTGGCCGCTTTTTGTGTGCCATGATCGGCTGACGCAATTTGTGAAGCGTAGCCGCTGATGAAGGCCGCCACGTTGGGGTCGCTGGCGTCAACAAAGAGTTCGATCCCGGCCCCCGTCGAAGAGACGAGTCGACGGGCGTAATCTTGGGGGATCACGAAAACACATTTGACCTGACGCGACTGAAAAGCCGTTTCAATACCGTCTAAGGCGAGGTTTTGCGCCGATAGCCGGAAAAAATCACTAGCTGTTAGCCGTTCAACAAACTCGCGGCTGGCAGGACTGTGCGACTCGTCGATCACGGCGGCATCGATGCTTTTTAGTTCAAGATTGATGGCATAGCCGAAGAGAAGGAGCATGACCAGCGGCATCATGACGACTAACAGGAGACTTTGCGGATCGCGCAAAATATGAAAAAATTCCTTGCGCATGATGGAAAGTGTGATGCTTTTCATGAGGCACTCCCCGAAACGGCTCGCAGGAAGACCTCTTGCATCGAAGAAACCCCGTACTTCTCCTTCAGCCGTTCGGGACGATCGATCTCGATCACCTTGCCCAGTTTCATGATGGACGCACGGTGACAATACTCGGCCTCGTCCATAAAATGGGTGGTGACAAAGATCGTTTTGCCCTGTTCGGCCAGGCGATAGATGACCAGCCAGAACTGTCGGCGCGCGGCCGGATCAACTCCGCTGGTGGGTTCGTCAAGGAACACAATTTGCGGATCGTGAACGAGCGCGGCGGCAAGGGCAATCTTTTGTTTCCAGCCCAAGGGCAGCGAACCGCAAAGCTTTTTGCGGTGGGGAGTCAACTCGAGTTCAGCGCCCAAGATAGCCAGACGCTCGCGAAGGACCGATGACGAAAGGCCGTAAATCCCGCCGTAAAACTCGATGTTTTCTTGAACCGTCAGGTCGTCATAAAGACTGAACTTTTGGCTCATGTAGCCAATCTGAAACTTGATGCGTTCGTACTCGCGCATGATGTCCAAGCCCGCGACCTTGCCAGACCCGGAACTGGGTTCAAGCAGTCCGCAGAGCATACGGATCGTCGTCGTTTTGCCGGCACCGTTTGCCCCCAGGAAACCAAAAATCTCCCCCTTGGGAACTCGAAAGTTTACCGAGTCGACGGCTGTGAACGAGCCGAACACTCGTGTTAAATTGGTGACTTCGACGGCGTAGTCCACTTCAAGCCCCCATCAAATGAAGGAAAAGGTCTTCGAGAGTGGGTTCAATCGAACGCACACTCCACGCGCTTGAAGGACCTTTTGCCAAACTCGTCTTCAAGGTTTCGACCGTTGTGTTTGCTTTGAGAGTGAGGTGAATCCCATCACCAAACAAGCGGCAGCTCTGGGTGCCGCTCCAACCAAGGAGCTGTTCGTAGGCGCGGTGCGGATTGGGCGCTGTTACCGAAAAAAGGTCCGACGGAAAACTTTTTGTCAGATTGGCGGGGCCGTCCGTGGCCAAAAGGAGCCCTTCGTGAACGAGGGAAACTCGATCACAAAGCCCGGCTTCGTCCATGTAGGCAGTGCTGACCAGGATCGTCGTCCCCTCGGTTTTGAGATCTTTTAAAATGTCCCAAAACTCGGCGCGGGAAACAGGATCGACTCCAAAGGTTGGTTCGTCGAGAACGAGAACACGCGGCGCGTGCATCAAAAGGCAACTCAAGGCTAACTTTTGCTTCATGCCGCCCGACAGGGCACCGGCCCGGCGGCTTCGAAAGGGTTCCAGACCGGAAAAGCCGTAGAGCCGTTTTTCGCGTGCCCTTCGCTCCCCGTCGTCGACCCGGTACAAGTCGGCAAAGAACCGTAGATTTTCTTCGACACTAAGGTCTTGGTAAAGGCTGAAGCGCTGGGGCATGTACCCAACATGAGCGCGGACAAAGGCCGGTTCATGGAACACATCGTGGTCCATGAAGGTGACCGAGCCTTGGTCTGCCGACAACAACGAAACAAGAATGCGCATCGTCGTCGTCTTTCCTCCGCCGTCGGGTCCAATCAGGCCGAAAATGGTGCCCTCGGCCACTTCAAAGCTGATTCCGCGGACAGCGTTGACCGACCCATAGGACTTTTGGAGTTCAGAAACTTTCAAGATGGTCACGGCAGCGTGACCTCGACCGGCAAGCCGATCTTGAGGACCCCCTCGGGATTTTCCACTGTAATTTTAACGGGAAAAACAAGGGTGGTGCGGGTTTCCTGGGTAAGAATCGTTTTGGGCGTGAAACTGGCTTCGCTCGAAATCCACGTGACGCGTCCCCTGAAGCCTTGCTTGATTCCGTCGAGGAAAACGGTAGCGTTCTGACCCAGCTTGACGGCACCTAGCTTGTTGAGAGGAACGTAAATCTTAACAAAAAGCGTCGAAAGATCGGCCAGATCCACGAGCGGGGTTCCCAGCACGGCCAACTCGCCCGAAAAGTGATACTTCGTCAGCACTGTGCCGTCGAGCGGCGAGATAATCTTGGAATTATGGATCGAGAGGTCGGTTTGCTGAACCTGAGCTTTGAGTTCGTTCTCTTGCGAAAGTAACAGTTTGAGGTTGGCCTTGAGGGACGCAACCGACTTTCCTTCGACCTGTACCTTGGTCGCCAACTCATCGCGGGACTGCACGGTTGCGCCGCCCTGAGCGAGGACTTTTTCAGTTTTCTCGAGGGTCTGTTGGTCTAGCGAGAGTTGGGCCTGAGACTGTTGAATCTGTGCTTGCAGAGCCTTGGTGCGTGCGTCGAAGCCGGAAAACTGAGCCGATTGCTGGTCGCGTTGCGCCATGAATTTTTCGTCGTCGACCGATCCCAGGATCTGTCCTTTATGAACCAAATCCCCTTCGGAAACGTTGAGGGAATCGATTAGGCCTACCGTCTGCGACGAGATGGTGAGTGTATCGGTGTCCATGCGCCCGGAATAGCGAAACTCGGCCGAGCCGCCTGAGCAACCTGCCAACAACAGACTGGTTAAGGCCAAACTAGCGAGGGAAATTTTTACGGGGGATTTCATTCGGCGGTCCTCCACTGATCAAGATTTTGTCCGCTCAGGGCATCAATTTGGCTTGCCTTGAGGAGCAAGGAAAGCACCTGACTGCGGTAGTTTAAGGTTGCCTGAGACTGGCTCAGGACTGCTTCGTTGAGAGACACGCTGGTCGTCTGCCCTTGGGCAAATTGGGTCTTGCTGATCCTGAGCTTCGTCGCGGCGAGGTCGAGCGAGGTCTTGAGAACTGCGAGTTGCGCCTGGGCCGATTTCCAGTCGCGAACGGCGCTGTTGTACCGCTGGAGGGCCTGATCACGCGCCGAAGCCTCGTCGAGCCGGGCCGCATCGAGGGTTTTAGAAACCGCTGCCGCTTCGAGACCGGCACTGCCCCAGTCGTAGGACCAAGTGAGTTGAAGGCCCGCCGTTGCGTAGGTCATCCACTGATTTTGTGAAGGATTGACACCGGGAAGCCCTTGGTGAAGGGTGAAGCTCGTATCCAGTCGAGGCAGGAGGGTCGATGCCGCGATCTGTTGAGTCATCTTGAGGACCGTTTCTTGAATGACCAGCCCGCGAATCGAAGTTAGTCCATGAGGATCGAAGGGCGGCAAGTTCAAGGGGACGAGCCCCTGCGGCGCGGCGTCTACCGAAATCATAGTCTGGGTTAGCGTTTGAAGAGTCTCCTGTGCGTCGGCCAGCAAGGCCTGGGCCGCCAGCGACTTTTGCTGATCGTCGAGAAGAGAAAGCTGAAGCGAAAGAACGTCGACTTCTTTGGCCATGCCTTGCTGGAAAAGCGATTGAGTTTGTTTCAGCAAAAGCTCGGTTTGCTGGGCAGCCGACGCCAAGATTTGGACTTGAAGCTGGGCCGCCTGGGCCGACCGATAGGCGGTAATCGTTTGGAGTGCTGTTTGCCGGCGCTGGGTTTCGAGGTTGTTTGCGGCGGATCTTTGTTGTTCTTGCTTAATGTGAACGTTGGCTTCGCGAGCGAGACCGTCAAAAACCGTCCATTGAATCCCCGCTGTCAGGTCGTAGGCATTGGTCTGGCTCAGGTCAATGCTTTTAGAACCGCTGGGCAAGGAAAGGCTTATTGACGACGGGTCGGAAAGGTACTGATAGCTTCCGCCGGCCTTTAAAAGGGGCAAATACGCGAGCCCCGCCGCCTTCGCCCGAAGGTCAGCGGCGTGCAAGCGCGCCGAGGCTGAAGCCACAGCTTTGTCGGCCGACAAGGCCAACTGTATTGACTGCGACAGCGACTGCGCTGACAAGCCTTGTGCCATCAATACAGCGGATACACTCCCTATCCAAAAAGTAACTGTCCATGGAGTCACTTCAAGTTCCCCCTCAAACTAATCAGGTCAATTTATTTAACCATTTGGTTGAATCTATTGGTTAATCTGACGCATCTGTTTGGAACTGTCAAGAGAAAGTGTGACGCATCAGTCTTACCGAAGGAGCGGTGCCTTCGAGTTTCACTGCCGGCTTTTGAGGGTCAGAGTCTTGTTCTTATTCCTCGGCCGTTGGTTCCCCAATCAGAACCAGGTCGTAATGATGAACCCCCATAGTCACCAGCCCCAGTCCCAGGAGTGTGAGAGAGAGAGGCAGCGAAGCCTGATATTGGCTGATTCCCAGGCTGATCATCGCCCCTCCCAATGCCGGGACGAACGGATCATTTGACTTAAAGGACTTCAGTGCCTTGAGGCGAAGGGTTCCCTGGGGAGCCTTGTTGAACGCTTGTGTCAGTGCCTGGTTGAACTCGTAAGAATAAGTTTGGGAATCGGTTCCTACACCCCAAAAGTCCCAGTGTTCAATACGACCGGCCACTTCGGGCTGCCGAGTGGCATCGCCGAAATACTGAGAGTTTTGCTGACCAATTCCCATGGAGGCACAGCTCGTCAAACCGAGGAGGGTAATGGCCAAGAGGAGGGGTGTCACTTTCATTGCCACAGTATGTTGTGAACCGGCGGGGGAGTCTACGCTGTTTGATGAAACTGCCCATCCTTACGATTGTGAGATGATTCCGTTGGAATCACAGAACCATTATGTCTACTCTCGACTTTGACACCGATCCTTTTCCTCCCGACGACCGTTATCCGCTCAATTCACCGAGCGGCAACGTTTTCCGATGGGTTAAACAAGAACTTGATGCCGGGCCGACACTCGTGGTGACCGGCTTTTCTTCTTTAGAGTTTCTTGTTCGGACGCTTTCCAACTTGCCTGCAGGTCAAGCGGTTCACATTCTCGTGGGCCCCGGAGCCGTGATTTTGGGTTCGAGCAACTTTTCTCAGGCCGGATGATTCCGACTCAAAGAAGCCAACGTTCGAAAGGAACAGTCCACACCCGAGTACGGGGAGATGGCCTCGATCGCAGAAGCCTATTGGTCGAAGGGAAAGCCCGCCGACGCGGTCATCCGCGCTCTCCTCATGGAACTTCTTCGTCCGACAACTTGGCAGGAGGTCCTCTCTATTGCCGGCTCACTCCTTTTGGAAGGCGACTGGCTCAGGCAAATTCCCGAACTGGCCCGGCGATTTGAGGGTATGGCCCTTTGGGAAAGTCAGAAACAGGCCCTTTATCTGCTTGATACCTTTGGGGATAGTTTGCTGGTCGCCGACCCGACGGGTTCGGGAAAGACACGGTTAGGTGCCGGACTCCATCTTCTGCTTTTGCTTCGACTCTACGCCCTCGGTCAAAGTGATCGGACTCGGACCCTTATTGTGACATCGCCACAAGTGAAGCCCGCCTGGGAAAGCGAGTTCGGCTCGCTCGACGCCAATCAACCCAAGGTGGTCAGCCAGGGGATGCTCAGCAGGCCAGATAGCGGTGAAGGCGTGACCACTGCTGATTCGCTCAAAGGTTGCCGTATTCTCTTTCTCGACGAGGCGCACAACTATCTCAATCACAAGTCTAACCGGTCGACGAGCCTTCTGGGGCACGGCGCTGATCACACCATTCTTTTTACGGCCACGCCCGAAGATCTGCGGTTGCAGGAGAATCAACAACGATTCCTCGACACCAGAATCAAGGCCGCTGCAGCCCTGGCCGCCTGGAATATTAAAGCCATGTTGCGTTCTAGTCGGGCGGCTCTTCAAAGCGGAATCGTTGGCGGGGTAACCGGTGCGGAACAGGGCTTTCTCAATAGCTGGGCCTTCGGAGACATGGATCATGGACTCTTCCACGGCAGTCTGCAACAAGACTTTGAAGCGGCGGCCAAGGGAGCTGCCGCTGGATTCGCGGCTGGATTTGCTGAGGGCGCAATTTTTGGATTCCCGGAAAGCCAGGTGAAGGCACAGGCAACACTTGATGCTAAGCGACAGGCATTTCTAGCAAAGTTTGCGCCGAACGCTGTCAACGATACAGGGTATGAGTCGTTAAACGCGCCCAATGTTGACCCAGCGAGCGGGAGCCGCATCAGCAACGCTGGTGGTGCGTTCATGCTCCATTCAAACGACGATCCAGAACTCGGCGAAATGAATTTCGGTCTCGGTGCCACTGGCGGTGGCCCTGGTGATATTGGAGGTGAAACTGATGGTCCTATTCTGGGTGGTGGCGGAGGTGCAGATACTATTCCCGAAGGAATGAGGATTAGCACATTAAGAGTGACTCAGCCGGGTGAGACGTTTTTTCGTTACGAGTCAGCGGATTCAGTTTTTTCGCGCATAACAGCTACTGGTGGAGTGACTCCAGGTACCTTTGCTGCACCGACGAGTGATGGCTTTTTACCAGACGTCATGAGGATTCCAGCTTACAATTTGCCAAGTCCATGGATTCCTCGCTCTCTTGGGATGTTACTTGAGCCGCCCGCTTGGACGCCCATTATTGGTCCTCGTCCAGTAATGGGTGGGTTTGGTAATGAAGTCATTTTTCCTTTAGGATACTAGTCTATGATCAATGTTCCACGTCGATTTGCAGATGAACTGCGCATGAAGCCAGAAACCGGCATGGGTTATCAGATTGTAAGTGTGATCCTCGCCGATGGTAGGCGGTTTGATCGGGTTATTCTAGTTGAAGGAAGGATTACAGAGATTAAGGGGGTTTTAGGGATTCCTTTCTCAAGCGGCGACATTCTTGAAATCATCGTGACTCATGAAAAATAGCTACGAGTAGACTGTGCTGTACCAAAACTACGTCCGAAGTCAGCTTTCGGTAATGTTGTGGTTTGAGGAACGTTAAAGGATGGATGTGAATTTGCTTGGGCGTGGAGTACCAAAACTACGTCTGGGGTCAGATTTTAGTGATTTTCCAGTCTGAAGGACGTCAGAGGATACATGTGAATTCGCTTGGGGTGTGGGTTTCTAGATTTTGGGACTGTTCTGATCGAATCCAAGGACGTGAAATGGACGAAAAACCCGGCACTGAGTCGATATTGACCAACAGCTTCGCCATCGAACTTGGAATGATGAGAAGAAAGTCGCACGTTCAGACGAAGAAGAACAGTAGCATGGGAAGTCATGCTATTCTGACTGGGGTTCTTTGACATCAATAGCGAATGGGTTCCGATCTTCCGAGACTAGGGATAATCAAGAACAGATTTTGCGTGAGGTGCCCGGAGGGTGGCCGAAGGCCAGTTCTTTCGCGAAGCGAAAAACCGGAGCGAAGCGAAGCCAGGAGGGGACCGACCCCTCGGCACAGCGGAGGACACTGACACCTCAGATGAAACATCAAACCAGGGGATGCAATCATAGTCAGGGGCAAGGCGAAGAGACTCGGGTGGCGGCGGGAGCGGTACCCGGAGCATTACTTCGGTATGTGCAGGGTACCGCTCCCGCGGACAGGACCCGTGGGAATCT
>Ga0164241_10003748_pt1 | contig 15068 bp, 10 predicted proteins | sample OricomyardsoilBY_FD_108780 | JGI IMG/M metagenome (GOLD analysis project Ga0164241, IMG submission 108780) | Backyard soil microbial communities from Emeryville, California, USA - Original compost - Back yard soil (BY) | ecosystem: Environmental > Terrestrial > Soil > Unclassified | place: USA... | reverse complement strand
TGAAGATGTTGAAATAAGAAGGCTGAAAAAGAAAAGTTTGGAACTGGCAGGGGTCTGATTACTACCCGTTCAATTGGAATGCTATATTTTGTTTTTGATGGTAACCAATAGGGTTACCATTTTTATTTGCAGGGTTCCAAACTCGTACTGGTCTTCCACTTTTCCTTTGTAAAAAATATTATCAATTTTGTTTAAAACACAAACACGGTAATATTCAGCAACAGGCTGCTCACACACAGAAAAATCTTCATCAAGATAAACCGTGTCTTTAACTTCCTGGCCGAACGTTGTTAATAAACCTGCAAGCAACAATAACAGGATAAACAAGGGCTTAAAGTTGTTAGGGTTCATAGCCGCAAAATATCTTTCAAAAGATATTTGCTTTAAAAAGTGGATAAAAAGATTACTTAAAATCAGAATAAGCCTGTTTTAATCATAAAAGGCCTGAACGGTTTTGATGGTAAAATTTCATCAAACACAGGCTGTGAAAGGCTTTCAGGGCAAGCTTGATTTTTATATTCAATTTTTAAATTTTTATTACACAAATTTTCTCATAAAAACAAAGGGAAAAATTTTTTTTCGATATTTAAAAAAGGTAATCATGCTGATGTTATTCATTTATAAATATTTGCAGTAGAAAAATATTTTTCTGCCTGCTGATGTATAAAAAATGCGTTCAAAAAAATTTTTTTTTCAACATATAAGTGTTGATATTCGTCGCCTGTTCCCAAAAGAATTTCAGTAAAAGAATTGAAGCTTTTTTGGGATTTTTTATCGGGAATAAAGAATCTACTAACCAATTAATGTTTGACCAGTTTGCTATGAATAAAAACGCAGATAAAGTATGGGAAAATTGCTTGAAGATTATAAAGGATATCGTGGAATGGCAGCATTTTAAAACATGGTTTGAACCTATTAAACCTATTGAACTAAACGGAACTGTTTTATTAATACAAGTACCAAGTCAATTCTTTTTTGAATACCTTGAAGAGCATTATGTAACACTGCTTGCCAAAACGCTTAAGCGTGAATTGGGCAAAACGGCAAGGCTGGAATACCGTATTATGGTTGACAGCGGCAGCAAGGGAAAAAATGGCAGCATGGATGTGCCTGCCGGTAATATTAAATTTTACAATAACAACGAAATGAGTTTTCCGCTTGTTATAAGTGATGAAGTAAAAAACCCCTTTGTTATCCCGGGGTTAAAGAAAATGCAGATTGATCCGCAACTCAATGCTGCGTACGTATTTGATTCTTTTATTGAAGGCGACTGCAACCGTGTGGCGCGCCGTGCAGGCAAAACCGTTGCGGAAAAGCCAGGGGCAAGCTCTTTTAACCCGCTGGTTATATATGGCGGTGTTGGCCTTGGTAAAACGCATCTTGGCCAGGCAATTGGTAATGATGTAAAACGCCTTCACCCGCATAAGCTTGTTTTATATGTAAGCAGCGAAAAATTCATCAACCAGTTCCAGGATCATAGCCGCAATAATGCGATAAACGATTTTATTCATTTTTACCAGCTGATCGACATACTGATAATCGATGATGTGCAGTTTTTTGCAAAAGCAGAAAAATCGCAGGATGCTTTGTTTGCGATATTTAATCATTTGCATCAAAGCGGGAAACAGTTAGTGCTTACGTCCGATAAGCCGCCTAAAGACCTTGATGGTATGCAGGAGCGTTTATTAAGCCGTTTCCGCTGGGGTTTAAGTGCAGACCTGCAGGTGCCCGATTATGAGACCCGCATCGAAATTCTGGAACGCAAAATGAAGAATGATGGCCTTGAGCTATCAAAAGATGTGGTGAAGTATGTAGCGTATAATATAAGCAATAATGTACGCGAACTGGAAGGTGCCATGATATCTTTATTGGCGCAGTCATCGCTTAATAAAAGAGAAATTGACCTGGAACTTGCCAAAAAAGTACTCCGCAACTTCATCCGTACCAGCAGTAAGGAGATCACCATCGACACTATTCAAAAAATGGTCTGCGATTTCTTTGCAGTGCCTTACGATAAACTGCTTCAAAAAACACGTAAACGCGAAATTGTGCAGGCCAGGCAGATCACCATGTACCTGGCAAAAGCCTTTACAAAAAACTCGCTTAAAACAATTGGAGAGCATTTTGGCGGTCGCGATCATACCACTGTTATACACAGTTGTCAAACTGTAAAAGACCTTATGGATACCGATAGTTTATTCCGCGAAAATGTTGCAGAGCTTACGCAGAAAGTACAACTGGCTTCCATGTAAATTTCCTCACCCTCGTTCCCTCTCCACTTGTGGAGAGGCATGCCCAACTTTGCAATCACTGCTTAAAGCGGCAACAGGGTATTTAATTTTTTTCAGAAAGAATTTTTATGTAACCTTCTGTGGTGCTTTGTGGCAGTAATTAACAACCTGTAACGGGCAGGTTTTAGCTGAAAACTTATCTTTGCCATTCAATTTTGTTCCGCCTGCAACGGAATCCATATTGTTTAATGGAGTCTTGCCTCAAAGTAAGATCTGAAATTTTTTATAATGGCATTATTACATAACCGCATTTCCGGCGAAGAGTTAAAGCGCCGCCTGTACGAAGAAACTGAACCAAGAACTACCATCAGTTTCTATCAATATTTTCCTATTCAAAACCCACAGGAGTTTCGTGATTATCTATATAAGTATTTACATGGCTTAAAGGTTTTTGGAAGAATCTATGTTGCGCACGAAGGGATCAATGCACAAGTAAGCGTGCCGCAATCAAACTTTGAAGGCTTCAGGGATTTTCTTTATTCCATCAACGAACTAAACGGCATCCGCCTGAATATTGCAGTGGATGATGATGGCAAAAGCTTTTGGGTTTTATCTGTAAAAGTGCGGGAAAAAATTGTGGCAGATGGCATTACCGATCCCGGTTTCAGCATGGAAAACAAAGGGCGCTATGTTGATGCAACTCAAATGAATAGCTTGCTTCAACAAAAAGAGACCATTGTTATTGACATGCGTAACCATTATGAATATGAAGTAGGCCATTTTGAGCATGCCATAGAAATACCATCAGACACCTTCCGCGAACAATTGCCAATGGCGGTTGATATGATGAAGGGCAATGAAGAAAAGAACATCATCATGTATTGCACCGGTGGCATTCGCTGTGAAAAGGCAAGTGCGTATATGCTGCATAACGGGTTTAAAAATGTTTTTCACCTGGAAGGCGGCATTATCAATTATGCACAGGATGTAAAGCAACAAAATATTGATTCAAAATTCATTGGTAAAAACTTTGTATTTGATAATCGTTTAGGAGAAAGAATAACTGAAGATGTTATTTCCAAATGCCATCAATGCGGCAAGCCCTGCGATGAGCATACAAATTGTGCCAACAACGGCTGCCATCTTTTATTTATCCAGTGTGATGAATGCAGGCAACAATATAATAACTGCTGCAGTACTGAATGTAAGGAAACGATTCATCTTCCCTTAGAAAGGCAAAAACAAATACGCAAAGGCATTGATAAAGGCCGGAATGTTTTCAATAAGAGTAAATCAAGATTAAGGCCAAGGCTGAACGAATAACGTACGATTTTACAGAGCCATCACCCATAATGGCTATCATAAATTTCAAGCTTTAGCCTTGTTTCCTCGAGATCTAATTCGCGTTCCATCTTTCTTAAAATTTCTTCACTGGCATTTCCTTTCCTGTGCATTTGCTGTATCACGCGGCGCTCGATGCTCAGCAGGTCGATCTGCAATTGGGAATATTCATTAAATATATTACCGGCAAGGGTTTTTCCTTTGCCAAAATAGTTTGCCGGCAGATCAGTTTTCTGCAGGCGGTTATATTTTACTTCGTATTTGCTTTTAATATTGTCAAGCAGGTCTTCCTGCACCAGCGATAAATTATCTTCAATATAACCGATGGCCGTTGTAACCACCGTATTGCGCACTTCGTATTCTTCGGCCACTAAAGAATAAGGTTCTATTTTCAATTTGCGTACAGCCCATCTTAATGTACCACCCAGCACAACCAGTGTGATGAGGATAACACAAAAGGATAAATAAATGATCATGTTTCTGTTCTCAAAAGGTTGATCATCAGAAATCATCATCGGCAACCCCAACGCAGCCGCCATCGATACAACGCCCCGCATGCCAGCCCAGCCAAAGATCACCATATTGCGCCGGTCAAAAGGTTCTTTTTCACGGATACTTTTATTTAATATTCCGGGCAGCATGGCAGCAGGTATAACCCAGATAAATCTTACAATAATTACCACAAAACTTATTGCCAGCGCAGAAACTGCCAGTGTTTGCCAGGGATAATGACTGATGCCTTTTATTACATTGCGTAATTGCAGGCCTATTAAAATAAATACCAGCGCATTGAGGATGAAAATAATTGTCTCCCATACTGAATAAGCCAATATCCTGCTTTCGTTGCTGAAGGTTTCATCTGACCGGAATGAAAGATACAGCCCGGATGTTACCACTGCCAGTACACCGGACACTTCAAAATGTTCTGCAATAAGATAGGATGCAAATGGTGTTAGAAAAGAAAGGGTAACTTCCAACACAGGATCGCAGAAGAACTTCTTGTGAATAAGATAAATAATATAGCCGATAATAAAACCAACGGCAATGCCGCTTATTGAAACAAAGAGAAAGTTCAAACCCGCCTTCCATAATACAAAATTGCCTGCAGATAATGCCAGCAGCGCGTACCGGTAAGCGATCAGGCCGCTTGCATCATTCACCAGGCTTTCGCCTTCCAAAATTGCTGTTATTCTCGGGTTCAGGCCCAGGCCTTTTGTTACAGATGTTGCCGCCACTGCATCCGGCGGCGATACAATTGCGCCTAATAAAAATGCTTCCGCCCATGAAAGGTCATGTATTAAGGTATGCGCCGCCCACGCCACAGCCGAAGTAGTAAAAAATACCAGCCCTATCGCTGCAAAGCTTATGGGCCGTATGGCAGCCTTAAAATCGCGCCAGCTTGTATTCCATGCAGCCTCGTACAACAACGGCGGCAAAAAAATGAAGAATATAATATCCGGTTGTAAGGCAATAACCGGCAGGCCCGGTATAAGGCTTATTAAAATGCCTGATAAAACAAGTACGATGGGAAGCGGGAAATTGAATTTTTTACTGAGTACACCTAAAAATGTAACACCAAATAATAGTACAACAATAAGGTCAACGTTTTCCATGGATTAAAAATAATGATACCATGTATATTTTAACGCGGTCCCTGTATAAGAAAATTACTTGCTGCTGAAACTGTTCAGCGACAGTTTTATGAGGATTAATTGTTACTTACTGTACCTGACAACTCAACCTAATATGGCATGTACGTTTTTAGTGATGGTTTCAATAATGCGCTCCATGGGCAGGTCATTTTCATCTTTGCCAAAAGGTTCTTCAATTTCTTCAGCAATTAATTCCAGGCTGGCCAGCGCATAAAAAACAAACGCTACAACCGGAATGATCATGTAGCCAAGTGTTAATGAAAAACCTACAGGTAAAGCCAACGTATAAAGCAAAACGAATTTTTTAATGAAGCTGCTGTACGAAAAAGGGATAGGCGTGTTTTTAATACGTTCACAGGCACCGCAGATATCCATAAAAGAAGTAAGCTCGGGGTTAATAAATAACATTTCTTCCGGTGAGAGCTGCTTATTTCTTTGCATTTGAACAAGCCGTTCGGTCATGGTGCCCACAAGCTGTTCCGGTATATGCCTGAAACGGTCAAAACCGGGTATTTCAGGATGTTCAAACTGGTCAAGGGTATACCGTGTGCTGGCATCCTGCAAATGTTTTTTTAACTCCACTGCAAAGCGCGGAATAAGCTCTGCAAAAAGAGCTTTCGTGTTTATATCTTCTGCAGGTATAAGGCTGTTTAATTTAATGGCAAGGTTACGGCTGTTGTTTACCAGGCTGCCCCAGAGTTTGCGGCCTTCCCACCAGCGGTCGTAGGCAGTATTGGTGCGGAATACAAGCAGCAATGAAATTACAAAACCAAGTAAAGTGTGTGTAACCGATAGACTTTGAATTGCCGTTTTATACGCTGCAGGCACGAATTTTCTTTCAATGAACACAACACCTAAAGAATAAATTGCTACGCACAGTAATACAGGTATTAGTTTGCGTAAGGTATCAGATTTATGAAAATCAAAAACGATCTTTCCCCATTCTTTCGGGTTGTAGCTTCTCATACATTAACAGATTTTGCGCGCAATGAAAATACATAAGTTCATGTATAAGGGCGCGATATGCCATTAATATTTTGAGTTGATGTTTTTAAAAGCAAGCGCGACGGGCTAATGAGAATCCCTGGTTACTTCAGAACCTGAACTGCCTACCAAAAAATCAAGGTCGGCGCCTTTATCTGCCTGCTGTACGTGGTTGATGTACAGGTTTACATAACCTCTTTTCAAAACCTGCACAGGTTTTTTCCAGTTTTTTCTTCTTTCAGCCAGCTCTTCATCGCTTACATCGAGGTGGATTTTTCTTTGTGCTACATCAAGCTCTATCATATCCCCGTTTTGCACCAATGCGAGATTGCCGCCAATAGCTGATTCCGGCGATACATGGAGCACCACAGCGCCATAAGCTGTTCCGCTCATTCTTCCATCCGATATGCGCACCATATCTGTAATGCCCTGTTTCAATATTTTCCTGGGTAAAGCCATATTGCCCACTTCAGGCATACCGGGATAACCTACCGGCCCAACATATTTTAATACCATTACGCAGCTAGCATCAATATCCAGGTCTTCATCATCAATTCTTGTATGATAATCTTCTATGCTTTCAAACACTACCGCCCGTCCGCGGTGTTTCATTAATGCAGGTGTAGCGGCAGAAGGTTTCATCACGGCACCGTTCTCGGCAAGATTGCCTTTTAATACCACGCATCCGGCCTCAGGAATTAATGGGTTATCATACGATGCAATTACATCCTGGTTATAACAGGAACATTTCCCTTCTATGTTTTCATGGTGATTTTTGCCTGTTACGGTTATTACATTCCTGTGCAGATGGTCTTTTAATTCATTCAGGATAACAGGCAGTCCGCCGGCGTAAAAAAAATCTTCCATCAGGTATTTGCCGGAAGGCATCAGGTTTAACAGTAAAGGGATTTTACTACCGATAGCATCAAAATCATCCAGTTTAAGATCAATCCCGATCCTGCCGGCAATCGCCATTAAATGAATCAGGAAATTAGAAGAACCGCCCACGGCGGCATTCACTTTTATAGCGTTTTCAAATGCTTCTTTTGTAAGAACTTTATTGATGGTGAGATCTTCCTTTACCATTTCCACAATCCTTCTTCCGCTAAGCTGCGCCATTACTTTCTTACGGGAATCCGCAGCCGGTATAGCTGCGGCGCCGGATAAGGTTAAGCCCAGCGATTCAACCATGCAGGCCATAGTGGAAGCAGTGCCCATCGTCATACAATGGCCAATGCTGCGGCTCATACAGCTTTCGGCAAATTCGCAATCTTCAACCGTCATTTTGCCGGTTTTCATGTCTTCATCAAACTTCCATACATGCGTTCCCGAGCCTATTTCCATGCCTTTATATTTTCCGTTGAGCATGGGTCCTCCCGGTACAACAATAGTAGGCAGGCCAACACTGGCAGCGCCCATAACGGTGGAGGGAGTTGTTTTATCACACCCGGTAAGCAGCACCACACCGTCAATCGGATTGCCCCGAATAGATTCTTCCGTATCCATGCTGGCCAGGTTGCGAAAAAGCATGGCTGTTGGTTTCAGCATGGTCTCGCCCAAACTCATTATAGGAAACTCCAGCGGAAAGCCACCTGCTTCCAATACGCCTCGCTTCACCGATTCTGCATGTGTCCTGAAGTGTGCATTGCAAGGCGTTAATTCACTGAAGGTATTACAAATACCAATCACCGGCCTGCCATCAAACATATCGGGCGGCATACCCTGGTTGCGCATCCAGCTTCTGTAAATAATTCCATCTTTATCCTTTCTGCCGAACCAGCCTGCGCTTCTGTACTTAGCCATAAAATATTTCTTTACTTATCAAACAAATTGCTACAAAAATGCATCGCATACCCGGGTTTGTTTTTGTTATTTTATTTATCCCACCAAAGGTGTGTACTGAGTTTATCAGGCCCCATTACGGCGATAGCCGCTTCCACATTTTCACTATTGATGGATAACTCGGAAGTAGGGTAACCTATTCTTCTTATAAATGTACCGTTTGGAACATCGGGGTTATTTGGCTGCCCGTAAGGATTGGGCGCCAAAGCCGGGTAACCGCTGCGCCTGAAATTGGCGAAAGTTTCCGGGCCGTTTAAAAAAGATGCGATCCAGTATTGTGTATTGATCTGTTCATATTCCCTGCCTGTTACCAACGGGTGCGCTGTTATATAAGTATCAATATCACCCGAAGCAATGGCAACACTTGAACCATAAGCAGCCAGTTGGTTCATGTGCGCCCGTATACCATCTTCAAAATATTGTGCGGCGCTGCCTGTGGTTATCCATCCCCTGAATCTTGCTTCTGACAGCAGTAGCTGGTTTTGTGCAGCCGTAACAAAGAACATGGGTGAAGCTGTCCCGGCCATCCTTCTCCTGTCTACCTGGCTGTAATCATAAAAACTGGCAAGTCCATCAGCAGCAACACGGGCCACAATAGTGCCATTGTCGTATCCCATCGGCATGCCAATCTGGTCGGCAGGTACGGTAGAGCCTTTATCAACTGTCTGGTCGGGGCCGGAAGTGGCGCCTTTATAACGAATAGCAATTGCCTGCAAACGCGGGTCGCTATTATTCTTCAATGTATCCACAAAAGAATTTACAAGATACCAGTTGGCAGCTTCTGTACTGTTAAGCATGTTTCCAATAGGGTTCAGATAGTTGGCATCGTGCCGCATGTAGGTATTGTCTGCATTCAGCATTATCACACCGGCGTCGAAGGCTTTTTTTACCGTGGTTTGTGCTGTAGCAGCATCCACTTTGCTTAGCCGCATGCCTGCTCTCAGGAGCAGTGAATAGCCAAATTTTTTCCATTGTGCAATATTGCCTGCGTATAAGAGATCAGATGTTTCAATCTTGCCGCCAGCATCCAATGCTGCAGTAGCTTCATCAAATTCCTTAATGAGATCAGGATAAATGGTTTCCTGCTGATCATATTGAGGCAGCAGGATGAGGTCGGTTAAACCGGCGCCCCCATTAAAGTAAGGAATAGCTCCATACGTATCTGTCAGTATCATGAAAGCGTAAGCCTGCCATATACGAGCCATGTTGTAAAGATTAGCTCTTGTGGGGTCGTCTTTCGTTTTTGATATGGCATCGTGGGTGTATTTTATTACATTTTGATAATATCCTGCCCATGTAGGAGCATTTGTGACATCGCGGTTGTCCTGGTTAAAATTGCCACCACCAAGCACACCACCATTCGGTGTTACCATTTGTTGTACTACGCACGCCTCATAGATCACAGTTTTTGTGGGAAAGGAAGTATTGATGATAGCATTATTTAAAAGCAGCACCGGGTCGAGCGTGGTGGGGTTAACGCGGTTCACGTTAAGCTCTTCCAACCCTTTATCGCAGGAAACCACCGAAGCCATTGCCAGTGCCAGCATGCAATAGTTTAATATTTTTTTCATATACAGTTGAATTAAAATTTGATGTTTAAGTTAAGGCCCATGCTCCTGGTAGTAGGTACGCCCGGAGATTCCAGCCCGATCATATTATCCACGCCATAGCCTACGGTCTCAGGATCTATATTATCCACCCATTTTTTCAGGACCAAAACATTGCTTGCTACAAAATCGAGTTTAATGCCTTTAATTGGACAGTTTGCAGACAGGTGTTTGGTGAAATCATATCCCAGCGATACCTGGCGTATCTTCCAGAAACCCGCATTGTAAATAACAGATTCAATGATCTGTTGAGAGCGGAGGTGTTCCCAGTACGTTTGTACGGCAGCCTGTGCGGTATTCTTTTCACCGGCCTGGTTAACACCATCGCCAATAACAAAACCTTCTTCGCGGCCTTCCAGTGTATTTTGATGTAATCCATGGCGGGTAGCATTGAAATTGGTTCCGGACAGCATTTTATTGCCCAGCTTATAATCGATAAGTATGCTGAGGTTGATACCTCTGTAATTGAAGCTGTTAAAAAAGCCACCCATCCATTTGGGAAGGCCACTGCCAAACAAAACAAAATCGGTTGTGCGTAATGGCAGGCCATTGCTTTGAAATATCCTGCGGCCCTGGTCATCTGTTGCATAACCATACCCGGCTATCTGCCCCATTTCCTCGCCTACTACTATACGCACCTCGCCATTGAAGGGGTGTGTGCCGATAGTAGCTCTTTCGCCAGGTGTTGTGGTAGCGATTTTTTCCACTTTGGTAACATTATAAGAAGTATTGGCACTAAAATCCCATCTGAAATTCTTGGTTTGAATAGGCGTAAGTGTAATCAAGCCTTCCAATCCTTTATTATAGCTTTCACCGCTGTTGATACGGGTATTCAGAAAACCTGAGGCATCTGATATCTGTACAGAGAATATCTGGTCGATGGTTGTTTTTTGATACACAGCCACATCCAATCCAACCCTGTTATTAAATAACCTTAATTCTAACCCCGCTTCCAATTCTTTCACACGCATTGGCCTTAAATTGGGGTTTGGTAAAGTGGTTCCGCTGGTACCCACTGTAACAGGCGTGCCCGCAGGATTAACAATAGTATTGGCATTAATGGCATAAAATAATTGGTCTGCATAAGGGCCCACATCTCCATCGCTACCCACTTCAGCATAACCTAATCTTATTTTTCCAAAGCTTATCCAGGGCAATGCATCGCCTATAGATTCGGAAAAAACATAAGAACCGGATACAGAGGGATATGTTATACCCATATTTTCTTCAGACAATGTAGAAAACCAGTCTTTTCTTAGCGTACCGTTCAGGTAAAGTGTTTTTTTCCAGTTAACCTCACCGGATCCATAGACTGAATTAATGCCAAACTCCGACAACGTATACACCGGGTTTTTAGCCCTGCCATTCTGAACGGTGTAGAGGTCTCTTACTACAAAATCGGTTACCTGCACATTATCTACATCCAGGCGGTTACGGCGCTGGTTGCCACCAACGTTAAGCGTTACTTCAAAATTTCCGAATGTTTTATTGGCGCTGGTTAAAAAGTCAAGGTTTGTTTCCCTGAAACGCCTGGATTCCTAGGTATAAACGCCGTTTACAAAACCCGCTTGTGCAGGCGCTCTTGATGCCTGCCCGGTCGGGAAATTATTTACGTCTTCGTCGCGGCTCCAGTAGTCCATACCAATGCGCCCCTGCACCCACCACCAGGGCAATATGTTGTATTTAATAAAACTGTTACCGAAAATGCGGTCTCTTTTAATATTATGAAACTGTTCAGCCATTATCCAGTAAGGGTTGGTGCGGTTCATAAAACGGGAATAGATATATTCATTGCCGGCTGCATTATATTTATTTTCATCCAGCACTTTCAGTGGCATTGTAGTGGACATAGCCATTAATGTAGTGGGGATGGAATTATCCTGGTTGGCTATATTGGGTGGATTAGTGGTCTTTTCATAAGAGTAGTTAACATTGCCTCCAAAACTTACTTTGGCAGAAAGGTCATAGTTAAACCCAAGGTTTAAGATGTAGCGGTTAAATTCATTATTAGGGGTTATGCCAAGGTTTTTGGTATTATTCAGGGAAAGATGCACTCCTCCTTTTTCACCCAGGCCTTCCAGCATTACTGTATTGGTAAAATTGCTTCCGTTACGATAAAATTCTTTTATCCGGCTGCCTTGTGCTACGTAAGGGACAGTAAGATTGTCAAAGAGGATATGTGTCATACCCGGCTCAATTTTTTCGCCAAAGGACCATTGGCCGGAAGTAGGGTTAGGCGTGGTTGGGCGAACGCCATTCTCACCCTGGCCATATTCTTTTTGATAATCTGTATAATCCATTGGGGTTTCAATCGTGTAATTAGAATTGAAACTAACACCGATACCCTTGTTCTTACCCTTTGTTTTTGTGGTAATCATAATTACACCATTGGCCGCACGGCTGCCATACAAAGCTGCTGCGGGAGCACCCTTTAATATGGTCATGTTTTCTATGTCATCCGGGTTTATGCTGGCAAGGCCATCGCCGCCATCCGCATAAACACCTCCGCCCGTAACACCAACTGTATTATTGTTGAAATTGGAATTATCTATCGGCACCCCATTAATTACTATAAGCGGGCTGCCGCCGCCGGTAAGCGCCGATTGGCCACGTATGCGTATTTTGGATGTACCTGAAGGGCCGGTACCTAATTGGGTAATATTCACACCGGCCACTTTACCCTGCAAAGCATTCATGGGATTGGAGGTACGGTTAACGGTAAGCTCTTCCGGCTTAACGCTGGTGGCAGAATATCCCAAGCCCCTGTCACTTCTTTTAATACCCAAAGCTGTAACAACAACTTCACCCAGGTTTTGCACATTGGCAGGCAATACCGCATCAACAGCAGAACGGCCATCTACTGTAAGCTCGATGCTTACAAATCCAACTGAACTAAACACAAGCGTGTCATTTGTTCCGGCGTTAATACTATAATGGCCGCTGGTATTAGTAACTGTACCTGTTTTGGTGCTTTTTACTGTTACCGAAACAGACTGTAACGGCTGGCCTGTTTCATCAGACACTTTCCCGGTAACAGCCTGGCCGTTAGCAGTGGAGGAAGCTAAAAGAAAGCATACAATAAACGAGAATAGTTTAACCCCTGTTATTTTATAAGGGCGCAAGAATTTTTTTTTCATACAGCAAGTGTTTTTAGCGATGGAAATGGTTTTGAAGCATTCGTAGGAAACAAAACAAATTCGTCACCGCAAAATATCCTTTCATTATACCTTAAACTTCCAATATGCTACGGTGGCGGATTTTGTACAAATACAAACCATAGGTCCGGGCGAACATAGTTCTGTTGTAATAGCCAATAGATCCTTTTTTGATATGATCTTAGAAAGATGCATTTCCCGGTATAAAAACTCCATTCTTACAGTAGTTTTGATGTAAATGCTTTCCTGAATGACACAGTACGAACAACAGGCAAGCCAGGAATTAAAAGGCTGGCAGAAAAAAATGCTGCGCAAACCATCCTTCCTTAACAGCCTGTCTAAAAGAATGCAAACCAAAATAAACAGCTATATCCCTGAAAAAATTCACAAAGGCATTACCGCTACTATAAAGCAAATGATACGGGTTGTATTGTTTGGCGCCGGGGTTACTACATCTAAACCGAATACCAGGGATGGTTTTGAAATGAAGGAAAGGCTTATACAGGAACGCATTAAAATGTATAAAACAACAGCTGCCGCAGAAGGCGGCGTTACCGGCGCCGGAGGTATTTTGCTGGGGCTTGCCGACTTTCCTTTATTGCTCGGCATTAAAATAAAATTGTTGTTTGATATAGCTGCCTTGTATGGTTTTAATATGAAGGATTACAAAGAGCGTGTTTATATTTTATACATCATGCAGCTGGCTTTTTCAAGCCATGAAGAACGCAGGAATATTTACCTTAAAATTGCTGACTGGGAGGAGCATGTAAAACAATTACCGGATGATATTAATCAATTCGACTGGCGCACATTTCAGCAGGAATACAGGGATTATCTCGACCTTGCTAAAATGGCGCAGCTAATACCGGTTATAGGTGCGCCGGTGGGCATTATTGTAAATTACCGCTTAATAACAAAACTGGGCGAGACTGCAATGAATGCATACCGTATGCGTTTGATTGATGATCAAAAACAGCTCGTCGCATGACTGCAGGTGCAATTCCGGGTTGCGGTTCCTTTATAAATTACACTGCTTTTCATATCTTTTGCAAAAGTTTTCTATGAATAACGACACATTGCCTGCCAGGAAATCATTTGTCTCAGCGAACAATTTTCCGACACCCGGTTCCGGTGAAGAAAAACAAAGTTTTAATGAATTGCAGGAAGGGTTTAAAAAACAATTTGAAACGATATTTCCTGATAAGCTTGCTCCCCGTACAGTGATCATTCTTCCTTCGCTTACTATGGATACTGATATTCTTGCCAAGGTAAAAGGCATTATGCATTACGAAGAACGCATGCTTTGTTTGCTGATGCTGTTGCGTATGCCTTTAACCAAAATAGTGTATATAACCAGCATGCCTGTTGCAGATATCATTATTGATTATTACCTGCACTTATTGCCCGGCATTACCGGCCATCATGCCAGAAAAAGGCTTACCCTGGTAAACTGTTTTGATAGCTCCATAAAACCACTTACACAAAAAATACTTGATCGCCCCCGGTTGATTGAACGCATCAGGCAACAGATAAGCGATAAAAGCAACACACACCTAACCTGCTTTAATATAACGGCACTCGAAAAAACACTGGCGGTGCAATTGGGTATTCCCTTATTTGGTACAGACCCCGATAATTTTTATGAAGGTTCCAAATCGGGTGCAAGAAAAACATTCAGGGAATGTGGCGTAAGCCTGCCCGATGGTTTTGAAGACCTGCATACAAAAAAAGAGATCATTACCGCGCTGGCTACACTGAAAAAAGAACACCCTGCTTCAAAAAAAGCAGTGCTGAAAATGAATGATGGTTTCAGTGGCGATGGCAATGCTATATTCCGGTACCCCTCTTTAGAAGCAGGCCAGATAACTGAACAAGCTATCGGTGCAGTATTGACCGACAACATAACACCTGTTGCCGGCGACGTAAGTAAAGAACTCTTTTTTGAAAAATTCAATGCGATGGGCGGGATTGTGGAAGAATTTCTTGATGGAGAAATAAAGGCATCCCCTTCGGTGCAGTGCGTGATCAATCCAAACAAAACCATTGATATTGTAAGTACGCATGACCAGTTGCTGGGCGGTGATGATGGCCAGATATTTATTGGCGCTGTTTTCCCTGCAGATAAGGCTTATAGCGTTTCGCTGGCACAGGAAGGAAAAAAAGTTGCTGAAGCGCTTATTGCAAAAGGAGGCCTCGGCCGCTTTGCCATCGACTTTCTTTCTATAAAACAACCGGATGGTGCCTGGCGGCATTATG
>Ga0164241_10003747_pt1 | contig 15069 bp, 17 predicted proteins | sample OricomyardsoilBY_FD_108780 | JGI IMG/M metagenome (GOLD analysis project Ga0164241, IMG submission 108780) | Backyard soil microbial communities from Emeryville, California, USA - Original compost - Back yard soil (BY) | ecosystem: Environmental > Terrestrial > Soil > Unclassified | place: USA... | reverse complement strand
GTCTCCTGCGATGCATGTGAGCGCGCATGCGCGCCCTCCCTTGGATGAGTGGTGAACGAGAGCAGGCGCAGCCCGCCCCGTTCAGGGACTCGGGATGCGCCTAGCGGAGGAAGGGCACGGCGGGCGGCGGGCGCATCGCGAGGGCGAACGCGAACGCGCGGCCGACGCGGCGCACGACCGGGGCGGCGTACGGCCGCCCGGCGCGGAGCTCACGGGTGCGAAGCGGGGCGGTCCACCGGCGGGCGCGCAGCCGTTCGATCAGCTCCTCGCCGGGGAAGAACCCGGCGCTGAGCAGCAGGACCAGCAGGAAGAACGGCGCGAGCAGCAGCGCGATCTGCGGTGCCGCGTCGGCCGTCGCGGCCATCACGCCCAGGATGCCCACCGCGGAGGCGGCCCCGGCCGGGCGGATATGACGCAGACGCCGCATCGCGCGGCAACGATACTCCTGGGGGTGGGAGGTGGGACGACTGAGCGCGTCGCTCAGGCCACCGTCGTTCAGCGCCGGGGCCAGCAGAGCCGTCGCGTGATGCGTCGGCCGGGCTCGCCATCCGTGCCGACCACGTCGGCGAACACGGTGCGGCACGTGCCACGCCAGCCGCGGGGGACGGGGACCGCCACGGATGTCTCGAGCACCGTGCCGATGCGCCGCAGCGTGGTGGTGGAGCAGCTCCGGGTGCGTCGCGTCGCGTACCCGAGCAGGCAGCCCTGGGTGATGCCCCTGATGTTCGTGGCCACCCCGACGGTGATCGCTCGCCTCGGACCTTCGGTGAGCGTGATGCGCACCCGGACGCGCAGGGTCTTCTGGCCCGGACGGGGCCGTGGCAGCACCCGTCCCGTGACACCGCGGACGCCCAGGACCCGTGCGTCCGGGCGGCAGCTGCGCTCGGGGTAGGCGACGATCTGCTCTCCGGCGGCAGCGAACACCGTGTCGCGGCCGACCGCGACGGCGGTCGGCGTGCTCGGAAGCGCCCGCGGATCGCAGGTGACCTCGGCCGAGCCGCCGGGGCTGACCCTGGCGATGCGCCGGCCCGCGGCATCGGCCACCCACAGCGATCCCACGCGGCCCAGCGCGACGCCGGCCACCGGTGGTGGCTGCCGATCCGACTCGCCGGTGAACGTGTGCAGTGACGTGCGCGTGCCCGAGGCGAGGTCGAGCCGAACGAGCTCAGATCCAATCGGCAGGTATGCGTTGGTGGTGTCGGCCGCGAGCGAGGTCGCCGCGAACGTGTCCAGGCTCCGCGTGGGCCGGACGACGGATCCGTCGGTGCCCGCGACGAGGATGCCTCCCGGGGCGAGCCCGGTGCTGAACGCGATCGCCAGTCGGCCCTGCGGATCGGCGGTGATCGCCGTCGGAGCGTCCGGAAGCGAGATGCCGGTGGGGGCCCAGGCGACCGCCGGTCCTCCTCCCGCCGGGACGCGCGTGACTCGCCCCGGCAGCATGCGGGTGCCCGCAGCGTTCCCGTCGGCTAGCCAGACGTCGCCGTCCGCGGTGACGGCCGCTGAGGCGTGGCCGCTCTCGAGCGGGGTCGTCCACCGCACCCCGCCCTTCGCGTCGAACTGGGTGACCGCGCGCGGGGAGACCGCCACCACGTCTCCCGTGAGGGTCGACGCCACGGCGGTCACGCCGCCGGGAACGGTCCAGCTGATCGGTGCCGGCTGTGCTGCGGACGCCGTCGCGGTCGTCGTGAGCAGCGCCAGTGCCGCGCCGAGGAGCAGGAACATAGAACGGGACATGTGTTCGAGAACGAGGGTGGGGGCCCGAAGTTGCGCGGCCCCGCGGCGCGGGGTACGGCATGGTTGTCGGTGGCAATGGACGCATCCGCACCCATCGACGACGAACGGCTGGCCTCCGAGGCGAGCGTCACGCCGGAGACGTGGCCGGCGTTCGCCGACGAGGTGCTGGCCGCGCAGTGGCTGACCGCGTACCGCGCGACGACCCCGTGGCCCACTGAGGTCATGGAGATCGCTCAGGGTGCGCTGACCTTCCTGTTCGACGGCGCACCCACCCTCAACGGGGTGGGCGGTCCGCACGCCGACGACCGGGTCGTGGCGGTGTGGGGAACGTCGGTCGTGCCCCTCCGTCGCCGTGACCGGTCACGCATCGCCGGCTTCATCCCGAACCCTCTGTCGTGGTCGGGTCGCCAGCGTGACCGCGGGCACTTCGTCGCGCACACGGCGGGTGGAGGCCTGGACCTCAATCTGTTCCCTCAGGATGCTGACCTGAACCGGGGCCGCGGCGAGCAGGGCAAGCGGTGGCGGCGGATCGAGCGCTTCGCGGCAGAACATCCGGGCACGCCGCTCTTCGTCCGACCGACGTACGTCGGCGACGACTGGGCACCCGCGGCGCTCGACTACGGCGTCCTGACCGGCGATGGCCTTTGGGTCGAGCGGTTCGTCAACGTCGCTCCGGTGGATCCGCGCGGCTAGATCTTGCCGCGACGAGTCGGTGGATGCCGATCCGCGTGTACGAGACGACCGATCGTTGCCGTGTCCTATCTAGAATCGGGTCTCATGGGGGAGGCAGAGCGAGAACTGCGGAGACGACGTGCGGATGAACGCTCGCGGATCGAGCACGCGGCACGTGACGAAGCTGCTCGCCACCAACAGGAGCGGGAGGAGTTCATCGCCGAGGTGGAACGGCTCGTTCCGGCCGCATTGGCGGGACTGAAGCGTGCGGGGTGGGCCGACGGACGACTCTTGAAGATCACGGGTCTCATCAGGACCAAGGAGATCGCCGGCTGGGCGGCGGGTGGCTATCCGTTTCACCCCAAAGAGGGCGAGGGGATGAGACTGAACGAGCTGTACCTGCTCAGCGATGGGCGGTGGTCGTACGGTGAATCGGATGCTCGTTCGTTTGCTGCCATCGTGAGACAGATGGGCGACGGGAAGGGGCCGGGTTCACGTCGAGCTTCTCGGCTCCCCCGGGGTGTGATCGAGCGGCTCAGGGAGATGGCCGCGTACTAGGGATCGTCGGCCACGTTCGATCACCGAGGACCGCCGCGACGACCACGCCCGCCGCCATCGCAAGGGCCAGCGCGAGGCTCACCTGCAACAGCAGCGCACCGGTGACGGCACCGGCGAGGATCGCCGCGATGGCCACGCCGCGCAGTGCCAGCTCGTTGTGCGAGGCAATGCCCGTCGGCGTGGGGGAGGCGAAGGCGCCGAGGGTGAGGTTGAGGACGGTGGTGGCGAGGTTCGGGTCGCCGACGCCCCGCGCGACGGCGTTGCGCAGCCCCATCGTCAGCGAGAGGGTCACGATCAGCACGTAGGCCGCGAGCTCACCGGGATGGACGTCGACGAGGGCCGCGAATGCCGCCGCGGCGGCGAGCAGGCCGATCTCGATCGTCATCGCCCAGCGCAGCTCGTTCCCGGCGGTGGGACCGCCGGGGCGAGACAGCAGCGCCCCGACCGCGCTGCCGGCGACGAACGCTCCGAGGGCGAGCAGCGGCGACAGCACCGGCGCGCCGGAGCTGTCGGCGATGCCGAGCCCGAGGAAGATCACGTTGCCGGTCTGCATCGCCGCGAAGACCTGCCCGAGCGCGAGGAAGCTGACCGCGTCGACGATCCCCGTGACGAAGGTCAGGATCAGGAGCGTCCTCGTGAGCGGGGTCACTCGCCGGAGGAGTACTGCCATCGCACCACGTGGGAGCCGTGGGTGCAGCGCACGTCCACCATGTAGGAGTCCCGCGCGGTGCGGGTGCGGCAGGTGTACCGGCCCTTGTGCCGTGTCGTGTTCCCATACCCGACGAAGCCATAGCTGCGTGCGAACTTGCGTCCGTCGCGACAGCTGACCTGGCGGGTTGTGACGTTGCGGATCGACAGGTCGACGTTGCCGCAATCTCTGACCGCCGAGGCCTCAGCCGACGACGCGCCCAGCGTCAGTGCTCCCACGAGGACCACCGCGGCGGCCGCTCCGCACAGCTGCCTGGACATCATCGACCGAGAGGGAGTCATGAACGGACCGTACCCGGTCAATCCGCAGCGGCGCCGCCCGGATCGACCGGGTTCTCCCGCGACACGATCAGCGGGTCGATCGGGGTGAACGGGAAGTCCGGGAGGGTGTCCTCGGTCACGCCGAACACGGAGGCGAGCACACGCGACGAGAAGGCCGAGGCGGAGGCGCGGTAGCCGATGTCGCCGGGGGTGTTCTGATCGAAGAAGATGAGGAAGTGGATCTGCTCGTCGCCGATCACCTCGATCTGGTGTGGGTAGGCGCGAGGGACGAAGTACACGTCGCCGGGCTTCAGGTAGTAGGTGTCGACGCTGCCGTCGGGGTCCAGGATGCTCATGCGGGCGCGGCCCTGCTGGACGAATCCGAGCTCGGCGGTCTCCGGGTGCCAGTGCGGCTCGCGCATGCCGGTCGTCTCGATGCGCAACGAGTACATCGAGAGGCTGCGCAGCGCCGGCCAGGCCTGCACGCGGGCCAGCCGCGCGTTGCCGAACGGGTAGTCCAGCGGCGGCGCCGAGGCTTCGACCGAGAACTTGTGCGGGTCGGGGAAACCCGCCCGGTCGCTGATGACGGGCGCGCCGACGCCCGGCACGACGTCGGGGGAGCTGGTGTCCCGGGTGAGCCGAGCGAAGTCCGCGGCGGGGAGTCCGTACGCGTTGCCCAGGACCGCGTCGCTCATCGCGCCGAACGCGCCGTGCAGCGAGAAGTCCTCCGGGGACGCGTCGGAGAACACGACGATCAGTTCGGCCGCGGTGTCACCGGTGTTCTCGATGTGGTGCAGCGACCCGCTCTGCACGTGGAACATCTCACCGGCCGTCAGAGTGAACGACGCGAAGACGTCGGCGTCGTCGAGGATCGACACGAGGACGTCACCGGCGAGGCAGTAGGTCAGCTCGTCCGCGTTGGCGTGCCAGTGCGGCTCGCGGATCGCGCCCGGGGCGATCGTCAGGCGCTTGATCGAGATGCGCTCGAGGATCGGGAACGTGTCCTTGGTGAGCCGGCGGATGCTGCCCCACTCGCTCTCGTGCTGGACGTCGGCCTCGTCGAGGGATCGGACGTGTCGTGACTGGTTGGCGTGCACCTCGCGATTATCGGCGAGGGGTGGGTTGGGGACAACCGGGTGGAGGTTGAGGTGCTTTCCCTCAGTGGGCGGCTGGGGTAGGGTCGCCAATGACGAATGTGACACCTCAGACGGGGATCGGGGATCCAGATGCGGACACGTCTACAGATGGGCATCACGTGCGCGGCGCTGCTCGCGGGCGTGGGGGTTGACGCCAGCCCGGCGGGTTCCGCCGGCCCAGCGACATCGGCGGCGACGAATCCGAAGATCACGTACTCGTTCTCCGGGTACGCCAACAACGTGCGCGACCGGCCGCGGTACCAGCTCGGCAAGACGAGCTTCCGCGGATCGGGGGTGTTCGCCGACGCGCTGCGCGGCACCCACACGACGATCCAGCGCCCGACCTTCTACCCGGAGTCGCGCATCGACACGGTGGTGCTGGGGTACCGGTACGCCGCCGCCGCGCACGGAGGGAAGAAGACGCTGACATTGACCGTCCAGGTCGTGACCTCCACGAGCGAGAAGGACTGCCAGACCGGCACGCGCGGCACGATCCTCCTGGTCGACGACAACAAGAAGCGCTCCAACGGCGAGAACCGCGACTCCATCACCACGACCTTCCCGAGCTCGAGCTGCCCCACCTACATCCAGGGCACCTCAAACGCGGACAACCCCCAGACCCAGCCCACGAAGGGCGGGCCGCCCGATGGCGGGCAGTGGGCGCGGGTGACGATCAGGCGGTAGGGGAGGAGCAGGCGTCGTCGGCTAGCAGCTGACCGGCTTCGCGGCGCTCGGCGGCTGACAACGCTTGGCGATCAGCGGCTTCTTGCCCTTGCGAACGGTGATCGTCGTGACCGCGCTGGTCGCTCCCGTGCGGGAGAGGACGATCGTCAGGACGGCGCCCGGGCGGAGCGGCTGCTAGAGCAGCTTCGTGAGCGAGACGGTGCCCGATGCCCGTTTCTTCGTCCAGCCCTTGCCCTTGAGCACGCGCGGGCAGCCGGAGCCCTTGCAGGTGGCCTTGATCGTCGCGCCGCTCGCCACGCCCCTTCAGGACGAGGCTGCGGACGCGGGTGCTGCGCTTTCCCGCCGTCGCCCTCAGGCTCACGGTGCCGGCGACCCGCGCCGGGGGTTTCGGGCCGGTGGATCCGCCGCCGTCGCCGGTGCCGCCCGTTCCCCCGGTGCCACCCGTACCGCCGGTTCCTCCGCCGTCACCGGGAACCGTCGCCACCGCCCAGGTCCGCGTGGCCCGGGCGCCGACGTTCCCGGCCGCGCACGGCATGGGTGCCGCGCCGTCCAGCGCGCACAGGAACGTCGCGCCCACGTCGTTCGCGCTGAAGTCGAAAGTCTCCCGCGTCGCGGCCTGCAGGGCGCCCTCCCTGGGGCCGCTGCTGAACACGAAGGCGGCTACGGGCGCGACCGTGTCGATGGTCCAGGTCCGCACGAACGAGACGCGGTCGAAGTGGCTGCCGTCCCGGGCGCGCACCCGGAACGTGTGGGTCCCGTCCGCGAGGCCGGAGAACGCCTTGCTGCCCCGCCCATCGAGTCCTTTGACGCCGCAGGCCACCAGGCTGATGTTGTCGACCGAGCATTCGAACGTCGTTCCCGTCAGCGACGAGAACGTGAACGTCGGCGAGGACTCGTTGGAGACGCCGATTGGGCCGCTGACGAGATCGGTGTCGACGATCCGGAACGTGACGGACCCGGCGGTCCCGGGCCCGTTCCCCGACAGGTCGGTGCCGCGCACGGCCACGGTGTGGGAGCCCTCGGGGAGGGTGAAGTCCTGGGAGCTCGGTCCGCATGCGGCGAAGCTGCCGCCGTCGACCGCGCAGGACGCCGCGCTGAGCGGCTCGTTCCCGGTCAGGCTCACGTTGATGGCGCGGTCGGAGGACGTCGAGTGGGTTGCGGCCGGCGTCATGGTCGGCGCGGTGGTGTCCGCGAACATGGCGATCGCGCTGTAGGTGTTCTGGCTCTCCATGCTGAGACCCTTTCGAAATTGTCCACCGATTCAACACAAAGGGTTTGCAATGCGACTCACGACGCGGATAGCGTCGTGAACGGTCATGTATACAGGGTGTGCGCGCCTCCGGGACAGAGAGTCCTAGTAGTCGGCTGCGCCGCATGAGGGGATCAGTTTGGGACAACGAAAAATGTCTCGGAGGCGGTTCGTTGCCTCTGGGGTCGGAGCGGGCATTGCGTTCGTCGGGTTTCGATTCCCGTCCTTCGCTGCAGCTGCGCCCGGTGATGATCCAACCCAGCTCCTGACGCGGGTCGTAGCCGCATGCTCTCCGGCGTACGGGATCGACGGGACAGCAGCCTCCCTGTCCGATGGCTTGCGGCAACATCTACGAGACGCGGGGGAGTCCTCGGCTGACTATGTCGCTCACGCAACGAAGGTTCTCGAGAGCTTCGACCACGGCATTCTCGATACCGACCGCGGGGCAGAGGCGCTGCGTGCACTGGATGCATCTCTTGCTGATCCGGTGAGCTGGGACTCGTGGCTCAATACGGGTCTGCAGAGCGCACACACGACCGAGGCTTCGCCACCCATTGTGGGTCCGTTACCCCGGGAGAAGGGGCGCTCCGACGCCGTTGCGCAGGAGGGCCGCATGGTGATGACGACGGCGACCCAGCTGATGGAGATGGCGATGCTGGGATCCGGCACAGCGACCGAGCGCAGAACGCTCGAGGTAGTAGGGAGATAGTTATGGCGAGCACGATGGTGAAGGGTGTGGCGCTCGGGGACTCGGGAACGAGCGCTCCGGATCCGTGGGGCAACCCGCATGATTATCGGTACGGATCCCTCGGCCCGAACGTGGATCCGCCCTACCAGCCGACGCCGCCCGGTCCGTCAACGGCGAGCCGCTACGTAGATACCGGGACGCCGTGGGTGCGGTTCTGGATCAACCTAGACAAGTTCTTTCCGTACAACGGAGGGGTGGACAACGCACGGTTCGCCGCCTTCGAGCGACAAGTCAAAATGGCGAAGGACAACGGTTTGGCCGTCATCGCCACCATGTGGAACTGTCCTACGTGGGCGAGCGGCGGCGGCGACAACACCTGGCAGGTCGGTGCTCTTCCGACCTATCGCTACCCCAACGATGTATCAACGACGAGCATCTGGGCGTCGATGGTCACGTGTCTGCTTACGGCTTACAGCGCCGGGTCCTCCACGCCGCGGTACCCGGGCGCAGTGATCGATGTTCTCGAGGTCGTCAACGAGGGCAACGGGATGATGTGGCCCCAGACCGATCGCAGCGGCGTACGGACAGCGGGATGCCAGGCCGCGCAGATGATGCAGACCGCGTTGGTCATCAGTAGTTGGTTCGGTAACCAGGCGACGGCGATCGCGGGGCCCGCGACGCAGGACCTCAGGTGGTCCTCGTCCAACGGCCATAACGCGAGCCCGTCGAATCTCTCCGCTATCAACCAGACCGACGCGGTCGTGTTCAGTTCCGACGTGGCACGCGTCTTTCGAAGCGCCGGCTTCATACCGGGTACCCGCGCGGTATTTACCACCCACAACCACGACGACATCGTTTACCAGCACTTCACCGTGGGTGAGATTCGGGAGACGTCTTTGCGAGGCGAACAATGGGCTGGTTGGCCGTACGCGGATCCAAATCGGCCACATCTATGGATTACAGAGGGTGGGGCTAAGACCGAGTATCTCCTTAGCCTTGGGATCCCCCCGGCGAATGTCGAGAATTGGCGGGCCCTGCTCATCAAGGTTGCGTTTCTGAGAATGAAGAATGACAGCACGAGCGCAAGCTCGGGCGGCTATGGGATCGACCTGATGATGTACTACCAGTGGGAGACGTCAGGGTTCGATTGCGGACTTTGCGAGGCGTTGCCCAGCCGGGCACCCCGGCCCGCATATGGCACGTGGAAGGGCCTCTAGCAATGTTCGATGCTTCCGAATTCTTTGTCGAACGACTTCCGTGGACGGGCCGTGCTGACGAGCTACGCAGCCAGCGTGCTGGTGTCGCCCTGGTCTCCGAGCTCGGCCGCAACTACGACGACTACCACGGCGCCTTGGCCAGTCGTCTGGCCGAGATAGGACGCCCCGAGCCAGCCAAGTTCAAGACGCTCCAGGAATACCTGGAAGCGTGGTCCGAGGTTCAGCACATCGTGAAGGCCGAGCATCTGTTGCGCGTCGCGCGGATCGTTTCGAGCGGAGGTCGGCCTCCGCAGCCGACGGACAGTCCTCCGCTTGTCGGAGAGTCCGATCGTCTTCTCCATTTGGACGAGGCGTTGGAAGTCCAGACGGCTTGGGCTGCAACCGCAACATCACCGTGATCGGCGCGTTCTAGAACCATGAACCTCTCTAAGGGCCTATTGGTCGCGCTTGTGACCGTGGCGGGGATCGCATCGGCAGGCGGGACGGCAGCCGCGTCGCCAAAAGCAACGTTCCTCGGGTCTTCGCTCTTCCCGGCGGTGACGGACGGGCAGTCGGCGATCATCTTGGGGACCGGCAGCGACGTGAGGATCTTTCACGACGTTGGCACGAGTCCGATCCGCGTGGTGCTACCGGAAGGGTGCCGGGTCGTGGTTGCGAAGTCTGGCACGGGTGCTTCTGACTGCTACGCCAGCGATGTGCCGGCGCTACAACTGGTCTCGCTGAAGACGGGTGCTGCGCGACCGCTGCCCGGTGCGGACGCCGTTACGGGCCGAGATATCATGGGCAACTCGTTCAAGATGATGGGATCGCGGTGGATCGCCGGGGTGTTCTGCGTGCCGGGTTGTGAGAGCTACGCGCTCCAATGGCAGACCGGAGCGGTCCGCATGTTCCCGGACAACCACCAGTTCCTACCCGTGACGGTGCTCGACTCTCCGGCACTCACGATTCCTGCGGCGGCACCGTACGTCACGCTGCGCGACGACGAGCTCAAGAGCACCTGGACCTACCATCGCGGAACCACCGTCAAACGGTTGCCGATCAAGGCGAAGCGCGGGACCCAGATCAGCAGCGTCCAGGTGAACGGCTGGCGCACGGCGTGGATCACCCAGCAAGGCAGGTCCAAGCCCACGGTGACGACGCTCAACGTCAAGACCGGCCACCGAGTCACGATCCCGATCGCTCGGTTCCAGGCCGTCGGCCATCCTATTGCGCCGCTGACCAGCGCGGAGCTCGCGCTGACCAACCGGCAGCTTGTCGTGAGCTACGTGCCACGAGGGTCGGCGACGCCCGACGGGGGCGGCACAGATCGCGTGGTGACCGGTCTTCCTTGGCCTCGATGATCGAGCAGGCGGGTTGCTGGTTTGGCCCCGATGCGACCCGGCACTCCGCAGCTTTCCTGACATGCGCTACGTACTAGGGTGGTGCACGGAGGCATATCGACGAGCGGAGGGAACTCGCGCATGACGAACGAGGCTGGTCGTCCCGAGGATCAACAGGCAGTCGGTGAAGCGATGATGCTTCTCGCCAACGCGTTTCGCACGCTCGACGCCAGTGGCTTGGGCGGGCTCTACAGCGAGGATGCTGATTGGACCAACGCGTTCGGGACGACGAAGAGGGGAGCGGCTGAGATCGTTGCCTACCTGACGCAGCTGTTCGCCGATCCGCACTTCGCGGCCGGCAAACCGCTCGGGCCGCCGCAGGCTTCGATGCGCTTCGTCGCTGACGACGTGGCGGTCGTGAAGACCTACATCGATGCCCGCGACGACCAGACGTTCGTGGCCGTCTGATCAATCAGGCGGCAGGCGGCCTGGACGCCGCATCGGGCGGGGCCGCCGCGGCGCCTCGAACCTGGTCGGGGTACCAGCTCGTGAACTTGAACGCTCCCACGATCAGCACGATCGGGATGATCCAGTTCAGCCAGTTCTTCCCGGTGTCCACTTGCTCAGCGATCACACCGAGCACGGCCGACGCTGCGAACACAAGGCCCCAGACAAGCGTCAGGACGCGGTTGATCTTCTTGAACGTGGGGGTGCCCCAGACCTCTTTCGGCGCCTGCTCACGCGCGTACTGCTCGGTGAACGGCACGAATGCCAGCGAGCCCAGCACCATGATGGCCAACGCTCCGCTCGAGATGGCTTGCGAGTAGTCCTCGAGCCAGTCGAGCTGCGAGCGGTCGAGGAACAGCCCGGCGATCGTCAACGCACCGAAGAACACCAGCGACACGACGTCCAGCATCTTGATGCTGCCGCGATCCCCTGAAGGAAACAGAAGGATCAGCGCCGCGAGGAAAGCGCCGCCCGCCGCGTACTCCCAGCTGCTCGGCCCCGCCACGACCCAGAAGATGATCCACGGGACGAAGCCGCGAAATGATTTGCCTCCCATTGCGGGCGGACGTTACCTGGCGCAACGACGTACGAATAGCGGCTTGGGCGCCAAGTGCGTTTCGGATTGACGGACAGTAGTGCTGGCTGGAAGCGCCACCGCTCCCGTTCGGTTTTCGGCAGGTGCTGGACGAGTTTGATGCGCAGCCGGGCGTGGGCTGCGCTAGATAATCCGGAACCAGATGATCTGCCTGTAGGACAGTCGAATGGTAGAATCCGCCGCATGAGTACCGTCATGGACGACACGACCACCGTGGGGCAGCCCACACTGGGCCTCGCGTGGATGCTCTCTCAGGCCGGGCACGCGCTCGTCACCCAGCAGCAGTCGGCGCTCGAGGCCCTCGGGGTCACGCCCCGCGGCCACTGCGTCATGACGCTGGCCGACACCGGCGCGTTCAGCCAGATCGAGCTCACGCGGGAGATCGGCCTCGACAAGACGACCATGGTCGTCACGGTCGACGCGCTGGAGAAGGACGGGCTCGTCGAGCGCCGGCCCTCCCCAACGGACCGCCGCGCTCACGTGATCGTGGTCACCGAGGCCGGCCGCAAGAAGGTCGCCGAGGCTGCGCGGCTCATCGCCCAGAGCGAGCGTGACGTCCTCGCCGCCATCCCCGAGGAGCAGCGCACGCCGTTTCTCGCCGCGCTCGCGACGCTCGTCGCCGGCCCGCTCGACGGACCGACCGCGTGCAGCTCGCCGGTCCGGCGCCGTACCTGATGCGCCGATAAGTGTCTCGTTCTGCTCACAATCTGTGAACAGATGATCTAGAACAGATCTATCTGCTACGGTCCTTCCTCGTCCGACATTCAGCCGAGGAAGATCGCCGTGACCGAGAGCATCGCCACACCACAGGACCAGGCTTCACCCGAACCGACCGACCGCAACCGCTGGATCGCGCTCATCGTTCTGTGCACGGGGATGCTCATGATCATCCTCGACGCCACGATCGTGAACGTCGCTCTTCCATCCATCCAGGACGACCTCGGCTTCTCCCAGTCGAGCCTCGCCTGGGTTGTCAACGCCTACCTCATTCCCTTCGGCGGCCTGCTGCTGCTCGCCGGTCGCCTGGGTGATCTCCTCGGCCGCCGCCGCCTCTTCCTCAGCGGCCTGACGTTGTTCACCTTCGCCTCCCTGCTGTGCGGCCTCGCCACCAGCGAGGAGACGCTCATCGCCGCTCGCTTCCTGCAGGGCATCGGTGGCGCGATGACCTCCGCCGTCATCCTCGGCATGATCATCACGATGTTCCCGGAGCCCGCCGAGCGGGCGAAGGCGATCGGCGTCTACAGCTTCGTCGCCTCCGGAGGCGCGTCGCTCGGCCTCCTGCTCGGCGGCGTCCTCACCGAGGCGATCAGCTGGCACTGGATCTTCTTCGTGAACATCCCGATCGGCATCGTCACGGTCATCGCGGCGCGCCGCACGCTGGCCCACGAGAAGGGCATCGGCCTCGACCAGGGTGCCGACGTCCCCGGCGCCGTGCTGATCACGGCTGCCGTCATGCTCGGCGTCTACACGATCGTCCAGGCCGCCGACCACGGCTGGGGTTCGAGTACCACGCTCCTGCTCGGTGCCGTCTCCCTCGTGCTGCTCGGCCTGTTCGTCCTGCGTGAGCAGACGGCGAAGCAGCCGCTGATGCCGCTCGGCATCCTCAAGGACCGCAACGTCTCCGGGGCGAACATCGTCCAGGTCCTGATGATCGCCGGCATGTTCGGCATGTTCTTCCTCGGCGCCCTCTACCTGCAGCGGGTGCTCGGCTACACCGCCATCGAGGTGGGCGTCGCGTTCCTGCCGGTCTCGCTGGCGATCGGCATCCTCTCTCTGCGGTTCTCACCGCTGCTCGTCGGGCGCTACGGCCCTCGCGCGGTCCTGGTGCCGAGCCTCGTCCTCGTCACCGCTGGCCTGGCGTGGATCTCACGGGCGGGGGTCGACGCGAACTACGTGGTCGACATCCTGCCGGCGCTGCTCCTGCTCGGCTCCGGCGCCGGTCTGGCGTTCCCGGCCATCGTGACCCTCGCGATGTCCGGCGCGTCTGAGAGCGACGCGGGCCTGGCCTCCGGCCTGGTCAACACGACGCAGCAGGTCGGTGGCGCCCTCGGGCTCGCGCTGCTCGCGACGCTGGCCTCCACGCGCAGCGACACGCTGCTCGCAGGTGGTGACTCGGTCAACGAATCGCTGGTGGGCGGCTACCAGCTGGCCTTCACGGTCGCGGCCGTCCTCGTCGCCGTCGCGGTCGTCGTCAGCCTCGCCGTGCTCAAGCCGGTCCCGGCCCACGAGCCGAACGAGGCCGTGGACGAGGCCATCGCGGCCGAGCGGGGAATGCTCGTCGAGGCGTAGGAACGAACTTCCCGGGTGAGCGGGCGCGGCAGGGTCGCGCGTCCGCTCGAACCCGGGTGATCGGTGGAGGCACGGCGGTCTTCTGCTGAACGGCCCACGAGGCGTTCTTGACCGCTGAGCTACTCATGCGGGTTCCAGCCACCGGGCACGAGGTCGTCGCGCAGCAGGCGCTGGTGTTGTTGGCGTGTCTGTCGGATGGGGAGCGCAGCGCGCTGGCAGGACCGGCCCGAAGCCGAGGCAGGCAGGCCCCAGAATGCAGAAAGCCCCGCATATGCAGGGCTTTCTTTCCAATGCGCCGAAGAGGACTCGAACCTCCACGGGACTACGTCCCACAAGGCCCTCAACCTTGCGCGTCTACCAATTCCGCCACCGGCGCGTGGGGCGGCGCAGTATAGGCCCTCCGGAGCGACGACCGCTTCTTGACCGCTTCTTGCTTCCGTCCAGAGGGCGCGCTACTGTGCGAACACATGTTCGATTCATCGCCCACACGACGCCCCGGGGAGCCAAGCATGGACCTCACGAAGCGCCAGCAGGAGATCTACGACTTCATCAAGTCGTACTCGAGCAAGCACGGGTATCCGCCGACGGTGCGGGACATCGGCTCCGCGGTGGGGCTCGCGTCCTCCTCGACGGTGCACGCGCATCTCGCCAACCTGGAGAAGCTCGGGCTGCTGAAACGCGACCCTTCGAAGCCGCGGGCGATCGAGCTGCTCGACCGGGCGCTCGAGCCGATCCGCAACCTGGTCCGGCCGGAGGGGCTCCCGATCGTGGGCGCCGTCGCCGCCGGTCAGCCGATCCTCGCGGAGGAGAACATCGAGGAGTACGTCCAGGTCCCGCAGGCGGCGGGAGGCGAGGACGGGGAGTACATCCTGCGCGTACGCGGCGAGTCGATGATCGACGCGGGCATCCTCGAGGGCGACTACGTCGTCGTCCGTCCGCAGGACAGCGCCCGTGACGGGGAGATCATCGTCGCCCTGGTGGGCGAGGAGGCGACCGTCAAACGGTTCTTCAAGGAGACGGACCACATCCGACTCCAGCCGGAGAACGCAACCATGGAGCCGATCCGCACCCGTGATGTCCGCATCATGGGCCGTGTGGTCGGACTGTTCAGGAGCGTCACATGACCGTACTGCTGAAGGACATCACGAGGGACCGGCCGGCTCTGCAGTTCAAGCACGCCGGGCTCAACGCGCAGCTCACTGCTTCACGCGGGCGCGCACGATCGCTGGACGAGGCATTGGGCGGGGTCTGGGAGGACCTGGCCGGTGGCCGCACCGCCATGTGCCTCGTCTGCGGCGGGTCCGTCGCTCCGCGCGTCGGCCAGGTGGCCGGCGGGGAGTGCCGCGACTGTGGGTCGACGCTGAGCTGAGCGCTCCTCGCGCGCGGCCGTCCGGGAATGGATGTCGACGCCGGCTCGCCTCGGCGGGACGCGCCCAGCCGAAGGCTCGCGCG
>Ga0164241_10003746_pt1 | contig 15077 bp, 8 predicted proteins | sample OricomyardsoilBY_FD_108780 | JGI IMG/M metagenome (GOLD analysis project Ga0164241, IMG submission 108780) | Backyard soil microbial communities from Emeryville, California, USA - Original compost - Back yard soil (BY) | ecosystem: Environmental > Terrestrial > Soil > Unclassified | place: USA... | reverse complement strand
GGGCCCGCCACCGAGGCTCAGATGCTGATCGCGAATGCTGTGCCAGAGTTTGCTCACGGCATCCAGATAGCCCGCGTTGCCGGTGGCGCGATGGAGCTTGGCCAGGCCGACGAGATTCCACGCCAGTTGATAAGCCTTGCCGGTGGCGATATCGGCCGCGTCCACGCCGACTCGCGCCCGCGTCACCAGATTCAGCGCCGGGTTGGCGTCGGCCTGCGCAACGATGGTCTCGGCCAGTTCCAGATAGCGCGGCTCGCGCGTGGCGAGGTAGAGCTCCACGGCCGGGTCCATCAGCACCGTGGCCGACATGCCGTGGTGATTGCCCAGCTCGTTGATGTTGATGCCGCCCTCGGTCAAGGCTTCCAGGCACAGATCGCCGATGCGGCGTGCGGCTGTTAACCAGCGCTCGTTCGGGAACAGGCGGTGCGCTTCGAGCAAACCCAGCACCAGATAGCTGTGCGTCCAGATGTCCCAGGTGCGCACACTCGGCTCGCCGTTCCAGCTCAGCGGCTTGGGCTGCTGCTTGACCATGAAGCGGCGCGGCGTGGCGTAGGTGCCCAGGTAGCCGTCGGGCTCCTGCACTTCGCAGAGGAAGTCGGCCACGCGGGTGATGTGCGCGAGCAGGGTTTCATCATTGCTGCGCGACGCCGCCTTGGCCGCCGCGTACAGCCATTTGCCGGCGTGCTCGCCGTACCAGTCGCCCTCAAAGTTCTGATTGCGACGCACGGGTGCGAAGACTTCGATGGCCGGGCTCTTTTCATCCTGGATGAAATGAAAGAGCCGACCGCGCCGGTTCGCGTCCAAAGCCTGGCCAAGCAGGCCACCGAGTTGGGTGTTCATTGTTCTTGTTGTCATTGCAGATAGGCCGCGACAGCCTCGATTTCGCGACGGCTCAGCCCCGTCGCCTGCACCTGCATGGCGCCGCGCGTCAGCGCTTCGACGATGCGTGGGCTGCCACGGCTGGCGATCCATGCGCGCGAGGGAATGCTGCCCTGAGGCGTGTCATGGCAGGCGGCGCAGCGCGCGCGATAGATGGCGGCGCCATCGACCGGCTTGCCGTCATCGACGGCCTCCGGCTTGACGCTTGCTTTGGACGTTATGGAAGAAGAAGCAGAAGCGCGCCGACCACCCAGACCGAAAGCCTGGATCCGATCCGTGCCCACGATGACCTGGCCGCGAACCACGATGGGCGCGTTGTATTTGCCACTGGTGTGCAATTCTCCGGGCGCGCTCTGCCATTGCGTGCGCAGGCTGATGGCGTCCACTGCGTACAGCACCGGCGCCGGGGCGTTCGGACCGGCCAGGGGCGCCGAGCGGCGGGCGTTCTCGTCCAGCACCCAGACGATGGCCTCGCTGCCATCGGGCCGGCTGCTGACCACGGGCGAGCCGGGGTTGTGGAAGACGAGTTCCGATTGCGCGCGCACCAGCTTCAGATGCGGCGTGGGCTGCTTCATGACTTGCAGGCGCGCGAGCGAAGGCGCGACGTTCTCAGACGAGCCGGCTGCGGCCTTGCTGCTGCCGGTCAGCAGCACCTGCACATCGCCCTGCTGATCCCGGAACGCCGCCGGCACCGAACGGGCCCGTGCCAGGTCCAGCGCGGCGTCCTGTTCCGAATAGGGACCGAACACATTCAATGGCCCGCGCGTGCCGAACTGCGGCTGCGCTTCGGGCGGCAGCAGCGAGGCATCGCTCGACGCGTCGCTGCTGCAGGCGGGACGGCGGTCCAGCTTGCCGGGCAGCCGCTGACGGTCGAGCAGATAGGCGTTGCCCTGCTTGCCGCCGACGACAAGGAAAGAAGAGGCGTCATCACCAGGCAGCAGGGTCACGCCGCCCGAGCCGAGGTCGATGTCGCTCTTGGCCGTCTGGCAGTGGTTGAAGGGCGTGTAGCTGCCGACGAGCTTGAGCCCCTCGCCCGGTTTGTCGCTGAGCTTGAGCAGCGACTGGGTCCAGTCGTTCGGCTGGTCCTTGTAGCCGTCGAAGCCGCTGCCGGTGACCGTGTAGACATAACCCTCTGCATCGACGGCAGGGCCGCCCGAGCCCCAGATGCCGCCGCTGCCGCGATGGGGCATGGCCACGGCCGCGAAGGCGCTGTCCACGCGGGCCGCTGCGGTGTCCACCGAGGCCAGCCAGCCGGTCTCGGTTTCGCCGAAGGTGACATAGAGCCGCGAGCCGTCCGGACTCAGGTTCAGCGCGCCCCGCTGCACGCGGAAATCGAAACGGCGCTTCGGCGGCACGGCTTCGGGTCCGGCGTTGTGATTGACTTCGTTGAGCTTCGCTTCGTTCAGACGCACCGGCCAGCCGGGCAGCACCGCGCCATTGGCGAGGTCCAGCGCATAGGCCTGCCAGCGCTGCTGCGGATCGCAGGCGGTCACGTACAGGCGCTGGCGCGTGGTGTCGATCACGGGCGTGCTGAGGATGCCGGTGGGCACACCGTCCAGCGGCGCGGGCTGCAGATGACAGGGATCGGCCAGGTGGGTGCGCCAGAGGATGCGGCCCGGCGCGAGGTCGCCATTCTTGCGGGCGTTGATGGCGTAGACATCGCCGTTGCTCGTGGCGGCGATGACGGCCGAGACGGCCTCACCGTCCTTCAGCGGCAGCTCGTCAAGGTAGAGCGGCGAGGCGTAGAGCCGCGCGTCCTGCCCTTCAAAGGCCGCGAGCTGAGGCGACTCCCAGACGAGGCCGAAATTCCCCTTCGTCACGCTGCCCGGGGTCAGCTGCCATTCGCCGGAGAACCAGCCGCTGCGCTGCGCGTCATGTTGAAAGCCTGGCACGTCGCGAGAGGCCGGCAGGTCGAGGCCGGCCGTCCAGGCCACGGCCTGAATCAGCAGGCGGCGCAGCATGGGCTGCTCGAAAGCTGCGAGGAAATGGGCGCCGGTGTAGCCGAAGGAGCGACCGCCCCCGGGCCGCTCGTAGGTCCAGGCCACGGTGCTGTTCTCGGGCTCGTTCGTCAACAGGCTCCTGCCGGCGCGGAACTGCGGATGCAGCACCGCGCTGAGAACCGGCGTGACGCCCTTCTCGGCGAAGCGAAGCGTGGGATAGAACTCGTCGCGCAGCGTGAAAGGGCTAACGCCCTGCATCAGCGGTGAAGCAGCGGGCGTGAGGATCGCCGTTTCGGTCGTGCGGTCGTACAGGCCCGGGCGCACGGCGCCGAGCCAGCGCAGCAGTCCCGTGCTGTCCTGGTCGGCCGGCACGGTGGAGGCCTGATGCAAAGTGATCAGACCCGCGCCGCGTGCCATCGCCGCTTCGAAGGCGCGCCGCTTCGCAGGGTCGAGCAGCGGATGTTGATCGGCTCCATCGAAGTACAGCACCAGGGTCGAGGCATTCTTCAATGCGGTGGCATCGGCAGGCCAGCCCGCTTCGAAGCTGCGCACTTCGGCCTGCGGCAGCGCGTCCTGCAGCCAGGACTTCATCAGCTTCAGGCCGGCCGCGTACTCATGGCGCCCCGGCGCCTCGCTGCCCTTGCCGCCGATCAGCACCACGACGGGCGCTGCCTGCGAGACAAGACTGAGGCCGAGAAGACTGGCCACGATGGCGATCCTCACACGGCGTCCACGACGCAGCGGAACCCGATGCCGCCCGACCGGTCCTTGCTCGGCGCCATCAGCAGGTACTTGCCGTGCTGGTCGAGCCGGTAGGCCTGCGGGAAGTACCAGTGCGAGGTCTGCGGCAGGTAGTTGCTGCCGCCGCGCAGGATGGCCGTGCGGGTGTGCTCGTCCTGGTGCTCGTCGGTCCATTGCCAGATGTTGCCGATCAGATCCATCACGCCGAAGGGACTGGCGCCGCGCGGATGCGCGTCCACGTCGGCCGGCGGCAACGTCGTGCGGCCACGGTTCGCTGCGGGCACGGCGCTGGCATCCCAGGCATTGCCCCAGGGATAGAGCCGGCCGTCCTGCCCTTGCGCGGCGTACTGCCACTCCCATTCGCGGGGCAGGCGCTTGCCGGCCCAGGCCGCGTAGGCACGGGCGTCTTCAAGGCCAACCCAGGTGACGGGCTTGTTCTCCCAGCCGGCTTGTGGCGCGCCATGGCGCCAGTCGCGCAGGAAATTGTGAGCGTCAGGCGGCGCGTAGCCGCTGGCATCCACAAACCGCTTGAACTCGGCGTTAGTGACCGGATGACGGTCGATGTGAAAGGCCGCGATCTGCAAGCGATGGCGGTGGCCACGGCGCGCGCTGCTCTCCCAGGGATATTGCACGTCCACGCCGTCCCAGGTCTGGCCCTCGATCTCGATGCCGCCGACGATGAAGTCGTATTCGGCCGCGGGAATGGTGACCATGCCCGTCGGTGCCTCGGCCTGAGCCAGAGTGGGTACCGTCTCGACCATCTGCTGCGGGATCGCGCGCCACTGGGCCGACAGGCTTTGCAGCGGCGTCTTCGCGCGCTCGGCAGCAGCAGCCATGTAAGCGGCGTCGGGCGCGCTCTGGCTGGCCAGCACGGCGCCGTAGCCATGGGGCTCCAGCACCCCTTCGATCAGAGCCTGTCCCTTGACGATGCGCGGATGCAGCTCACAGCCGTTCCATGCGTCGAAGTAACGCGTTCCTTCAGCGTGCGGCAGGGCCATCTGCTCGCCGGCAATCTCGTATTCCATGCGGTTGACCAGGGTCCACAGGACCTGACCTTCGCCAGGGAAGCGGCTTGCGAACACGCCCGACTGCAGCGTTGGCGCATAGGGCCGCCACTCCATGCTGACCATCAGCGGCGCGAAGGCGCGCTGCAGGGCGCTGATGCGGCGCAGGGTCTCGGCATCGCGCGGGGTCAGCTGGTTCCAGATGCCCCAGATGTTTTCCCAGGCGTTGTAGCCCACGCCGTTGAAGAAGATGTACTGCAGATCGACGCGACGATCCCGGCCCCAGCGGTTCTCGTAGTTGATCATGTGGCGTGGCTCGAGCCACTTCCACTTGGCCACGGAGGGGATCACGCTGTCGGGCACTTTCTTGCCCCAGCTCTGCACGTTCCAGATCAGCTGTTCTTCGGACGAGATCGTCGACTCGGGCTGCAGCACGATGGGACAGCCCACCGCGTCGCAGGCGTCGAAGAAGGCGCGCGGCACGCCGTTGTAGGTGTCGCCGTTGATGCCATCTGCGCCCACAGCCTTGATGATGTCGGCGATGGCATGCCAGTCGCGCTGACCCTGCGGGCGGGTGCCGTTGTCCCAGGGCTTGGTGGGCAGGAAGACGCGCACGCCGCGGCGATGGAAATCGTCAATCGCCTTCTTCAAGCCGGCCAGGCCGCCGGGCATGTCGTGAGCCAGGTCGGTCTGGTTGCGGTCGTCCACGCCGATGTTCGGGTAGATGTACCAGATCAGCACCGAGTCGATGCCGCCGAAGCGGGCCTCGAGATCGTCGAGGTACTTGTCGACCGTGTACTCGCCCTTCACCGGGTCGTAGAAGTAGCGGTCCTCGACCATCATCTGGGCGTGGACGAAATTGCGTTGCGCCCATTGCAGCTCGGGCCGCTTGTAGTTGACGTCGTCGTAGCCGATGCGGATCAGATGCTCGCGGCGCCAGTCGATCAGCTCGCGCACCCAGTCCTCGGCCGTGCCCTTGGCGTCCATCTTCCAATGGCCGATTTCGGCGAAGGGCCAACCCGGCGCCTTGCCCGGGGTGGGCAGGTAGCGGCCGGTGGTGACGTGGGAGAAGCGGTACTCGGTCTTCAGCGCGTCGCGCTCGTCGTCACCAGGGGGAAGAATGTGATCGCTCATGCAGGAATCGTAGGGATTTCTTCGGTCAGCAGCTCGTCGACTTCATGCGTGAGCGGAATGCTGCTCTGCGCGCCGAGGCGCGTGCAGGCGAGTGCCGCGGCGGCGCTCGCGCGGCGCAAGGCCATCGGCAAGGCGCTGCCCTGACTCAGGGCGGCGGTCAGCACGCCGCAGAAGGTGTCGCCAGCGGCCGTGGTGTCCAGCGGCGTGATGGAGAAGGCTTTCTGTCGAATGAGTTCGCCGCCCTGGCGCGCAATGCAGCCACGGCCACCAAGCGTGACCACGACGCAGGGCACATCGAGCTGCGCGAGCGCGTCTTCGATGCTGTCGCTCGGCCCCACGATGGCGGCCAGCTCACCTTCGTTGACGACCAGCACGTCCACGGCTTCCAGCAGCTCACTCGGCAATGCACGAGCGGGCGCGGCGTTGAGCACCACGCAAACGCCCGCCGTGCGTGCGCGGCGGGCGTAGGCGGTGACCGCGTCGATCGGCGTCTCCAGTTGCAGCAGCAAGTGACTGACGCCGACCAGCGAAGGCAGATGCTCTTCACGCAAGGCGCTGTTGGCGCCGGGCGCGACGGTGATCGCGTTCTCGGCCCCGTCGGCCAGGCAGATGAAGGCGCAGCCGGTGGCCTCTTCCGCCACGCGCACGATGTGCAGGCGCACCCCGGCGTCGCGCAACGATTCCTCGATGGGCGCGGCCGAGGCGTCCTGCCCCAGGGCCAGGAGCATGCGCACCGTCACGCCCCCGGCCCGCGCAGCGGCCACGGCCTGGTTCGCGCCCTTGCCACCGGGGAAGGTGGCGAAGTCGCGGCCCAGCACGGTCTCGCCGGGCGCGGGCACATGGCTGGCGCGCACGACGAAATCGAGATTGGCCGAGCCGGCCACGAGAAGACAGGGGGCCATGGTTTCCAGACTTGCTTTAGAAGGTGACGGTGTGCGTCAGCGAGAACACGCGGCCGCGGCCTGAGAAGTAGTTCTTGTAGCCGGGCAGCTGCGACCAGCTCAGCACGTAGAACTTGTTCGTCAGGTTTTCGATGCCCAGCGTGGTCTTGCCGTAGTGGCCCCAGTCGTAATTGCCGCCCAGATCGAACAGGGTGTAGCCGCGCGTGTGTTCCTCGCCCGACTTGCCCACGTTCAGGTCGCGGCTCAGCAGCTTGGTGAAGCCGAGGTTCATGTCCGCGTTGGGCAAGAGCTTCCAGCTCACCGAGCCGCCGACCTTGTCGGGGTTGGTGTCGTTGACGCCCATGCGCTTTTCCAAGGGGCCGCCGGTGACGAAGGTGGTCTTGCCGAGGATGCGCGAGAACAGGCCAGTGACCTTGACGTCGCGCGTCAGCTGCGCGTCGCCTGTCATTTCGAAGCCGCTGATCTGCACCGGCGCACGGTTCATCACGAAGTCGTTGCTGACCGGATCAATCGAAAGGGAAACGCCGAGGCTCGAATAGGACTGGTAGACCGAGGCGCCGAAGCTGGCCGTCTTGCCGCGCCAGTTCACGCCGACTTCCTTGTTGCGCACGATGATGGCCTGCAGATCGAGGATGCCTGCCACCGTGCGGTTCACGGAATTCTTGTTGATGTTGCGCAGCGGGATGCCGACGTTGGGCAGGGTGAAGCCCTTGCCCGTCGAAGCGAAGACCGACCAGTCACCCGGCAGGCGCAGCACGATGCCGATATTGGGCAGGGTGGCCGTGTAGGGCAGCTTGCCGCCGGTGACGGCGACGCGGTCGCGGTAGTAGGTGGTGGTGTAGTTGTCGACGCGCAGGTCGCCGTCTTCGCGACGCACGCCGCCGGAGATCGTCAGTGGGCCCCAGTCCCAGGACAGCTGGGCATAGGGGGCCACGCTGCGGTAGATCATCGGGGGCACCCAGAGGCGGTCCGTCAGGGCCAGGCGCTGCTGGGCGTTGTCCTCGGTCAGGTCCACACCGCCGCGGAACTCCAGGCCCTTGACCTCGAAGATGTCGGAGCGGGTCCAGGAGGTGCGCAGGCCCTTCTTCTTGGCCAGCACTTCGGACTGGTCCCAGAGGGTGCCGAGCGGCGCGATCAGCGGATCCTGGCGGTCGTCGCCGTTCTCGGCCGGGTAGCGCATGGCCTGGCGCGCGTAGTAGGCGTCGAGCTGCAGCGTGCCGCCCGCCAGGTCGTTGTGGGTATACGAGGCCGTGAACTGCTTGAAGTCGTTGAACTCGGCCTTGGAGCCGGGGACGGCACCGAGTTCCGAAGTGTTGGTCATGCCCGTGTCGCGGCTGCCTTCGACCAGGTGATAGCGGTTGTTGCCTTCGACCTTGAAGGCACTGACCGAGAACTGCAGGCGCTGGCTCTTGTCGGCACCGAAGTCGAAGCCGAGCTTGGCGAACAGGTTGTTGGACTTGGAGTCCATCAGCGAACCGCTGGTGTTCAGGCCCACGCGGTGGCCGTTGCCGTCGTAGGCGATGCCGCGGTCGATGTGCGAGGCCGACATGATGAAGTCGTAGTCCTCGGTCTTGCGCAGCCAGTTCAGGCCGACCTTGTAGCCGGTGCTGTCGTCCTTGGCTTCGGTCGTGATGCGGGTAGTGAGCTGGAACTCATCGCCCATCTTGGTCGGCACCCGGGACAGGTAGTTGATGATGCCGCCGGCAGCGCCGATGCCTTCCGAGGCCGAGGGGCCGTTGATGACCTCGATGCGGCCGACCACGCCCATGTCGGTGAAGGTCGCGTTGCGCGTGCCTTCGCGCAGCGGCGAGCCCTGGGGCACGCCGTCGAACAGGCGCAGCGCGATGCGGCCGCGCAGGTTCTCGCCGGTATTGCTCATGGCCTGCGACGATTCCGAATAACCGGGCACCATGCGGGCCAGCACGGCGGTGGCGTCCTCGGTCACGGCCAGGGTCTGGGCCAGCTCGGTCTTGCCGATGACGTTGATGGCGCCGGGGATCTTGTCGATCGCCTTGGCCGTGCGCGTGCCGGTGACGATGGTGCGTTCGAGCTGGGCGACTTCGGGTGCGCTCGCCGCCGCTGCCGGTGCCGCGGGGGCGTCGGTCTGGGCATAGGCCGACGAAATGGCGGCACTGAGGACGAGGAGGCTCAGGGTGGCGGGGACTTGTCTCATGGTTCTGCTCTTTTTTGGTTGCGGGATGCAATGGGCCAGGGCAGTCTCATGGAGCGCTGAGGAAAGTAAAACTACTGCACAGTATGTTCAGAACACAAGATTTGTGTGTTCTGGCTGCCGTCGAAGCAAGCCGTTAGCGGGCCGGGCCCAGCAGGTGCAGCAGGCCTTCGCGCAGGCCCGGCAACCAGACGGCCCAGTCGTGGCCGCCATCGACGATGCGCAGCTCGGCTTGAATGCTCTTGTTGACCCGCGCGAGGCGTTTGTAGAGCTTGTGCGCTTCGAGGTCGATGTCGTTCTCGGCCTCGGCCGGATCAGGGTTGCGATATTCGTCGTCGCCCGAGAGGATGAAGAAGCGCGAGCGCAGGCCGGTGGCGACGAAGGCATCGAGCAGGGCCGGGTAATTCTTGGCGCGATAGATCTCGTCGACGAAGAGTTCCTTGCCACGACCGAAGCCGCCGAACTCCCGCACGCTGGAGCCGCGCGGCGGCAGCGGCGTGTAGACGGCCGGGCTCATCACGAGGGCGGCCGAGAACAGCAGCGGATGGGCCAGGGCATAACGCATGGCACCGTAGCCGCCCATGGAGTAGCCGGCCACGATGCGCGCATCGCGTGTTGCGAGCGTGCGGTAGCGGGCGTCGATGTGCGGCAGCAGTTCAGTCGTCAGCGCGGTCTCGATGGCATAACCTCGTTCCTGGGCGGAGTCCACGTAATAGCCACCACGGCGACTCCACGAAGCGTCCGGCATCACCGCAATCAAGGGCGGGATGCGGCCGCTTGCGATCAGCTCATCGAGCAGGGCCTTGCAGCGCCACCAGTCGCTCATCGAATCACCGCGGCCGTGCAGCAGGTAGACCACCGGCAGTCGCTGCTCGGACCCGGCGTAGCTGGCGGGCAGGTAGACCGAATAGTTCAGCGGACCCTTCAGCGCAGCGGACTCGAAGCTGCCGCCTTCGATGCGGCTGCTGCGCTCGTCGGCCCACGCGGAGAAGCTCAGCGCAGCAAGGCTGGCGAGCAGGCTGCGCCGGTCAAGCATGATGGGCCGCCATCGCCACGCGGCTCTCGGCCAGAAAGGCCTGGACCAGGCGAATGCGGATCGTCGAGCGGGACCAGACGATGCCGATGCGCCGCGGCTCGAAGGGCAGAGGCAGGGGAATGCGCACCAGGTTCAGACCCTCGGGCCAGGGTCGCGCCCAGTCGGGCACGAGCGACACACCGAGCCCGCGATCCACCATCACCGCAATCGCATTCAGTGCGTTCAGCTCGAAGCGCTCGCGCGGCGTGATGCCGGCCGCGCGCAGGTATTGATCGGCCTGACGACCGCCCCACTGGCTGCGGTCGTAGCGGATCAAGGGCTCGCTGGCCAGCAGCTCATGGGGATCGCGGTCGGCCATGCTCGCGGGCGCCAGCACCACGAGTGGCTCCTCGCGAAGCAGCTCCCAGTCGCAGGTCTTGGGCAGGGCGAAGGGGGCTTGCAGGACGATGGCCGCGTCAAGCTCACCGTTGTCCACGGAGCGGTACAACTCGGGCGAGTAGCCGGGCTTGATGAAGACCTGGATGCCTGGAAAGCGCTCGACCATGCGCGACAGGATATCGGGCAGCATGCCGGTCAGCGCATTCGTGCCCGCGCCCAGGCGCAGCTCGCCGGCACTGGGATCGTCATTCGCCACGGTGCGCAGATCGGCCACATCGCTGAGCAGCTCGCGCGCCCGCGGCAGCACGCGCGCGCCGGCTTCGGTGATGTTGACCGTGCGGCCCACGCGTGCAATCAGCTGCGCGCCAATCTCGCGCTCCAACGTGTGGATCTGCTGCGCGACGGCGGCCGGCGTGATGTTCAGCAGCCGCGCCGCAGCGGCCATCGAACCCTGGTCGACGACGGCCACGAAAGTCTTGAGGAACTGGGTGTCCATGACCGCTATCTTCGGTCAATCATCGTCGTAGATCGTCAGGCCCTTCAAGGACCGGCTCGGCGGCGGGAAGAACAGGCTCGCCACATAACCGATGACGATGCACAGCAGGATGGAAATGGCCAGGTAGAAGTAGGGGTGTACCAGCTTCATGGTCCAGGCGATGGAGGTCAGCACGATGGCCGAGGCCACGCCGATGGCCACGCCCTGCGAGTTGGCGCGGCGCGTGAACATGCCCAGGGTGTAGGCGCCCGCGAAGCCACCGCCGAGCAGGCCGGCCAGCTCGATGGACACGTCAAACAGCGAATGGATGTCGTAGCGCGAGAGGATCAGCGCGAAGCCGATGCCGATCAGGCCGGCGGCCACCGTCATCAGCTCGGCAAAGAGCACGCTCTTCTTCGGGTCTGGCTTCTTCACCAGCTTCTCGTAGAAGTCCACCGAAGCCAGCGTGGCCACGCTGTTCATGATGCTGGACAGGGTGGCCATGGCCGCGGCGAAGATCCCGGCGATGATCAGGCCGGTAATGCCCATGGGCAGCTCGGCGGCGATGAACATCGGGAAGGTGGCGTCGATGCTGAGCAGCGGGTTCATCCGCTCGGGATTGGCCTTGTAGAAGGCGAAGAGCGCGGTGCCGATGGAATAGAAGACGAAGCCGCCGGGAATCATGATGGCCGCGAAGGCCCAGATCGAGCGGCCGGCGTCGCGGTCGCTCTTGGTGGACAGGGTGCGTTGCATCAGCACCTGGTCCTTCGGGAAGGTCAGCACCACGTCGAAGAGCACGAGGAAGATGAAGCCCCAGACCGTGGCCTTGGTCAGGTCGAAGCTGAAGTCGAACATCTTGGTCTTGTCGGCTGCCGCGGCCTCGCGCACCAACTCGCCCATGCCGCCGTGAAGGTGCCAGATGATGAAGCCGATGGCGAACAGGGCGCCACCCATCTTGACGACCAGCTGCACCACATCGGTCCAGACCACGGCCTTCATGCCGCCCAGGGCCGTGTAGGCAATCGTGAAGCCGCCCATCAGCAGGATGCTCCAGACCATGTCGATGCCGGTGATGGTGGCGATGGCCAGCGAGGGCAGGAACAGGATCACGCTCATGCGGCTGCCCAGCTGCACGAGGATGCACAACCCGCTGGAGAGCATGCGGATGGCCGGGTGGAAACGCGTCTCCAGATAGGAGAACACGCTCATCAGGTCCAGCCGCCGCAGCAGAGGGACGATCCACACGGCCACGAACATCAGGCCGACGACGGCGACGAGGTTGTTGGTCAGGTATTGCCAGTTGGTCTCAAAAGCCTTGGCAGGAATCGCGATGTAGCTGATCGAGCTGGTGTTGGCGGCGTACAGGCTCACACCCGCGGCCCAGAAGGGAATCGAGCGGCCGCCGACGAAGAAATCGGACGTGGAGTTGCGCTTCTCGCGCAGGTAGAAGTACAGGCCCATGCCCAGCATGGACACGAGGTAGACCACGATCACCACCCAGTCCAGCCACTTCAGCAAAACCTTGCCGGCCTCCACCTCGGCGGTGGCGAATGCATAACGCTGAGGTTCGGCGGCGTCGTGCAGCCAGGCCAGGCCGGTCTTCCAGGGCGCGGCCAGTCGCGCGCCGGGCGCGACGCCCGACTTCATCTCGGCCCAAGCCCCGGTGATGGTGTGAAAGCTCAGCAGCTTGTCGCCGGCCAGGTAGAGGATGTGGGCCTGGCCGATGGCGCGGCCGGAGCCTGCCAGCAGGGGCGCCAGGGGCGCCGTCTGCTCGGTCCAGCCGCGGTCGGCGGACCAGCGCAATTGCCGACCGGCCAGGCTCAGGAACAGGGCATTGGTCTGGCCGACCAGGGCGACAGGCTCAGCGCTGCCGGGCCAGGCTTCAAGGGCCTTCCAGCTGGCACCCGTTTCTTCGGCGTTGAGCTGATAGAGCCGCGGGTGACCCTCGGCGCTGCGGCCGGCCACAAAAAGAAGGTCGCCCAAACGCGTGGACTGCAGGGAGTTCAGCGCCTCGGGCAGCGGGGCCAAGGTCAGGGCGACGAGCTTGCCGTCACGCAGTTGCAGGGCATCCGGCAGGGTCAGTCCCGTTGGAAGCGGCTGCGATGCGCTCCAGGCCGAGGCGCCCTCGGCCAAGGTCCAGGCCTTCGTGGCGCCGAGCGCGACGAGCTGGCCATCGAGCTTGAGCAACTGCTTGATCGGCTCGTCAGCCACCAAAGCGGGCAGCGTGCCGCTGCGCACCGTGGCCACCTGATCGGTTGCGGCCAGGGCGGGCGTCAGGGTCGAGAAGAGCAGCGCAAGAACAGCAAGCGCACGGAACAGAACATTCATGGGCTACTTCCCGGAGACGGCGAGCAAGAGGCGGCGAGCCCGCTGCAGAAATGGAGGGTCGATCATCTGGCCGTCGACCACGAAGGCGGCGCGGCCCTGAGTCTCGGCTTCGGCGGCGGCTTCGACGATGCGGCGTGCCCGCGCGATCTGTGCGGCGTCGGGCTGGAAGACTTCGTTGGCCCAGGCGACCTGACTCGGATGGATGCAGCTCTTGCCGACGAAGCCCAACGAGCGGGCCATTTGCGCCTCGGCGCGGAAGCCGGCCTCATCGTTGATATCAGGGAAGGCGCCATCGCAGCAGAACACACCGGCTTCGGCCGCCGCCATGCTCAGCGCGAACAGCGCCGCATGCACGTTGGCGGGCACGCGGCGGTCGATGCCGGCGGGCTCGAAGAGATCACCGAGGCCCAATTGCAGACCGGCCACGCGGACATGGGCCGCAGCAATCTCGGCGGCGCGGCGCAATGCGGCGGGGGTTTCGATATTGGCGAGCAGGGTCACATCAGGCGCAATGCCGGCCTGGTCCATCGCAGCGATGGCGGCCTGCACATCGGCCGCGCACTGCGGCTTGGGCAGGTTGACCATGGCCAGGGCTGCTTTGGCAATGGCGCGCAGGTCGGCCTCGAAGTGAGCCGTCCCCAGCGCGTTGACGCGCACGATGATCAGCTTGGCGGTGCTGCGAGCCGCTTCGCTGGTCAGAAAGTCGCTGACCGTGGCGCGCGCCTCGGCCTTGCGGTCTTCGGGCACCGCATCTTCAAGGTCGATGGAGATGGCATCCGCCGCCCCGGCCAGGGCCTTGGCGAACAACTCCGGTCGGACGCCGGGAACAAACAGTTTGCTGCGCATGAAGGGCCCATCGTGGGGCGCCAGTATCTGATCAAGAAAACTGTCTTGTCGCAGTTTCAGACGCAAGGATTTCTACTTTCTCGTTTCAGCTGCCCATTTCGCTATGCACGGCGCCGGCGACATTTGAAATGAAGTTTCCGGAACGCAGAGGACGCAGAGAGACGCAAAGAGCGCGGAGGAAGTGTCACGAAGTTTTTCTCTGCGACCTCTGCGTTCCTCTGTGCTCTCTGCGATCCGGAAACTTCTTGGTATTGGTTTCGCTTCAGCGGCGCCAGACGGCGATGAAGGCGCCCATCTTCTGTCGCGCAGTCAAACGCTCTTCGGACAGCACGTCGAGAAAGTCTGATAGGCGCTTGGACTTGGCAATCGTGTAGACCGTCAGCGCAATCGTCGCCACCATGGTCACGGTGAAGATGAAGATGCGGCGCGCCATGGAGGCATCGGCCTCGGCCAGCAGGTTCATGCCGAGGAAGCCGGTGGTGATGGTGCCGATCAGGCCGAAGATGGTGACCACGGTCAGTCGAACCACGGTGTTAGCTTGGCGGCGCAGGCTGTCGGTTTCCAGATAGCCGGCCAGGTCGGTGATGCGCTGCTTGACCTCGTCGTACAGCGGGTCCAGCTCCAGATGCTGGAAGCACATGGCGTACAGGGCCCGGGCCTGGGCCTGCTCGGAGATCGAGTGAAACCAGTAGCGGTGCGTGAAGCGCAGAAAGCCTTCGAAGGCGGCGCGGATGGCGCGCTTGAAGCGCTTGACGCTTTCGGGGTCGCCGATGTGGAGCCGGCGCACGGCTTCGACCAGGCGGTCCGAAAAAGCCAGCAGCGCGGCCTTCTGAAAGTGCGCGATCAGGAAGATCAGGAAATGCTGGTGACGGAACTGGGCCAGCACGCCGCGGTCGCGGCAGCGGAAGAATTCGGCATCGGCCCGGCCCACCACGACCAGCACCTTGCCTGAGCACAGATAGCGGGTTTGCGGGGCGCTGCCTCCGTCGGTCCAGAATTGATCCCAGCAGTGGCGGGCCTCGAAGTCGGCCATGGCGGCGCCCTGTTCGCCGGGCGCGGCGGCGTGGCTCAGGCTGATGAAGTCGGCGCGCGTGAGCTGCTTCGGGTCGTCCAGCGCCAGATAGGCCATCTGCGGCATGCGGTAGGACTCGATCTGGCGATAGCGCAGGGGGGCCTGCGATTCGCTGTGCTCGCTGACCAGGGGCTCCAGCAGAAAGGCCCAATGGGTGCCGACGCGCGGCGAG
>Ga0164241_10003745_pt1 | contig 15084 bp, 11 predicted proteins | sample OricomyardsoilBY_FD_108780 | JGI IMG/M metagenome (GOLD analysis project Ga0164241, IMG submission 108780) | Backyard soil microbial communities from Emeryville, California, USA - Original compost - Back yard soil (BY) | ecosystem: Environmental > Terrestrial > Soil > Unclassified | place: USA... | reverse complement strand
CGAGCAGCCCGGTACGCCCGGGCGCCGCTCGCTGATCGGGATCAGCATGCTGACCTCCAGCTCAAAGGCGAGGCTCGGCTCGAGGACGATCCCGCGTCGCTGCCCCCAATATAGCTCGGAGTGTTCCCGCGACAGCTCGATCTCGAACTCGAAGCGCGAGCTCGAGCCGAGCACGCCGGCTCCGCAGCCATTCTCGGCCTCGCTCGCGGCGACGTGGAAGGTGCCGAGATCGGCCCCCAGCTGCCGGCCAGCGCCCGGCGGCCCGCTGCAGCCAGCGCTCGGCGCCATGGCCCCCAGGACCGCGAGCAGAGCCACACCAGAAGGGAGCGATCGCGAGGCCATCCGGACGCCATAACCAGTCTCCGGCAGATGGGCCAAGTTGACTTCGACCCGCGTTTCGTGGGCCTCCGAGGTCGCCGGCTCTGTGCTACAGGAGGCCCCCATGGCTGAACGTCCCGTCCGCTCCGCAGACATCCGCACCGCCTTTCTGGAGTTCTTTCGCTCCCACGGCCACCAGATCGTGCAGAGCGGCCCGCTCGTGCCGCCGAACGACCCCAGCTTGTATTTTGCCAACTCGGGGATGGTGCAGTTCAAGGACTGCTTCACGGGTCGGGAGCAGCGTTCCTATCGCCGCGCCACCACCAGCCAGAAGTGCATGCGCGTCAGCGGCAAGCACAACGATCTCGAGAACGTCGGGCCGTCGCCCCGGCACCACACCTTCTTCGAGATGCTGGGTAACTTCAGCTTCGGTGACTACTTCAAGGAGTCAGCCATCCGCTACGCCTGGCAGTTCGTGACCGAAGTGCTCGGCATGCCGCCCGAGCGTCTCGCCACCACCTACCTGCGCGGCGACGATTCGCTGGCGGAGGACACCGAGGCCCGCGAGTTGTGGCGTCGCATCAGTGGTCTGCCGGAGGACCGCATCATCGCCTGCGGCGCAGAGGACAACTTCTGGCGCGCGGGAGACCACGGCCCCTGCGGCCCGTCGAGCGAGATCTTCTACTTCAAGGGAGACGGCCCGGTGGACGTCTCGCGCTTTGGTCAGGAGCAGGGACCCGACGGTAGCGGCTGGGTAGAGATCTGGAACCTGGTGTTCATGCAGTTCGAACGCAACGCGGCGGGCGTGCTCGAGCCGCTGCCGGCGCCCAGCGTGGACACCGGCATGGGCCTCGAGCGCGTCACCTGTATTCAGCAGGAGAAGGGCAGCAACTACGACACCGATCTGCTGCGTCCGCTCGTGGATCGCGTGTCGGAGCTCTCGGGCAAGCCGTACGGCGGCAGCATGTCCCCGGACGATGTGAGCATGCGGGTGATCGCCGACCATGCTCGTGCCACCGCATTTCTGATCGCGGACGGCGTGCTGCCGGATCGCGCGGGCCGCGCCTACGTGCTGCGTCGGGTGATGCGGCGGGCGATCCGCCACGGTCACCGGCTCGGCATCGAGCGGCCCTTCCTTCACGATGTCGCGCTCGAGGTCGTGAAGCTGCTCGGCGGCCACTATGTCGAGCTAGTGGAGCGGCAGGAGCTGATCCGCAGCATCGCCGAGCAGGAGGAGGTGCGCTTTCGCGAGACCATCGAGCGCGGGCTTGGTCTGCTCGAGCAGTCGTTCCAGGCGCTCGCCCAGCAGGGTTCCACGGTACTGGCCGGGGAAGATGCCTTCCGTCTGTATGACACCTACGGCTTTCCGCTCGATTTGACCGAGGTGATCTGCGCCGAGCGTGGCCTCGGTGTCGACGTCGCCGGTTACGAGGCGGCACTCGAGCAGGCACGCAAGCGTTCGGAGTTCAAGGGGGGCGAGGCGGCAGTGGAGGGCGTGTACCGGGCCGCGCTCGAGCGCGTGCCGGGCGGGCGCGTCACGTTCACGGGCTACGAGCGCATCGTGGACAGCTCACCCATCGTGGCGCTGATCGGCGAGGGCGCCCTGGTGGAGCAGCTCGCGGAAGGCGCGCGCGGAGAGGTCGTGACGGCCAGCACTCCGTTCTACGGAGAAGCGGGCGGGCAGGTCGGGGATCACGGCCTGATCTACGCCGGCGACAGCGTGTTCGTGGTGGAAGACACACAGAAGCCGCTCGACGGGCTGGTCGTGCATCGCGGCTTTCTGCGCTCCGGCAGCTTGAGCATCAGTGAAACGCCGGCGCGGCTCGAGGTGGACGAGCAGAACCGTGACGCCATCCGGCGCAATCATTCGGCCACGCACCTGTTGCACTGGGCGTTGCGCAAGGTGGTGGGCCCCAGCGCCCAGCAGAAGGGCTCGCTGGTCGGTCCGGAGCGTCTGCGCTTCGATTTCACGGCGGGCGTCGCGCTCACCCCGGCGCAGCTCGCGGAGATCGAGGAGGACGTCAATCGCGCCATCGTGCAAAACCACGCCGTGCGCACCCAGGTATTGGGCCTGGAAGAGGCGCGTACGCTCGGGGCGATGATGATCTTCGAGGAGAAGTACGGCTCGACCGTGCGCATGCTGACGATGGGGGTCTCGACCGAGCTGTGCGGCGGCACCCACGCGCGCGCGACCGGGGAAATTGGCATGTTCAAGCTCATCTCCGAGCAGGGGGTCGCCGCGGGCATTCGCCGCATCGTGGCCACGACGGGCCTCGGTGCGCTCCACTACGTGCGCGAGCTGGAGGAGACCCTGGCGCGTGCGAGCCGGGCTGCCAAGGCGGGCGGCGGCGACATCGTGGAGAAGGTGGAGCGCCTCGTCTTGCAGCAGAAGGCGCTGGAAAAGCAGCTGGAGGAGGCGCAGCGGCGCTGGATGAGCGGCTCGGGCGGCGGTGCCGATGCGCTGCTCTCGGGCGCTCGGGACGTGGCTGGCGTGCGCGTGCTCGGCGTGCGCACCGAGGTCACCGACCGTTCGGCACTGCGCGAGCTGGCCGAGCAACTGCGGGACAAGCTCGGTGACAGCGTCGTGCTCGTCGCCTCCGAGCATGAGGGCAAGGTCCAGCTCGTGCTCACGGTGGCCAAGTCGCTGACGGGTCGTTACAAGGCCGGGGAGCTGATCCGAGGCATCGCTCAGGTGGTCGGCGGCACCGGTGGTGGCCGGCCCGATCTGGCGCAGGCGGGCGGCTCGGACGTGACGAAGATGGATGAAGCGATCGCCGCCATCTACCAGAGCGTGGCGAGCGTCGCCGCCTGAGCCGGACGGCGGACGGCAGCCCGGCTCAACTGGCCAGGGGCAGGCCGTCCGCGCCCATTTCGAAGCCCAGAAACTGCGCCTCGGGCGCGAGCCAGACACCCAACGCCTGGGCCACCCCATCGCGCACGCGCCGAGCGGCGCTCACGAGTTCATCACTCGTGGCGCCTGCGTGGCAGACCAGGGCCAAGGTATGTCGCGAAGAGATGCCGACGGCCCCGAAGCGCTGGCCGCGCTGGAACCCCGCCTGCTCGATCAACCATGCTGCGGGCACCTTGAAGCGCCCATCGGGCTGCGCAAACACGGGCGGCGCGGCGCTCGAGCGCGCACGGAGCTGATCGAGCTCCGCCGGGCTGAGCTGCGGATTGAGAAAGAAGCTGCCGCAGCTGCGCCCGTTTTCGTCGCTCGGGTCGAGCAACATCGACTTTTGGCGGCGCGTCTCCAGCACCGTCTGCCGCACCTCGCCGAGCGTCTGAGCTGCCGCGCCGGGGGTGGCAAAGCGCCGGGCGATCTCCGGATAGCTGACGCAGGGGCTGCCACCGACGCGCAGGCGAAAGGTTGCGCCGAGCACGATGAAACGCCCCGCGTCGCGCGTCTTGAAGCGGCTGGTGCGATAGCTGAACTCGCACTCCGCCCGCTCCAGCTGCAAGGACGCGCCGCTGGCACGGTCGTGCACCTGTACCCGCAGCAGCGTGTCGCACACCTCTTGACCGTAGGCGCCCACGTTCTGGATCGGAGTGGCCCCCACCTGCCCGGGAATGCCGCTCAGACACTCGAGCCCCGACCAGTCGCGCGCCACGCAGCGCGCCACGAACTCGTCCCAGACAGCGCCTGCGCCGATGCTCACCTCGACCTGATCGCCGTCGCGAGCGACGGACTCGTCCGCACTGGTCAGGCTCACCACCAAGCCAGCGATGCCGCGCTCGGCCACCACCACGTTGCTGCCTCCCCCCAACACCAGCACGGGCAGCCCCCGCGCCCGGGCCCACTCGAGCGCCTCGGGGACCTGCTCCTGGAGCGGGAGTTCGGCGAAAAACTCCGCGGGCCCGCCCAGCCGTAAGCTGGTGCGCGGGGCGAGGGGCACGGCGCTCGAGGGCTCAAATCTGGGTGCAGTCATGGGTCTTCGGGGCGGCGCGGGCTACTTCGTGAAGCGTGGTGTGGGTCGGCCTGTCGGTCGGTTTTGGCCGGCGTTCAGAGGCCTCGAAGATGAGCGGTGATTTGGCCGCCCGTGCTATGAAGCGCGCGCGGTCTCGAGGGGTCATGCATAGCAGCCTCCAGGCCGTCCTTGGTCCCAGTCTGTCTCCCCGGTTTTGGACGCGATGATCGCGCCCCGGGGACGGCGGGCGAAGACCTTCACAGCGGATACCGCGGGCGAAGACCGCCGGATGGGTTGACGGGGTAGTTCCCCCACCCACGGCGTCGAGCTGCTCGGGCCTCAGACAATCAGGAGCCAATTGACCTTTACAGAAGCGGCGGCGCACGTTCTGCGCCTGGTGGGGAAACCTTTACATTATAAAGAGATCACTGACGTCGCGATCGAGCGGGATCTGCTCAGCCACGTCGGCAAAAGCCCCGAAGTGACGATGGGCGCGCGCCTCGCGGCGGTCGTCAAGAAAGACCCCAAGGACAACCCCTTGGTGCGGGTCAAGCCGGGCGTGTTCGCCCTGCGCGACTGGGACCAGGGCGTGATCGATTCCGGCCTCGCGGATCGGACCCCGGCGCTCGAGCGTCTGGCGAAGCTCGGCGTGCCCGAGGAAGACGAGGTTCCGGCACGGGAGTCGGCCCAGGCCTCCATCGGCACCGACGGGGACGACGCCGACGGCGACGGCAGCGGCTACCCGGAGCTCCCGCTGCTCGATGCCGAGGAGGACGAGGACATCGGGGACGATGAACGCGCCCGAGCCGAGCTGGCCGCGGCAGCGACGGAGCTGTTTGTCTCCGAAGACGATGACGACGAGCCGATCCTCGGCGGAGATCTGGAGACGGAGAGCGTCGAGCGTGGCGGCAGCACCGACGCTGGCGGCAAGCGCCGGCGTCGCCGTCGGCGTCGCGGCGGTCGCTCGGGCCCCGAAGAGGATAATGGGCTGCCCTCGTACACGGTCTCGGACGCGCCGCTGCTTCCGGACCTGGGCGAGGACGGGCTTCCGGTGGCCGCTGCGCTCGCAGCGGATTCGCCGCGAGGGTCCAGCGAGTCGCGCAACGGAGAGTCGCGCAACGGAGAGTCCCGGGGACGGGGAGACCGGGGCGATCGCGGTGTGGAACGAAATTCCGCCGAACACCGCACGCTCGAACGTCTGGGCGAGATGCGCCCGATGGAACCGCGCAACGGCGACGTCCGCGCCGATCGCCCCCGCGGCGACGGTCGCAACGACCGGAGTGAAGGTCGCGGCGAGCGTACGCGCAGTGACCGCAACGACGGGCGCGAGCGCAGCAACGAGGGCCGCGAGCGCAGCAACGAGGGTCGTGACCGCAACGAGGGTCGTGACCGCAACGAGGGTCGTGACCGCAACGACTCGCGCGATCGGGGTGAGGGTCGCGAAGATCGTAACCTCGAAGCGCGGGGCGACCGCAACGACGAGCGCGCGGGCGACGTGCGCGGGCCCGATGCCGGTCGTGGCGGCGAGGACCTGAGCGGGCCCTCCATGCTGAACCTGCTGGAGCAGCTCTTGCCTGCGCGTTCGCGTGCGGGCGCGGTGCCGGTGCGACAGCTCGCCGAGCAGGGCTTGCGTCGCGTGCGAGGCAAGGTCGAGCTACAGACGCTGCAGGACGCGCTGGCCGACGCCGTGCGCGCCGAGGTGGTGCGAGCTCGTTCCGAACGGCGCCGGCCCCGCTATGCGATCCACGGTCGTGCGATCAGCGCCACCGACTGGGGCATGGACGGCGACGTGCTTCGGCTCGAAAAGGAGCTGTTCGCGGCGGCAGCGCGCCATCGCGAGGCGTTCCAGAAGAGCTTCGGCGAACGTCTGCAGAGCCTACCGCAGCGTGCGCTGGGAGATCTGTTTTCGCTCCTGCTCTCGCAGATCGGGTTCGAGGATATCCAGGTCGTGCGTCGCCCGGGTGACAAGAACCAGGAACTCCACCTCTCGGCGATCGCTCGCGCTCCCAGCGGTGATCGGCCGACGGCGATCATTCTGCGCCGCGACGGTCGCGACATCGGCCGCGAGCGGGTCATCGACCTGCGCGGGGCGCTGCATCATTATGCGGGCGCTCAAGCCGGCTTTCTCGTCACCACCGGTCAAGTCCTGAGCGGTGCACGAGAGGAAGCGGCAGTGCCCAACGCCGCGCCGGTCACCCTGCTCGACGGCGTCGGTATCGCCAAGCTGTGCTCGCAGCACGGCGCGGGCGTCGCCTGGTCCGAGCTCCGCGTACCGATGGTCGATCTGGACCTGATGGAGTCGTTGACCGCCAATTGACCTGGCGGATCGCGACCAGGGCCTCGATTCTCGGGGCCTGTATCGGGGTGGCAGGGTGCCAGCGCGCTGCCCCTCCATCCCGCATTCCCTCGGCGCGCGACGCGATCACGCGCATGCGCGAGAATCAGGCGTGCAGCCGAGGGCTGACGGGGGAGGGCAGCTTCGACTATCTGGGCGATGACGCCCGGGTGCGAGCGCGCAGCTTGTACGTCGTGGCGCGCCCGACCAGCATCCGTTTCGATGTGATGAGCCCGATCGGTGGCGTGATGGCCACGCTCACCTCCGACGGAAAAAACTTCTCGTTCTCCGACCTGCGCGAGCGGGTGTTTGTCGAGGGGCCCGCCGACGAGTGCAACGTCGAACGCGCACTGCGAGTGCCGATCCCGCCGAGCGCGCTGGGCGAGCTCCTGACCGGGCAGGCGCCGATCCTGGTGCACGTGCCGGGGCAGGCCAGCTTGGTCTGGGACGACGGCAGTTATCGCTTACAGATCCAGAGCGAACATCAAGCTTCCGAGGAAGTGCGCCTGGTCCCGCGCGACGAAGATTGGGAGCGGCCCTGGCAAGAGCAGCGGCTGCGCGTGATCCAGGTGCGCGTGTCGCAGCAGGGGCTCGTCTTGTACGAGGCCGAGCTCGGCGATCATCGCCCCGCAGAGCGCGCCGAGCCGCGCGTCGACCCCGATGGCATCGAGCCCGATCTACCGCCGAGCGGTCCGCCCTGCGCGGCGGAGGTGCCGCGACGCATCCGCTTTGTCGTGCCTGGATCGGGGCGCGACATCGTGCTGTTGCAGTCGGAAGTGAAACACAACCCGCCGGTATTTCCTGGCCTGTTCGAGCAAGTTCCGCCCGCCGGTGCGCGCATCCGTCACTCCAGCTGTCAGCTCACGCAAGGCAGCTCGCCCGAGGCAGCGGGCGTCAGCCGGCCCTGAGCTCGCCGCTGCTCGGAGCCGCGTTCGGCTGCGCGAGCGCCTGCCGGATCCCTCCCGGCCGATCGCTGATCAGACAGTCGACGCCGAAGGCCGCGAGCTCGCGCGCCCGCTGGTCATCGTTCACGGTCCAGGTGTGCACGCGCAACCCGCTCTCTTCCCAGCGGGCGACGGCCGCCGCGTTCAGCAGCGAGTGCTTCGGATGGAACGCGGCTCTGCCGACGGACGGCAAGAGCGGGAGCCGGCACAGCAGCGGCGAGTCCACCAGCCAGGCCGTGGGGATCGAGGGGGCGAGCAGGGCATGCAGCTCCACGATCAGCGGATTGAAGCAGGAGACCAGCAGATTTCCTGCTCGAGCGCGCCCTTCGATCATGCGCGCCACCGCCCGCACCAGGCGCCGCCTCGCGTAGCCGTCGGCTTTCAGCTCGATGTTCAAGCACGCGCCGCGGCGCTCGGCCCAGTCCAGCACATCGACGAGGTGCGGTAGGCGCTCCCCGCCGGTCAGCGTCACGGCGTCGCACTCGGCGCTCGTGAGCTGATGGATCCCGCGCCGCTCGCGACCATCGGTCACGCGCTCCAGCGTGAGATCGTGACACACCAGCACGTCGCCACTGCCATTCAGTCGGACGTCGAGCTCCACGCCGTCCGCGCCCTCTTCGAGCGCGAGGTTGAAGGCGGCGAAGGTATTTTCCGGCGCAGCGTGCCGCGCGCCTCGATGCCCGAGGATCAGCGGCTGCGAGCGCTCGAGCCAGAGACCACCGAGCAGAGCGCCACGGCAGCGCCGAGAAGCGGGCGCGACCGGCACTTCAGCTATCGAGCTCCAGAGCGATCTCCTGGGCGACGTGGCGAGCGCGCTGCACGTCCTCGGGCGGAAAGGAGATGCCGCCCACGAACGGATGACCGCCGCCGCCGTAGCGACCGCAGATCGAGCTCAGATCTCGATCGAGCGTGCGGTCGCTCCAGGGGTTGTACCCCACGTTGATGCGGGCGCCATTTTCGAGGCGCGCCACGATCACCGAGTACATGGCCTGAGGGTAGAGCGCGTAGGTGACGAACTTGCCGTAGCTCTCCAGCTCCGAGCCGCTCAGATCCACCAGCACGACGCGCTCCAGCGAACGCGCGTGCTTGCGCACCCGGCGCGCGAAATCTGCCTTCTTGCGTCGGATCTTGCCGTACAACGAGCCGAGCTCGGAACGCACCGCGACCTTCTCGATCGGCGCCTCCAACAGGCGGGGCAGTAGCCGCGAAACAAACGCGCTGTCGCCGTGGTGTTCCACCACGCTGGCTAGCTGCATCACCGGATGGCTGTGATCGAGCGCCGCCTCCGCACTCTCGAACGCGGCCGAGTCGATCTTGTCGGCCCACTCGGTGAGCGGTGCGAGGTCCGGCATGCTCACCCCATAGCGACTCTCGGCGACGTCCCGGACCAGCTTGGTGCAGGAGCTGTAGCTCGCGTCGTAGTGATAGTCGCGACTCGAGGTGCGCGCGTCGAAGAAGGCGCGGTCAGCGGCATTGCCAAACCCGGTACGGTGATGGTCGAAGTACCAATCGAGCCGATCGGTCGCGCAAAAGCGATAGTCGAGGATGGCGTTTTCGTCGCCCAGGAGCAGCGGCTCGAGCGGGCGCTGCGTCGGAGAGTAACCACAGGACAGGTACTGGAACTGGGTGGCGTTGCCCCGCAGCGCGCGCAGCAGACGTGTGAACACCACGGCGCTGCACAGCCCGTCAAAACAGTGTCCATGGGTCGCCACGACTGCTCGCATCCCTTGCTGGTTAGCACACGTGCCGGTGAATTCGAAAAAAGGCTGACGGAGCCGAGCGCGCGCACAACCTCGCGCCGCCGGCCACCGATTCGCTAGGCATGCCTGCAAACATTACCGAAACCGTAACGCTCGAGGGAGCGGCCCTTCCGCCGGCCTTGCGAGAGCTTCCCGCTGCGCCAGTTCGGCTCTTCGCTCGCGGCGTCTTACCGCGGGGGCCGTGCGTGGCGGTCGTCGGTACGCGCGATGCGACGCCGGAGGCGGTGGCGTACGCTCGCCGCTTCGCGGGTGAGCTGGCCCGAGCCGGCGTGACCGTCGCTTCGGGCGGTGCGGAGGGCATCGATGCGGCGGCGCACGAGGGCGCGCTCGACGTGGGAGGCGTCTCGATGGTGGTCGCGCCGAGCGGCCTCGACCACCCCTATCCGGAGAAACACGCCGAGCTATTTGCCCGCGTCGTGGCCGGGGGAGGGGCCCATGTGTCGCCGTTCGGGGCAGGCGTGTTGCCGCGTCGCCCCCAGTTCTTTCTGCGCAACGCCGTGCTGGTGGCCTTGTCGCAGGCGCTCGTCGTCGTCGAAGCGCCGTGGCGCAGTGGGGCGCGCAGTGCTGCGAAATGGGCACGCCTGCTCGCTCGGCCCGTGTTTGTCGTGCCCGCAGTGCCGTGGCACCCGCGCGGCCTCGGCTGCCTTCTGGAACTGGAGCTGGGCGCTCATCCGCTCACCTCGGCTGCCACGGTGCTGCGTTGGCTGAAGGAGCGGGGCTGGCACGCGCTGCCCCTATTGCCAGCGTCCGCTCCGGAGCCGCGCGAGAGCCTGCCCGAAGAAGCGCTCCCAATGACGGCGCCGGCCGAGCCGGCGCCCACCGCCAGCATGGGGCGTCGTGCCGCAGAGCAGGCCCCCGCCGGGTCAGGTCCAGAGCAAGCGATCCTGGAGGCCATCGACGCCGGGGCGCGCCACCCCGCCGAGATCGCCCACGTCCTTTCGCTGAGCGTCGGTGAGGTCAGCCACGCCGTGCTGCTGCTCACGCTCCAGGGCCTGGTGCGCAGCGACAGCGGTCAGGTCACAAGAGTTCGCTGATGATGCCGTCGGCAAACAACCAGGACGGCTTGGGGATGGACCAACGCGGTCCCTCTTGCAGCAGCCGGCCCCGTTCGACCAAGCGCTGCACGCTGCGGCGCCGCGCTGGTGTCCACAGCGCGGCGCCCGTCCGCTCTGCGGCTCGTTCCACGTCGAGGCCCTCTGCCAGACGCAGACCGAGCATCAGGCATTCGATCAGCTGCACCTCGGGCGACAACAGCTCGCTCTCGCTCTCCAGGTGCCGCGCCGGCAGCGGCCCGAGCTCGCCCAGACCGGACGCGGTGGCCATATAGCCCTGCGCTTGCGGCCGGTTGCGATAGCGAAAGCGGCCTCCTGCGCGAGTCACCGTGCCCCAGGCGCCGCAGCCGAGACCCACGTAGTCGAGCCCACGCCAGTAGCCCAGGTTGTGCAAAGAGCGCTGGCCTCGCCGAGCAAAATTGCTGGTCTCGTAGTGTTCCAGCCCCAGGCTCGCGAGCGCTTCGTCCACCGCGAGGAATGAATCGGCCACGGCCGGTTCCGGTGCCAGCGGTAACCGGCCCTTGCGTGCCAACGCGCCAAACGCCGTCTGCGGTTCGATGGTGAGGGCGTAGGAGCTCAGGTGATTCAAGCCCAGCTCCACCAGCTGCCGGGCTTCGGCCGCCGCCGACTCGGGCGATTGCTCCGCGACGCCGAAGATCAAGTCCGCCGAGACCCGAGGCATCCCCGAGCGCACGGCCTCTCGCACCGCCGTGAGCCCCCGCTCCGCGTCGTGCCAGCGGCCGAGAAAGCGCAAACGCTCGTCGTCCAGCGCCTGCACCCCGATGCTCAGCCGGTTCACCCCCACGTCGAGCAGCGCTCGGGCCGTGTCGTAGCCGAGGCTGCCCGGGTTGCACTCGACCGTGATCTCGGGGGCCGGGTTGGCCCCGTCGCGACCACCGAGCTCCAGATCGAAAGCTCCCAGAATGGCCCGCAACACCCGGCCCAGCTCCCTGACGCGCCATAGAGACGGTGTTCCACCTCCGAAAAAGATGCTGCGCACCTGCTGGGGGCCGAGCTCGGCGCGCCGCTGTGCGATCTCGCTGATCAAGGCGTCGGCGTACTGCTCATGCGGAATGTCCTTTCGCGCCGAGGGGATGCTGAGAAAGTCGCAGTAGGGGCACTTCTTTATGCACCACGGGAAATGGACGTACACTCCCACTCCGCCGCTGCTTTGCGCGGCAATGCCAGAGTAGGCTGCGGACGCTTCCGGCGAGGGCGTGGGGGCTAGGCTTGACGGAGCGGACGCGGGAAGCGGCAAAGCAGTGACGGGGTGTTCAGGCATGAGTCGATCGTCCGGGCCAGGGGCCCAGTGTGTCGGTCAGCTTGGCGATGGCCGCTGCAGATGTTAGCTTGTCCATGAGATTATTCGAAAACTGGCCCTGAAAACTGACCCTATGGTCCCGAGCGTTGAGTCCCTCGTCGAGCGCATCAGAGCGTATCATCCCGAAGCGGATGCGGCCCTGATCGAGCGAGCCTACACCTACTCGCAGTACGCTCACCGAAACCAGCGCCGACGCAGCGGGGAGCCGTATTTCATCCATCCCGCCGGTGTTGCAGGGATTATCTGTGATCTGCAGCTCGACACGGCGAGTGTCTGTGCGGGCCTTCTGCACGATGTCGTGGAAGACACGGAAGCGACACTCAGTGATGTCGCGACCCATTTTGGGACGGAGATAGCGCGCCTGGTCGACGGTCTGACCAAGCTGAACAACATCGACTTCAGCTCCCGGGAGGACCGGCAAGCCGAGAGCTTCCGCAAGATGGTCGTGGCGATGGCCAAGGACCTGCGCGTGCTCATGGTCAAGCTCTGTGACCGGCTCGACAACATGCGCTCGCTCGACGCGATGAGCCCGGAAGGGCAGGAGCGCATCGCTGCCGAGACGATGGAGATCTATGCGCCGCTGGCCAACCGCCTGGGCATGCAAAATCTCAAGAGCGAGCTTGAAGATCTAGCTCTCAAGTACCTGGAGCCGAAGGTCTTTCAGTCCCTCGCCGAGAAGTTGGGGCGGACCGAGCGCGAGCGCCAGCGCTACATCGAGGGCGTCAGCCGCACCGTCGTGGGGCTGCTCAGCCAGATGGGCTTTGCCTCGACCGTGACGGGTCGTGCCAAACACGTCACCTCGCTGCATCGCCGCATGAAGGAGCATCAGTGCTCCTTCGAGCAGATCTACGATCTGCTCGGCTTCCGCATCTGCGTGGAGTCGACCGCCGACTGTTACGCGACGCTCGGAGTGATCCACTCCAAGTGGACTCCGGTCCCGGGCCGCTTCAAAGACTACATCGCGCTGCCCAAGCCCAACCGCTACCAGTCCTTGCACACCACCGTGGTGGGGCCCGGGCAGCAGCGCATCGAGGTGCAGATCCGCACCCACGAGATGCATCGCGTGGCCGAGCACGGCGTGGCCGCGCACTGGGATTATCGGCAAGCGCAGTCGGGGGTGCTCCCGGTGGAGGCGGCCAAGTACAGCTGGCTCCGAGAGCTCGCGCAGTTCCAGAAGGATCTCAAAGATCCGGCAGAGTTCCTGGAAAGCGTGAAGATCGATCTGTTCCCTGATGAAGTGTATGTGTTTACGCCGCGCGGCGACGTCCGCATGTTCCCCCGCGGCGCGACCCTGATCGACTTCGCCTACGCCATCCACACCGAAGTCGGGGACCACTGTTCCGGGGCGCGCGTGAACGGGCAACTGGCGCCCATCCGCGACAAGCTGCGCAACGGCGACGTCGTGGAGGTGACCACGTCGAGCGAAACCCAGCCGCTCAAGGACTGGCTCGAGGCCTGTGTCACGACCCGGGCACGCAACCGCGTGCGGGCCTTCCTGCGTGCCGAGCGGCGCGAGAAGAGCATGAACCTCGGCCGCGAGCTCATGGGCACCGAGATGCACGAGGCAGGCATGAGCCTGACCAAGTTCCTCAAGAACGCGGAAGAGCTGGCACGGGTCTGCAAGGCCCATCAGGCGGGCAGCAAAGAAGACCTGTTCGTCGCCATCGGCTTCGGCAAGATCGACGCCGAGGAGGTGGTGCGCACCATTCGCACCCGGCCCACGGACACCCCCGTCGCTGCCGATGCCGATATCGAAGCACCAGTTCCCGAGTTCAAGGAAGGCGCCATCGAGCGCCTGGTCCGCAAGGTCCAGCGCAAAGACCACGGCGGCATCCGAGTCAGCGGCGCCGACGAGTGTCTCGTGCGCTACGCCAAGTGCTGTAACCCGGTCACCGGGGACGCCATCATCGGCTTCATTACCCGTGGCCGCGGCGTCACCGTCCACCGTCGGGAATGCCCCAAGGCCTTCGACTCCGATCCCGAGCGCCGGGTAGAGGTCAGCTGGAGCGCCAACTCCAAGATCACCCGCCCCGTTTCCCTGCGCGTCCGCACCGAAAACGAGCCCGGCATCCTGGCCAACGTCACCCAGGCCTTCAGCACCCAGCACATCAACATCAGCGAAGCCAACTGCCGCGCCGGCAAAGACGGCCTCGCCTGCAACGTCTTCACCTTCATGGCCGACGACCTCACCCAGCTCAAAGCCCTGATCAAAGAGCTCGACAAGGTCCGCGGCGTCGTTCAGGTCGAACGGGTCTGAGCAGCGCCCTGGCGTCGCGGGGCAGGGAAGCGCCGCGGGCAGGCGTCGCAGGGCAGGGAAGCGTCGCGGGCAGGAGCAGGTCCCGCGGTCAACGACCCGGAGGCAGCTGGAAGGTGCAGCGCGAGCCCGGCGCCCGGCTGAGCCTTCGGTCCAGCGTCGCGAGCGGGCAGGCCAGCGATTCCGCGAGCGCCACGTAGCAGGCGTCGTGGCTCGTCAGATTTTCCCGCAGCTCCCAGACCCGCAGGGCCACGGGCTCGTAAGGGAACAGCTCGACCGCGAGCGCCACCAGATCCGCATGCGCGAGTGCCGCGACGTCCTCGGAAATGTCACCGTTGAGCGCCGCCTGGCGCAGGATACTCGCGACCTCCACCGGCATCAGATGCGGAGCAGCGAGCGCCTCTGCCGCCAGAATCGACTCCGCCCAGCGCCCCTCCCGCCCATCGTCTACGAGCGCCGCGACGACCACCGAAGCGTCGACCACCATCACTTGCGGTCTTCGTCCCGATAGCGAAGCACCTGCCGCGCCGACAGCGCGCTGCCGGTCGACTCCTTGCGTGCGCGCACCCGCGCCATCAACACCGCCGCACTCGGGCGGCGCGCGAGCTCGATCAACTCCGCCCGCAGATGCTCCTGCAAAGAACGCCCCGCCAGAGCCGCCCGAGCCGCCAGCTCATCCCGAACCTCATCCGGAACGTCCCTCACGGTCAGCGATACGGCCATGCATCAGTTTGATGCCAATAGCAGCATTATGCAAGCACACGCCGCCAACGCTTTGCGCACTCCGCCCCCCAACGCTGGTGCACCCCGCCCACCACCCGTGGCCACCCCATCGCAAAGGACCGCCGCGACCCCGTCTTCCTGCCTTGACAGTCCCGGTCAGGCCATCTAAACCGGCCTTCCTCTGCGGGAGTAACTCAGTGGTAGAGTGCAACCTTGCCAAGGTTGACGTCGAGAGTTCGAATCTCTTCTCCCGCTCTAAAAATCAAAACGGTTCCAGGGGCTTAGTTAGGGGACGCTACCGGCCTCCCTTCCAATCCTCCCCACTTCGGGGAGGGTCCTCCCCACCATCCTCCCCACTTGGGATGGGCTCCCCATCCTCTTGGAGCTCGATGGTGGGATGCAGGAGCTGGATCACGCTGGAGAGACCGCGCTTCTGCTCGTCGAGCGCCACCGTGCTGTAGTGCCGCTGCAT
>Ga0164241_10003744_pt1 | contig 15087 bp, 14 predicted proteins | sample OricomyardsoilBY_FD_108780 | JGI IMG/M metagenome (GOLD analysis project Ga0164241, IMG submission 108780) | Backyard soil microbial communities from Emeryville, California, USA - Original compost - Back yard soil (BY) | ecosystem: Environmental > Terrestrial > Soil > Unclassified | place: USA... | reverse complement strand
GGTCGCGATCGGACGGCGGATCGGGTTGCGCTCCGGCCCGCGGTCGTAGAACGGCAGGAGGAGGAGCAAGACCATGCAGATCGTCGGGATGCCGATCGTCGCGATCGGGACCAGCTCCGGCGGCTTGATCACGCGCAGGACCTCGAAGAGGAAGAAGAAGTACCACTCGGGACGCGGCACGTAAGTGGTCGAGGTTGGGTCGGCCTTTGGCCCCTGCTCGGCGCCGAGCAGGACCGACATCAGGATGATCACGCCGACGACCAGCACCATCATCGCCGAGTCCTTCAGCACCGCATAGGGGAAGAAGGGCTTGCCCTTCTTCTTGAGCAGCTCGTACTCCTCGAGGTATGCCTGCTTGTCGGCCGGCTTCATGAGGCTGGCGTCGCTCCGTTGCCCTCGGCGCCGGCGTCGAGCTGGGCGACGGGCGTGGCGCCCTTGGGCTTCTCGGCGTGCACCCACGGGGGTGCGGTGGTGCCGAGCTTGACGACGAGGTAGAGATGGGCGCCGATCAGGGCGATGATCGCGCCTGGCACCAGCAGCATGTGGATCGCGTAAAAGCGCGAGAGCGTCGTCGCCCCCAGCTCCGGTCCGGCGCGCAGGAAGTCACTGAGATAAGGGCCGACGACAGGCCCGGTGCCGTTGATGTTGATGCCGACGACCGAGGCCCAGAAGGAGCGCTGGTCGAAGGGCAGCAGGTAGCCGGTGAAGGCCATCGTCATCGTCAGGATCAGCAGCACCACGCCGATCACCCAGTTGAGCTCGCGCGGGTACTTGTAAGCACCGAAGAAGAAAGTGCGACCCATATGGAGGAAGACCAGGATCACCATCACGCTCGAGCCCCACTTGTGCATGCCGTGCACGAGAGCGCCGAGGAAGACCTCGTTGTTGATGTGGGAGATCGAGGCGTATGCCTGGGTGGTCGAGGGCGTGTAGAACATCGCCAGGAAGACGCCTGTAATCGCCTGCGCGACGAAGGCGATCAGGGTCGCTGAGCCCAACGTGTAGAACCAGTTGGTCCCCTTCGGCACCTTGCGGTAGAGCATCCCGGTGAGGAAGCCGGAGGCAGCGGTGCGCTGGTCGACCCAGGCAAGCACGTCGACCGGCGCTTCGACGGCGCGGTCGGTGAGTCGCTTTGTATCGGAGGGACGCTCCGGCGGGGCACTCTTCAGATCGGCGGGAGCAGGTCCCTTGGCGCCATTGCCCTCGCCCGGCTTGGCCGGTTTGCGAAGCGGAGCGGGAATCAGCGAGTCGAGTTTCATCGTCGTCTAGCCTGCTCAGCCGCTCGGGGGCGGGAAGGTGGATGGACGCGGGGGGTACAAGTATTCCCAGATCCCGCCGGTGAACTCGCCGGGGTCACGGGCGCGGACCGGCTCGAGTTGCGAGGTGACGCTGTAGCGCGGGCCGAGCTCGACCTGGCCGTTGCGGATGCGGGTCTGGAACTGGTCGAGCGGCCGCACCGGCGGGCCGCCGATCCGCTTGCCCTGAAAGTCGTAGACGCCGCCGTGGCAGGGGCAGATGAAGTTACCCGCGGCCTCGACGAAGCGGACCGGGCAGCCGAGGTGGACGCAGCGGTTAGATACCGCGATGAATGACTTTGGGTCCTCGTCGAACAGCTTGGAGCCTTTGCGGACATAGGCCGTCGTCTTGCCGGCGTCGCCGATCCCCTCCGTTTCGGTGAAGACGACCTGGCGATAGGTGTCCTCGACGAAGTCGCCAACCGGGCCGACCGCCTCCCAGCGCTCCTTACCGCGGTGGAAGATCGGCGCCACGGCAAAACCGACGGCAGGCAGGACGATCGCCGCCCCGGCGACTCCACCCAAGCCCTGGACGGCAACCGTGAAGGCACGACGACGCGTCATCGACTCGCCCTCGAAGTAGCCGGGTGGCTCTGGCTGCGGGCGCTGCGGCCGTGCCCTCGCCTCGGCCCCGTTTTGCTTGTCCGTTTCGTCGCTCAACAGCTTGCCTCAGGAAGAACGCAGTCTATTGACTCAGGCCGCGGGGCGGTCGCCGTGGTCCTCGCCGGCGATCGCCAGGGCCGAGGCGCGCCAGAGCGCCGGCACCTCCTCCTCGCGGCCCTCGGCGTGGAGCTGGGCACAGCGGCTGATCAACTCGGCCAAAACGCCTACCGCCTCCGTGTCGCCAAGCGCAGCGAGCCGCTCGATGCCGAGGGCGTAGAGATAGTCGCCGGCGAGCAGGGCGAGATCGGCGTCATGACCGCGCAGCACTCGGGGCACGCCGTAGTGGAGCAGGTAGGCCTCGCGTACCGCCTCGACGACGAGCGCGTATTCGCCGGGCGCGGTCGCTGAGCGCAGGCCCAGGGCAGCGAGCAGGCCAAAGACGGGCTGCTCGTCAGGCTCGACCACGTGCGGCGAGATCGGCGTCTCCTCCTTGCGCAGATCAGCGGCGAGAAGGACCAGGGCTTCTTTTGGATCCGAGGCCACCGCTGCTCAGCCCAGCGCCTCGTTGAGCGCCTCGTCGACCGCTTCGAGGCTGCGGTCGATCACCATCTCGTCGTGGGCGAGCGAGACGAACCAGGCCTCGAACTGCGAGGGAGGTGGGTAGATGCCTCGCTCAAACAGCGCCCGGCAAAAGCGCGCGTGGGCATCGAGATCGCAGGCCGCGGCGGCGGCGAAGTCGGTGACCGGCTCCTCGCTGAAGAAAAGGGTCAGCAACCCCGGGGCCGCGGCGAGCTGCAAGGGGCGATCGACGGCGAGCTGGGTAAAGCCAACCGCGAGCCTGTCCGTCAACTCGCCAAGGCGGCGGTAGGCCTCTGCGTCGAGCTCGCGCAGGGTTGCCAGCCCGGCAGCAGTGGCGAGCGGGTTGCCGGAGAGCGTGCCGGCCTGGTAGACGTCGCCGGCCGGGGCGATCCGCTCGAGCAGATCGCGGCGGCCGGCGAAAGCGGCGGCGGGTAGGCCGCCGCCGATCACCTTGCCGAGCACGGTCAGATCGGGTTCGACCCCGTAGAGCTGCTGGGCGCCCCCACGGGCGACGCGGAAGCCGCTGATCACCTCGTCGAAGACGAGCAGCACGCCGGCATCGGCGGTCGCGGCGCGGAGAAACTCGAGGAAACCGTCGGCGGGTGGGACCACGCCCATGTTGGCGGCGACCGGCTCGGCGATCAGGGCGGCAACGTCATGGTCGGCCAGCGCCCGCTCGACCGCGGCGCGGTCGTTCCACGGCACGACCACGGTCGTGGCCGCCTGGGCGGCGGTGACCCCCGGGCTGCCGGGGAGCGCCAGTGTCGCCACACCTGAACCCGCCTCGGCGAGCAGCCCGTCGGAGTGGCCGTGGTAGGCACCGGCGAACTTGACCACGACCTCGCGGCCGCTGGCAGCACGCGCGAGGCGCACCGCACTCATCGCCGCCTCGGTGCCGGAGCTGGTCATCCGCACCATCTCGGCCGAGGGAACGCGGGCGACGATCTCCTCCGCCAGCTCGACCTCGGCGGCAGTGGCGGTGCCGAAGCTGGTGCCACGCACGGCGGCGGACTCGACCGCGGCCAGAACCGCCGGGTTGGCGTGGCCGAGGATCAGCGGCCCCCAGGACCCAACCCAGTCGACGTAGCGGTTGCCGTCGACGTCAATCAGCTCACAGCCCTCGCCGCGCTCGATGAAGATCGGCTCGCGGCCGATCTGCCGCATCGCCCGCACCGGGCTGTTCACTCCCCCCGGAAGAACCTTCACCGCCCGCTGGTACAGCTCTGCCGAGCGCTCGTACTCAGGAATGCTCTTCCTCCCAGCGACGGTAGTCGTCGGTGAAGTAGTGGAGGCGGATCTTCTTGTACTCGGTCGAGGAGTAAAGGGTGGCGCGGTCCTCGGGGCCCATGCCGCACTCCTGCGCGATCGAGTCGAGAATCGCGTCGCACTCCTGCTTCGAACGGCCGTGGGCCATCGTGAAGACGCTGTAGGGCCAGTCCTCGTAGGTGGGGCGCTGGTAGCAGTGGGAGATGCCGCGGAAGGAGGCCATGCGGCCGCCGGTCTCCATGATCTCGTCCTCGGGCACCTTCCAGACGCCCATGCCGTTGGCGGAGAAGCCGGCCCGGCGATGGAAGAGGATCGCGGCGACGCGGCGCAGCAGCTTGCGGTCAATCATTCCCTGTAGGTGCGCGAGCAGCTCGTCGGTGCTCATGCCCAGCTCGGCAGCCGCCTCGTCATAAGGTCGCTCGACCGGCTGCATCGGTCCCTGCAGGGCGCGGATCACGGCGATGTCCCGCTCGTCGTAGGGCTGCGCCTCGAGCTCGCGCGGCGGCGAGGCATCGATCGCGGCGGCGAGAGCGTCGGTGCCCTTCTCCATCTCCAGATTCATATTGATCTTGAACAGGGTCAGCGTCGGCAGCTGGCGCATCGACTCGGCGCCGGTCTCGCGCATCAGCACGTCGAGCGTTCCGGCGAGGCCGAGCTCGGAGTCGGGTGGCGTCGCGATCGTGAACCAGAGGTTGAAGTCGTGGGTGCGCAGGTAGTTGTGCGAGACGCCGGGGTGCGCGTTGACGGCCTGGGCGGCGCGCTGGGGGTTCTCGGAGTCGACCTTGGCGGCGACCAGCATCGAGTCGTAACCGAGCGCGCGGGTATCGAAGATCGGCGTGATCTCGCGGATGATCCGCTCGGCGAGTAGCCGCTTAGTGCGAGCCAGGACGTCATCCAGCTCCAGCTCGGCCTCCGAGGCGACCAATGAGAAGGGCTCGGGGTCGAGTGGAAAGCTCGACTGGAGCAGGTTCATCAGCCGCTTGTCGGTCTCGTCAAGCGGGATCGCGGCGCCGTCCTTGCGGGAGCGGGCCTTGGACTGCGGCACCTTTACTGAAGCCAAGCCGCGGCCTCCTTTGCGTAGTAGGTGACGATCGCGTCGGCGCCGGCGCGGCGGATCGAGGTCAGCGTCTCCAAGACGGCAGCTCGCTCGTCTATCCAGCCCTGCTCGGCGGCGGCCTTCAGCATCGAGTACTCGCCGGAGACCTGGTAGGCGACGAGCGGAGCACCGGTTGCATCCTTGACGCGCCGCACGACATCGAGGTACGGCGTCGCCGGCTTGACCATCAGCATGTCCGCGCCCTCCTCCAGGTCGAGCTCGGCCTCACGCACCGCTTCGGCGGCGTTGGCCGGGTCCATCTGGTAACCACGGCGGTCACCGAACTCCGGCGTCGACTCGGCCGCGTCGCGGAAGGGTCCGTAGAAGGCGGAGGCGTACTTGGCGCTGTAGGCGACGATCGGCACGCCGGGGTGGCCCTCCTCGTCGAGCTGGTGGCGGATCGTCCCGACCCGGCCGTCCATCATGTCGCTGGGAGCGACCGCGTCGGCGCCGGCCTCTGCGTGGGAGATCGCGGTTTTGGCGAGCAGCTCGACGGTGATGTCGTTGTCGACCTCGCCGTCGCGGACGAACCCACAGTGGCCGTGCGACGTGTACTCGCAGAGACAGACATCGGTGATCACGATCAGATCGGGATGAGCCTCCTTCATCGCCCTTACCGCCATCTGGACGACGCCCTCGTCGTCATAGGCGCCCGTGCCGGTCTCGTCCTTGCTCGAGGGAATGCCGAAGAGCAGCACGGCGCCGATCCCGGCCGTGGCGATCTCGGTCGCCTCGGCGACCAGCTCGGAGATCGAGAAGCGCTCGACGCCGGGCATCGAGGGGACTTCTTCGCGGACGTTCTCGCCGGCGACTACGAAGAGGGGCTGGATCAGGTCGGCTGGCGAGAGGCTCGTCTCGCGGACGAGGCCCCGCAGGGACTCGGTGCGGCGCAGGCGACGCATGCGGGTGGCGGGAAACGGCATTGGGGCGAGTTTAGAGGGAGGAACAGAGAGGCCCTTGTACCGTTCTCCGCCGTGGAGGCACGGGGGCTGGTCAAGCGCTACGGGGACCGCGAAGCGTTGCGGGGAGTCGACCTGCGCACTGAGGCAGGAGAGCTTGTGGCGATCATCGGGCCGAACGGGGCGGGGAAGACGACCTTGCTCTCGATCCTTGCCGGGATCTCCAAGCCCGACCAAGGCGAGGTAGGCGCGGCGCAGGGGACGGTCGGCTGGGTGCCACAGCAGGCGGCGCTTTACCGGCGGCTCACGGTCGAGGAGAACCTCTTGCTTTTCGCCCGGCTCGAGCGGCACGAGAATCCGCATGCCTCCTGCGAAGAGATGCTCGAGCTGACCGGGCTGGCGGAGCGGCGTGAGGAGATCGTCGCGCGGCTCTCCGGGGGCAACCAGCAGCGAATCAACATCGCGATCGGACTGCTTTCGCGGCCCTCGGTGCTGCTCCTCGACGAGCCCAGTGTCGGGCTCGACCCACGGCAGCGGGCGCGGCTCTGGGAGTTCGTCTCGTCGCTCGCCGAGACGAACGGCACGACGGTGATCTTTTCCACCCATGACATCCAGGAGGCCGAGCGCTACGGGCGGCGCCTGCTCGTCCTCGCCGACGGCGAGGCGCTCTTCGACGGCTCGGCCGACGAGCTACGCGAAGCGGTGCGCCGCGAGGCGCCCGAGGCCGCCGACCAGGATTTCGAGACCGCCTTTGTCGCCTTCCTGCACCACCGGGGGCACTGATGCGCTGGCTGCTGCTCAAGGACCTGCAGATCCTCCGTCGCTCCCCCCTACAGGCATTCCTGCTCGTCGCCTACCCGGTGCTGATTGCCGTCCTCGTTGGCTTCGCGATCTCGCGATCGCCGGACAAGCCGCGCGTCGCTTTCCTCAACGAGGTCCCCAGCGATTCCCGGGTCAGAGTCGGCACCACCGAGCTGCCAAACATCGGTGTCAGCGACCGCATCTGCGAGCGGGTCGAGTGCGTCCAGGTGAAGAGCCGCGCCGAGGCAACCGAGGAAGTGCGCTCAGGCGATGTGCTGGCGGCGCTGATCCTGCCCGCCGATCTGGTCGACCGGATCAACTCGCTCTCGACGCCGTTTCCGAGCACGCCCAGGGTCGAGGTGATCCTCAACGAGGAGGATCCAGTCAAGGCGCGGCTGGTCAACGACCGGATCGACTCCCTGCTCACCCAGGCGAACCTGGTGATCGCCAGGCGGATCGCCGCCGAAGGCGGCAAATTCCTCGGCCTCGTCCTCGACGGCGGCCAGTTCAGCGTGATCGGTCAGACGATCGAGATCCTCGGCCTGCGCAACAGCGCCCGCATCCTGACCAGACTGCGGCCCGCCCTGCCGCCCGGGCAGCTGCGTGACTCCGTCGACGAAGTGATTCGATTCACCACGCTCGCCCGCAACAACCTCGACAACGCAGCGCCGCTGCTCAGCCGACTCAGTCAACCGATCGCGGTCGACAAGCAGGTGGTTAACGCCTCCACCCCGCCGCTGGAAATCTTTGCGATCTCCGTCGCGGCGACCTTCACCCTTGCTTTCGTCGTGGTCCTTCTAGTCGCCGGCTCGCTGGCGCTGGAGCGTGAGGAGAACGCTTTCGCCCGTCTCACCCGCGGCCTCGTCTCGCGCTCGGCGCTGCTCACCGAGAAGGTCGTTCTCGGGCTCGCCGTGGGTTTGCTCGTGACCCTGCTGATGCTGGCCGGGCTGGCGCTCTTCGTGCCTCTGCACTGGAGCCGCTTCGGGCTCTGGCTGGTCGCCATCGTCGCTGGCGGAGCCGCCTTCGGTGCCGCCGGGGCGGCACTCGGCGCCGCGGGCCGCGAGGTTCGCGCCGTCTCGCTGCTCGCCTTCATGGTGACGCTGCCGATCGCCTTCCTCTCCCTGATCCCCTCCGGAGCCCTTGGCCCAGCGCTCTACGACGTGATCAAGCTAGTCACCGCGCTCTTCCCCTTCAAGCCGGCGCTACAGGCGATGACTGGTGCCCTCGACCCGGCGGGGCCGAGCCTCGCCGCGGCCCTCGGGCACCTGGCAATACTGATCGTCGCCTACGGGTTGCTCGCCCGTCTTGCCCTACGCCGCTTCACCGCCGTCTGAACGCCGAACTGCATCAGTTCGGGAAAGGTGGAGATAGGGTCGGGGCCGTGAAGGTGCTCTTTATCGGCGATGTGGTGGGCGGGCCCGGCCGGCGTGGATTGAAGGCCGCCATGCCCGAGCTACGCGAACGCCACGCCCCCGACATCGTCATCGTCAACGGCGAGAACTCGGCCGGGGGCATGGGAATCACCGAGAAGACAGCCGCTGACATCTTCGCCGCCGGCGCCAGCGTGATCACCACCGGCAACCACGTCTACCGCCACCGGCAGGTCTACAGCTTCCTGAACAGCAGCGACCGTGTGATCCGGCCGGCCAACTACCCGTATGCCAACCCTGGCCGTGGCTACACCGTCATCGAGGTCGCAGGGCAGCGCGTCGGCGTGATCAACCTCAGCGGCGCGATCGGTCTCAAGGTCGCCCGCTCACCGTTCCACGAGGTCGACAGCATCCTCGAGAAGATCGAGTGTGACTTCACGATCGTCGACTTCCACGCCGAGGTGACCAGCGAGAAGGTGGCGATGGGCTGGCACCTCGACGGTCGCGTCGCTGCCGTCTTCGGGACCCACACACATGTGCCGACCGCCGATGCCCGAGTGCTGCCGCAGGGCACAGCGTACATCTCGGATGTGGGGATGACCGGTTCACGGACCAGTGTTCTTGGTGTGAAACCAGAGCTAATCCTGGAGCAGATGATTACCCAGATGCCGATTAAGTTTGAGACGGCGGAGGAGGATGTTTGGGTGATGGGGGCGGTTGTCGAGGTGAATGATGCGGGGCTGGCTGACTCGATTGAGTCGGTGATGATGCCCGCTCCTTCGTAACTACGTAACGGGGTAGGGACGTGAATGCTACGAGGAGGAGTGGGTAGAACCAGACGATGTAGAGGTAGAACCAGTGCTGCATCGTTAGCTGCACTCCTATGAGGAGCGCCGCGCCCAAGGCCGCTACTTGGAAGAGCTTCTTCTCCTTGGGGTGGAATGCGAAGAGCAGAGCAAGGCCCGCGACCCCAGCCAAGATTCCAATACGCAACGGCTCAAGAGCAGCTACCTGTCCCCAAATGCTGAAGGGCGAGTCCCTACTTGCCTGGTAGGCGATCGTGCGGTCGTAGAAGGTGTAGAGCCCGGGATCGATCGCGGGCCAGAGCAGAAAGACAAGGGTCGTTAGTGCGAAGGCGAGAACGAACCGTCGTCGCTTTTGGCCGTAGGTAGCGAGCATTGGGACCAGGACCAGCGGGGCGAACTTGGTGACGGTGGCGAGGGCTGCCACCACGCCTCTTGCGGCTGGTCGTGCCAGCGCCAGCAGCGTGGCGACAAGGAGCATCGCGACAAGGGTGTCGTTGGAATTCGAAAGCAGGGCGAAAGCCGTGTAGGGGTAGGCCGCCCAGCCGAAGGCGAGGGTCGCGGCCAGCTTGTTGCCCTCGGGGCCGGGGCGGATGCGGCGGCCGAGCAGAATCAGCAGGGCGAAGGTCGCGAGGTCGAAGAAGACGGCGGCACCGTGGGCGGCGGGGAGATCGTCCCAGCTGCCCGACCATGGCCAGATCAGCTCAAAAGGAACGTAGGCGAGGTAGTTGACCGGACCGTAGGTGTCACCCTGGGAGACGTCTTCGGGGAAGTTGTCGTAGATCGGTTCGCCGTGGCTGATCCGATCGGCCCCAACCACGCTCGCGTAACCGACGTCGATGGCGCCGGAGTCGGCGACGTTTAGGCCGGCCCGAAAGCCGACCAGGAAGAGGGCGGCGATCAGCAGCCAGACCGCTGGCCAGGCTGGACGGATCCCCTCCCCCGGCCCACGCATGCCGATCCACAGCCCCCGGCCGAAGAGATAGAGCAGCGGTACGTACTGGAGCGGCACCGAGACGCCGATCTCGGCGCGGTTGAAGAAGAAGTGGGAGACACCGAAGCCGAGCAGGACAAGGAGGTCGAGGTTGGCGATCCGCCGCGGCCGGCGCCAGTCGAGCAGGCCAAGCAGGAAGATCGCGCAGAGCGGCAGGAAGACGTAGGGCGCGTTGAGCTTGTGCCCGAAGGCCCCCGAATAGCCGCGGGCCATCTTCCAAGCCACCTGATACCCGGTCCAGGACTCGCGGACCAGCCCGTTGGCGGGATCGACGAGAACCAACGCCACCTGCTCGTTAGCGGCGAAATAAGCAACCTCCCAATTCCCATCAACCATCGTCGCGGTGTGCGTCAGTCCGTTGTTCTCGCGTCGCTGCTCGAGCACCTTCGCGTCTTCATTGGCGCTCCGAACGGCTTCACCAGCTCCGACCTTCGCGCTCGCCGTGGCTGACAACAACAGCGCCGCGGCAAAGAGGACGCACAGCACCGCTCCTCCGGCGGCCCTGCGCATCAGGTCAACCCGAAGTGCTCGCGAATGATCGGTGCCACGTCGCGCAGCGCCCACTGCTCGCGCTCAGCGACGTCGTCGGGGCCGCAACCGACAAAGAGCAGCGGGCCGAGCGAGTCGCCGGCGTGCAGGGAACCGTGGCTGCCGCCGCTGGCGTGCGTCACGCCGCCCCAATCGACGGCCTCGTAGCCAGGGGTCAGCGAGAGCAGGAAGTCGCCGGCGTGGGGGCTGCTGAGCGCCGACCAGATGCGGCCAAGTGGATCGGGGTAGGTCTCACTACTCAGCCGCCCGTCCTCGATGCTCGCCTCAAGCGCCGTCAGCGCGCCCTCGACCCGCCAGCGACCGTTGCGTAGATCGGCGACGTCGCCACCCGGCGCGAAGCGCAGCTTTGCGCCGCCTCGTTCGACCACGGCCACCGTCCCAGTCTTGGGCGGTCCCGGCTCTTCTCGGCTCAGCGGATCGCCGTCGGCCGTCTCGAGGCGACAGACCAAGTCGACCCCTTCGATCATGCTCAGCGCCCGTCTTACCTCGCCGGGCGCGGCGCGCTCACCCTCTCCAGGCAACAGGTAGACGTGCGCGGCGCGGCCGGTCGGGCTGACCGCAAGCTGAGCCAGCTCGGGACGCGACTCCGAGGGCCTCAGCACCGACCACTCGCGGGCCAGTAGATCGGTCAACGGCAGGCCTCGGTGAACCGGAGTCTGCGCGTGGTCGGCGAGCAGGATCAGCGCGTACTCGGCCAGGAAGGCGTCGAGCCCGCCAGCCGCCTCGACCAGCTTGGCGAAGCAGTGGTCCGCCTTGGCGATCGACTCGACGCTCGCTTCCGGGCCATGGCGGTGCGAGTAGTTGTCATTGTCGGGGAGCGAGAAAAGCAGGAAGTCGAAGCCGTCGTCTTTTGCCAGCTCAGCCGCACAGCAGGCCGAGTAGCCGTCCCGGCTGCCGGGAAGCGAGGTCGATTTGCAGGGCACCTCGCTGCTCGCATAGAGGTCTCCGTAGAAGAGCTCCGCGGGACCCCAGGTGTGGTGGCGGAACTTAAGCCGGGTGGCATCGACGGCACGGCGCAGCAGCCCCTCAAGCGAGACCTGATGTCGGTGGCGACCGCGGTAGATCAGAAAGGGTGTGCAGGCGGTGCGCAGACCAGCGTCGTCGAGCTGCTCGAAGAGCGTCTCGACCTCCGGGCTCAGGTGGGCCAGGTTCATGTTGTAGACGAGGTCGTAGAGGGCGCGGAAGATGCCGAAGGCGCGAGTGGCCTCCAGCGAGGAGCCGTACTCGACGTAGCGCCGCTCGAGCCGGTGGTACCAGTTCATGCCGCTGATCCAGTGCGCGTCCGCAGCGACCCCGGTGACCATCTCGGCGCTGGCGACCGGGGTCACCGAGGGAAAGCTGGAGACGCAGTCGGGGACGAGGACACCGCGCTCGATCAGCGCGCCGAAGGTGGGTGCCCGTCCCTCGGCGACTGCGCGCTGGAGCATGTCCGTACGCAGCGAGTCGACGTAGGTGAGTACAAGCTTCTTAGCGGCCACCAGCGCATCATCCTCGACCGCGTGATTGAGCCGAAGACCCCCTCTTAGCGGAGGATGCGCAGGCCGGCGTGTTTGCGTTGGGCTCGTCGTCGTCGCGAGATTCCGAGCCACGCAAGCGCGATGAGAGCCAGAAGGACGGCCGGGGAGATCAGGATCGAGACGGCGACGACGACGAGGGCGGCGAGGGAGACGAGGAAGCCGAGCGCGCCGGCGCCGCTGCCCTCACGGCGGGCGGCCGAGCTGACCACGTCGCTGACGATCAGGCAGGCAAAGACCGCGCCGGCGAGGCAGAAGAAAGCACCGGCGAGCGGGCTGACGTCCGCGGTGCCGGCGAGCAGGTAGCCAACCACAAGGGCGATGACTCCGGCGAGGATCGTCATCCGGCCGCGCGCCGAGCCGTGCGTGCCGGTGGTGCCGGCGAGCATGCCGATTGCGATGCCGATGCCGAGCTCGAGGCAGATGCCGGAGAAAGATCCCACGCCCGAAAACCTAACTCCCCGGGCGGGGCGGCGCCGATTCGGCACACTATCCCCCATGCCCGATCCGCCCCACCGGCGTCGCGCCCACGCCAGCAGCAGCGACCTGGAGCGCTACGCCGGCCTCTTCGCGGAGCGGACGAAGGTGATGCGCTCCTCGGCGATGCGCGATCTGATGGCGGTGACGGCGCGGCCGGACGTGATCTCGCTGGCCGGCGGCCTACCCGACACCTCTACCTTCCCACCCCAGACCTTCGCCGCGCAGATGACCCGGATCGCCCAGGAGTCGGCGGCGGAGGCGCTGCAATACGGGCCGACCGAGGGATTCCGCGAGACCGTCGACTGCATCGTCGAGGTGATGGGCGCCGAGGGAATGCTGCCCGACCCCGAAGATGTGATCGTCACCACCGGCGGCCAGCAGGCGATCGACCTGCTCTGCAAGACGCTGGTCGATCCCGGCGACGCGGTGATCTGCGAGGCGCCCACCTACCCCGGCGCGATCCCGGTCTTCTGCAGCTATCAGGCCGACACGATCCAGATCGAGTGCGATGCGGAGGGGATGCGCATCGACGAGCTGGAGTCGACGCTGGAGCGGCTGGACTCCGAAGGGAGGCGGCCGAAGCTGATCTACTCGGTGCCGAGCTTCCAGAACCCGGCCGGGGTGACGATGTCGCTGGAGCGGCGGCGGCGACTGGTCGAGTTGGCTCGCTCGCGCGAGCTGCTCATCGTCGAGGACAGCCCCTACGGGCTGCTGCGCTTCGGCGGTGACCCGCTGCCGCCGCTCTACCAACTCGACGGTGGCGACTTCGTCATCTACATCGGCACTTTCTCGAAGATCCTCTCGCCGGGCATCCGCCTCGGCTGGGCGGTCGCGCCGCCGCCGGTGATGGAGAAGGTGGTGCTCGGCAAGCAGGCCTCCGACCTCTGTACCTCGACCCTGACCCAGTACTTCGTCCGCGAGTACTTCGCCGAAGGGCACTGGCGCGAATACGTCGAGAGCCTGGTCGAGATCTACCGTGGTCGGCGTGACGCGATGCTCGAGGCGTTGCGGCTCCACTTCCCGCCCCAGGCAACCTGGACCGAGCCCGAGGGCGGCCTCTTCATCTGGGCGACGCTGCCCCCCTACATCGACACCAGCGACCTGCTCGCCAAGGCGTTGCGCGAGAACGTCGCCTTCGTGCCCGGCCAGGCCGCCTATGTCGACGGCCGTGGCCGCAACTCGATGCGGCTCAACTTCTCCGCTGGAAACGCGGATGAGATCCGCGAGGGGATCCGCCGGATCGGCAAAGTGATCGGCGAACAGGTCGAGCTGTACAGCGCTCTGACCGGGGAGCAGCCGGCGGTTCCCGCCGTGCCGCCGCAAGAGCCCGCCGAGGCGGAGAACGTCCTTCCCTTCCGCAAAGCCGGTGAGGGAAGCGGTTGAAAGTCGCCGTGCTCAAAGGGGGTCGCTCGCTGGAGCGGGGCGTCTCGCTGCGCTCGGGAGCACGGGTGGAGGACGCCCTGGAGCGGCTCGGCCACGAGGTCTTGCCGCTAGAGGCCGATGGCGGGCTGGTCAAGCGGCTGACGAGCGAGCGGCCCGACGTCGCCTTCGTCGCCATGCACGGCCCCGGTGGCGAGGACGGCACCGCACAGGAGCTGCTCGAAATCCTTGGCATCCCCTTCACCGGCCCCGGTGTCGCGGCCTGTGCGCGCTGCATCGACAAGGTCCTCGCCAAGCACGAGCTGCGCTCGGCCGGCGTGCCGACGCCGGACTGGTTCGCCTTCAACGAGACCGCCTTCCGCGAACTGGGCGCTGCCGATGCGCTCAGCGGCCTCGAGGAGCGGCTCGGCTTTCCGCTCGTCGTCAAGCCGAGCCGCGGGGGCTCGGCCCTCGGCATCAGGTTCGCCGAGAACTGGTTCGACGTACCCGAGGCGCTGGTCTCCGCCTTCAGCTACGACGACAGGGTGCTGCTCGAGCGTTTCGTCGACGGACGCGAGCTGGCGGTCAGCGTGCTCGGCAACGAACCGCTGCCGGTGGTCGAGGCGATCCCTCAGGGTGGCGACAGCTATGACTTCGAAGCGCGCTACGAGATCGGCCGCACCTCTTTTGTTTGCCCCGCCCAGCTAGACGAGGACGAGGCCGCCGCGGTTACCGAGGCGGCCCTGGCGGCCTACCGCGCACTTGGTTGCTCGGGCTTCTCTCGCGTCGACCTGATCCTCGACGCGGCCGGGCCGCAGGTGCTCGAGGTCAACGCGATCCCGGGCCTCACCGACACCAGCCTGCTCCCCCAGGCGGCCGAGGCGGCCGGCATGTCCTTCGAGCAACTGGTCGAGAAGATCCTCGACCTCGCCCTTGCCCCGACAAGGGCCTAGGGGTCAGGGCGACCCTTAGGAGTCTTCGCCTTTGGCGAAGTCATCAGGAGTGACCTCGTCGAGGAACTCCTTGAACTTGTCGACGACCTCCTCGGTGTCCTCGACGTCGTGCTCGAACTCGATCGCCGACTCCTCGATGACGCTCTCATCGGCGAAGATCGGCGCCGAGACGCGCACGGCGAGGGCGAGGGCGTCGGAGGGGCGCGAGTCGATCTCCAGCTCCGAGCCGTTGATCGAGACCGTGATCGAGGCGTAGAAGGTGTTGTCGCGCAGCTCCGTTACCGAGACCCGCTCGCATTTGGCGTCGAGCTGCTCGAGCAGGTCGGAGAGCAGGTCGTGGGTCATCGGCCGCGGCGTCGAGGCACCCTGCAGCTTCATCAGGATCGCCGCCGCCTCGGGATGCCCGATCCAGATCGGTAGGAACTTGTTGCTGTCGACGGTCTTCAACAAGACGATCGGCTGCTTGCCGACCATGTCGAAGCTGACGCCATAGATCTGCATCTGCTGCACGAGTGGGCGATCCTGG
>Ga0164241_10003743_pt1 | contig 15089 bp, 17 predicted proteins | sample OricomyardsoilBY_FD_108780 | JGI IMG/M metagenome (GOLD analysis project Ga0164241, IMG submission 108780) | Backyard soil microbial communities from Emeryville, California, USA - Original compost - Back yard soil (BY) | ecosystem: Environmental > Terrestrial > Soil > Unclassified | place: USA... | reverse complement strand
GGGATTGGTTCAGTAATGCTGGCCAATCGGCGGATTCCCCCGCATATCTTGTGGAAAAAATGAGGCAGGTAAAATGACTAGTGTGCGAATCGCCCTTGCGGTGATTCTCTGTGTTCAGGGAATTGCGAGCACCTGCGTTGCGGAAACCCAGAACACATATCCTGACTTTTCGTCCAAGCGTCTGAAGCCTCCGGCACCGGGCGAAAAACGTATATTGGTACAGATCGATCCAAACGAAGTTCTGTGGACCGACAAGGTTGCCGCCTACACCGACGGCCTTGAGCCGCTGCCCCAAATTGAAGCTTCTGTGCCTGCCCCCGGCGTTGCAGGCAGCGGCGATTACGAATGGTTCTGGACCGCCGTTACGCCCGCCATTGCGAGCAGCGGACAGGCGCATTTCGAAGACGCAGTATTGGCGCTGGCCCAACCACCCGCGGGCGAAGGCGCCCCATATCCGCGTCTTGATCGCGTTCAGACGATCGCCGACAAATATGGCAGCGATATCCTGTCTGCCACAATTGGCACAAAAGTGTCGCCCGCCTTGGCACTCGCTGTCATCAGCGTCGAATCAGCGGGACAGACGGATGCTGTCAGCTCCGCCGGGGCGCAGGGGCTGATGCAATTAATCCCAGCGACCGCCGAACGTTTTGGTGTCAGCGACGCGACCAATGCGACGCAAAACATCAAAGGCGGTGTGGCGTATCTCGACTGGTTGATCTCCGAGTTCAACGGTGACGTCGTGCTGGCACTGGCTGGCTACAATGCGGGCGAGAACGCGGTGAAAGGCAACGGCGGCGTGCCGCCTTATGCCGAGACCCGGGCTTATGTGCCGAAAGTCATTGCCGCATTTCAGGTCGCGCGCGGCCTGTGCCTGACACCGCCCGAACTCCCCACTGATGGCTGCGTCTTCGCACGCAGGCTCGAAGCATCAAAATGACGGATCGGCCGCCGCTGATCATCGGTCCGGCCAGCCATTTCTTCCGGACCGACCTTCATCGCGAGCTCTGGCTTGCGCGCGTGTCCCAGCATCCGATGGCCGTGTTCGGAGGCGATGGGCCGGTCACGATCCGGGCTGATCTGCTGCCCGTTGAAAAGCAAATTGTGGCAATCGTCGAAGCCGCGAAGGTCGCAGGCCGGACAGTTGTTCTGGCCGAAGACCTGCCGGAGGCGCTGAAGGCGCCGATTTCACTGCTCCACGGTTTGGAGATTATTGACGAAAGTGAAGCTGATCCGGCTGCGCTGGATCAGCGGTACGGCACAGGACATTGGGAACTGGCTCCGCCGATTGCCGCTCCTATGCCGCAATTCAAAACACTGATGCGCCCGCTGCGGCCGCATCAATGGGTCAAGAACATCCTGTTGTTCCTGCCGGTTCTTGCCGCCCATGCGTTCGAATGGTCGACGCTGGCTCTCGCTCTGCTCGGCTTTGTCGCATTCTGCGCGGCGGCTTCCGCTATATATATAGTGAACGACCTTCTGGATCTTGAGGCAGACCGGCTTCACGTCACCAAACACAAGCGCCCCTTCGCCGCCGGAGCCGTGCCACTTGGTACGGGCATGGCAATGTCAGCCGGGCTTGCCGCGCTGGCCCTGCTGATCGGCGTGCTGCTGGGGCCGTTGTTCCTGCTGATTGTTGGCGACTATATGATATTGTCCCTGCTCTATTCGATCCGGCTGAAACGGCTGCGCTGGGTCGACATTGTTGTCTTGGCGACACTCTATACCTTACGCGCGATTGGCGGCGCGGCGGCGGCCGAGGTCGATACCAGCCTTTGGCTACTCTCGTTCATTTTCCCGGTCTTCCTGGCACTCGGCGCAGTGAAGCGCCTGACCGAAGTCACCTTGGCCAAAACCGACGCCAAACTGCCGGGCCGAGGCTATGCGCGGCAAGATCGCGGACTGCTGCTGAACTTCGCGATTGCCAGCGTGATTGTGGCAGTGGTGATGTATCTGGCCTATTCGATGTCGCCACAGGCGGAACGGCTGTACCCAGACCGGCTGTTCTTGCAATTGGCGATGCTGCCAATTGCGTGGTGGCTGATCCGGATGGTTCGCCTTGGATATCATGGCAAGCAGGACCATGACCCGATCGTTTTCGCAATGCGGGACCGGCGTGGGCTTGGGTTGATCATGATTGCCCTGTCGCTGATGTTCTGGGGGGCGGGCCTTTGGCAGAAGTGGTTTGGGATTTAGCGAGTCATGACTCGGAGTCATAGACACCTAAGTCACTGATAAACCTCATTATCCGGTTTTTCGTTAACCAAATTTTAACCAGTCACGCGTCGCATTTGCGGTTCAGAACACCATGCTCGGTGACGATCGCATCAAGCGGCTGATCGTGTGACTCAATCGGCAGATTCCGGTCCAGTTGGCTTTCATAAGCCAGACCGACCGCATAGACCGGGCCGATCTCGCGCAGCGCCGCCAGTGTGCGATCATAAAAACCGCCGCCATAACCCAACCGGAAGAACGCCGGATCATAGGCCAGCATGGGGACAATCAGCACCGTCGGCATCAGCAGTTCACCGTCGGCGGGCACTTGTGTGCCAAACGCACCGTCGATCAATGTGCAGCCGGGGGTCCAACGCTTGAAGACCAGCGGCAGGCCGGGCTCAACGACGACGGGCACGCCGACCGGGCCATCTTCTGCCAGCGACTTCATTGCAGGCAGCGGGTCAATCTCGGTCTTCATCGGCAGATATCCGGCAATCACCGATCCGCGATAAGGCCCGAGGAAATGGCGCAGATATTCGGATGCCGCAGCCCCCCTGCCCTGCGCATGGGCTGCCGCACGCCGCACATATGCCGCTGTGCGCGCCGCCGCTTTCTCGTCGCTCACATCAGCACCAATGTCGCCAATCCGAGGAAGGCGAAGAAGCCGACAACGTCAGTTACGGTCGTCACGAAAGTGCCCGAAGCGAGCGCCGGATCAAGACCCATCCGATCAAGCGTCAGCGGGACGATCACCCCGGCCAAACCGGCGATAAACAGGTTGATCACCATCGCAAGCGCGATGACCAGGCCCAGTTCGGGCCAGCCAAACCACAGCCAACTGAGAGTCCCGACGACAGAGGCGAATGCCAATCCGTTGAGAAACCCAACCAGTGCCTCGCGACGGACGACCCGCCATGCGTTCGCCGATGTCAGGTCACGGGTTGCCAATGCCCGCACTGCGACGGTCAGCGCCTGCGTCCCGGCGTTTCCACCCATCGACGCGACAATTGGCATCAGCACCGCCAGCGCGACGATGTTTGCGATGGTCACCGAAAACTGGCTGATGACGACCGCGGCGAGGATCGCTGTGAACATATTGACCAGCAGCCAAGGCAACCGACGCCACATCGTCTCAAACGCGGTATCCGACATGTTGGACTCGCCAACACCCGCGAGTCGCAGGATGTCTTCCTCGTGCTCTTCGTCGAGAACACGCACAGCGTCATCGATCGTGATCACGCCGACCAGTCGCCCGGCTGCGTCGACAACCGGAGCCGAGATCAGGTGGTACTGGTTGAAGGCGTAGGCAACCTGCTCTTCTTCCTCGCTGACATCAAAGACCCGGAAACTGTCTTCGGTGATGTCCTTCAAAGCGATGTCGCGCGGCGAAGACAGGATGCGGCCAAGCGTGCAATAAGCCACAGGTTCGAGACGCGGATTGACGAGGATCATGTGATAAAACTGGTCAGGCAGGTCCTCGGCCCGCCGCAGGTAGTCGATGGCATCGCCAACGGTCCAGTGTTCCGGCCCCATGACCAGCTCGCGTTGCATCAGGCGACCGGCGGAATATTCCGGATAGGACAGCGCCTGTTCAACTGCGACACGGTCGGCTTCGGGCAATGCGTCGAGAATCGCTTCCTGTTGCGGTTCGTCGAGATCTTCGATCAGGTCGACAACGTCATCGGAGTCGAGTTCGCGTACGGCATCTGACAGGACTTCGGGCGACAGCGCCGCGATGATTTCATCGCGGATGCCTTCATCGATTTCCGACAGGATGTCGCCGTCAAATTCGCGGCCATATAGTTTGACCAAAGCGACGCGTTCGTCGTGGCCAATCTGCTCAAGCACGTCGGCGATGTCGGCGGCGTGCAGCGGTTCCATCAGCGCGATCAGGCGCGGCTGATCACCATCGTGGACGGCTTCGAGGATATCCTGAATGACCGAACCGCGGAGCGCGTAATCGTCGTCCGTCTCGTCCTCGGCGGTCTCGGCCTCGGTGACTTGATCTTCGTCCATACCGCCCTCCCCGCCCTTTAGTGTTGGGTGACCACAAAGCTTCGCGTCGGTCAAGGAGAGAGCTTGGCCTTTCGCCCGCGCCATGGGAAAAAGGGGAATGAGCGCGACATTGCTTCTGGGTCAGACCCTGTATTTCACCGGCAATCCCTTCATCGAAGGGCTGGGTGCCGCGCGGCATGAACGGCGCGGCGGCATTCTGGTCCGCGACGGGCTGATCGCTGCGGTTGGTCCGCGGGACGACCTGATTGCGGCCCATCCCGATGTTGCGCGGGTTGATTACGGCGAGGCGCTGATCTCGGCGGGGTTTGTCGATTGCCACGTGCATTATCCGCAAACAGCGATCATCGCGTCGTGGGGCAAGCGGCTGATCGACTGGCTGAACAGCTATACGTTCCCGGAAGAGATGCGCTTTGGCGATCCGGCCTATGCTTCGGAGGTCGCGGGGCGCTATCTGGATCTGGTGCTGGCAAACGGTACCACGACGGTCGCGAGCTATTGCACCATTCATCCGGAAAGCGTCAATGCTCTGTTCGGCGCTGCAGCGACACGCGGGATGCGGATTGCCGCAGGCAAGACCTGCATGGACCGCAATGCGCCGGAGGGTCTGCGCGATACGGCGCAATCGGCCTATGACGACAGCAAGGCTCTGCTGGAAAAATGGCACGGCAAGGGCCGCGCCGACTATATCATCACGCCACGGTTTTCGCCGACGTCGTCGCAAGCGCAGCTTGAGGCTTTGGGCGCATTATGGTCGGAACATCCCGGCTGCCTGATGCAGACGCATTTATCGGAACAGGTGGACGAGGTCGCCTGGGCCAAATCGCTGTACCCGGATGCGCGCGATTACCTCGACACCTATGAGCGCTGTGGGTTGTTGGGCGAACGCGCGATCTATGGTCACACGATCTGGCTGACGGATCGTGAGAAGGCCCGTCTGGCCGAGACGGGTGCAGCGTTGGCGCATTGCCCGACATCAAATGCGTTTATCGGGTCCGGGCTGTTCGACATGGGATTGGCGATGACGCATCATGTTGGGCTGGCAACGGACACCGGCGGCGGATCGTCGTTTTCGATGCTGCGGACGATGGCCGCCGCCTACGACATCGGTCAGTTGAAGGGCCGCGCGATCCATGCGTCGGAACTCTGGTGGCTGGCGACCTGCGGCTCGGCGCGGGCGCTGCATCTGGAGGATAAGATCGGCAATCTGGCGGTGGGAGCCGAGGCCGATCTGGTGGTCATCGACTTAGGCTCGACTGCGGCAATTGCGCAGCGAAGCGCGCGGGCCGGAGATTTTTGGGAGGCGCTGTTCCCGACGATCATGCTGGGCGATGACCGCGCTGTGACGGACGTCTGGTTGGCGGGCAAGCGGCGCGTTTAGGCGCTGTCGGCTGACCAGGTTTGATTAACGCAGATTTCCATGTCGGATGACGAGTGAACGTAAATCCGAGACGCTGATTCGCGCGCGCACGCGATTCCCCGCCCTATAGGGCGGCGGCCCACCCTGCCGACCAATCCTTAAAATAACGTTAAGGATCGGATCGAACGAGAGAATATTCTGCTCAACGTGCAAAGATATCACGGGCAGGTCGCGCCCCATCAATATCAGTCAATCATTAAGCAAATGTTGCCCCCCCCCCAGCGTGCAATGTCAGCCAATGCAGACAATCTCGAACTGGTGGCAAGCTGGTCGCGCGGCTACCGGAACTCGGACGTCGCGCGCTAGGCGCGCAGCACGCCAAGCAGCCGGGCGTGTTCATCGAGATGCGCAGCAAGGTCAAGCGTCGTGATCCGCCAGTCCTTCACGACCAGGCGACCTTCGACAAACAGGTGTTTCACCACGTCCGGTCCGGCAAGCACCAGGGCGGCAGGGTCCCAAGACCCGGCGCTTTCCAACCCCGAGACGTCCCAAACCGCGATGTCGGCGCGCTTGCCTTTGCGCAATTGTCCAACATCAGTCCGGCCCAGAACCTCGGCGCCGCCACGGGTGGCAAGGCGCAGCGCGTGATAGGCACTCATCGCGTTCGGCCCGCTTTTCACCCTCTGCAACAACAGCGCTATCCGCGCTTCGGCCATCAGATTGGCGCGGTCGTTCGAGGCCGAGCCATCAACGCCAAGCCCGACGCGGACGCCCGCATCCAGCATGGCGCGGATCGGTGCAATGCCTGACGCCAGACGGCAGTTTGAACAGGGGCAATGCGCAACGCCGGTCTTGGTGTTCGCAAACAATGCCTGTTCGTCCACATCCAGTTTCACACAATGCGCATGCCAGACGTCATCCCCTGTCCAGCCGAGGTCTTCAGCATATTGACCCGGACGGCATCCAAACTTTTCCAGCGAATAGGCGACATCTTCCTCGTTTTCGGCGAGATGGGTGTGCAGCATGACACCCTTCTCGCGGGCCAGCAGCGCCGTATCGCGCATCAATTCGCGGCTGACCGAAAACGGTGAGCAAGGTGCCAGTCCGACTTGCACCATCGCGCCGGGCTTCGGATCGTGGAACCTGTCAACCACCCGCGCCATGTCGGCAAGGATCGCCGTCTCGTCTTCGACCAGAGTGTCGGGCGGCAGGCCGCCTTTGCTTTCGCCAATCGACATCGCGCCACGCGTTGCATGAAACCGCAAGCCGGTTTCGCGTGCGGCGTCGATCGTATCGTCGAGACGGACACCGTTTGGATAGAGATAGTGATGATCCGAGGTCAGTGAGCAGCCAGAGGTCGCCAGCTCGGCCAGACCAATCGTCACCGCTGACCGCACATGATCGGGTGTCAGGCGCGACCAGATCGGGTAAAGGGTCTGCAACCAACCAAAGAGTGCGGCGTCCTGCGCGGCGGGTACCGCGCGGGTCATTGTCTGGAACAGATGATGATGGGTGTTGATCAGGCCTGGCGTCACGACGCAGTTTTCGACCACCATGAATTCAGCATCGTCGGCGTAAAGGTTCGGCCCGATATCGGCGATGACGCCGCCACGGATCAGGATATCCTCGCCGTTCAATACCCGGTCCTGATCGTCCATCGTCAGGATCGCCGTCGCGCCGCGCAGGATCGCGGCTCTCATCCCGTCACGCTGCGCAGGACCGCGAGTGCCGCGGCGTGCAACTCGGCGTTCGCTGCTGCTAATATCCGGCCGCCATTCAGCGCTGGGCGACCCTGCCAGTCTGTCACGATACCGCCCGCCGCTTCGATGACCGCAATCGGGGCCTGCACGTCATAGTTCTGCAATCCGGCCTCGACGACCAGATCGACCTGCCCCGACGCAACCAGCGCATAGCCATAGCAATCCATGCCGTAGCGCGTCAGCCGCACCTGCGGCACCAAAGCGCGGAACGCCGCGCCTTCGTCTGCCGTACCGACTTCCGGGAAGGTCGTGAACATGATCGCGTCGGCCAGCGCCGTGCGAGCCGATGTCTTGAGCGTGCGTTGACCCATCGGCCCGGTGACCGACGCCTCGCCAAAGCCGCCGACAAATCGCTCGCCGATATAGGGTTGGTCGATGATGCCAAATAGCACGCGCTCGGCGTCACGGATCGAGATCAGTACGCCCCATGTCGGCGTGCCCGAGATATAGCCGCGCGTGCCGTCAATCGGGTCAAGCACCCAGGTCAGACCCGACGTACCTTCGACCAAGCCGAATTCTTCACCGTGTACGCTGTCGTCTGGTCGCATCCGGTTGGCAATCGCCCGCATTGCGACTTCGCTCGCACGGTCAGCCGCCGTGACCGGATCAAAGCCGCTGGCCAGTTTGTTTTCGGCCACCAATACAGTGCGGAAGTATTTCAGCGTTTCAACACGTGCAGCATCGGCCATCGCGTGAGCGGTTGCCTTGATCGTGACCTTGTCGTCGTCCGTCATCATGAAAAGCAACCGCGCGCCAGTTTCCTGACGCGCGGTATCGCCTCACTCCTACTCTCCGTCAACCCGCCGGGCCATAATTGCCCACCCAGGTTAGCCTTTTCAGGCCGCGTCGGACAGCACCCTTGCGAGATCGAAAAGCCTTTTACGCTGTGGTTCCGGGATCGCGTAATACGACCGCAGGAGTTCGAGCGCTTCTTTATCCGACATCAGATCGGCAGCGGCTGCTTGTTGTGCCTTGCCCGCAGCATCCAGACCTTCAAAGAAGAACGAGACTGGAACCTGCAACGCCTCAGCGATATCCCAAAGACGCGAGGCCGAAACCCTGTTCATCCCGGTTTCGTATTTCTGGATCTGTTGAAACTTGATCCCGACCCGCTCAGCCAATTGCTGCTGTGTGACCCCAATCATCCAGCGACGGTGGCGGACCCGCTTGCCAACATGGACATCAACCGAATGCTTCATTTATAACTCCTCGAATTCGCAAATCGTGTGGGGGCTGTTTGGCCGGTCTGCAACTTCCATACAACCTGTCCTTTTCGATAGGCTACAGTCCAAATGACAAAAATCCTCAATAAACAACGATTTCTGGCGCGGTTGAACGAAAAATCGCCCCACAACCGGCAATTCTTCGCCAAACTTGACCACAACTTTAACGTGTTCTCCACATTTGGTCAGATTTGTCCACGACGATTTGCCTAAAATTTAAGCAGAAATTAAAACGTCGGAACGGGAACCGCGAATCGTTTCCTGACTGCTCAGTCAATAACAGTCCGGAAACCGGCGTCGCGATAGCTTGAATGGACTAATTTCATCAGGCGGCGCGAATCACACCAGTTGCGCGATTCTGATAGGCCTGCCGCAACAACCGCAGAAGTTCGTTCGCCGCACGCCCATTACGCATACTGTCAGAGGCATAGAGATTGATGTCCTTGCCCGGCAGCATCGGCAACGCACCGCCATGCTGGATTGCTTCAAGGCGCGGACTGCCAGCGCCCTGCAGTGAAACGTGGACGGCAAGATCGGCTGCGACTGTCGCTTCGATCGTGCTGGTCTGCTCGCTGTCAACGGCCATCTCCCAGCGGATCCCCGCCTCGTCGAGCGCCGACTGGACGCCGACCCGGAAGATGCAGCGCTTCTCAAAGGCGAGACGGAGCGGTCGCTGCCGCCACGCTTGCCCGCCCGGCGCGCCGACCCAGACCAAGGGGACAGTGTTCAACGTCTCGCCCGCATCGCCAACGCCATCTTCCGTCGTCAGAATAATGTCGATGTCACCTTTGGCGAACTGTTCGCGCAGCGCCTTGGTGAAGGAGGACTCGAGATTGACCCGCACGCGTGGAAAATCGGCTGCAAAGCGTTGCAGAACCTGCGGGATGGCCGGATAGACAATGTCGTGGGGTACGCCGAGTGTGATTTCACCTTCATAGACCTCGTCCGTCATCCGGGCGATCACCTCGTCATTCAATTCCAACATACGGCGCGCGTAACCCAGCAACTGTTCGCCTTCGCCGGTCAGCGCAACCGCCCGCGCCGAACGATCAAGCAAGGTGATCCCAAGCGATTCCTCAAGACGCTTGATCTGCATCGACACCGCCGACTGCGTCAGGTTCAGAAACCCCGATGCGCGCGTGACCCCGCCCGCATCAGCGACAGCAACAAAAGAGCGAAGGGCAGTCAGGTCCAGATTGCGTCTCATATCACGATCCTTGATTCGTCACTTCATAAACATTCATTTCCATTATGAATGAAAAGTCAATATTCCATCAGTCATCGTGATGTTACGCGAGGCATCCATCACCAGACCGACAAAACAGGACGACGACCATGACCTACACAACCCATTCCACATCTTTCCTGCGGCGGCGCAGATCCCCCTTGACACTCATCCGGCTCGCGCTGGCCGTTCGGCGGGAACGCAAGGCTCTTGTGAGCCTTGATCAGCACCTGCTGCGAGACCTTGGCCTTGACCGCGAAACCGCAATCGCCGAGGCCCGCCGCAAGTTGTGGGACGTTCCGCATCACTGGCGCGTCTGATCGCCGTAAATCGGCAGAGAAATCCTTGAATTTCGGTGACAAACGCCCAATATGAAACGCAAGCGGGCGCACAAGCGCCCCGTTTCTTGCCGCAAGGAGGGCGACATGGCACAATTCGATACGATCAACCGGGCTGGTACATCTGCTGCCAGCATTGATCGGGGCCTTCAGGCCCATATGAACAAGGTCTATGGCACGATGTCGGTCGGCCTCTTGGTCACCGCGGCTGTTGCTTGGGCATTTGGCAATAACGACGCACTTCTCTCGATGCTGCGTGATCCCTTCACCCTGCGCCCGAACATGATGGGTTACGTGGTGATGTTCGCGCCGCTCGCGATGGTGTTCCTGTTTGGCAGCATGATCAACCGGATCTCGGCTGCTGGCGCGCAACTGTTCTTCTACGTGTTCGCGGCCGTGATGGGTGCCTCGATCTCGTGGATCTTCGCGGCCTTTACCGACATCTCGATCACGCAGACCTTCCTTGCGACATCAGCGGGCTTCGCCGGTCTGTCGCTGTGGGGCTACACAACCAAGCGTGACATCTCGGGCTGGGGTTCGTTCCTGATCATGGGCGTGATCGGCCTGATCATCGCGTCCTTGCTGAACATGTGGTTCCAGTCGCCCGCGCTGTATTACGCCGTCTCGGCGATCGGTGTCCTGATTTTCGCAGGCCTGACCGCTTACGACACCCAGCAAATCAAGAATACCTATCTTGCACATGCACATGCTGCTGATGGCGAATGGATGGGCAAAGCCGCAATCATGGGCGCGCTGAACCTCTACCTCGACTTCCTGAACATGTTCATGTTCCTGCTCCAGTTCATGGGCAATCGCGAGTAATCGCTGATCACGATGGATTTAAGGGCCGGTGGGTTGACCACCGGCCCTTTTCGTTTGATGAGATCGCATGGATCGCCGCCTGTTTTTACTCTCAGCGCTTGCACTTTCGGCCTGCGGTCGCAGATCGGGAGAGCCTGATGTTTCTGCCGACCTGTATCCGGGCGAAAGCCCTGAAGTCCGGCGACTGATCAACCAATATGCTTCGCTTTACGCAGTCCCGCCCCCGCTGATCCATCGGGTCGTGCAACGCGAAAGCGGCTATAATCCTGCCGCGCGGAATGGCCCTTATTATGGGCTGATGCAAATCCTGCCGCAAACCGCGGGCACGATGGGCTTTCGGGGACAGCCGCGCGATCTGCTCGATGCCGACACCAACCTGCGCTACGGGGTGAAATACCTGCGCGGCGCATGGCTGCTGGCGGATGGCAGTTACGACACCGCCGTCAAATGGTATGCGTCAGGTTACTACTACGAGGCCAAACGCCGCGGCATGCTGGTCGAAACCGGCCTCAAGGCCGGTTAGCCGATCAGGCAGCGCATATCGACCGCCGGGAAGGTGATGCCCGGTCGCAGAGTGAGGATAACCTCGCCCAAAGCCTCGAACCCGAGTGACTGATAGAAGGGTACCGCCGTCCGCGTCGACTGACAGCACAGCACCCGCGCCCCCGACTTGACCGCCGTCGCCATTGCATAACCCATCAGACAGCGCCCAACGCCCTGACGGACATGCGCAGCATCAGTGACGATGTGCCGGACATGCGCCATGTTCAGCGGGGAGGGGCCGCCCTGCGGCCCAGCCCAGGTCCAGCCGCCCGCTCCGACGATACGCCCGTCGCGGAGCGCCACGTAATAGGTACCGGACTCAAGCAGGCGCGGATTGGCCTTCGAGATCAACGGCAAAGCCGTGACCAGCACCGATGGTGGATAATCCTGCTTCAGCAAGGACGGATAGCTGCGCGCAAATAGCGCATCGAGCTCGAACAAATCGCTCGGCCGTGCCAGCCGTATCGTCAGTTGTGCAACGTCATCCATTTCAAACTCCCTGATCCGATCCGGAGGCGCCTGAAATGAAAAGGCCGCCCCGGGTGTTTCCCGTGCGGCCGCTTTGTCTTTATGACAAGGTTGGCTTACTTAATCTTGCCTTCCTTGTATTCGACGTGCTTGCGCGCAACGGGATCGTACTTTCGTACCGTCATCTTTTCCGTCATCGTACGGGCGTTCTTCTTGGTCACGTAGAAATGGCCCGTGTCAGCGGTCGAGTTCAGGCGAATTTTGATCGTTGTCGGCTTGGCCATGTTCGTCTCTCCGGGGGTGCTTCGACTGGAATCAGCCAACATGAATTCAGGAAGCCTGCCTTTTAGTCAGGACAGGCGGCGTGTCAACAGGGAAAAGCCGTCAATCGTGAACGCGCCAGGTTCCGGTTTCGCAAACGTTCAGTTTTGCCACAACTTCCGAGCCGTCAGTGAAGACCGCGCGCACATCATACATGCAGTAGCCGGTGCCATCGTCGATGTTCACATCGACCTGATAGCCCGCAGACAGGATGTCCTGCCCCAGAATATCTTCCTGCCATGATCGCTGGTCTTGGTTCGAGGCATAGAATTCCCGCATATCGACAGACGTGTCATTGATGACCGTCACGACGCGGTTGTAGCGGTCAGCGAAAGCGCTGCTTGTCAGCGCGACCGTCGCCGTTAGGGCGAGCAGAGCAGTTCTTACCATGGTCCCATCCTCCACAGGGTTGCGGCGCCATATGCCACCTGTCGCTGGGGCAAACGCATGGCAAATTCGCAATGTTTGTGTGGCATTTGGCGCGGCGTGGTGCGTCCCTCTCGCGCGCGAGTATAGAGCGGCGGCCCACCCCGCCCCAACGGCGGCAGGCGCGTTAGCGTCCCTGCCGCCCCTGTGCCGCTGCGATAAATGCGCGGATCAGACCTTCGTCCTTGACGCCCGGCGCAGTTTCGACGCCGGACGATACATCGACCTGCGTCGCTCCGGTCAGGGCAATCGCCTCGGCGACGTTCGCCGGGGTCAACCCACCCGCCAGGAGCCAAGGCTTCGGCCAGCGTCGATTGGCGACCAGCCGCCAATCAAACGGCACGCCATTGCCGCCGGTCAGCGCGCCCGGCGCTGACTTGGCATCGACAAGGATCTGATCAGCAACGTCAAAATAGGGGCCCAGCGCCTCCATATCCGCAGCGTCACGGATGCCGTGCGCCTTGATGACCGGCAGACCGATCCGCGCCCGCACCTCGGCCACGCGGGCTGGCGTTTCGTGGCCGTGAAGCTGGAGCATATCAAAGGGCACCCGCGCCGACAGCTCGTCGAGAAGCGCATCAGTCGGATCCATGACCAGCACTATTTTAGCATTTCCGGGCGGGACATCAGCGGCTAAAGCCCTGATGGTTTCAATATTCGCATAACGGGGGGATTTTTCGATATGGTTGAAACCGAGATAGGCGACGCCTGCCCCGACCGCTGCCGCGACGTGACGCGCCTCTTTCAACCCGCAGATTTTCACCCGAACTGCCATAATGGCCGTCTCACACCATGCAATCAATTCTGAGGCAAGCCTTATTTCCCCACGCTTTGGTGACCTCTGGTCAAGGTTTTTTCCTTTGACCTAAGACCAGCGCCAGATACAAACGATGAAAAACGTCCACGGGAGAGAGAGACGTATGGGGGGATTACTCGCGGTTTCGCGCGTCATCGACGCTGTGACCGGGTTCATCGGCACACATGTCAAATGGCTGATCCTGATTTCAATTCTGGTCAGCGCCGTGAATGCCGTCATTCGCAAGGCCTTCGACATGTCGTCGAACGCCTGGCTCGAGTTGCAATGGTACCTGTTCGGCGCGGCCTTCCTCTTCGCCGCAGCCCATACCTTGCGCCAGAACGAACATATCCGCATCGACATCATCTACGGCATGTTCAAGCGCCGCACCCAGCTTTGGATCGATCTCATCGGCCATGTTTTCTTCCTGATGCCCTTCGTTATCCTGATGACATGGCTGTTGGTGCCGTATGTGGTGCAGGCCTGGACCAACCAAGAGGTTTCCACCAACGCCGGCGGGCTGATCATCTGGCCTGCGCGGGCGTTCCTGCTCATCGGTTTTGCCTTGCTGATCCTGCAGGGCCTGTCCGAAATCATCAAGAAGATCGCGGTGATGACCGGCGAGATTGATGATCCCACCCCCTTCATCGCGCAACACGAGGCCGCGCTGAAAGAAGGCGAAGAGATCGCCATGGAGATTCACAAATGATGGAACTGATCGCGCAGAACATGGCGCCGATCATGTTCGTTTCACTGATGTTTTTCCTGCTGATGGGCTATCCGGTCGCCTTTTCACTGGCCGCCTGCGGGCTGTTTTTCTTTGTCATCGGCGTTGAGCTTGCGCCACTTTCAAGCGGCACGATCACACTCGACTGGCCCCTGCTCGGCACGATGCCGCAACGCTTGTGGGGGATCCTGTCAAACGACACGCTGCTGGCGATCCCCTTCTTCACCTTTATGGGGATCGTGCTCGAGCGCTCGGGAATGGCGGAGGACCTGCTCGACACCGTCGGCCAGTTGTTCGGCCCGGTGCGTGGTGGTCTGGCCTATGCCGTGATCATCGTCGGTGCCTTGCTGGCCGCCACAACCGGCGTCGTCGCCGCCTCGGTCATCGCGATGGGCCTGATCTCGCTGCCAATTATGCTGCGCTATGGCTATGACCGGCGGGTCGCAACGGGCGTGATTGCCGCGTCCGGCACGCTGGCCCAGATCATCCCGCCCTCGCTGGTGCTGATCATTCTCGCCGATCAACTGGGCCGGTCGGTTGGCGATATGTACAAAGGCGCGCTGATTCCCGGTCTGGTGCTGACCGGGCTTTACCTGGCCTATGTTTTCATCGTCACGATGATCCGGCCCAAATGGGCCCCGGCCCTGCCCGCCGAAGCGCGAACGCTGGGGCATGGCGTGACCTCGTTCGCTTTGGCAATCATCGCGACAATCGCGATTGCCGTCGCCGCGAACCACACGCTGTTTGCGGGCTGGGAAAAGAACGGCGGCATCATGTCGACCGGCGTCGCTGTCGGCCTGATGTATGTCATCGCCCTGATCGACAAGGCGGCCGGCATTGGCTTGTTGTCGCG
>Ga0164241_10003742_pt1 | contig 15089 bp, 12 predicted proteins | sample OricomyardsoilBY_FD_108780 | JGI IMG/M metagenome (GOLD analysis project Ga0164241, IMG submission 108780) | Backyard soil microbial communities from Emeryville, California, USA - Original compost - Back yard soil (BY) | ecosystem: Environmental > Terrestrial > Soil > Unclassified | place: USA... | reverse complement strand
CTCACCGGTGAATGCCGGCGCGTGTGCGAGACCTTGGGCGAGAGCCCACGATCTATTCCTGATTGTTAAACAACGACCTGCGACGAGCTTGCGTCACAGGGGAAACGCACGCGAACGCGCGAATCCGATCGAGGACCCACGTCGATGACATGGCCTCGCGGGCGGAACACTTTGGGGGTTTTGAACCGACCCGACGGAATCTCGGGTGGTACTCGGCTCCCTTCTGGGTGCCCCGTCCGGCTTATGCCTTCGGGGCTCGGGGAGCTTGGAAGGCGATCAGACGGTGGGTTGGGTCCCGTGTTCGCGAGAATCGCTCGCGAACGGCCGCAACCAGCTACCCATAATCATCGACAGGATCGACGGGCAGCCGAGCGCGGCGCGATGCGTATCGCGTAGCGTGCTGAAGCTGTTGATGACCGTCGATGACATGGAAGTCTTCTCTTTGATGACGGCTTTCGCCGCACAAAACCAATTGAACGGCGCGAAGCCTAGCTGCGAGCCGTTGCGTTCGCAACTACTTTTGTTGTGAGTCAGGTCTTGAAGGTGCGCGGAATATAAGGAGTGGACGCAAGCGGGGGCTCATACGAGGAGACGCCGATCGCGCCTGAGATTGCCAGCTTTTGCGCGAACAATAGGCAGCGCGACCCGCACGGGCAACACCTGCCGGGTTCTGATCCGATTGAAACAGCAGGTTGTAGTCCAGCAGTATCAGTAGTCGTTCACTGCGCACGGTGCACAGCACCTGCAGCAGCAACCCGCGCAGCAGGCATTCCGTGCAATCTTGGGTCGACCGCCCTCGGCATAAATCTCCTCCAAGTGCTGATCCATCTGCGCCAGCGCACGATCCGCCATCTCGCGCCCCGTGCTCTCTTTGATCTGTTCAGAGGTGAGTGTGCGTTATACGCCGGTCTTTTCAACGCCTGGGGCCTGCGTTTCCGGAGGCTGACAGAAAACGCCGCGATTGGCCCGGAGCGCGCTGCATGCGATGGGGCGGATTGAGTCTCGGTCGCTGTTAGCGATGATTCGCCAGTCGCGCCTGCGTTGCAGGTTCGTCCTTGACGAGTCGGAAGCCGACATGGCTCATTGGATTGAACGGATCGTTGCCGCGCCGCGCACTGGGGCGATAGCTCAAGCAGTAGTCGACGCTGCACAGAAACGAGCCTCCGCGAATTGTCCTGCGAGGGGCCTGCGGTATTGAGGTTTGGTCGGTCGGATCCCAGGAATCGTCGGGACCGGTGGGATCGACGATGACCTCGCCTGAATGCTCGCGTGCCTGGCGTGCGAAGTAGTCGACGCGATACCAGTCGGCGGTCCACTGCCAGGCGTTGCCGGTCATGTCCACGAGCCCGTAGCCATTCGGCGGAAAGGAACCGACTCGCATCGTGCCGACTGCGCCCCCGGCTTTGAAGCTTACGACCGGGAAGCGCGTCTGCTGGGAAAGGTCCCACACGTTCGCCATGCTTTGACCGTTGGGACGAAGGCTATCGCCCCATGCGTAGGTGGCCTGCTCCAGGCCACCGCGTGCGGCGAACTCCCATTCGGCTTCGGTCGGAAGGCGCTTGTGGACCCAGCGAGCATAGGCCCGTGCATCTTCGTAGCTCACCTGCACAACAGGGTGGTCATCCTTGCCTTCGATATCGCTCTCGGGGCCCCGCGGATGCTGCCAGTTAGCTCCAGGGACGAATCGCCACCATTGCGCGACTTCGTCGAGACGCACGGGTTCTTTTGTCCCGACGAATACCATCGCACCTGGGACCAAGGATTCGTCCGGCAGCCGCGGCGTGTCCGGAGGCAACTGAACGCGCAGCGTATCCCAGTCCTGCTTGCGCTCCGCAGTGGTGATGTAGCCCGTCGCCTCGACGAATGAGCGAAATTGCGCGTTGGTCACGTGAGTGCGGTCCATCCAGAAGCCATGCACGCGCACGCGGTGCATCGGGCGCTCGTTCGGCTGCGCGAGACGGTGATCGCTTCCCATCTGAAACTCACCACCCGGAATCCACATCATTCCGGCTGCTCCGCTCGCTGGATCTCCGGCGACGACGTGCCACGCCGACGCAGCTTGCGACTGAGGTTTCAATTCCGCATTCGGTTGCAGAACCGCACCGATACCGAATCCTGCTGCGCCGGCGCAGAGGGCTATCAAGCCTAGTACCCACCAGCGCTTGCCCCGCGTCGGCGCTCGTTCTGCCCGGGCGACCTTGGTTTCTGCAGCGTTTCTTGGCCGCGTCGACGACTTGTTCCGTTTGTTGGCCATATCGTGGTCCTGCCGAGCGCTCGGACGCCGAGATCAGCGCATCTGTGACGCTACGTCGGGGTAGACGCGGCGCCAGTCCTTCTGCATGTCCACAACGAGCCAATGCCTTTCCTTCGCTTCTTCTAGCGCCTTGTCAAGCCGCCCCATGGAGGATTGTCGATCGTATGCGAACTCGCGCTCCGCATCAGTGTGATGCACTATCAGGCCTAACCGTGGCCGCGTGTCTTCTGCATGGCCAACGATGGTCGTGTACTCAAGCATCTGCAAGTCGCCGTCCGAATTGCCGGCGGCGAATACCGGGCGCCGACCGATGTGGCGATAAATTCCCACTGGCTTGCCGATTTTGTCGTCGAGGAGCACGAGTTTGCCGGTCTTGACTATCGTCGGAATGCCATCGCGCATTTCGAATTCGGCATCGCTCGTCGTGCCGACCACCTGCTCAGGCGGAATACCGTACACCTCTTCCGCGAATACTCGCATGAAGTCAACGCCTCCGCCCGACACAATGAAGGTCTTGAATCCGTTCGCGCGCAGGTAATCAAGCAGTTCGAGCATGGGCTGGTACACCATCTGTGTATACGGAACGCCTTTGGTCGGATGCCTTGCCGTCTTCAGCCAGTTTCGCACCGAGTCCGCGAACTCTTCGGCGGTAACATTCGCATGCGCCGCGAGCACGACCTTCATGACGCCTTGCTCTCCGGACGCAAGCAGACTCTTCATGTCGCCGGCGATTGCGCTCTTGAATGGCTCGGTCGTGCGCCACTCGGGATGATCATTGGCCAGTTCGCGAACCCTGTCGAGTGCGAAGAAGCCCTGAAAATACAGTGGCTGCTCGCTCCATAGCGTGCCGTCGTTGTCGAACACGGCGATACGCTCTGCCGGCGGGACAAAGCCCGGAGCGTCCGCGCTGGTGACGCTCTTCACGAACGAGAGGATTCGTTCGCGTGCGCCGGCGTCGTTCCAGGACGGCAAGGGCTCTACTTCCTGAGTCGCGACGGATGCTGTCGCGACCGCCGTGTCTGCGGATGGCTCGGCATTCGGCTGCGGTTTGCAACCGACAAGCAGAATCGCAATGAGCGTCAGGTGCGGACGCAACTGGTCAACGGTCATTTCAGGCCCCTACGAATCGGACGATTCAGTTGCCAGTCGGCATACCGATCTTGAAGCCCTCTTTCTGAAGCGCTTCGCGAACGTACTGAAACCGCTGGTACTGCGAGAGCGTGATCGGACCGGTGTAGACCTCGCTCTGTAATTTTCTTGGCGGATACTTGACGTACGTTTGCATCTCCTCCTGGATTGCGGCGTTGAATGTCACCAACGTCCAGGTACTTTCCGTGTAGTTGTTCATGAAGATATCGTAGCGCTCCTGCGGGTCCGCCCAAAGATCGAAGATCTGCGGCACAGTCGCCGTGTATTTCTCCGGTCCCTTCCAACCGAGATTGCTATCCACTGCGAGGCCACCCGTGGATTGGCCGTTGTCGCCCCGCAGGTTGAACACAGCCTTGTACTTCCCGACACGGACTGCGCCCGGCGTGAGTTCGTTTTCGGTGAAGTAGAACCAGGTGTTCCGCGGCGATTTGCCAGTGCCAAACAGCACCGGCGATAGGTCGTAGCTGTCGAAGATGATCGGCTTGCCTTCGCGATCCTTGGTCGGAAGCTTGATGCCAGCAACCGACGCGAACGTCGCCATCAGATCCAGGCCGCCGCAGATCTCGTGATTCTTCGCATGGGGTTTGATCTTGCCAGGCCACCAGGCGATTGCAGGAACTCTGTTGCCGCCTTCGCGCACCGTGCCCTTCGTACCCCGAAACGGGGTGTATCCGGCGTCCGGATATACGTCCTGCCAAGCACCGTTGTCGGTCGTATAGATGATTAGAGTGTTCTTCTCTATGCCGAGCGCACGCACCTTGTCCACGATCGCGCCGATGCGCGCATCCAGTTCGACGACGGAATCCGCATACTTGGATTTGGACATGGATTTGCCCTGGAAATCCGGATGCGGCATGTTCGGCTGGTGGACCTTCATGAAGTTGACGTTCATGAAGAAGGGCTTGCCGGCTCTGGCGGCACGCTCCAGATACTCAAGCGATGCATTCGTGACGTACCCGTCGATGAACGGAATGCCCACGACGCCGTTCGGATACTCAGCCGTCTGGGCATCGGGCGTATCGACGTACTGGCCATTGATTGCGAATTCCTCTACGGGCTTTTCGCCGGCCTTTGCGGACATCGCACCCTTGGTGACCTTCTTGAACATTGCGCGCAGATCCGGATCCATGCCTGGAAACCACGTCGGATCGGCGTACGTGTAGGCATTCAGATGGTAGAGACCCGCATACTTCATTTCGTCGTAGCCCTGCGCGTTTGGCAAGGCATAGTCATCTTCACCGAGATGCCATTTGCCCGCGAAGAATGTGCTGTAGCCGCCCGTCTTCAGCACGGAAGCAAGCGTCCACTCCGCAGCCGGCAGACCGCCTCCCTGACCCTGAAAGGCGACAGTCGTCATGCCACTGCGATTGGGAATGCGGCCGGTCTGAATTGCTGCTCGTCCTGGCGTGCAGCTCGGTTGCGCATAGAAGGAGTAGAACGTCATTCCCTCCGCAGCCAAGCGATCGATGTTCGGCGTCGGCATGCCACGCCCTTCACCACCACCATAGGGACCGAGATCACCATAGCCCGTGTCGTCGGAGACGAGGAGAATGATGTTGGGTTTGCCTTGCTGTGCGAGCGCTGGGAAAGCGCAGAACAGAACTGCGGACACAATGGCAATCAATGATCTCATCACTAATCCTCCTCGCCGAGAGTGAACCTGAAATCAAATGTCCGTCGAACCGGTGTCAGAACGTAGATGCCATGGATGCGAATTTTGCAGCCTCGCGTCCGGGACGGAATCATGGACCGAGCGATATGCAAGCGCAGTCAGTAGAAATGCTGCCGTGTTCTTGAGCCTCCGTGCACGTACAGCGCCCATACTCGATGCAGTTCACGTGCGGCGCAGACGAACTTCACTGCATGGCTCTTGCAGGCGCCCGACTTCGGGCATTGAAGCTCTAGAAGGCGCTCTGCATCGCCGCATACTTCCGCGAACCGCCGCTGACGACGGCTGTCGGCGCGGTGCTCTCGCCGTGAGTCTGTGGCATCGCGTGGTACCGCCGTCACTACGCGGCCGGCAGCGCGCATGCCGATTAGTCGCATCTCTGGCGGGATGCGCCATGATCTGCAACTGTAGCGGCACATGTCGCCAGCGCGTTCTAACTTGGCGATAGGCAGGTCGTAACGGCCATGCCTGAAAACACACCGACAACGCTTCTTGCACAACGCAGCGCTGGCAGGTCATCGCCGCGCCTCCAGATGCGGATCTTGGGCGCACGACATCGTCGATCGCACGCTGCATGGGCTCGAGGCTCGCGCGAATCCGACGACCGTTTGGCAGAAGTACGGACTGCGATGATCGCGGCGGCGTTGCAGCATGTGCGCCGACACCTAACACTTGGATTCGGGGAGAACGTACGTGAAGCCATTACACCGCATTGTTTGCGCAGTGGCCGTGCTGTGCCTCGGCGGCTGTCAGACGACAAGCGAGTCCCCCATCTCCGCAATGTCCACCGAGGACGGGCTGGTTCGCACCGATGTGAAAGGAATCCAGTCGGTCTACAAGCGGCCGGGCGTCAATCTCGCAACCTACGACAAGATCCTGCTGCGACCGCTGATCGTGGAGTTCGCCAAGAACTGGCAGCCGGAACGAGACGGCGGCTCGGCGCTCTATGAGATGAACCCGCCGGATCGTGAGCGCATCAAGAAGGATCTTGCCGATGCGTTCTACGACGTATCGAAGCGGGTGCTGCAGGAGCAGGGCGGCTATCGATTCGTCACCGAACCTGCGGCCGATGTGCTCGAAGTGCAGCCAGCCATCGTCAACATCTTCATCACAGCACCGGACGTTTCGCGCGATAACCCCGGCATCGTCCGCACATACACCGCAAACGCGGGCGAGATGACATTGATCGCCGAACTGCACGACTCGGTCACCGGGCAACTGCTCGCACGTGCCTACGACCGCCGCGAAGACAATCGCGACATGTGGCAGTGGACGACTTCGGTGAGCAATACGGCGGATGCGCGACGCGTGATCGGTGAATGGGCCAATCAGTTGCGCAAGGCTCTGGATGCCTCGCGGGGCAAGACAGGCTGACATCGACCGCTGGTGCGTGGACCGATTGGCCATGAAGGAGCGCGACATGAAGATTTCACGTTTGCAGAGTCTGCTGATGTTGCTGGGTAGTGTATGTGTCGGATCGGCGGCCCATGCGGCGGGAGATCGTGGGCCCGGCATGGAACTCGGTGCGGACGTCATCTACCAGCTCAGCCAAGACGTCGATTTCAAAGGCGGCTCGCATGCTTCGCTGGATGATGACTTCGGGTTCGCTGTCACGTTCGGCTACCGCTTCAGTAGTCGGCTGGAACTGCAGGCCAGCATCGACTGGCAGAACACGGATTACGATGTCGATCTGGTGACCCAGTTGGGCACTCACCGTGCCGGCCGCGGCACCATGGAAGCTGTCACACCGCGCGTGGTCGTGAACTACAACTTCAGCGACGGTCCCATCACTCCTTACGTGAGTGCCGGCCTCGGCTGGAGCTTCATCGATACCAATATTCCGCAGGGCCGCCCGCAGGACGTCTGCTGGTGGGATCCGTGGTGGGGTTATGTCTGCGGCCGGGTGCAGAACACCAAGGACATCGACGGCTTCATGTATCAGGCCGGCGTCGGCCTGCGCTGGGATCTCGGGCCCGCTTACACGCTGCGCCTGGGGTACGAAAAACACTGGGTCGATCTGAGTGAGGCCAGCGGTACGCCGGACGTGGATCAGTTCAAGCTCGGGATCGCATATCGCTATTGAGATGCGCTGAACGGGCACGTCGGTCTGGTCAATGCCGCAGTAAGAGCATGCGAGGCGGTGTGCAGCGTGCGGCATTGCCTGGGAGGACTGCGCCTTTGCACATTCCTGAGAATCGTCGGTCGACGCGCTGAACGCAGCGCGTCCGACGGATTTGAGAGCATCGCGAAGCTCAGGCAGATGCCTGATCCCTTCATCACAGTTGCCTTCGACGACATCGCAGCTGCGGTGGCAATGCAGGAGACAGCACCATGAAAGAAGCGCCGATGAAGCGCATCGTCACCGCGTTCGAAGCGTGCATCATCATCACCCTGCAGCTCATCATGATGTTAGTCATTGCACTTGCGGTGTTCGAGCTGGTGCGGCTGCTGGTATTGACGCTGGCCCATCAATGGTTCGGCGTCGGCACTCACGTGCCGCAGATTGGCGGCATTTCAAGCGTACCGGATCTGCAGCACGCGCTTCAGCGGTCCTTCGGTGGTGTGCTGCTGGTACTGCTCGGTCTCGAGCTGTTCGACACCCTGCGCGCCTATTTTACCGAGCACCGCTTGCGGCTGGAGATCATCCTTGTCGTCGCGATCATCGCCACCGGTCGGCATGTGATTCTGCTCGATCTTGAGCACATGAATGGCTTCATGCTGGTCGGAATCGCCTCGCTAGTTCTCGCATTGACGGGCGGCTACTTTCTCGTCCGCCGCATTTCCGCGACGCCTCCCGGAAATCATCCCTAAGATAGCTGATCAGATCCGTCACGATGCGCTGCACGGCGCTGTGAAAGTTGCGGGCGTGACCCGAAGAAGAAGCTGCTCAAAGCCAAGACGGTGTGGGCGATCTCGCTATGTTGGTACGGTCGGAACGTCGAGGTTGTGACGATACGGCACGATGAAGACCCCCGTGTCGTCGCATGACCTGTCACTCGCGCACACCAAGAGGGGTGGAAACGGGCGCCGCCAGCGCATGGGGCGATATCGAGAGGTTGTTGCCGCCATGTTGTAAGGGCAACAGTTGGAACAACAACTGGGAATGGCAACCGCATCTATTGAAGGCACTGGATGCTGTATCTACCTACTTACATCAGAAGGATCAGCAGATAAACATTGGACCTTCAATGTTACAGATGCACAGGAGAGCGTCATGCCAGTTCGTTCGAAAACCAACAAGCATCTTCTGACTCTCTTGATCGTAACTACGATTGGCATGTCAACGATACAGGCACCGGCGGCAACACCAGGTAATCTGCGAAATGATGCGACCACAGCAACGAGGACGGCCAATGATTCCCTGCTGAATACGCTGCCATTCGACGACAAAACCGATTTCGACAACGCACACAAGGGATTCATGGCGCCACTGCCGACAGCAATGATCAAGGGCTCGGCAGGCAATCTGATCTGGGATCCGCAGAAGTACGGCTTCATCAAGGAGGGCGTGCCTGCACCCGCATCCGTCAATCCCAGTCTCTGGCGCAACGCGCAGCTGATCAACATCAGTGGCCTCTTCGAAGTGGTGCCAGGCATCTATCAGGTCCGCAACCAGGATCTGTCGAACATGACCATCATCGAGGGCAAAGAGGGCATCGCCATTGTCGATCCGCTGATTTCGGCGGAAACCGCGAAGGTGGCGCTCGATCTGTACTACTCCAAGCGGGGCAACAAGCCCGTGAAGGCCGTCATCTACACGCACAGCCACGTCGATCACTACGGTGGCGTGAAGGGCGTTACCAGTGAAGCGGATGTGAAAGCAGGCAAGACGCAGATCTTCGCACCGGAAGGTTTTCTCGAGGCCGCGGTTGCCGAGAATGTCATGGCAGGAAATGCGATGAGCCGCCGCGCAGCGTACATGTACGGCAACCTGCTGCCCCCGGATCCAAAGGGGCAGGTGGGTGCGGGCCTCGGAACGACCACGTCAGCAGGTACGGTGACACTCATTGCACCGACGGTGACAGTGACCAAGACCGGTGAGACACATGTGATCGATGGACTCACCTACGAGTTTCTGATGGCGCCGGGCTCGGAAGCGCCGTCCGAAATGCTGTGGTACATCAAGGAAAAGAAGGCGATCGAGGCCTCAGAAGACTGCAGTCACACGCTGCACAACACCTATTCACTTCGCGGCGCCAAGATCCGCGAACCCTTGCCCTGGTCCAAGTATCTCAATCAGGCGCTCAGCATGTGGGGCAAGGATGCGCAGGTGATCTTCGCGCAGCATCACTGGCCGACCTGGGGCAATGGGCCGGTGACGGCACTGCTGAAGGGTCAGCGCGATCTGTATCGCTATATCAACGACGAAACATTGCGGGCCCTCAATCATGGCGAAACCCGCGATGAGATTGCGGAGAACTTCAAACTGCCGGACAGCCTCGGGCATCTGTGGTCGAGCCGCGGCTACTACGGATCGATCAGCCACGATGTCAAAGCCACCTACGTGCTGTATCTGGGCTGGTTCGATGGCAATCCCGCGACGTTGCATGAACTCACGCCGGTCGACGCGGCGAAGAAATATGTGGAATTCATGGGCGGTGCGGATGCGGTACTCACGAAAGCAAAAGCCTCGTACGACAAGGGCGAATATCGCTGGGTCGCGCAGGTCGTGAAGAACGTCGTCTTTGCGGATCCGAACAACAAGGCGGCGCGCGACCTGGAGGCGGATGCGCTCGAACAGATGGGATATCAGGCCGAATCCGGACCGTGGCGCAATTTCTATCTGACGGGTGCCAAGGAATTGCGCGAAGGCGTCAAAAAGCTTCCTACGCCGAACACCGCCAGTCCAGATACCGTGCGAGCCATGTCGCTGGAGCTGTTCTTCGACTACCTCGCGGTACGCCTGAATGGTCCAAAGGCAGCGAACGCGAAGATGAATATCAATGTCGACTTCGGTGCGAATGGCAAATATCTGCTCGAACTCGAGAATGGCGTTCTCAATCACACGGCGAATACTCAATCGAGCACGGCCGATGCAACGCTCAGCCTTTCGCGCGATGTCCTCAATGACGTCGTCCTGCAAAAGACCACGCTCGACAGCGCGATTCAGGCCGGAAGCATCAAGGTGGCGGGAAGCCAGGGCAAGGTGAAGGAGCTGTTGTCATACCTCGACAACTTCGAGTTCTGGTTCAACATCGTAACGCCGTGACGGCATGCCTGGTCGAGCGGCGCCGCGGTACTGGCGCTGCTCGACGGCCCTTGAGGTCGGTAGCGCTGAGGACCTGGAACATGAGCTTTTTCCGGACCGCGGCAGTCACGATGTGTTCCTGTATGGCCTGGCTGCCACGCATGGCGTGCGCGCAGCAGGCAGATGCCGACGCACTCGCCAAGCAGCTGTCGAATCCCGTAGCCGCGCTGATCAGCGTCCCGCTGCAATTGAACTGGGACACGGGCTTTGCCAACGACGGCGAGAAATGGCTGCTCAATGTGCAACCGGTGGTGCCGGTCAGTCTCAACGACGACTGGAACATCATTTCCCGGACCATCCTGCCGCTCGTCGATCAGCACGACGTGGTGAACGGTGGCAGTCAATCGGGCATTGGCGACATCACGCAGAGCCTGTTCTTCTCGCCGAAAAAGCCCACTGCGAGCGGCTGGATCTGGGGCGTGGGTCCGGTATTACTGCTACCGACGGCGAGCGACGATCTGCTCGGCACGGAGAAGTGGGGGCTGGGTCCCACCGCGGTCGTGCTGAAGCAGACGGAAACCGGCTGGACCTATGGCGCACTGGTGAATCACATCTGGTCGGTGGCCGGCGATGACGATCGCGCGGATGTGAACTCGACCTTCCTGCAGCCCTTCCTGAGCAAGGGGCTGGGACAGGGCCGCACGGTGACGGTGAACTTCGAATCCTCGTACGACTGGGAACGCGAACAATGGACGGTGCCGCTCAACCTCATGTACACGAAAGTGATGAAGCTGGGCAATCAGCTGGTCAGCATTGGCGGCGGCGCGCGCTATTACGTTGAGGCGCCGGACGGCGGACCTGACTGGGGCCTGCGCATCGTGTTCACGCTGCTGTATCCGCGATAGCCACTGGGGCGCGTGCGATGCGGCGATTCCTGAATCGACGTCCGGTGTACCAATCGCGGCTGGACGCGGCGATCGCCACGGGTGCCTCGCGGTTGGCTGTCGTCCAGTCCGATCAGATCGTGTGCGTGCGGCCTGTTCGTTCGCTGCAATCACCCTGTACCGTCGCGTAGGCGATCGCGCCTTCCGTGCATCGACAATCAATCATCGTCTGGAGGAGTTCGACATGCGCCTTCTGAAGTCATTCATGCTCCCTGTGGTGCTGGGATTGGTCGCGGGATTGTCCGCGTGTTCATCGGGACCCACTATTCGCGCGGATGCCGATCCGTCGGCGAACCTGTCTGCCTACAAGACGTTCGGGTTCTTCGACCAGGTGTCCACCGACAAGATGAACTACGGGACGATCGCATCCCAGCGCCTCAAGCAGGCGACGCGCAATGAACTTACCCGACGCGGCTACGCCTACAGCGACAGCGGTCCGCAGCTGCTGGTCAATTTCAACATCAATCTCGAGAACCGTTCCGATGTGCGCAGCGAACCTGGCGTCGGCGTCGGTTATGGCGGCTATTACGGCTACCGCGCCGGTATGTATGGCGTGTGGGGCGGCTATCCGCAGAACGTCGAAACGGTGCACTACCAGGTCGGCACGCTCACCATCGACATGGTGGACTCGGCCAGGAAACAGCTTGTGTGGCAGGGTACCGCACAGGGACGCGTCGACAAGCAGGCCGTCGAGAATCCGGGACCGGCCATCGACAAGGCAGTGGCGGATATTTTCGAGAAATTCCCCGTGCCGGCGGCGGGTGTTCCGGCGCAATAGTCGCGCGCGATGGCGACATGGCGGAACGCCTTGTGGGTGGGGCTGGCAGTCTGCCTGCTGCCGGCGACGGTGCTGGCACGCGACAAGATCGATGTCATCACGCTCAACAACGGCGATCGCATCACCGGTGAGATTCTCGAACTTCAGTATGGCGAGCTCAGCGTCAAGACGCACTCGATGTCGACCGTCAGCATTCATTGGTCGGATGTCGTGTCCATCGAGAGCAGTCAGACTTTCATCCTCGAGGATCTGTCCGGTGGTCGCTACTTTGGTTCCTTGTCCACCAACACGACGCGCAAATACTTCAACATTCGCGACAGCGGTGTCGAATCTCAACTTCAGTTGCTTCAGGTCACGCGGATCTCACCCGGGGAAAGCACGTTCCTGAGCCGCCTGCAGGGTTCCTTCTCCCTGGGCTTCGACTATGCCAAGTCCAGCGACATCAGCACGGTCAGCGGCGCGATGGATCTCTCCTACCGCGCGCCGGCCTTTGCGTGGTCGCTGAGTGCGGATGTGAATTCCACCAAGGACCCGACGCAAGGCACGCTCGATCGCGACACATTGAGCTACAGCTATCAATGGTTGCGACCGCACCAGCGCTTCTGGGCCGGACTCGCGTCGCTTGAGCGCAATGAGGAAACCGGCATCGACGCGCGCTTCACGCTCGGCGGCGGTATCGGCAAGTATCTGATCCAGACACCGCGCAGCGAACTGTCGGGTGTCGTGGGCATCGCGGCCACGAAGGAATGGGCCACCGGCGAAGAAGACAGTCAGGACAGTCTCGAAGGATTGCTTGGCGCCACGTGGCGCATCTTCAAGTTCAACACGCCCAAGGTCAGCCTCAACGCTACCGTGATGCTGTACCCCAGCATCACCGAGTCCGGGCGCTACCGCACCAGCAGCAATCTCACCCTGCGTCGTGAAATCGTCTCCGATTTCTATCTCGACCTGTCGGTCTACCAGGCGTACGACAGCGATCCACCCGACGCCACCGCGGAGAAGGATGACTACGGGGTGACCACGAGTCTGGGGTACTCCTTCTACTAGCTGATAGCGAAGAGCAGAGGATTTCGGAGCAAGGCAGAGAACACCGTGAAGCCCGTGAATGATTGCGTCTCGATCTCTTGCCCATCGCTGCTGCCAGCAGCGAACTTGGCGAATAGTGCCAGCCCGACAGCGGACAACGTTCGGTGCACGTGGCCGGCTCATCGGGCACACATATATATATGTGTGTGGAGAAGGCATGGCAGCTGACCGCCCCATCACTGCGCTTCGTGGGACAGGAAGCCGACTACAAGGCATCTGCGTGCCACAACTACGCATGCCAAAGCCGCATGTGAGCGTGTATCCCCACCTCAAGGCATTGCCTTGTGAGGAGTTTCCATGAAACGGATTGCAATCGCAGCCCTCGTGCTGATGTCGGCAACCGCGGGCGCCGCCGAAGACCCAACATCGAGCCGCTTCTTTGTCATGGTCGGAGGGTTCTGGCCAGATGTGAATACCACGGTGCGCGCCGACGGCAACGGCGGACGGGTCGGAACGCGCCTGGACTTCGAATCCGATCTGGGTCTGGACGATCGGGACACGCTGTTCACAGGCGGCATCGGCTGGCGCATTGCCAAGCGTCATTTTCTCGATGTGCTGTATTTCAAGCTCTCGCGCAGCGGTGCGCACACCACCGACATCTCATTCAGCTTCAAGGATCAGGACTTCTCGGCGCAGACCACTATTGATACCTACTTTGACACGGAAGTCTTCCGCATCAGCTACGGCTACGCATTCATCGACAGCGACCGACAGCGATTGCTCGGACAAATCGGCGCGCACTACACCAGGGTAGCTGCCGGCATCCGCCGTGATGTTGCCGGTGCGATCGGCGAGGAGGCCAGCAGCGATGTGCCACTGCCCGTGCTGGGACTGGTCTACGACTATCGCTTCACGCCACGGTTCAGCGTCGATCTGCGTGCGCAGATCTTCCGTCTCAACTACGAAGGCATCGACGGCTCGCTCGATAATCTCTCAGCATCGCTGCAGTACGCCTTCACGCCCAAGGTGGCAGTCTTTGCGGGCTACAACTATTACTCGATCAATGTAGATGCCGATCGCGATCACTGGCATGGATCGTTCGACTTTGGCTACAAAGGTCCGTGGGCAGGCGTGACAGTGGGATTCGGTGAACTGCGGTGATCCGGGTGTCCATGCTGACATGGCTAATCATTGCGGGGGCTGTTGCAGCGGTGCTCTCTCCCCGCGAGACCGTCGCGTTACGCAGTAGCGGCCAAATGCGAGGCCGATAACGCCCGCAGTCACTGAAGCCAGCAGCACGCCCAGTTTGGAGGCGGCAAGCAGCTGTTCATCGGCGAAGGCCAGTGTCGCGATGAATATGGACATCGTGAAACCGATGCCTCCCAGACAGCCGACGAGTACCACACCGGGCCACGTCACCCCCGCAGGCAACCGACACCAGCCAAGTCTCACGGCGATCCAGGTGCCACCGACAATGCCCACGGGTTTGCCGATGATCAGCGCCGCGGCCACTGCGATCATCACGCTGGCGGCGACGCCTTCCGTCACCGATACATCGGTCAGGCTCACGCCGGCATTCGCGAGGGCGAACACAGGCATGATGAGATAGGCGACCCAGGTGTGCAGCGCCATCTGCACCCTGGTGACCGGCGGAAGCAGCTCACGCTGGGCCTGGCGCAGCTTCTTCAGTGGCTCGGAGAGCTTGTGAGGGTCTCTGTAGTCGTGCTCTTCCAGCCGGGACTTCAATGTGGAAAGCGCCCGTGAAGCAACGTCCAGTGGAGATTCGCGCATGGGGCGTGCCGTGACCGGCGTGATCAGTCCGAGCACGACGCCTGCGAGGGTGGGATGTGCGCCGGTCTTCAACAATCCGAGCCACAAGACTGCCGCGGGGATGATGTAAACGAAGGCATTGCTGATCCCGATGGCTCGCAATGCGAATACCAGCAAGACGCCGGCCGCGGCGAGTATCAGGCCGGCGTATTCCAGTCCGCCGGAATAGAACACGGCAATGATGATGACGGCGGCGATGTCGTCGATGATCGCAAGGGCCAGCAGAAAGATGCGGATGGATCCGGGGATCG
>Ga0164241_10003741_pt1 | contig 15092 bp, 13 predicted proteins | sample OricomyardsoilBY_FD_108780 | JGI IMG/M metagenome (GOLD analysis project Ga0164241, IMG submission 108780) | Backyard soil microbial communities from Emeryville, California, USA - Original compost - Back yard soil (BY) | ecosystem: Environmental > Terrestrial > Soil > Unclassified | place: USA... | reverse complement strand
GCGCCCTCGAGGTAGAGCGTCTTGGTCAGCCCGGCGAGCCCGAGCTTGGCCGCGCCGTAATTCGCCTGGCCGAAATTGCCGAACAGCCCGGTCGAGGATGCGGTCATCAGGATGCGCCCGTAATTCTGCTCGCGCATCGTCTCCCACACCGCCTTGGTGCAATTGGCCGATCCGTTGAGGTGGACGTCGACGACGAAGCGGAAGTCTTCCGGCTCCATCTTGGCGAAGCTCTTGTCGCGCAGCACGCCGGCATTGTTGATCAGGATATGGACGCCGCCCCAGGCGTGCTTCGCCTTGGCGACCATCTCGACCATGTGATCATATTCGGTGACGCTGCCGCCGTTCGACATCGCCTCGCCGCCCGCCGCCTTGATCTCCTCGACCACCTTGAGCGCGGCATCCGAATGGCCGGTGCCGTCGCGCGATCCGCCGAGATCGTTGACCACCACCTTCGCGCCGCGCTGGGCGAGCTCCAGCGCATAGGTGCGGCCGAGCCCGCCGCCGGCACCGGTGACGATGGCGACCTTGTTGTCGAAGCGAATGGTCATGAAAAAGGGCGCTCCCTGCTTGAGAGCGCCCTCCTTAGTCTTACGACTGCACGTTGCAAACGCGCTTTGCGCGCGCGTTACTTCTTGTGCGCGTGGCGCCAATGGCGACCGCCGCGCACACCTTCGCCCTTGGCGTTTTCCCGCTCGCGGCAATTGTCGAACTGCCCGGGCTTGCACCACGGATAATGCGCCATCGCCGCCGGCGCGGGGTAAGCCTCGCCCGGCGACGGCGCCTGCTGGAAAGTCACCGTCGCGCCGGCGGGCACGGCCGGCATCGGCGTCGCGGGCTGATAGCCACCCATCGGGTCGGCCGTGCTGGCATCGGTGGTCGTCGTGGTCTGGGCCGTCGTGTCCTGCGACTGCATCGACTGGTCCTGGGCGAGGGCGGGCGTCGCCATCAGGGCGACCGCCGCGGCGAAGAGCAGCTTCATGGGTGTCTCCTAAAACGTCTATCGCGCAAACAGGCGCAGCCGGTCCAACGCACGCCTGCGGCAATGGCTCCCTCGTTTCGGAGCCGATTCAAAAAAATTCGCTCAAACGCTCGTGTCGAGCGCATAGCCGGCCGAGCGCACGGTGCGGATCACGTCGGCGGCGCCATGGGCGTTGATCGCCTTGCGCAGCCGCCGAATGTGCACATCGACGGTACGCGATTCGATATCCGAATCATGGCCCCACACCGCATCGAGCAGGCGTTCGCGACTGAACACCCAGCCGGGATGCTCGAGGAAATGCCTGAGCAGGCGGAATTCGGTCGGCCCCAGGGAGACCATAGCGCCGCCGCGCCGTACCTTGTGGCCCACCGTGTCCATCTCGATATCGGCGTAAGAGAGCTGCTCGCCGGCCAGCGCGGGGCGCACGCGGCGCAGCACCGCGTTGACGCGCGCGATCAGCTCGCGCGGGCTGAACGGCTTGGTGATATAATCGTCCGCGCCCATCTCCAGTCCGCGCACGCGATCCTCCTCCTCGCCGCGCGCGGTGAGCATGATGATCGGCACGTTGGCGGTCTCGGGCAGGCGGCGCAGGCGGCGGCATACCTCCAGCCCCGACAATCCTTCGATCATCCAGTCGAGCAGCACGATGTCGGGCGGCGATTCGCGTGCGAGCATCAGCGCCTCCTCGCCGTCGGCGGTCTGGCGGATGTCGAAATCCTCGCGCTTGAAGTTCCAGGTGAGCAATTCGACGAGCGCGGCGTCGTCCTCCACCAGCAACAGATTGACGCGGGCCATGCGGCGAACTCCCAAGCTGGCCTCGCGGCCGATGATCGGCATCCTCGCCTGTGGGCGGGCCACCGGTTCGCCCCTGGCCGCGCGATGTTACGCTTTGATGACAGTGGCGGGAAGCAGCACCGAAACCTCGCTGCCCTCTCCGACCACGCTGGCGATATCGAGCCGGCCGCGGTGGCGCTCGACGATGTGCTTGACGATCGCGAGGCCGAGCCCGGTGCCGCCGAGTGCCCGGCTGCGCCCCGAATCGACGCGGTAGAAGCGCTCGGTCAGCCGAAGGATATGCCTGGCGTCGATCCCCTCGCCCCGATCGGCCACCACGATCCGCACCATCGCGCCCGGCGCGACGCGCAGCGAAAGCGTGATCGGCGTCCCCGCGCGCCCATATTTCATCGCATTGCCGAGCAGGTTGTGGAGCAATTGCGAGAGTTGTGCGCGATCGCCGGCCACCGGCGGCACGTCCGGCGCGATGTCGGTCACGATATCCAGCCCGCGCGGATCGCGCCCGTCGACCAGCTCGCGATGCACGTCGGCGGCAAGCGCGGCGAGATCGACCGCCACTTCGGGCGCGCGATGCTTTTCCGCCTCGATCCGCGACAGCGAGATCAGGTCCTCGACCAGCCGGTTCATCCGCCGCGCCTCGTCGAGGATCACTTTCAGGAAGCGCGCTCGGGTCGGCGGGTCGAGCTCGCCGCGCGCATCGCCCAGCGTCTCGGCAAAACCGAGGATGGCGGCGAGCGGCGTGCGCAGTTCGTGGCTGGCATTGGCGACGAAATCGACGCGTATCCGCTCCGCTTTATGCCCGCCGGTCTGGTCGACCAGCTGGATGATGCGCTGCCCTTCGGCGCCCGCGCCGACATGCATTTCCCAGCGTTGGTCGTCACGCCCTAGGCCGACCAGTTCGACCGCGCCGCTTTCGGCATCGTCGTGGTTCAGCCGTGCCCGCGCGGCGGGGTGCGGGATCGCGTCTGCGATTGCCTTGCCGACGATCTTCTCGCCGAGCAGTGCGCGCGCGCTCGGATTGGCATGGATCACCACGCCGCCGGCGACCAGCAGCACCGGCGCGGCGATCGCGTCGAGCGTCGCGGCGACGTCGTCCACGACGCGAACCGGCGTCGGCACGGTGGCGAGCAGCAGCAGCGCCAGCCCGCCGGCCGCCAGCACGGCGAGCGCCGGCCACAGCCCCGCCGACGGGTAGATGGCGATCGCCGCCGCCAGCACGAGCGCGCCCGCGGCCAGCCGCCGGTAAAAGCGCGTCCACATTGCCATCTGGCGGGATTTAACGCGTCTGCCGGATGGCCGATAGGCACCATGCCGCTTGCCAGCGATTTACCGATATGAAAGGTCTCGCGGCGCAGGAGAAGACGATGAGCGACGACCGCCCCCTCCAGCCAGACGATGTTCTGGGCGGCAGCGCCATACGGCGCCGCACGCTGATGCTCGGTGCCGCCGGGGCCGCGGCGGTGGTCTCGATCCGCCCCGCGCTCGCCCAGACCAACGCCTCGATGCTGACTTGTGAGATTCCCGTGCCGGACAGCAAGCGCGCCGGCCAGTATATCGCCACCGACGGAACGGTGGTGGCGCCCGGCACGCAAGGCGCCTTTCCGCCCGCGGGCCGCGCCTTCAAGGGCGATGAGGTCAAGCATGCGCTGGGCGGCGGGATGCTGCCCGGCACGACCTACGAGCAGAACCAGGCGTACGTCAGCTACATCCGCAAGCTGCAATCGGGCACCAGCGGCTTCACCTGCTTCGCATCGCTGCAGATGCCGCGCGGCTGAGGCCGTGACGCTCTACCGGATGGCGCGGCCGGAAAGCCTGCGCATCGTCCATCTCGATTCCTTCACTTTGCTCTATCATCGCGAATCGGGCATCACGCACCTCCTCACCGCGCCCGCGCCCGAAATCCTCGCCGCTTTGGGCGAAGCGGGGCTGAACCGCACGGCCTTGGCGGCGAAGCTTGCGGCCCACTATGATCTCGCCGATTTCGACGAAGCGGCGCTCGCCGAGCGGCTCGATGAACTGGTCGCCGCCGGTCTGGTCTCGGCGGCGTGAGGCATGCGTTCTCCGTGCGGATCGGCCCGGTGGGCTTTCGCATCGGCAGCGACTGGCGCGCACCGGTCGCCGCGCTGGAATCGCTTTATGCCGCCTATCCCAAGCCGGCGATTTCCGATTTCACCGTACGCCTTTTTGCCGCGCGGCCGTGGCGGCGCTTCCTCCGGCCCTCGGTCACGATCGAGGGTGATTTCGTGCTGCCCGAAGCCGCGCCGCTTCCGCTCGCGCAGGGGCTGCTCGCCGCCGAGATGGGGATGAACCTGCAGATGGCGCTCGGCCAGCGACACTATCTTCTGCTTCACGCCTCGGCGGTCGAGCGCGACGGGCGTGCCTTGTTGATGACGGGCCTGTCGGGGGCGGGCAAATCGACGCTTGCGGCGTTGCTGGCCGCGCGCGGTTGGCGGCTGATGGGCGACGAATTCGTCCTGGTCGATCCCGAGACCGGGCTGATCCACGCCTTCCCGCGCCTCGTCAGCCTGAAGAACCAGGCGATCGGCGTGGTCGAGGCGGCGTGGCCCGAAGCGCGGTTCGGGCCGCTGATGGGCGGCACGCCCAAGGGCGATATCCGCCACATGGTGCCCGACGCGGCGGCGGTCGACGCGATGCATGTGCCCGCCTTGCCCGCCTTGCTGCTCTTCCCCGGCTACGGCTTCGCGGCCGAGAATCGCGCGGTGCCGCAAAGCGAGGTGTTCGTGCGGCTGACCCAGGCCTCGACCAATTACGTCGCGCTTGGCGAGCGCGGCTTCGACGCGCTTACCCGCCTGGTAAAGGCCGTACCGGCGCGCGCGATCGACTATCCCGATACCGACAGCGCGATCGCGCAGGTCGAGGCGTTGTGGGCGGCGCTGTGAGCGACGGCCGCCTCCTGGCCCGCGCGCTGCGCGATCCGGCGAGCGTGCGGACGCTCGACGCCGCCGGCTGGACCGACCTGATCCAGATCGCGCGCGCCGAGCAACTGATCGGCACGCTCGCCGCACGGCTGGCGGACCAGTCCAGGCCTGCCGACGCGGCGCGTATCCTCGCCGATGCCGCCGCGTCGATCGCGCAGCAGCGCACCGCCGCCTTGTGGGAAGCCGAAATGGCGCGCCGCGTTCTGGCGCCACTCGGCCTGCCGGTGGTGCTGCTCAAGGGCACCGCCTTCCTCGCTGCCGGGCTGGCAGCCGGAATGGGGCGCTCGGTCGGCGATTGCGACATCCTGGTGCCGCGCGGCGCCCTCGACACGGTCGAAGCGGCATTGCTCGGCGCGGGCTGGGAATGGGTGAAGCCCGATCCCTATGACGATGCCTATTACCGTCGCTGGATGCACGAACTGCCCCCGCTGATCCATCGCGAGCGGGATCGGATGATCGACGTGCATCACACGATCCTGCCGCTCACCACGCGGATCACGCCCGATGCCGATGCGCTGATCGCGGCGAGCGTGCCGCTCGACGGCCGGCCGAGTGCGCTGCGCATCCTGTCGCCCAACGACATGCTCTGCCACGCCGCCGCGCACTTGTTCGCCGATGGTGATCTGGCCGGCGGGATGCGCAACCTGTGGGACGTGCATTGCCTGATCGCGCAATTCGGCGTCGCCGGGCTCACCGAGCGCGCGCAGCATCATGGCCTGTGGCGCGAAGTCGCGCGCGCCGCGCGGCTGGCGCACGCACTCTACGATACGCCGATCCCGGCACGCTGGCGCACCTGGAACGTGCTCGATCCGCTCTACCGCCGCCGCCTCACCGCGCGCGACGGCTGGGGTCGCCGTACCCGCTCGCTCACCCGCTTCGCCTTCTATGCCCGCTCGCACTGGCTGCGCATGCCACCCGCCATGCTGGCGCGGCATTTGTGGATCAAATGGCGCAAGGGGAAGGGGTAAACGCCTGAAGCTGGCACGGCGATATCCACTTGTTGGAAGCGTCGTAGCCCTTAGCCCTCTCCATCTTCATGGGAGAGGGTTGGGTGAGGGTCTTCTTCCTTCTTCCTGACGGCGATAAAGAAGAAGGAAGAAGACCCCCACCCTCCCTCTCCCACGAAAGCGGGAGACGTGATCGAGTCCGCAGCTAAGAGCGCAACCGGTCAGATTCCAACTACCGCGTCCTATGAATGTTGGAAATCGTATGCCAGGCTGTGGACGATGGCCGAGCCGCGCTCTTTGAACCGTTTGTCTTCCTGCCGTTCCCGCGGCGCAGCGCCGAAGCGTGCCCTGAAGGTCGTCCGGAAGCGACGCCGGTTTGCCCTAACTTTCGCCTAACTTTCCAGGCCGTGCAATGCCGGGATCAGCTCCCCGAAGCCGTGGATCACCGCATCCGCGCCGAGCGTCTCGATCGCGCCGTGAAGGAAGCCGAAGCTGACCGCGATCGCCGGAATGCCGGCATTGTGCGCCGCCTCGACATCGTAGCGCGAGTCGCCGACGAAGACAGCGCGGCCCCCGCCGCAGCGTTCGATCATCGCGTCGATCGGTGCGCGGTCGGGCTTGGCCTTGCCGGGGCCAAGCGTGTCGCCGCCGATCACGCAATCGAAGCGATCGGCGATGGCGAGTGCGTCGAGCAGGCGCGTCGTCATGTTTTCGAACTTGTTGGTGACGATCGCCGTCTTCACGCCCGCCGCGCGCAGTGCGTCGATCGCCTCGATCGCGCCGGGATAGGGGCAGCTGTTGTCGGCGATGTACTCGGCATAATGACCGAGCAGCAGCTTGTAGAGGCGGCGGAATTCGTCCGGCTCGCAGCCGCCCGTCGCTGTCATCGCCTGCTCGAACATGTGCTTGGCACCGCCGCCGATCATGCTTTCGATCTGGGCGACCGACAGCGCCGGGCGGCCGGCCTCGCCGAGCGCGAAGTTCACCGCCGCGGCGATATCGCGCGCGGTATCGACCAACGTGCCGTCGAGATCGAACCCGACGATATCGCATGAAAAGTCCGCCATCCGCGCTCGCCTGCCAGCCGCGCTATGGAAATGGCAAGTCTCTCGTGGCAGTGCATCGCCATGCAGAGCCCGTCCGTCGCCGCGATCATCCTTGCCGCCGGCAGCGGCACGCGCATGAAATCCGACCTGCACAAGGTGCTGCACCCGATCGCGGGGAGGCCGATGCTGCTCCATCTGATCGACAGCGTCTCTGCGCTGGAGCCTGAGCGGATCGTGGTGGTGACCGGCGCGCGGCGCGAGCAGGTCGAGGCGGCGGTCGCGCCGCTCGGCGTGACGAGCGCGCTGCAGGCCGAGCAGCTCGGCACCGGCCATGCCGTGCAGCAGGCCGAGGAGGCGCTGGTCGGCTTTTCGGGCGACGTGCTGATCCTCTACGGCGACGTGCCGCTCGTCTCGACTGCGACGATGCGGCGGATGCTCGACACGCTGCGGCAGGACGAGGCGCCGAGCGCGGTCGTGCTCGGCTTCCGCCCTGCCGACCCCGCCGCTTATGGCCGGATCATCGCCGGGCCGGACGGCCGGATCGAAAAGATGGTCGAATACAAGGACGCCTCGCCCGAGGAGCGCGCGGTGACCTTGTGCAATTCGGGGCTGATGGCGGTGCGATCGTCGGACCTGTTCCGGCTGCTCGGTCAAATCGGCAACGCCAATGCGGCGGGCGAATATTATCTGCCCGACATCATCGGCCTCGCGATCGCCGAGGGGCGCCATGCGGTGGTGATCGAGACCGATGCCGACGAGGTGGCGGGGGTGAACAGCCGCGCCGAGCTCGCCGCACTCGATGCCAGCTGGCAGGCGCAGCGCCGCGCGGCCGCGATGGCCGAAGGCGCGAGCTTGATCGCGCCCGAGACGGTGTGGTTCGCGCACGACACGCGGCTCGGCCGCGACGTGACGATCGAGCCCAACGTTTTCTTCGGCCCCGGTGTCCGCGTCGGCGACGGTGCGGTGATCCACGGCTTCAGCCATATCGAGGGCGCGACGATCGGCGCGAAAGCGGAGGTCGGTCCCTATGCCCGCCTGCGCCCCGGCGCGGTGCTTGGAGAGAGAGCGAAGGTCGGCAATTTCGTCGAGGTGAAGAAAGCGGTGCTGGGCGCGGGCGCCAAGGCCAACCACCTCTCCTATATCGGCGATGCTGAGGTGGGCGCGGGGGCGAACATCGGCGCCGGCACGATCACTTGCAATTACGACGGCTTCTTCAAGTACAGGACGGTGATCGGGGAGGGCGCGTTCATCGGCTCGAACTCGGCGCTGGTCGCGCCGGTGGCAATCGGTGCCGGCGCGATCGTCGGTGCGGGCTCGACCGTGACCGCCGATGTCGAGGCCGACGCGCTCCGGCTGGTGCGGCCAGACCAGCAGACCAAACCCGGCTGGGCGAAGCGCTTCCGCGAGAAGATGGCGGCGAAAAAGGCCGGAAATTAAGCGCGCCGATCTTGACATGATATCGTGATATGATATCGCGATATCATGCGGACGCTTGTCGACATCCCTGATGAAGATATCGAACAGCTCGACGCGCTGGCTGCCAAGAACAAGCGCTCGCGCGCAGCTGCGATCCGCGATGCGGTCAAGCTCTATCTGGTTCGCAATTCGAGCAACGACTGGATCGAGCGCGGCTATGGTTATTGGGCGCATCGCACGGATATCGGCGACGCGGTAGAATACCAGCGCGCGATGCGGGAGGATCGCACTCCCTACGAAGACCTGTAACGCCGTGTCCGACCCGTTCTTCGACACGAACATCGTCATTGACTGGCTCCTCCGTCGACCGCCGGCCAAAGCGGAAATGCTGCGCTACCGGCGGCATAGGATCAGTCGTGTCGTCTGGACCGAAGTGCTCGCCGGCGAACCGCTCGAGGATCGTGAGGTTGTTCGCGAGCTGATCGCGCCGTTCGAAGTCGTGGAAATCGATGCGCGAATTGCCGCGGCCGCTGCAGAAATTCGACATCGTACGCGCATGAAACTGCTCGATGCGTTCATTCTGGCGACGGCGCAGGTCAATGGCGCGATCCTGATTACGCGCAATACCAAGGATTTTCCGGCCAACATGCCGGGCATCCGTATACCATACACTGTCTAGCCTAAGGTAACCAATCCATGTGTGGAATCATCGGCATCGTTGGCAAGGATCAGGTCGCCGGCCGGCTGGTCGAAGGGCTGCGGCGGATGGAGTATCGCGGCTACGATTCCGCGGGCGTCTGCACGGTGCAGGGCGGGCAGCTGATCCGCCGCCGCGCCGAGGGGAAGCTGAAGAACCTCGAAGCCGTGCTCGCCGCCGATCCGGCGCCAGGGTTGACCGGAATCGCGCACACGCGCTGGGCGACACATGGCGCGCCGACCACCTCGAACGCGCATCCGCACGCGACCAAGGACGTCGCGCTGGTTCACAACGGCATCATCGAGAATTTCAAGCCGCTGCGCGAGGCGCTGCAGGCGCGCGGCCGCACGTTCGAGAGCGAGACCGATACCGAGGTCGTCGCGCATCTGGTCAGCGAGCAGGTCGAGGGTGGCGCGTCGCCCGAGGAGGCGGTGAAGGCGGTATTGCCCCAATTGCGCGGCGCGTTCGCGCTGGCGATCGCATTTCGCCAGCATTCCGAGCTGTTGATCGGCGCGCGGCTGGGCTCGCCTTTGGTGGTGGGCTATGGCGAGGGCGAGACTTATCTCGGCTCGGACGCGCTGGCACTCGCCGGGCTGACCCAGCGCATCGCTTATCTCGACGAAGGCGATTGGGTCGTCATCACGCGCGAGGGCGCGCAGGTCTATGACCTCGACAACAATCCGGTCGCGCGCGCGATCGTCCAGTCGGGCGCGACCTCGGCGGTGATCGAGAAGGGCAATTATCGCCACTTCATGCTCAAGGAGATCCACGAGCAGCCGATCGTCGTCGCGCAGACGCTGCGCAGCTACATTCGCGGCGTCGAGCAGACCGTCGCGCTGCCCCAGATGGACTTCGATCTCTCGGCGGTGAAGCGCGTGACGATCGTCGCCTGCGGCACCAGCTTCTATGCCGGGCTCGTCGCGAAATACTGGTTCGAGAGCTTCGCGCGCGTGCCGGTCGATATCGATGTGGCGAGCGAGTCCCGCTATCGCGATCCGGTGTTCGAGGATGGCGGGCTGGCGCTGTTCATCAGCCAATCGGGCGAGACCGCCGATACGCTCGCCGCGCTCCGCCACGCCAAGAAGGCGGGGCAGAAGATCGCGGTGGTGGTCAACGTGCCCACCAGCACGATGGCGCGCGAGGCCGACCTGCTGCTCCCGACGCACGCCGGGCCGGAGATCGGCGTCGCCTCGACCAAGGCGTTCACCTGCCAGCTCGCGGTACTCGCCGCGCTAGCCGCGCATCTCGCGGTGGTGAAGGGCAGGATGAGCCGCGAGGAAGAGGTCACGGTAGTCAGGCATTTGATCGAGGCGCCGGCCGCGCTCAATGCGGCCCTCGCTTATGACGAGGCGATCGCCGCCATGGCGCATCTGATCGCGCCGGCGCGCGACGTGCTCTATCTCGGCCGCGGCCCCGATTTCCCGCTAGCGCTCGAAGGTGCGCTGAAGCTCAAGGAGATCAGCTATATCCATGCCGAGGGCTATGCCGCGGGCGAGATGAAGCACGGTCCGATCGCGCTGATCGACGAGAACGTGCCGATCATCGTGATCGCACCGTCGGGGCCTTTGTTCGAGAAGACCGTCAGCAACATGCAGGAAAGCCAGGCGCGCGGCGGCAAGATCGTGCTGATCTCCGATGCCGAGGGACTGGCCGAGGCGGGCGAGGGCTGCCTTGCGACGATCGAGATGCCGAAGGTCCATCCGCTGATCGCGCCGTTGGTCTATGCCGTGCCGGTGCAATTGCTCGCCTATCACGTCGCGGTGGCCAAGGGCACCGACGTCGATCAGCCGCGCAACCTGGCGAAGTCGGTGACGGTCGAATAAGGATCAGGCGGCGCGGTCGCGGCGCACGGCGTCGCGGCGGCGCAGATAGGGCGCGACGAGATTGCGCGCGCGGAACCATTCCTGCCGCTCTTCGGGCAGGCTGGCGAAATTGCCGATCACCCGGCGGCAGTCCGCGCTGCGGCACTGGCAGATCATGTGCCAGTTCGATTGCGCGAGCGTGGTGGAATAGTCCCAGCTGATTTCCTCGTCCGACGCGATGGCGCGGATCGCGACCAGGAACACACCGTCGTCGGTGAAGCGCAATCCGGCATTAGGGGCGCAGCTGTGGTTGATCAGATCGTCGATCCGGCCCGAGGGCCCCATATAATGCTCCGGCGTGACCTGGACGAAGCGGTCGGCCTGGCCGCGCATCAGGCTCGGCACCTTGTCGGCGCGCAGCCGGCGGCCGGTGAAGCGGATGATCGTGTCGCCCTCGGCGAATCCCTCGGCGGCGAACACCGCCTTGCCGAGATGCGTGTCGCCGACGTGGAACAGGCTGGCGGCGGCGCGTTCGAGGTGACGTTTCCCGTTGCCCGTGCTCAGCAGGCGTAGCGGATTGGCGGTGCCGAGCATCACCATCGCCCACACGCTGGCATGGCAGAGCAATTCCACCACGATATAGGCATATTCGGCAACGCCGTTGCCACTTGCGTGCAAGGCGACGAGCAGGGTGGCGAGATCGCCCGCGGTCCACAGCGCCCAGGCCGGCGAACGCTCGCGGTTGGGATCCTGCCACACGCTTTCCCAGGTCGGCCAGAAGCTGACCGGCACGGCGAGCACGACCAGCAGATGCGCCCACAGTGCCTCGCGCAGCACCAGCCACAGGATGATCGCGGAAAGGCAGGCCGCCATGCAGAAGCCTTCATGGACGCTCGGCAACGCCCAGTTGGAGCGGCGCCAGATCGCGAGCGTGGTCAGGATGCAGGCGGCGGTGCCGCCGAAGAAAATCCAGCTCTGCGGCACGCCGGGATTCGCCGCGGCATAGGTCAGCGCCTCGGCGGCGGTGGCCGCGCTCCAGATCAGCCAGGACGCACGATTCGGCTGCACGAGCTGCCGGCGCAGGCCCATGAGATAAAGCGCATAGCCGGCAAAGCCGCAGACCAGCGCGATCAGAAACCAGCCTTGAATGGCCCCGCCCCCCACGAAAGACGAACGCCGCGTTTACCATGGGGCGAGGAATCCGTCTATTCGAAAACCCAGGATTTCCGCCGAGTCGCAAGAGCTTGTACTTACGAATTCTGCCATACACCGGATGTTGCGCGCGGTCCGCGCAAGGGACGCAACAAAAAGGGCGGCGTTCGCGAAGAACGCCGCCCCGAAATGCCGATTTCCGATCGGATCAGAAGCGGAACTTGAACGTGGCCCGATAGCTCTGGTTGCTCACGTCGCTGCGCCACACGGTGGTATCGGCACCGACCGAGAGCGAGACCTTCTTCGTGCCGAACGTGATTCCTCCGGAAATCTCGCCCCAATCCTGATCCTGGCCAGATAGCGCGAACAGCGCGTTGGGTCCGACGCCGCCGACGAAGTTGGCGCCGAACGCTGCGGGATGATCGTCAAAATCGTGGACGTAATAGGCCGAAAGATAAGGACGAAGCTTGTCACCGCCGCCAAATTCGGCACCGAGCCGGCCCTGGAAGCTGTCGAGCCCCTTGCGGTTGTAATAGAGCGCCGGGCCGTGGCCGGTCTCGTACAGGTCGCGGAAGCCGATATGGCTCGCGCGCAACGAGGCGCGTGGCGTGATCGAGAAGGCGCCGGCACCGATGCGGTCGCCCAGGCCGATCTCGCCGGAGAAGACCTGCGAGCCCTGATCGGTCTGGAGACGGTAGGGCGTGCCGATGACGGTCACGGTGCGGTCGGTGCGCACGTCGAGTTGGCCGATGCTTCCCATCGCGTCGAGCGTCAGGCCGCCGTCCCAGCGATATTTGCCATAGAGCGTGACTTCCCACAGGCCGCCGCTGGCGTGCTGCGCGCCGACCGCAGTGTCCCCGTCGAGATCGGTATAGGATCCCGCCACGCCGATCACGCCATGCTGGCCGGCTTCGAATTCGAGGCCGCCGGCGATGTAATAGCCATCGAACTGATTGCGCCCGCCCGCCGGGATCGCGGTCGGCATGGGCGCGCTGTCGCCATTGACATAGCCGCCAGCCAGGAAGCCGCTGACATGCTCGGGCAGTTTGCCCGGCTGCAGGACGGGATCGGGAGTGTCGCTCTGGATCGCGGCGCTCCCCGGTAACGTGCCGCGGCTCAACGCCGCCATTTTCAGCGGCTGCCCCATGAGCGCCAACGTGCCGCCGAGTTCGCCCGGTTCGAGCGAGGCGAGGCGATCACGGTAGAAGCGGTCCATATTGTCGACCGCGACGGTTCCAACCGCGCTGGCGAGTGGCGCGACGCGCGGAGCGAGCCCTTCGAGCGTTGAGCGGATCGTCGCCGCGTCCTGCAGGTCGAGCGGGCCATACAGGTCGGCAAAGCCGTTCTGCTTTACCCGATTCTGGTCGAGCAACTGGGCATAGGCCTGCTGCACAGGCGTGTCGGCGACGACATCAGCGTAATCGCCTGCTTCCAGCGTCACCGTGACCGCATGATCGCCATAAGCGATCTCGGGCGTCAGGATCGCGCTGAGCGGCACGGTGTTGAATGTGCCCGGCGCGCCGTTCACGTCGACGAAGCCGTTTTCCGCGGTGAGGAAGGTATAGGTGCGACCGGCCATCGGAATCTGTCCGTTCGCGGCCGAGAACAGCACCGTGCCGCCGAGGCTGGCCAGGCCGTCGATCGGCGTGCCGTTGGGATCGTGTTGATTGGCCACGACCGATACGCGATCCGAGTTGCTGTTGCCGAGATCGATCATCAGCACGTTGCCCGACGACAGGATGAGATTGCCGCCGAAGGTGAGTGAGCCGATCGTGCCGATCGTGCCCGGCGCGATGATTCCGTTGAGGCTGGTGAAATAGGGCGCATTGAAGCGCCCCGTGCCGCTGACGCCGCCGCTCAGCATCAGATAGTCGCCGACCGAGGTGATCTTGCCGTCGTTGTTCACGAGGCCGTCGAGCTGGGTGATGTCGATCAGGCTCTTGAGCGAGCCGGCGGACGTCACGTTCAGCTTGGCGCCCGAGCCGGCGACGGTGAGACGGTCGACCGTCACGTTCGTGTCGAGCGTGGTCGTGCCCGCGGCTCCAAGCGTCACGTCGAAATAGGCGGCACGGGTGTGTGTGGCCGCATCGGGATCGCGGTCGTTCGGCACGAAATTGGTCGCGCCGGGCAGGCCATTGTCGAGCGTGGCGTCGGGGAGCGGCGTGGTTCCGGCTTCGCCTCCGGCCGGATCGTACTGATACGTGTCGGTCGTGCCGTTATGCGTGTAGGTCTCGACCCCCGTCGCGACATTGTAGCAATCGCTGCTGGTGGTGGTGTCGTAGCAGACCTCGCCGAACTTGCCCGAGGTGCCGTTGATGCCGTCGCCGAGCGTTGAGGGAATTCCGTTGACGAGGTTTCCGTCGACGATCGTCATGTAGCTGGGATCGATATTGGTCGCCCAATGCGTCGGATCGGACCATTTGCCGTCGCCGGCCTTGGAGCCGACATAGTGATAATTGTTGTTCGCCGCGATCCAATCCCAGAACAAATAGAGCGGCTGGTAGAATGACGTGGTGCCATACGCTGCCGAGCGCTGCTGTGCGAAAAAGCGATCGCCACCCGACAGCACCGCGATGACCAGCTTCTGGTTATAGGTGTCGTCGAGGACCAGCGGGCCACCCGAATCGCCCGGCGCGGTGATGCCCTCGACCGAGTTGCCGTCCGCGTCGCGCACGGCATCGTCCTTGAACACATTGAAATCATAGACGCTGGCGTTCAGCGTGCCGCGGCGCGGATCGTCGAAATCGAGCATGTACAGATTCTGCGGCAGCCCGTCGGGCGAGCCGAAGATGAACGAATCTTGATCGTCGAGCGAGCCGAGAAGGCCGATATAGTTCTCGGCCACGCGGCGGCGATAATCGACCGCGCGCGTATCGCCGGTGTCGCCCGTGCCGCTGTCGCCATAGCCTTCGATCGTGACGTGATAGCCGGTGCCGGTGGTGCCATCGATCGTGCCCGGGGCGGGAAGCTGCGACAGCAGGATCGCCCAGGTCGGCACATTGGCCGCCGGCGTGTCGAGCGTGGCGATCGCGACATCGCCCTGCAGGAAGTTGTTGCCGACACCGAGTTGCGTCGATGCAGGATTATAGACCACCTGATTGACGTTATAGAGGTAGTTGGCGACGTTGGTCTGGTAATTGCCCAGCCACTGGCCGAACGCCGAATTGCCGGGGGCATTGTTGTTGGCGCGGAACCCGAACGCGATCGGCCGCCCACCGTTGGCGGCGCCATAGCCCCACGGATCCTGGAACGCGGTATCGTCGGGATTCTCGTTCACGCAATGCGCGGCGAAAATCACGGTACGCGGATTGATCAGTGT
>Ga0164241_10003740_pt1 | contig 15094 bp, 13 predicted proteins | sample OricomyardsoilBY_FD_108780 | JGI IMG/M metagenome (GOLD analysis project Ga0164241, IMG submission 108780) | Backyard soil microbial communities from Emeryville, California, USA - Original compost - Back yard soil (BY) | ecosystem: Environmental > Terrestrial > Soil > Unclassified | place: USA... | reverse complement strand
GGTTTGGTGGCGGTGCCGACTTAACGCCCTATTATTTATTCAATGAAGATGCGGTGCATTTTCATCAGTGCTTTAAAGAAAGCTGCGATCAATTCAATCCCGATTTTTACCCTCAATTTAAGAAGCATTGCGATAATTATTTTGTTAACCATCATCGTAATGACGAGCGCAGGGGGATAGGTGGCATTTTTTACGACTACCAGCGCCCGAGTGAAGTGATGAGTGCCGAGCAGTTGTTTGAGTTTGCGAAAGCTAACGGACAGGCATTTATAAAAGCATATTTTCCAATTGTTGAACGTAGAAATGCATTAGCTTTTACGGATGAACAAAAGCATTGGCAATTAATACGCCGTGGTAGGTATGTAGAGTTTAACCTAATACACGACAGGGGCACTATATTTGGATTGAAAAGTAATGGGCGCACCGAGAGCATATTAATGAGCTTACCACCCGAGGTGAGGTTTGAATATAATTACCAGCCCAAGGCCGGAAGTGATGAAGACTCGCTTTTACAGGTATTACTTAGCCCTAAGGAATGGGTATAAAACTAATTGGTATGAGAAGAAACAGAACCTTACGCAATACAGATGCCATTAGGCAAATAGTGGCTGAAACACAGCTTAGTGCAAGCGATTTTATAGTACCCTTGTTTGTTACCGAGGGTAGTGGGGTAAGGGAAGAAATATCATCGATGCCCAATTACTACAGATTAAGTTTAGATACACTGGCAACCGAAGTACAAGAATTGTGGGCTATGGGTATTAAAAGTGTATTACTTTTTGTAAAAGTACTCGATAACCTAAAAGATGATGCTTGTAGCGAAGCCTTGAATAAAGACGGGTTAATGCCAAGAGCTATAAAAGCAGTTAAACAAGCACAACCCGCTATGTGTGTTATGACTGATGTTGCCCTTGATCCATTTTCTCCGCATGGGCACGATGGTTTGGTAAAAGATGGTGAGATTATTAATGATGAAACGGTTGAGGTGCTGGCAAAAATGAGTGTACTACATGCAAGTGCAGGTGCCGATTTTGTAGCCCCAAGCGATATGATGGATTTCAGGATTGGTGATATTAGAGATGCATTGGAAAATGCAGACTACACTAAAACGGGCATATTAGCTTATAGCGCAAAATATGCTTCGTGTTTTTATGGACCTTTTAGGGATGCGCTGGATAGTGCGCCGGGTTTTGGCGATAAGAAGACATACCAAATGGATTACCGCAATAGGAGAGAAGCCATTAAGGAAGTGATAGACGATATTGATGAAGGTGCAGATATTGTAATGGTAAAGCCTGCGGGCGCGTACTTGGATATTATCCGCGAAGTAAAGGATAATGTGGATGTGCCGGTAGCGGCATATCAGGTAAGTGGCGAGTATGCCATGATAAAAGCGGCTGCTGAAAAAGGCTGGTTAGATCATGATAAAGCCGTGCTTGAATCATTAACCGCTATTAAGCGTGCGGGGGCAGATTTAATAGCTACCTATTTTGCGAAAGATGCAGTGAGGATTTTAAATGCTACGAATACAAAATAGAACGCTGATTTATCATGATTTTTATGATAAAATATGATTGATACAAAAATATCAAGCCCTGCGAAACTCTTGTATTACTTCTTGTATTTACTCCATGTTAAAATTGTATCTTTTTTTATTTCTTAGTGTAACTTATGTGTTACTTATTGCCTGAGTGTTAAACTTGTATTTATGATTTATAGTAAAAGCGAATCGCTTTTTAATGAAGCGCAGCAACACATACCCGGTGGGGTAAACTCGCCCGTTAGGGCATTTAAACAAGTGGGCGGAAGCCCCGTATTTATGCAGCGCGCCGATGGTGCTTATATGTACGATGTAGACGGTAATAAATACATAGACTACATTAATAGTTGGGGGCCTATGATATTGGGACATAACCATGCTATAGTGGTTGAGGCTATGCAAAAACAGATTGGCACAGCGTTCTCGTTTGGTGCGCCTACTGCACTTGAGGTTGAAATTGCCAAGCTGATAAGAAGTATGGTACCTAACATAGATATGGTACGCATGGTTAGCAGTGGCACAGAGGCTTGCATGAGTGCTGCCCGTTTGGCACGTGGTTATACGGGTAAAACCAAATTAATAAAGTTTGAAGGCCATTACCACGGCCATGCCGATATGTTTTTAAAGAAGGCGGGCAGCGGAGTTGCCACTTTAGGTATAAAGCAGGAAGGCGGCATACCCTCGGTAGTTACAGACGATACGATTGTGTTACCCTATAATGATTTTGAGAAGTTAGAAGAGGACATTAAAAAATATGGGCACGAATTGGCTGCTGTTATTGTGGAACCTGTGGCCGGTAACATGGGGTGTGTACCACCTAAAGACGGCTACCTGCAACTAATGCGCAAGCTGTGTACTGAACATAAGGTGGTGCTTATTTTTGATGAAGTAATGACAGGCTTTAGGGTGGCTAAAGGCGGTGCACAGGAACGCTACAACATTTGGGCCGACTTGGTAACTTTTGGTAAGGTAATTGGCGGTGGTTTACCAGTTGGTGCGTTTGGTGGACGTAAGGACATAATGAGTTGCATTGCGCCATTAGGCAACGTTTACCAAGCGGGTACTTTAAGCGGAAACCCTTTGGCTATGACGGCGGGTTTTGCAACACTATCTGTTTTAAATAATGAAACGTCGATATATCCCAATCTTGAAGCTAAAGGAAAGGTATTAGCTAAAGGTATGGCTGAGGTATTTACTAATAAAAACATACCCCATGTTATTAACCAATTGGGGAGCATGATTAGCATCCATTTTTGCGAAAATGAAGTGGTAGATTTTCAATCGTCTGCGGCGGGTAATAACGATACGTTCAAAAGGTTTTTCCACCACATGCTTGATAATGGAATTTATCTTCCCCCATCGGCATTTGAAACCTGGTTTATTAGCGATGCGTTAAGTGATGCCGATATTAAGCAGACACTTGATGTGTGTGCAAGTTTTGAGGGGTAACTAACACACAATAACTTATGCCGTTGTTGTGTGTTATTACCAACAACGTTATGATAGAATTATCAACGAAGATCAGGCACAATTTCCCCCTACCATTTAACCAATGCCCTTGGAAAATATCATCAACTAATTGATTGTTGATGGTAGCGATTAGTTGGTCTTCTACACTTTGTATATCCTCGTTGCTGCTAAATTGTGCGTAGCGCGAAAACGTTTCCGACCATTTATCTTTTTCGTCTGTGGTATTTACAAAATCAACCTGTACGGTAATAGTTAGTTTATTTAAACCGCTGGTAGCGCCTGCTATGGGTGCTTCGTTGGTATAAGTATAGCCTACAATTGATCCTTTAAATTGTAAATCGCCTTCGTTTGCTACCTGCCGCAAGTTTGCCTCGGTTTGAAACTTTAGTTTTAGCCTATCGGTAAAAGTTTGTGGTAAAGATGCAGGGCCGTTGTTAGCGCGATTTTGGAAAAGCTCAACCGAAAAGTTCTTAATATCTGACGATACACTGGCACCCGTAAATGAGTATATTTTGCAACCGCTAATAAATACAATTAGCAATAGGCAAATAGCTGTAGGTAGTATGTATTTAACGAAGTGAGATTTCAATGGTATGCATTAAGTTTCCGGTTCAGAAAACGGATTTTATAAATCAATATTGTACTCTTTAATTTTGCGGTAAAGGGTGCGTTCCGAAATACCTAAATCGGTAGCAGCATCTTTACGTTTATTGCGGTGCTTTTTCATCGCTTTTATAATCAACTCGCGCTCCTTATCTGCAATGGATAACGATTCCTCAATAGTTTCATGATCATCAAACGCTTTTTTATCTTTTATCAATACAGGTTGGTTAGCGTCTTGCCTGTCTAATAACACAGGTTGCTCAACAGGTTTAAGGTGTTGCGGAGGTGTAGCTATTAGCCTGTGTCCGTTATCGGGCAGGTTATCCATTTGGCCCGATTGTACTTTGGCTATATCAAATACAAATTGCTTTAGGTCGTTCAGATCTTTTTTTAAGTCGAAAATTAACTTGTAAAGTATTTCGCGCTCTGTAAAACCCGAGCCACCTGTTTCGTATTTAGTTTCGGCCAATGCCGGCAAACGGTTATCGGTAATATCGGGTACTATTTGAGCCAGTTCGGTTGCTGTTACATCCTTTTCAACTGCCAGTATCGATACCTGTTCGGCCACGTTTTTCAATTGCCTTACGTTACCCGGCCAAGTGTATTTTAATACCAATTGCTTAGCATCGTCGGTTAGCTTAACGGGTTGTATACGGTTACGCTCGGCAAAATCGATACAAAACTTACGGAAAAGCAGGTAAATATCTTCGCCACGATCGCGCAATGGTGGTATAAAAATAGGCACTGTTGAAAGGCGGTAATATAAGTCCTCGCGGAAACGGCCTGCCCTTACTGCCTGCTGTAAGTTTACGTTGGTGGCGGTAATAACACGCACATCTGTTTTATGCACTTTACTCGATCCTACGCGGATATATTCTCCACTTTCCAACACACGTAATAATCGGGCTTGTGTGCCGTGTGGTAGTTCGCCCACTTCATCTAAAAATATGGTACCGCCTGCTACGGTTTCAAAGTAGCCTTTACGTTGGTCGCTGGCACCTGTAAACGAACCTTTTTCGTGCCCGAAAAGTTCCGAATCAATAGTGCCTTCAGGTATGGCACCGCAGTTTACCGCTATAAAAGGGTTGTGCTTGCGGTTGCTAAGTTGGTGTATAATATGGCTGAAAACCTCTTTACCCACACCGCTTTCGCCGGTTATGGATACTGTAAGATTGGTAGAAGCTACTCTTTCAGCTATGCTTATGGCATGGTTTAATGCAGGCGAGTTGCCTATTATTCCAAACCTATTTTTTATACTTTGAATTTCCATTTAATACATTTTTACCACACAGAGTTTACCGAGTTTTCGCAGAATTTTACAGAATATAATCGAAAACAAAATCTAAGTGTATCTCTGTGTATTCTTTGATTGTTTTGTGTAGTTGTTAAATTAATTCGCCTATTAAAGTTCCGCTGGTACAACTGGTAACTTTAGCGTAGGTGTACATGCCCGGTTTTAAGCCATCGCGTTTCGGAAACACCACTACTTTATTTTGGGTGGTACGGCCTATTAAGTGTTCATCGCTGCGTTGCGATGTTCCCTCTATTAAAATCTCGAAGGTTTTGCCCACATCCAGTAAGTTGTGTTCCAATGAGTGCTTGCGGTGTAAATCCACAATTTCCTGCAACCTGCGTTTCTTTACTTCGTCAGGTATATCGTCGGTATATTTTTTAGCGGCCACTGTGCCCGGTCTTTCGCTATACGCAAACATATACGCCATTGAATACTTGGCAAATTCTATCATGCTTAATGTGTCTTGATGTTCTTCCTCCGTTTCGCTACAAAAACCTGCAATAATATCGGTTGATATGGCTGCATCGGGTACTATAGCCCTAATGGCTTCAATACGTTGCATGTACCACTCGCGGGTGTAGGTGCGGTTCATTATTTCAAGCACACGGCTATTACCGCTTTGTACAGGTAAGTGTATGTACTTACATATGTTAGGGTACTTAGCCATAGTGTGCAACACATCATCGGTCATATCCTTAGGGTGGCTGGTACTAAAGCGTACGCGCAGGTCGGGTGCTATTTGTGCCACCATTTCCATAAGCCCCGCAAAATTCACTACTTTTTCGTCGTATTTAGCTTCTAACAACTTTTTGCCCACCAGTTTAGGGTCTTCACTAAATCGGTATGAATCAACATTTTGACCTAATAAAGTTACTTCGCGGTAGCCTTTTTCGTATAGCTCTTTAGCCTCATTAATTATGCTGCGGAAATCGCGGCTACGCTCGCGGCCACGGGTAAACGGCACTACGCAAAACGAACACATGTTATCGCAGCCGCGCATAATGCTTATAAAAGCGCTTACGCCATTGCTGTTTAAACGTACGGGGCTTATTTCGGCGTAGGTTTCCTCGCGGCTAAGTAACACATTTACAGCCTTTTGACCTGTTTCGGCTTCCTCAATTAAACCGGGCAAGGCGCGGTAGGCATCGGGGCCTGCCACTATATCCACTAATTTTTCTTCTTCTAAAAACTTCTCTTTCAACCTTTCGGCCATGCATCCAAGTACACCTATAATGGCGCCTTTTTTCTTCTTTTTAACAGCGCTTAAGTGCTGTAAACGATGGCGTACCCGCTGTTCGGCGTTATCGCGTATGGCACAAGTGTTTATCAATATCAGGTCGGCATCAATAAAATCCTGGGTAGAATCGAAGCCTGCATTTGCTAAAATAGAGGCCACCACTTCGCTATCGGCAAAGTTCATTTGGCAGCCGTAGCTTTCTATATAAAACTTTTTGCCGTTGCTGCTTACCTTGGTGGGGCGTTCAAGGGTTAAGGTTTCACCTTGTCTGCTTTCGTCAATTTTTTTCTCTTGTAATTCGAAAGCCACATCGTTATTGTACAACTTGTTATCCATACCTGCTCGGAAAATGAACGGCAAAGATATAGATTTATCGGACAAAGTGGCAGAAAGAACAGGCTATATACATAAATTCGCTAAACGTTGTTGATGAACGTAAACGTTTGTTTTGGGTAGGTACACGTGCACAATTAATTAGAGTGCCTACAAATAATGAACACCATCAACAATTTGTGGAAATATATTTTGGAGTTATGGTAGGGCAAACATACATTTGCGCGTCCTGTTTTTAAGTAGAAAAAGTGAAATATGCCTAAAGTAACCATTGATGGAGTAACAGTTGAGGTTGAAGCAGGTACAACTATATTAAACGCAGCCCGCAAAATAGGCGGCGATTTGGTACCCCCGGCCATGTGTTATTACAGTAAGCTGCAAGGAAGCGGTGGTAAATGCCGTGTTTGCTTAGTGGAGATAAGCAAAATGAGCGAGCAGAACCCTAACCCGCTACCCAAACTGCAAGCAAGCTGCTGTACGCCTATTAACGATGGTATGGAAGTAAAGAACATGACCAGCGAAAAAGTGCAGGATATGCGCAAGGGTGTGGTTGAGTTTTTATTGATTAACCACCCATTAGATTGCCCCATTTGCGACCAAGCGGGAGAGTGCGATTTACAAAACTTAGGTTATAACTACGGCTTAAGCGGTACCCGTTATAAAGAAGAAAGAAGGACTTTTGACAGAATAGATATTGGCGATAAAATACAACTGCACATGACACGCTGTATTTTATGCTACCGTTGTACTTATGTAGCCGACCAATTAACCGATAACCGCGTACACGGTATATTGAACCGTGGCGATGCTGCTGAAATAAGCACTTACATACAAAATGCAGTAGAAAACGAATACAGCGGCAACATGATAGATGTATGCCCAGTAGGTGCTTTAACTGATAAAACATTCCGTTTTAAAAGCCGTGTTTGGTTTTTAAAGCCTTACGATGCCCAACGCGATTGCCCTAAGTGCAGCGGTAAAGTAACCGCTTGGATGTTTGGTAACGAAATATACCGTGTTACTGCCCGAAAAGATGAATACCATGAAGTAGAAAGCCTACCCGATGGCAAGCCCGATTTTATTTGCAACGATTGCCGCTTCGAAAAGAAAGAGGTAAAAGACTGGACCATTGAAGGTCCACGTAAATTGGAGAAGTGGAGCGTAATTAACCAAAACAACTATACACGTAAATTAGATAAAGTATTAATTGATGGCGACCAACGTTTGCTAACCGGCAGGGTGGAAGACAGAAAGAAGATTAGCATGAACGGAACAAATACGCCCGAACAGGCACTACACGGAAACAAAGAATAATTATACCGGATGAGAAAGACCATTACCACATTAACCTTATCGGCAATTGCCTTGTGCTTAGTTTTAAGCAGTTGCAAAAAGGATGATACCACAAGCACAGCTGATGAAATTGTAGGTACTTATATAGTTAACGACACTATACCTTCAAATTTGTGTTTTGCAATTGAGCAGTATGACCAATTCACCATTACTATTACCAAGAAAAATGACAATACTGTTATTATTAAAAACTTCGACCATTGCAACGATGATTTGGAGGCTACGGTAACCTCATCAACAGTAATAGGTACAAGCGGAGAACTTTGTGCCTTTGATAATGCTAACGGCACCAGAAAAGGCAATAATATTTCATTCACGTTTACTTATTATCCTGGTTCTTGTGCCGCAATAACTGCTCATGGAACTGCTACTAAACAACAATAATGGAATTAGGATTTTTTATTGAAAAGGGGGTTATAATACTGGCTATATGGGCAATTACCATGCTTATAGCTTTGTATAGTACCTATGGCGAGCGCAAAATAGCGGCGTTTTTTCAAGATAGGGTTGGGCCTAACAGGGCAGGGCCGTTTGGCTTATTGCAGCCACTTGCCGATGGTGTAAAAATGTTTACCAAAGAAGACTTTACGCCCGATACCCCCAATAAATTCCTTTTTATATTAGGCCCGGGTTTGTTTATGACCACTGCCCTTGTAACAAGTGCAGTAATACCTTGGGGCGATACCATTACTTTGTTTGGCCGTGTTATTCCATTACAGGTTGCCGATATTAATGTGGCGCTTTTATTTGTGTTTGGTGTAGTATCGATAGGTGTGTATGGTATTATGATAGGAGGCTGGGCAAGTAACAACAAGTACTCGCTATTAGGTGCGGTACGTGCTTCGTCGCAAATGATTAGTTACGAAGTGGCCATGGGCTTATCGATAATAGCAGTATTAATGCTTACCCAAAGCCTAAGCCTGCGCGACATTACTTTGAAACAACACGGCTTTATTGATTGGAGTAGCAGCATTCCTTGGTTTTCGTGGAACGTTTTTAAGCAACCTATAGCATTTTTTGTATTCCTGATATGTGCCTTTGCCGAAACTAACCGTACCCCGTTTGATTTACCTGAGTGTGAATCGGAATTAGTAGGTGGTTACCATACCGAGTACAGCAGTATGAAATTAGGTTTCTTCCTATTTGCCGAGTATATCAACATGTTTATATCGTCAGCAATAATAGCAGTATTATTTTTTGGTGGTTTTAACTACCCCGGTATGGATTGGGTAGGTGCACACATTGGTGGCAATGCGGCTACTATATTAGGTGTGGTAGCTTTGTTTGCTAAGGTATTTTTCTTCATCTTCTTTTATATGTGGGTACGCTGGACATTACCTCGTTTCCGTTACGATCAGTTAATGAATTTGGGTTGGAAATACCTGATTCCGCTATCTATAGCCAACATCATAATTACAGGTATTGTAATTATATGGCAGCAAGGATAAATGAAGATGTTGAAAATTGAATTGAAGAATACCTTAAAAATTGACGCAGAAAAATAATTTTGCACTGCAACATATAAATGACAGACTTTAAAACCATATCGCTATCGGGTAAAAAGGTAGATGTTTCTAATAAGGAAATGACCTTAATGGAAAAGCTTTACATACCTGCCATTGCCAAGGGTATGGGTATAACGTTAAAGCACTTTTTTAAACCAAGTGTTACCATTAACTACCCTGATGTTAAGCGCGAGTTTTCGCCGGTATACAGGGGCAGGCATATATTAATGCGCGATGAAAATGGCGCTGAACGTTGTACTGCTTGCGGTTTGTGTGCCTTAGCTTGTCCGGCTGAGGCTATTACCATGTCATCGGCTGAGCGTAAAAAAGGAGAGGAGAACTTGTATCGCGAAGAGAAGTATGCATCGGTGTATGAAATTAATATGCTACGTTGCATTTTCTGCGGATTGTGCGAAGAAGCTTGCCCTAAGGAGGCAATATTTTTAACTGAAGATATGCCCCCTGCCGATTATCAGCGCGAGGGTTTTATATATGGCAAAAGCAAATTAGTAATGCCATTAGAGAAGTAGGCGGCGAAAAGCAATTAAACGAATAATTAAACAGTAAGGTGAGTCTTTATATTTTTTACTTCTTATCATTTGTAGCGATTTTTTGCGGATTAATGACCGTGTTTTCGCGTAACCCAATACACTCGGTAATATACCTGATAGGTTGTTTTTTTGCTATTGCAGGCCACTACCTTTTATTAAATGCGCAGTTTTTAGCAGTAGTACATATTATAGTATACGCAGGTGCTATCATGGTACTTTTTCTATTCACCATTATGTTGATGAACCTGAACGAGGAAACCGAGCAGCACAAGCCCGCCATAGCCCGTATGGGTGCGGTAATAGCAAGTGGTTTATTAATGCTGGTTATAGTGGCAGTGCTAAGGCGCACCGATGGCTTACCATTACCTGCCGAACAAAATGTATATATGGGTACTATCCAAAATTTGGGTAAAGTGCTTTTAGAAGAATATCAGTTCCCTTTTGAATTTGCATCGGTACTGTTTTTAACTGCTATGATTGGCGCAGTATTGCTTGCAAAAAAGGATAAACAAATAGCTAAATAGAAACATGCTGCTGAATATACTAAATACGGTTCCAATACAATACTACTTATTTATAAGTGCGGTGTTGTTTTGTATTGGTGTTATGGGCGTATTGTTCCGCCGCAATGCTATCATCATATTTATGAGTATAGAGCTTATGCTTAATTCGGTAAACTTATTATTAGTAGCTTTTTCAACTTACCACAATGATGCCAGCGGGCAGGTGTTTGTATTTTTTATTATGGCAGTTGCCGCTGCCGAGGTTGCGGTGGGCTTGGCCATTTTGGTTACCATATTCCGCAATGCGCATTCGGTTGACATAGATGAGTTGAAAAATTTGAAGTGGTAGGCCCCCTCTAAATCTCCCCCGAAAGGGGAGACTTTGGATAGTCTACTTGAATTATAGTTAAACAAAAAATAACCAGCGAGTCTTTTACTTTGAGAAGGACTAAAGATGGGCTTAATATGACGAACTTATATTTAATCATTTTACTACCACTACTTGGCTTTGTGCTGAATGCGTTTTTAGGTAAAACTTTACCTAAAACTGTATCGGGTATAATTGGTGCGGGTACTGTTTTCTGCTCGTTTGTATTATCAACCCTTTTATTTGTAGGTTTCTTTAACGGTACGCAAGCAAAAATTGACGTTAATGTTTTTGAATGGATTAAGTTCAGCAATTTCGATATCAGCTTCGGTTTATTAGTTGATCAGCTTTCGGTAATGTGGTTAATGGTTGTTACGGGTATTGGTTTCCTGATACACGTTTACTCTATTTCGTACATGCACGATGATGAGAAATTCAGCTTGTTTTTTGCCTACCTGAATTTGTTTATTTTCTTCATGCTAATATTGGTATTGGGCAATAACTTATTGGTAACCTTTATAGGTTGGGAAGGTGTTGGTCTTTGCTCATACTTATTAATTGGTTTTTGGTTCAAAAATCAAGAGTATAATAATGCTGCTAAAAAGGCATTTATAATGAACCGTATTGGCGACCTGGGCTTTTTGCTGGGTATGTTTTTATTGCTTTTTAATTTCGATACTTTAAATTATAGCAACCTGCAAATAGCGGTTAACTCTGTACCAGTAGGGCATGGGTTAATGGTTGCCATTACCTTGTTATTGTTTGTAGGTGCAATGGGTAAGTCGGCACAAATACCTTTATATACTTGGTTACCCGATGCCATGGCAGGCCCAACTCCTGTATCGGCGTTAATACACGCCGCAACCATGGTTACCGCGGGTGTATATATGATTGTACGTACTAACTTTTTGTACTTACTGGCACCTGAAACCATGCAGTTTATTGCCATAATTGGTGCTGCAACAGCCCTGTTTGCTGCAACTATTGGCGTACTGCAAAACGATATTAAAAAGGTATTGGCTTATTCAACAGTATCGCAGTTAGGTTTAATGTTTTTAGCATTAGGTGTGGGGGCATTTTCATCGGGAGTATTCCATGTGGTAACACACGCGTTTTTTAAGGCTTGTTTGTTCTTAGGTTCGGGTTCAGTAATTCACGCTTTACACGGCGAGCAAGATATTCGTAAAATGGGTGGCTTGCGCAAATGGATGCCTGTAACTTTTGCCACATTCCTTATCTCATCTTTAGCCATTTCAGGTATATTCCCATTATCGGGTTTCTTTAGTAAAGATGAACTATTAGCTGCAGCGTTCGAGCATAATAAAGTATTATGGGCAGTAGGTTCGTTAGCATCGGTGCTTACAGCATTTTATATGTTCCGGTTAGTGTTCCTTACGTTTACAGGCGAGTTTAGGGGGACTGATGAACAACGTCATCATTTACACGAATCTCCGTCACTCATTACTGTGCCTTTAATGATATTGGCATTGTTGGCTGCCGTTGGCGGTATAATGGGCCTACCTGAAGGTTTAGGTTTCCACCATTGGCTGAAAGGATTTTTGGCACCTGTATTAGGCAGCCCTGTGCACGAAGCAATGGCAGAAGCAGCACATGAAGGCTTAAGCCGGAATGCTGAATTGGGATTGATGGGACTTGCATTTACATTAGCACTACTTGCTATTGGTGTTGCTTACCGTATGTATGCAGGTGGCAAAAACATACCTGTTAACGATGGCGAAGAAACCGGTCTTAGCAAAGTGGTTTACCATAAGTATTACATCGATGAAATTTACAACGCTATGGTTGTAAACCCGATAATGAAATTGAGTGATTTATTTTATAGTGTAATAGATAAAACTGCTGTTGACGGCGTAGTGAACCTTACAGGTAAGCTATCGTTAATGGTGGGCCAGCAAGTGCGCAAAATACAGAGTGGATATATAGGTTTTTACCTGTTGTTAATGGTGTTGGGTATGGTTGCGGTATTTGTTTTTTCTTTTATGATTAAGTAGTAACCTTTACGTATTATACGTAGGTAACAGAAGCAAAGAATATGTTGTTATTATTAGTATTATTTTTTCCGCTTGTTGCAGCACTGCTAACCTTTCTGTCGGGTAATAAACTGGCGGGTAAGGTAGCCCTTGGCTTATCGGTAGTTGAGTTAGCGGCTTCGTTACTATTGGTTAAAAGCTACAGGATGGGCGATGCGGCTTCCATCTCGTTTATTTCAAACTGGATTTCTAATCCTCATATTGTTTTTCACGTAGCAACCGACGGGCTTAGCCTTTTAATGGTATTGCTAACTACTTTTTTAGTGCCCATTATATTGCTTTCATCAATCAACAAACCGGTTGATAACGACCGCAGCTTTTATGCACTGGTGCTCTTTATGCAGTTTGCGCTAATTGGTGTATTCGTTTCAATGGATGGCTTTTTGTACTACATTTTTTGGGAGCTTGCACTTATACCTATTTACTTTATTGCTTTACTATGGGGTAATGGTAAGGACCAAGCATTCCGCAGCCGCGCGGTATTTAAATTCTTTATCTATACGTTGGCTGGTTCGTTATTTATGCTTTTGGCATTTATCTACCTATATCAATACGCAGGTGGTTTTGGTGTAAATGAATTGTACGGATTAAACCTAAGCGACAAAGAACAGGCGCTTATTTTCTGGGCATTTTTTATAGCCTTTGCTATTAAAATCCCAATCTTTCCTTTCCATACTTGGCAGCCCGATACTTATAAAGAAGCCCCAACCGTAGGTACCATGTTACTTGCCGGTATAATGCTTAAAATGGGCTTATACAGCTTGTTACGTTGGTTATTACCTGTAGTGCCGCATGCGGTGGCTACTTTTACACCAATAGTAATTGTACTATGTGTAATAGGTATTATTTACGGTTCGGTAATTGCTATTAAGCAAGGCGAATTGAAGAAGTTGTTAGCGTACTCGTCGTTAGCACACGTTGGCTTAATAGCAGCAGGTACTTTTGCTTTAACTAACGAAGGCTTGCAAGGCGCAGTAGTACAAATGCTGGCACACGGTGTAAACGTGGTGGGTTTGTTTTTTGCTGCCGAAATAATATACAGGCGTACAGGTACTAATGATATTTCGCAACTGGGTGGCATACGTAATGTTGCCCCAATATTTGCTACATGTTTTATGATAGTGGTATTGGCATCGGTGGCGTTGCCAACAACCAATGCTTTTATTGGCGAGTTTTTATTGATATACGGTACTTACCAATACAATACCTACTTAGGTGCGGCGGCAGGTTTAACTATTATATTAGGTGCTGTATATATGTTGCGCATGTACCAAAAAACTATGCTTGGCGAAACCAATGCGCTTACCGCGGGTTTTACCGATTTAACTTTGAGTGAAATGCTGGTTTTTGCACCAATTATTACTGTCATTTTTGTTTTCGGGGTGTACCCAAAGCCAATTATGGATATGGTGCAGCCTGCTTTAGATACTATACTGAATTTTGCTACTAAATGAAACCATTAATATATACATCGTGCCTGGGACTTGTTTGTATGATTGCCGAAATGGCAAACGTACGGAAGTTGATTTTCCCTTTAGTAATGGCAGGGTTGGTTGCCATATTTGGCATAACCGTATCTGAGTGGGGGCAAAACCAAAGTTTTTACCACAACATGGTGGTTACCGATAACTTTAGTGTTGCATTTACAGCCCTGATACTAACCTTGGGTTTCTTTTTAGTAGCATTAAGCAAAAATTTTTACAAAAACGAGGAATCGAAAATATCCGATTACTTAGCCATCATCATATTTACATTGGCTGGTGCTATTGCTATGGTATCGTTCGGTAACTTAGCCATGTTCTTTTTGGGTATTGAAGTTTTATCTATCTCGTTATACATATTAGCGGGCAGCAAAAAGCGCGATGTAAAAAGCAACGAAGCAGGTATGAAATATTTCCTGATGGGAAGTTTTGCATCGGGTGTATTGTTGTTTGGTATAGCCCTTATTTATGGCGAAACTTCCACGTTTGATTTAAACGGTATTGCTAATTATACAGCTACGTCGGCACCTACTGCCATGTTTTATGTTGGCGTAGGTTTAATTCTAATAGCTATGCTTTTCAAAGTGTCGGCAGTGCCTTTCCACTTTTGGGCACCCGATGTGTACGAAGGCTCGCCCACACTTATTACGGCACTAATGGCTACCGTAGCCAAAATAGCTGCGTTTGCAGCTTTCTATCGTCTATTCAGCACTTGTTTTTTAATTGCTATACCTACGTATGCTTGGGTATTATCGGCTGTAGCAGCATTAACCATTACGGTAGGTAACTTTACCGCACTTAACCAG
>Ga0164241_10003739_pt1 | contig 15094 bp, 15 predicted proteins | sample OricomyardsoilBY_FD_108780 | JGI IMG/M metagenome (GOLD analysis project Ga0164241, IMG submission 108780) | Backyard soil microbial communities from Emeryville, California, USA - Original compost - Back yard soil (BY) | ecosystem: Environmental > Terrestrial > Soil > Unclassified | place: USA... | reverse complement strand
TTCGCCGAGGCGCGGCTGGGCGAGGTCGAGCGCTCCTGCCTCGACGTCACGCGGGCCCGGCAGGAGCTGGGCTGGACGGCCCGGACCGGCATGGCGGACGGGCTGCGCGAGACGCTGGCCTCCGCCCAGCGCGAGGTCTCGGCGGCCTAGGGCCGCGGCGACTCCCGCAGGCTGCCGTCCGGCACGAACCACCGCTGGTCGAGGTCGGTGACGCTCCCGATGCGCTCGTAGTCCCGGTCGTAGTGCAGGAGCGGCACGGCGGCGGCGCGGGCGGTCTCCGCAATCAGGAGGTCGACGGGCGGGACGCGGCGATGGGCGCCCTCGTCTCCGGCAAGGAGCAGCTGCGTGGCGCGGCTGTCCCGCCAACCCGACGGAGGGAGCGAGATCGACGCGAACAGCGCGAGCTGGTCGGCCACCTGCGCGGCGCGCGTCGCGTTCGGCGCCATGCGCACGAGCTCCAGCACGACGAGGTCGCAGACGAGGATGAGCCCCTCCTGCACGAGGCCGTTGAACCACGTGGCGAGATGCGGGAAGCGCCGGTCGCGCACCCAGGTCCAGACGCCGGTGTCGACCAGGACGGGACCGGATGGCTGAACCGGCTGCGGCTCAGGACGCGGGGCCATCGCCCGGTGCTCGGTCCCGACGGCCGGCGGCGACTTCGTCGGGTGTCCCGTCGATGTCCCGCAGGACGTCGAACGACGCGAGCGTCCGGCGGCGGACGACGTCGCTCAACGCGGCGTTGACGGTCTCGCTCAGGCCGCGGGTCCCCAGGACGCGGCGGGCGGCGTCGAGCGAGGCGTCATCGATGTCGACGGTGGTGCGGGTCATGCGCATCACAGCGTACATCACGGGTGATGGCAGCGGAGGCATCAGGAGGTCGGAGGTCATGTGCAGACCGTAGACGCCGCTTCGGAAGGTGTGTCGGAAGTGTGTCGGCGACATGCGCGACGGCGACCGCGCGGCCGTATGGGACGATCCGGGCCCGTCGCCCTCGCGCTCGCGGGACCCGTGATGATCCTCCTGGCCCCCCGCGACCCGCCCTCACCGCACGCCGGCTCCCGTCGCCGGCTCGGGCAGGCGCAGGATGGCCAGGCGCCGGCTGGCGAACACGGGCTCGCCCACCGGGGGCGGCAGCATCCGGCGGCCGCTCGCGTCCCGGCAGGTGGGATCCACGAGCAGGTAGCGCACGCCGAGACGCCGGGCCAGCGCCAGCCCCTCCGGGGTGCCGTCGAGGATCGCGCGGCCCATCGTCGCGAAGGGCAGCTCGGCGCGCGGCTGGATGTCCTGGGGCAGCAGGCCGGGAAGCGTGCGGGTGCGCAGCAGCCAGGTCGCGAGGAAGCTCCAGCAGCGATCGGTGACCACCACCTCGCCCGGGCCCAGCCGCGCCGACAGCGCGTCCAGCCCGCGCAGCGAGGCGGGGGTGGCGAACGCGTAGTAGTCCCGCACCCGCGCGGCCTGCCCGTACGACGTGGAGACGATCACGGCGAGCCCCGCGGCGGCGAGCACGGCGGCGATCCAGCGCGGGCGCAGCGCCGTCACCGCGACGGCGAGGATCGGGGCGAGCGCGAGCGGCAGGAAGTAGACCATCCGGCTGTAGGCCAGCGGCACGTGCAGGAGCCAGGCGTAGGCCAGCGCGATGCAGACGGCCGCGCAGGCCACCGCGGGCCACAGCGCGCGCAGCCGGCGGCGGTTCAGGGCCAGCAGCGCCACCAGCCCGACGGCGGAGCCCGCGACGAGCACCACGCTCAGGTCCTTCAGCGCCGGTTCCAGCAGCACGTGCGTCCCCGCGTAGTCGTCGTAGCCGAGCGAGCCGCCGAACGTGCGCTGGCGGGTGACGAGGTCGACCACCACCCCCGCCCCCAGCAGCAGCGCGAGCACGATCGCGCGGAGCGCGTCGCGCGGGGCGCTGCGCACCCCGGCCAGGCGGGCGCCCACGACGACGACCACGAGCACCGCCCCGCCGACCAGCGCCGACAGGCGATGGGTGGCGGCCAGGCCGACCAGGCACAGCGCCAGGCCCACGGTCGCGGACCGGTCGAGGCCGTCGGTGGCGAGCGTCGCCAGGTACAGCAGCAGCAGCGCGAGCAGGCTCAGCGCGGCGAGGTTGGCCAGCCCGTGCCACCCCAGGATGTCCTGGCCGGCGGGCACGACCGCGACGAGCGCCGCGGCGATCACGGCGGCCGGCGCGCTCCAGAACGAGCGCACGAACGCGAACACGGCGAGCACCTGCAGCACCGAGAGGACGACGATGCCCTGGCCGAGCGCGGCGGCCGGCGCCCGGGTGAGCAGCAGCAGCGCGCCGTAGAGCGCGGGGGTCCCGGGATCCTCGCGGAACGGCTGCCCGAGCATCCAGAACGGGTTGTCGATCAGCAGCGACCCGTGCCGGCGGATCTCGTCCGCGTACAGCACGTACTTGGCCCAGTCGTTGCCGGGCACGGGCGTGTCGCCCACCACCCGCAGGGCCAGGAGGACCGACGCGGCCACCGCGAGGGCCAGGCCGGCGGCCTCCAGCGCGGCGCGCCCGGGCGGGGTCCGCTCCCGCTCGGCGTCGGTGCGGGCGGCCAGCGGCCAGGTGCCCACCGCGGCCAGGACGATCGCGGCGAGCACCAGGCGCACCACCAGCGCGTCGAGCCGGACGCCCACCGCCGACACGGTGATCAGCGCCGCGCCGGTCGCGGCCAGGCCCAGGACCGGGGCCGCGCACAGCGCCGCCGACCGGCGCCAGCGGGTGGGGCCGGGCAGCAGCGGGATCAGGGCCAGTCCGGGGGCGAGCAGCGCGACTGCCGACGCGGCGAGGGCGTGGACCCCGCCCGCGGCGAGCGCCGCCTCGGCCACGAGGATCGCGGCGGCGGCCAGCCACTCGGGAGGCGGCGCGAAGCGGCCGCGGGGGGATGTCGTGCGTCGTAGCGTGGGCATCGGGGGGTGGGTCGCAGCCGCCGCCTGCGCGGCCGCGCTGCTCGCGCCCGCGGGGGCCGTGGCGCAGCAGGGCAACGGACTCTACGACCCCTTTCCCGACCCGACGACCTCGCGGACCGCGGAGCGGTACTACGGGGAGCTCGGGGTGGCGGTCACCGGCGCGCAGCTCGACGCCGGCCGGGCGCTCCCGGGGCTGCCCGCCGTGGCCGGCACCCGCGGCCCGAGCGCACGGGCCGGCGTCGACGGAGGCGGGTTCCCGGACTCCTGGGCGGCCGCCGTCCTGCTGCTCGCCGCGCTGCTCGTCGTGGGCGGGGCGGTCGCGATCGTGGCGTGGCGCCGGTGACCGGCCGCGCCCCCCGGTCGGCCCGCGCGCTGGCCGCGCCGGTGCTCGTGGTCCTCGTCCTCGCCCTGGCGGGCTGCGGCGGCGCCGCCCCGCCGGTCGTCTGCGTCGCGCCGCTCCCCGCCGGCTTCTTCGGGATCACGGCGCCGGAGATCCTCGCCGTGCCGGCCGCCGACCGCCGGCGCACGCTCACGGCCCAGCACCGTGCGGGGGCCCGCACGCTGCGCCAGGTGTTCGACTGGAGCCGGATCGAGACGGCAGCGGGCCGCTACGCGCTGCGGGACTACGACGCGCTCGTGGCCGACGCGGCCCGCGCGGGCCTCACCGTGCTCCCCGTGCTCTACGGCACCCCGGCGTTCCGGGCCGCCGCCGCAGCGGACGGCACCGCCGCGCCCCCGCGGGACCCCGACGCGATCGAGCCGTTCGCCCGGATGCTCGTCGCCCGCTACGGGCCGGGCGGGTCGTTCTGGCGCGCGCATCCCGACGTCCCCCGGCGACCGGTGCGGGCCTGGCAGATCTGGAACGAGCCGAACCTGGGCCGGTACTGGCGCGGGCGTCCCGACGCGGTCGCCTACGCCCGCCTGCTGCGGGCCGCCGCCACCGCCGTCCGCGCGGTCGACCCCCGGGCCGAGCTGGTGACCGCCGGGCTGCCCGACACCCGCAAGGGCGTGCGGCTGACCACGTACCTGCGCCAGCTGTACGCCGCGGGGGCGCGGGGCACGTTCGACGCCGTGGGGGTCAACCTCTACGCACGCACCCCCGGGGGCGTCCTGCTCGCGGCGCGGCGCGTGCGGCAGGTGCTGGCGCGGCACGAGGACGATCGCGCGCGCATCTGGATCACCGAGCTGGGTTGGGCCGACGACGGGCCGCGCAGCAGCTTCACGGTGGGCGCCGCCACGCAGGCGCGGTACGTGCGCGACACCCTGCGCCTCACCGCCGCCTCAGCGCGGCTGCTGCGCCTGCGCGGGACCGTCTACTACGCCTGGCGGGACGTGCCGCCCTACCCGGGGATCGGCGACTTCTGGGGGCTTCACACCGGGCTGTTGGACGAGAGCGGCGCGCCCAAGCCGGCGCTCGCGGCGTTCACCGCCGGCACGTCGGCCGTCTGCTCCCGCTGAGCGCCGGGCCGCGGCTCCGGCGCCGCGGGGACCGGGGAGAAGAGGCAGACGAGGAACGCGCCGTGGCGGCGGTCCAGGCGGGCCAGCGGGCGGCCGAGCGCCGGGGGCAGCGGGTAGTAGCCGACGGTCTCGGCGTGCCGCAGCACGAGCCCGTGGTGGCCGGCCAGCTCGACCAGCGCCCGCTGGGTGAACAGCCGCAGATGGGTGCGGCCGAGGTCCTCGTGGGCCTCGCCGGCCTCCGGGTTGAGCGGGTTGCCGACGATCACCTCGTCGCTGACGTGCATCGGGGTCGGCTGGTACCCGAACGTGAGCGACGCGATGTTGTGCCAGGACGACAGGTTGTTGGTGGAGATGCAGGCGACGCCGCCCGGCCGCAGGACCCGGCGGATCTCGCGCAGGAACACGTCGGTGCGCCGCACGTGCTCGATCACCTGGTTGGCCACCACCAGCTCGAACGTGCCGTCCGGGTACGGCAGCCCGTCGTCGACGTCGCCCTGGATCACCTGGATCCCCCGGGCGCGGGCGGCGGGGAGGTGGTCGGCGATCAGCTCGATCGCGTGCGTCTCGGTCGGGGACACGCGTGCGGCGATCGCCTCGGTCATCGCGCCGCGGTGCGGGCCGATGTCCAGGAAGGGGCCGTCGCAGCGGGCCGGCAGCGCGGCCAGGAGCGCCTGGCGGTTGTGCTCCTCGGTGGCGTGGAACACCGTGTCCAGGCGCTGCCGCAGCGTCATCGCGTGCCGATCCCGGCGCGGCGCGGGGGGCTGCGGTTCAGATGCGAGGCGCGGACGATGATCCCGAAAGTAACACGCCGGGCACGGCGGGTCGAGGCCGCCGGGATGCCCTATCCCTCCAGCTCGCGCAGCCAGGCGATCGTCCGGCGCAGGCCCTCGGGAAGGTCGATCTGCGCCTCCCAGCCCAGCAGCCGCTGGGCCTTGGAGACGTCGGGCCACCGGCGCACCACGTCGACGGCGAAGCTCGGCAGGTGCTCGAACTCCAGGTCGGCGGGGTCCTCGCCGCACTCGGCCCAGATGACCCGGCAGATGTCCGCCACGGTCAGCTCGTCGGCGGCGGAGATGTTGAAGTCCTCGTTGAGCCCGGCCGGGGAGCTCATCGCGGTGACGATCCCGTCGGCGATGTCGTCGACGTAGGTCAGCGTCCGCGTCTGGGTGCCGTCGCCGAAGATCGGCAGGGGCCGGTTGCCGGCCAGCACCTTGCGGATGACGTCCGGGACCATGTGGGCGATGCCCGGCTCGTCCTCGGGGACCTCGCCCGGCCCGTACGCGTTGAACGGGCGGCAGATCGTGTAGGGCAGGCCGAACTCGTCGTGGGCGGCCTTCACGTAGACCTCGCCGGTGAGCTTGGAGAAGCCGTACGCCGAGATCGGGGTGGGGCAGCGCGGCAGGTAGTCCTCGCGCGTCGGGTACTCCTGCGCCTGCTCGAAGACCATCGACGACGAGGTGTAGACGAAGCGCTCGACGCCGAGGTCCAGCGCGGCGCGCACGACCCCGTTGTAGAGGGCGTTGTTCACCTCGGTGAGCGTGTACGGGAGCTTGTGGAAGTTGGCGATGCCGCCGACGATCGCCGCCAGGTGGATCACGTGCGTGCAGCCGTCGGTGGCCTCGCGCGCCTCCTCCAGGACGCGCAGGTCCCCGGTGTGGACCTCGCAGCCCTCGCGCATCCACTGCGGCGCCTCGCGCTGGTCGCTGACCCGGACGTCGAAGGCGGGGTCGCGCAGGAGGCGGCGCACCACGGCGCTGCCGATGGTGCCGGCGCCGCCGGTGACCAGGACGCGCGTCATGAGGTGAGGGAGAGAGGAGCGAGCATGGGACCGGCAAGGCTACCCCGCGCCGCCCCGCCTCGCCCGGCCGGGCGAGCAGGCGGTTCCGGCGGACGGACGGCCGGCGGGGCGGGACGGATACCCTCCGCTCCGTGTCCGCGCGCACCGCACTCATCACGGGGATCGGCGGCCAGGACGGCTCCTACCTCGCCGAGCTGCTGCTCGCGGAGGGCTACGCCGTCACCGGCACCGTGCGGCCGGGCCGCGATCCGGGCCCGTACGTCCCGGCGGGCGTGGCGATCGTCGAGGCCGACCTGCTCGAGCCCGACTCGCTGCGCGCCGCCGTCGCGGACGTGGCGCCCGGCGAGCTGTACCACCTGGCGGCGCCCACCTTCGTCCCGGACTCCTGGCGCGACCCCACCGAGACGGTGGCGGCCGTGGCCGGGGGCACCGCCGCGCTGCTCGCGGCGGCCGTGGCCCAGCCGGCCGCCCGGCGTCCGCGCGTGTTCGTGGCCGCGACCAGCGAGGTGTTCGGCGACGCGGGTGTGAGCCCGCAGGACGAGTCCTCGCCGATGCGCCCCCGCTCGCCGTACGGCGTGGCCAAGCTGGCCGGGCACGGCCTGGTCGGCGCGCTGCGCGCCCATCACGACCTCTTCGCGGTCTCGGGGATCCTCTACAACCACGAGTCGCCCCGCCGGCCGGAGCGCTTCCTGCCCCGCAAGGTCACCGCCGGGGCGGCGGCCATCGCGGCGGGTCGGGCCGACGAGCTGGTGCTCGGCGACCTGCGCGCGGTCCGCGACTGGTCCCACGCCGCGGACGTCATGCGCGGCGCGTGGCTGGCCCTCCAGGCGGACGCGCCGCGCGACTACGTGCTGGCCTCCGGGGTGGGGCGCACGGTGGGCGATCTCGTCGACGCGGCCTTCGCCGCCGTGGGCCTGTCGCCCGACGGCCTCGTGCGGGTCAACCCGGAGTTCGTCCGCCCACCCGAGGCGACGCCGCCCGTCGGCGATCCCTCGCGCGCGCGCCGCGAGCTCGGGTGGGAGCCGCGGCACACGTTCGACGAGCTGGTGGCCGAGATGGTCGCCGCCGACGTCGCCGCGCTCGCCTGACGGCCACCCCACCGCCGAGTGGCGCCTTACAGGTCGTATCGACGTGAAAAGCGCCACTCGGCGGGCGGGCGACGCCCCGACCGCCGTCGGCTAGGGCTTGAGCAGGCCGAGGTCCGCGCGGGTCATCAGGCGGATGAGCTCCTCGAAGCTCGTCTCCGGCTTCCAGCCCAGGTCGCGCTCGGCCTTGTCGTAGCTGCCGATGAGGTGGTCGACCTCGGCCGGCCGCACGAACTGCGGGTCGATCTCGACGTACTGCTCCCAGTCGGGCAGGCCCGCCTCGTCGAACGCGATCTCGACGCACTCGCGCACCGAGTTGGAGGTGTTCGTCGCGATGACGTAGTCCTCCGGCGTGTCCTGCTGGAGCATGAGCCACATGGCGACGACGTAGTCCTTGGCGTAGCCCCAGTCGCGCTCGGCGTCCAGGTTGCCCAGGGCGAGCTTGTCACGGTGGCCGTGCTTGATCGCCGCGGCGTGCCAGGTGATCTTGCGGGTCACGAACTCCAGGCCGCGGCGCGGGGACTCGTGGTTGAAGAGGATGCCGCTGGTGGCGTGCAGGTCGTACGACTCGCGGTAGTTGACCGTGATGAAGTGGCCGTACGCCTTGGCCACGCCGTACGGGGACCGCGGGTAGAACGGCGTCGCCTCGGTCTGGGGGACCTCCAGCACCTTGCCGAACATCTCGCTGGACGACGCCTGGTAGAAGCGCGCGTCCGGCGCGCCCTCGCGCATCGCCTCGAGCATGCGGGTCACGCCCACGCCGGTGAAGTCGGCGGTCAGCGTCGGCTGGATCCACGACGTGGCCACGAAGCTCATCGCCGCGAGGTTGTAGATCTCGTCCGGGGCCGAGGCGCGCATGGCGTCGACGAGCGAGCGCTGGTCCAGCAGATCGCCCTGGTGCAGGGTGATCTGGTCGCGGATGTGCTCGATCCGATCGAACTTCTCGGTCGAGGCGCGGCGCACCATGCCGTGGACGTCGTAGCCCTTGCCGAGCAGCAGCTCCGCGAGATAGGAGCCGTCCTGGCCGGTGATGCCGGTGATGAGCGCTGACTTACGAGGCATGGGGAAACCCTATGAGAAGCAGGGGTGGATGGGGATGACGGTCAGGCGACGGGTCGCGTGAGCTGCACGACCTCGTCGCCGAACGCGAAGACCTGCGAGGCGCCGAGCGCGTTCCAGGGGTCGACGAGCAGCGCCTGCGTGCGGGCGCCGTCGGCGATGCGGGCCAGGGCGTCCGGCCCGCAGAACTCGGTGTGGTTGGCCGCGATCACGACCGCGTCGGCGTCGAGCACCGCCTCGTCGAACGTCTGGGTCGGGGTGGCGACGTGCGGGTCGTGCACCGCCACCTCGGCCAGCTCCCGCTCGAGCAGCCGGATCAGCTTGTGGGAGAGCGAGTCGCGCTCGTCGTCGGTGTCCGCCTTGAAGGCGAGGCCCAGGACGGCGATCTTCTTGCCGCGCAGCTTGCCGATGCGGCGCTGCATGCCCTCGACGAGGAAGAGCGGCACCGACTCGTTGACGCGCGAGACGGCGAGCAGCATGCCGGGGGCGTGCGAGCGCTCCTCGGAGAACGCGAAGTCCTTGCGCAGGCACGTTCCCGCCGTGAAGCCGGGGAACTTCATGCCGCCGCGCGGGTAGTCGCGGTTGATCAGCTCGATGACCTCGAAGACGTTGGCGCCGTACTGGTCGCAGTCCATCATCAGGAGGTTCGGGAGCGCGAACGTGGCGTAGCGCAGGATGTTCGTCCAGATCTTCGCCAGCTCGGCCTGCACCGGGGTGGTCTGGACGATCGGGGCGCCGAAGACCGAGAACAGCTCGCCGACCACCGCGCCGGAGCGCTCGCCGACGCCGCCGACGATGCACGGGAGCGAGACGATCTCCTCGAAGAAGCGGCCGGCCGCGATGCGCTCGGGGGCGTGGGCGACGAACACGTCCTCGCCGACGCGCAGATCGCGTCGCGTCTCCAGGTAGCCCGCGACGAACTCGGTGGTGCCGGGGGCCACGGTGGAGCGCAGCGTGAGCGCGTGGCCCTCGTGCAGGTGGGGCAGCAGCTCGTCGAGGGCCAGGCGGATGTCCCGCATGTCGATCTCGATGTGGCTGAACGACGGCGTGCCGAGGGTGATGACGATCTGCGACGCCTGGGCGGCGTCGGTGATCCGGTCGCTGACCGTCAGGGTGCCCGCCGCGTGCACGCGGTCGAGCACCTCCTGGGCGCCGGGCTCGGAGAACGGCATCCGGCCCTCGCGCATCGCGTCGAGACGGAACGCGTCGTTGTCGATTCCCAGGACCCGCAGGCCCCGGTCCGCGAACGACAGGGCGAGCGGGAGACCGACTCGGCCGAGGCCGATGATGGAGACGTCAGGCGGCGAGGACACGGTGTGAGGCTAGCGAGGCGACCGTCCGGCCCGGCGCCCGTCCCAGCGATGGCGACCGTACTGGCGGGCGAATCCCCAGACGAAGAGCGGGTTGTAGCGCAGGTAGCGCTTCCACAGGCGGCGGGGCTCGTGGGCCAGGCGGTAGGCCCACTCCAGGCCCGAGTCCTGCATCCAGGCCGGGGCCTGGGGCACGAGCCCGGCGTGGAAGTCGAACGCGGCACCGACCCCGACGAGCACGGGGGCCTCCAGGTGCGGGCGCATCTCGGCCATCCACTTCTCCTGCTTGGGGACGCCGATCCCCACCCACACGACGTCGGCGCGGGAGCGGTTGATCTCCGTGGCGATGTCCGCCTTCTCGTCGTCGGTCAGCGGGCGGAACGGCGGGCAGTGGCCCCCGACGATCTTCAGGCCCTCGTGGCGGCGGCGCAGGTTGAGCGTCAGCTGGTAGAGCGCGCCCTCGTTGCGGCCGCCGTACAGGTAGATGCGGTGCCCCAGCTCGGCGGCCCGGGCGCAGGCGCGGTCCATCAGCTCGGGGCCGTAGACGCGGCTGGACAGGTCGTGCCCGAGCGCGTTCATCGCCCATACGAGCGGCTGGCCGTCGGGCACGGTGAGCGCGGCGGCGTCGATCGCCGCCCGCAGCTCGGGGTCCTCGGCGCTGGCCATCACGGTGTGCGTGGCGGCGACGGCGACGTAGGCGGGCTCCCGCGCCGCGATGGTCCCGTCCATCCAGTCCATGGCCGCGTCGTAGTCGGTCAACGCAAGGTTGACGCCGAGGACGGCGACGGACGGAGGGGCCTCCGGCGCGGGGGCGAGCGCGGAGGCGGGAGCGGGGGAGGAAGGCTGGAAGGAAGACGGACTCATCGTGGGCTCCCGGCGGGGGGCAAGAGGCAGGCTACCCATGAGAACGCGAAAACCACCCGAACGTAGCGGTGGGTACCAGAAATATTTCAGATGGGTCTCAGTTGCCCCGGATCGCGGCGGCGACCACGGCCGCCACCTCGCCCGCCATCCCGGCGTCCAGGACAGGGCTGATCGGGATGGCCAGGTGGGTGCGTGCGACCTCGTCGGTCGCGGGGAGCGCGACCCCGTCGGCGTAGGCGCGCATCGCGGGCTGGCGGTGCACGGGCGTGCGGTAGTAGGCCTTGACGCCGTGACCGGCGGCGGCCAGCGCGCGCTCGATCTCGTCCGCGCGCTCGCTGCGGATCACGTACAGGTGCCAGGCGGGATCGGCGCCGGCGGTAGGCACGGGCAGGTCGACGACGTCGCCCAGGCCGGCGGCGGCGTAGTGGCCGGCGGCCGCGCGGCGGCCGTCGGACCAGCCCTCCAGGCGCGGCAGCTGCACGCGCAGGATCGCGGCCTGCAGCTCGTCCAGGCGCGAGTTGTAGCCCACCTCCTCGTACGTGACCTTGTCCGTCGACCCGTGGAAGGCGAGCATCCGCACGCGTGCGGCCAGGTCGGGGTCGCCGGTGAGGACCGCGCCGCCGTCCCCGAACCCGCCGAGGTTCTTGGAGGGGAAGAAGCTGAACGTGGCCAGGGTGCCCAGCGCCCCCGGCCGCAGGACCTCGTCCCGGTGGCGCACGACGCTGCCCGCGCTCTGGGCGGCGTCCTCGATCACCGGGACGCCGAGCGCGGCGATCTCGGCGATCGGGGCCACGTTGCCGAACAGGTGCACCGCGATCACCGCCTTGGTGGCCGGCGTCAGCGCGTCCCGCACGGTCTCGGCGGTGACGCACATCGTCTCGGGGTCCACGTCGCAGAACACGGGCCGCGCGCCGGTCGGCGGGATCGCCTCCGCGCTGGCGTAGAACGTGAAGGACGGGACGACCACGTCGTCGCCGGGGCCAACGCCCAGGGCGCGCAGCGCGATCGTGATCGCCTCGGTGCCGTTGGCCACGCCGATCGCCTCCCCCGCACCGCAGTACGTGGCGAATTCGCGCTCGAACGCGGCGACCTGGGGGCCGAGGATGAACGCGCCCCCGTCCACGACCTCGGCGATGGCGGCGTCGAGCGCGGGACGCAGCGGGAGCAGGGGGGTGCGGGTGTCGAACAGGGGGACGGGCATCGCAGGGGAGGGTACGTCGCGGGCCGGCCCCGCGCCCTCGGGCCGCCGCACGACGTAGCCTGCATCCCATGGCCGTGCCCGATCCTCCCGCCGTGACGCCCCCGGGGAAGGTCGCCCCGCCCGCCCACCTGCCGGTCGCGGCCCCCAACCGGGCGTCCGACGGCGACGTCAGCGGCGTGGTGATGCGCGGCAGCGCGCTGCGGATCGCCTCGATGGGGGTCACGAACGTGCTCGTCGCGCTCGGCGCCGTCCTGCTGCTGCGCTACCTGGGGGTCGACGAGTTCGGCCGCTACGGCACCGTCATGGCCCTGGTCGCCATCGTCCAGGGGGTGACCGACGCGGGCCTGACGATGACCGGCACCCGGGAGATGTCGCTCGTCCACGGGGACGAGCGCCGGCGCCTGCTCTCCCACGTGCTCGGGCTGCGCATCGTGCTCACCGGCGCCGGGATCGTCGTCGCGGTGCTGTTCGCCGCGGCCGTGGGCTACGACTCCGAGCTGGTGGCCGGCACGGCGCTCGCCGGCGTCGGCGTGTTCCTGTTCAGCGTCCAGGGTGCGATGCTCCTGCCGCTCGCCGTGGAGATGCGCAACGGCACGCTTGGGCTGAGCGAGATCATCCGCCAGGCCCTGATGGTCGTCGGCTGGGTGCTGCTCATCCTCGTCGGCGCGGGCCTCGACGCGTTCTTCGCCATCCAGATCGCGGTGGGGATCCTCCTGCTCGCCGTCACGCCGTTCCTCGTCGGCCGCCACGACGTCGTGCGCCCGCGCTGGGACCGGCAGGAGCTGCGGACGCTGACGGCGATCGGGCTGCCGATCGCCATCGCCGGCGTCGTCGCGGTCATCTACTACCGCGTCCTCACGGTGATCGTCTCGCTGGTGTCGACCGACGAGCAGAGCGGCCTGTTCGTCAGCGCCTCGCGCGTCTTCGAGGTGGCGTACGCGGTGCCGCTCATCCTCGTGACGGTGATCCTCCCGGTGCTGACGCTGGCGGCGCGCGACGACGAGTCGCGGCTGCGCTACGTGATGCAGCGGATGACCGAGGCGATGAGCCTGGCCGGCATCGTCGTCGGCCTCGTGGTCGTGGGCGCGGCCGAGACGATCATCGTCCTGCTCGGCGGCGAGGAGTACCGGGAGGCGGCGCCGGTGCTGCAGGCGTTCGGCATCGCGCTCGTCTCCATGTTCACGGGCTCGGCGTGGAGCCCGGTGCTGATCGCCACGGGCCGGCAGAAGCTGCTGGCGATGGCGTCGCTGGTGGGGCTCGTCGTGGTCGTCGTGCTCGGCTTCGTGCTGGCCCCGAGCATGGGCGCGGAGGGGGCGGGCATCGCCTTCGCGATCGCCGACTGGGTCCTGCTCGTCACCCTCTACCTGGCGCTGCGCCAGTCCGGGCACGGCGCCCACCTGGACTTCCGCTACCTCCTGCGCCTGATCCCCATCGCGGCGGTCGCGGGGGCGATCGCGCTGATTCCCTGGACCGGCGAGGTGCTGCGCACGGCGGTCGCGGTCGCCGTGTTCCTCGGCGCCGTGTGGGGGGCCGGCCTCGTCCCCACCGAGATGCTCACGCTGATCCGCAACCGGGGCGCGGGCCCGGAGGCCGCGGCTCCCGCGCCCGAGACGACCGACTAGCGTTCAGCCCATGCCCGAGAACCGCCCTCCCGCCGGCTACTACGCCGCCGACCGCAGCGATCTGATCGCGCAGCTGGCCCGCCCGCTCGGCCGCGTCCTGGACGTCGGCTGCGGGGCGGGGGCGGCCGCCGGTCCGCTGCGCGCCGCCGGCGCGACCGAGCTGATCGGCGTGGAGATCGTGCCCGAGGTGGCCGCCGAGGCCGTCGCGGTCTACGACGACGTGTTCACCGGGGCGATCGAGGACGCGCTGCCCACCCTCGCGGGGCCGTACGACACGATCCTCTGCCTCGACGTGCTGGAGCACCTCGTCGACCCGGGCGTCGTCCTGGACGGGCTGGCCGAGCGCGCGGCTCCCGGCGCCCGCCTGCAGGTGTCGGTGCCCAACGCCCGGCACGTCCAGCTCGTCTACGACCTGATGGTCAACGGCACCTTCGGCTACGCCGACTGGGGGCACCGGGACCGCACGCACCTGCGCTGGTTCACCCGCGCCGACATCGTCGACCTGGTGGCCGCCCACGGCTGGACGGTCACCGGGACCGGTCACCCGCCGCTCGGGCGCACCGCGGGGCTGAACCGCGCCACGCGCGGTCGGGCCTCGGAGTTCTTCGCCAACCAGTGGTACGTCAGCGCGGTTCGCGCGTGAGCGCACGCCGCCGCGTCGTCGTCCTGCGCGGGACGGCGGCCAACCCGTGGGACCTGCGGCCGTGGGAGTCGCTGGGCGACGGCTACGACGTCAGCGTCGTCGTCCCGCCGAACAACCTGTACGACACCGGCGGCGTCGGCCTGCGCCGCGTCGGGGTGCGCACCGTCGGCGGCCGGCTGGGCGGCGGGCGCCTCGGCACGCTGGGCACCCGCGCGGTCGGCGAGCGGTACGTCGGGCTGGCCGAGCACCTGGACGGCGCCGACATCGTCCACGCCGCCGAGCTGGGCACGTGGTTCTCCGCCCAGGCGGCCGGCCTGCGCGAGCGCCTCGGCTTCCGCCTGGCCCTGACGGTGTGGGAGACGCTGCCCTTCCTCGACGCCTACCGCAACGTCCGCACGCGGCCGTACCGGCGCGCCACGCTCGCCGCGACCGACCTGTACCTGGCCACCACCGAGCGGGCGCGGGACGCGCTCGTGCTCGAGGGTGCCGCCCCCGAGCGCATCCGGATCGCGCCCCCCGGCGTGGACGTCGACCGGTTCGCCGCCGCGCGCACGCCCGTCCCCGCCGCGGACGGGTCCCACCTCGTGCTCAGCGTCGGCCGGCTGGTGTGGGAGAAGGGGCACCAGGACGTGCTGCGGGCCGTCGCGCTGCTGCGTCGCGACCCGGCCGCCCCCCGCCGCGACGTGCGCGTGCTGATCCTCGGCGTCGGCCCGGAGGAGGCGCGGCTGCGCGCGCTGGCCGCCGACCTGGGGTTGAGCGACGCCGTCGAGTTCCGCGGCTTCACGCCCTACGCCGAGCTGCCCGCCGTGTACGCGCGGGCCTCGTGCCTGGTCCTGGCGTCGCTCGCGGTGCCGTACTGGGAGGAGCAGTTCGGGATGGTGCTGGCCGAGGCGATGGCTGCCCACGTGCCGGTCCTCGCCGCCGCCAGCGGGGCGATCCCCGAGGTCGTCGGGGGCTCGGGCACGCTGTTCGGCTCCGGCGACTGGGTCGGGCTGGCCGCCGCGCTGCGGGACGGGCCCCTGACCGGCACGCCGGGCGCCCGCCGGGCGCCCGAGCCCGAGCGCCTCGCCCGCTTCGGGGCGGACGCCGCCGCGGCGCGGCTACGGGCCGCCTACGACGAGCTCCTGGGCTGAGGCCG
>Ga0164241_10003738_pt1 | contig 15099 bp, 12 predicted proteins | sample OricomyardsoilBY_FD_108780 | JGI IMG/M metagenome (GOLD analysis project Ga0164241, IMG submission 108780) | Backyard soil microbial communities from Emeryville, California, USA - Original compost - Back yard soil (BY) | ecosystem: Environmental > Terrestrial > Soil > Unclassified | place: USA... | reverse complement strand
TTTTACCATGATCGGGTATCGGGATAGTCGCTTTTTTGATTGCGTGTTTAAAGATCCGGTGACTTCCGGACTGCCTGACCTGAAACCATCCATCCTTCTCTAAAAGCTTGATTAAATCCTTCGCTTTCATTTTATATAAAGGTAGCAATAATGTTACTTTTTGGAATGGAAATAGGGCAAAAATTTAAGGACCAAATTCCCCAGGATCGCCTTTATTTTTGATAATTCTAATACCTTAATTATTCCTAAATTGCGGCCTTATTTTTTCATCAGGTGAGCAAGTACAAGGAACACAAAGACGTCAATTTTGCCAAAGTCGCGGAGGAAATCCTCGAATTCTGGAAGAATGAAAAGATTTTTGAGAAATCGGTAAGTAACCGCGAGGGCGCACCCTCCTATACCTTCTATGAAGGCCCCCCATCAGCCAACGGAACTCCCGGCATTCACCATGTGATGGGCCGTACCGTAAAAGACATTTTTTGTCGCTTCAAAACTTTACAGGGATTTCAGGTAAACCGCAAGGGCGGATGGGATACGCACGGATTACCGGTAGAGCTGCAGGTTGAAAAACAACTGGGTATTACCAAAGACGATATCGGAAAGAAAATTTCCATTGAAGAATACAACAAAAAGTGCCGTGAAACAGTGATGATGTACAAGGATCAATGGGACGACCTGACTCGCAAGATGGGGTATTGGGTTGATCTTGAAAGTCCATACATCACGTACGAAAAAGAATACATCGAATCGTTGTGGTGGATACTGAAACAGTTCTACGACAAAGGATTGCTGTATAAAGGTTATACGATTCAACCTTACTCTCCTTCCGATGGAACGGGTTTGAGCTCACACGAATTGAATCAGCCTGGTTGTTACAAGGAAGTAAAGGATACTTCGGTTGTTGCGCAGTTCAAAGTGGAGAGAGATGGAAAATCGAAATTCTTATTCCAGAACGCAACTGGTGACGTTTACATCCTTGCGTGGACTACTACACCATGGACACTGCCTTCGAATACAGCGCTTGCTGTTGGTGAGAAAATTAAGTATTTGTCAGCTGAGACAATTAACCAATACACTAAAGCAAAAGTAACAGTTGTTCTTGCTGAAGATTTATTTGACAAATATTTTCACAATGAAACTAATACGCGTGGAGTAAATCAACAATCACTTGATTGGGGCATAGAATCAAAGGCTTTACTAATAAAAGGCAAGATTAGCCAGTGGAAGATAGTTAACAAATTTACAGGTAAAGATCTAGTAGGTGTTCGTTACGAACAACTCATGCCTTACCTGCAACCCTTTTATGATGCAGACAAAGCTTTCCAGGTAATAGCCGGGGACTTTGTCACTACCGAAGATGGTACTGGCGTAGTTCACACATCTCCTACATTCGGTGCGGATGACTTTAGAGTAGCCAAACAAAATGGAATTCCTGCGTTGACATTGAAAGATGAAGCAGGGAACGAAGTTCCTACGGTAGATAAGAAAGGAAAATTTGTTTCTGTTATCGGAGAGAAATTAAAAGAAGGGGTAGCGAAATATAAAATCAAAACGCATAAGCCGCTTAATGCCGATGATTTTTATGTAAAGAACTATACCGATGAAGATGAAAGCAATCCAGATTATAAAACCACGGATGTCATCATCTCCATTATTCTGAAAGAAGAGAACAAAGCTTTTGATGTTCGCAAATACGAACACACCTACCCGCACTCCTGGCGTACCGATAAACCGGTATTGTATTATCCGTTGGATGCATGGTTCATCAAGACCACAGCATTGAAAGATAAAATGGTAGAGCTGAACAAGACCATCAACTGGAAACCTGAGTCAACCGGTATTGGTCGCTTTGGTAACTGGTTGGAAAATTTAGTGGATTGGAATTTATCGCGTTCGCGTTATTGGGGAACACCCCTTCCGATCTGGAGAACAAAAGATGGTAAAGAAGAAATTTGTATTGGCTCTATTCAACAGTTAAAAGATGAGATTGCTCAGGCGCAGAAGGCAGGAATCGAAAATTCAACATCGAAAATCAAGAACCTGGAAGATCTTCATCGTCCTTATGTGGACGAGATTACTCTGGTAAGTAAGTCCGGTCAGCCGATGTATCGTGAACCAGACTTGATTGACGTTTGGTTTGACTCCGGTGCGATGCCGTACGCGCAATGGCATTATCCGTTTGAGAATAAAGAAATCTTTGAAAAGAATTATCCAGCTGATTTCATTGCCGAAGGGGTAGATCAAACACGCGGCTGGTTCTTTACGCTTCACGCGATCGCTACGATGTTGAGCGAATCAAGCGAGGAGGTGAAAGCAGTCAACAAGAAAGTTGGTAACGGAGGAGTTGCATTCAAGAATGTCATCTCCAATGGTCTTGTGCTTGATAAGGATGGTAACAAGATGTCGAAGCGCAAGGGCAATGTGGTGAATCCATTTGAAACCCTGGCGAAGTACGGTCCCGATGTAGTGCGTTGGTACATGATTGAAAATGCACCGCCCTGGGATAACTTGAAATTCGACTTTGACGGGATCACTGAAACACAACGCAGGTTTTTCGGTACACTGATAAATACGTATTCTTTCTTTGTGATGTATGCGAACATTGACGGATTTGTGAAGGATGAAATGAACAATGTTCCTTTTGAAAGACTGTCTCCATTGGATAAATGGATTATCACGAAAGAGCAATCGTTGATTGAGGAGGTAACAGCAGCATACAACGAATACGATCCTACAAAAGCAGCACGTGCTATCCAGGATTTTGTAAATGACCAGCTTTCAAACTGGTATGTTCGTTTAAACAGAAAACGCTTCTGGCAACCTTCCTCAAAAGCTTCAGAAGGAACAGTTGTTTTGTCAGAAGATAAGAAGGCTGCGTACGAAACATTGTATGAATGCTTAATGGTGACCGCACAATTGATGTCGCCAATCGCTCCGTTCTTCAGTGAGTGGCTGTACAAAAACCTCACGGACAACATTCGCAGTCGCGCGAAGCAACATAATACACCACTTCAGTTTGAATCGATTCATCATACATTAATAATCAAGGCGGACAAAAAACGCAAGGATGAAGAACTGGAGAAATCAATGGATTATGCACAACGCATTTGTTCATTGGTTCATTCTATCCGGAAGGACAAGAACGTAATGATTAAGGTGCGCACTCCTCTTCAGAAAATATTACTTCCTGTATTGGATGAGAAGTTTGCTCAGCGTGTGAAAAACGTTGAGGCAATTATCAAATCAGAGGTGAACGTGAAAGAGATTCAGTACATCGATGATGCATCGGGTGTATTGGTGAAGAAGGTGAAACCGAATTTGCCAAAGCTGGGCAAACAGTATGGCCCGAAGATGAAAGAAGTATCTGCCGTCATTAATTCATTCACGAAAGAAGATATCAGCACGATTGAGAAGCAAGGTAAACTTTCAAAAGGTGGCTTTGACCTGGTAGTAGAAGATGTATTGATTTCATCGGAAGATATTCCCGGATGGTCTGTTGCTTCCGAAGGTGGTGTGACTGTTGCATTGGACATTACGCTCACTGACGAACTGAAACGTGAAGGTATTGCGCGTGATTTTGTGAATCGCGTTCAGAATCTGCGTAAAGATCTTGGTCTGGAAGTGCTGGACAAGATTGCCATTGAAGTAGAGAAAAACGGAGAAATCTCAGCTGCGGCACTAACTGAATTCAAAGAATACATCAGTACCGAAACTCAGGCCTTAAGTTTAGAGTTAAAGGACAAGCTGGCAGACGCAACGGAAGTGGATATGGATGAATTTGTGCTGAAAGTAAAGATCAAAAAACAATAGGGGTTCAGGATAGAATGAAGGCTTACAAATATTTTCTGATTGCGTTAGTGGTTATCCTGATTGATCAGACCAGCAAGTTGCTAATACATAAATATATGTATATCCACCAGGAAGTAAACGTGGTGGGTGAGTGGTTCAGGTTGCATTACCTGTTAAATCCTGGAATGGCTTTTGGCATTCGCTGGCAAAGTGAGTTTGGTAAACTTGCTTTGACCGTTTTCAGAATCGGAGCGATGGTGGGCATTGCTTATTATCTATGGAAGATGGCAAAGAAGCATGCACACAATGGTTTTTTGATTTGTATGGCATTAATTCTTGGAGGAGCGATCGGTAACGTGATCGACAGTACATTTTATGGCGTGTTTTTAAACAATGCTCCACTTGATTCCCCCACTAAATGGTTTCATGGTCAGGTGATTGATATGTTATACTTCCCGTTGTTTCATTTCTATCTGCCTGAATGGATGCCATGGAGACCCGGTGAGTATTTTGAATTTTTTAGCCCGGTGTTCAACATTGCGGACTCTTCTATTTTCTTAGGTGTCATTTCAATTCTGATTTTTCAGAAACGTTTCTTCAAAGAAAAAGAAGAAGGATCCATTGAAGTGGTGTCTCATGTTTCTGTGCAGCATGAAACCATTATCATATCTGAAAACGGATTGAATCATTCCGAAACGGAAACTCGCATAGAAGAAACCCGAATAGAAGAAAATCCTGCGGAAGAAACGACCGAAGTCAAACCTTCTGATTCCTGATTTTGTTGTAGGATCATCAACCCAGAATCATCATGGCTGAACAACTTATTATTGCTTCTTCTACCGATAAATCGGAACGCTATAAAACCTTGATCCCACAAATCGAGGCATTGATTGGTGATGAAAAAGATATTGTAGCCAACCTGTCAAATGTTGCTGCTGCATTAAAGCAGACCATGAATTTTTTCTGGGTAGGATTTTATATTGTAAAGAATGACCCCATGCCTACCGGCAGGCAGGAATTAGTGCTTGGACCTTTTCAGGGTCCAATCGCCTGCACCCGAATTAATTTTGGAAAAGGTGTGTGTGGTGCAAGCTGGAAAGAAAAGAAAGTGATACTTGTTCCTGATGTGGAGGAATTTCCTGGTCACATTGCCTGCAGCTCTGATTCAAAGTCAGAAATTGTATTGCCTGCGTTTAAGAATAATGAAGTCGCATTGATCCTTGATGTAGACAGCGATCAACTCAACGACTTCGATGCAACCGATGAGAAATACCTCAGCCAGGTAATGCGCTTCATCGAGAAATTTATCTAATATATAATTACGCCCATGGCTACCTATGAATTTTACCAGCAGCGGGCGAAGCAATTCCAGTCTGAAACAGAACAGGTAGAGAAGATCATTCGTCAATACGCATGGAGTCGTATTGTATTGATGATTGTAGCAGTGGGATTGATTTACCTGGGATTTAGCAATTCCCTCTTTTTCTATTTTGCGGGATTAACCGTTTTGCTTTTCTTTTATTTAGTTAAAAAACAATTAAAGCAGGAAGAACAAAAAAGAGTATTAGCGAATCTGGTTAAGCTCAACGAAGCAGAAGCCCGTTGTACACAATTTGAATTTTCTGAATTCCCCAGTGGAGAACGTTTCGCGGATCCACATCATCCTTTCGGTTATGATCTTGATTTGTTTGGTAATGGCTCGTTGTATCAATATTTGAATCGCAGTGCCACACAATTAGGTCAGGAGCGATTGGCCCATGATCTTTCTCAATTGGGTTTTGATAAGGAAACCATTGAGTATCGTCAGGCTGCTATTCGTGATTTAGGATCCAAAGTAGATTTCAGACAGCAAGCGTGGGCAACCGGTCGTGAGATCAATGATGTCGAGTTTGATCGTAAGCCACTGGAGCAATGGTTAACTGAAGAGTCTTTTATTTATCGAAAGAAAATCTATACCATATTAAAGTGGTTGCTTCCCGCGATTACAATTTCATTAATCCCGGTCGTTATTTTTACGAGTACGCCATTCTCAGTGATTTTGATGATGATGGTCGTGCAGAGTACACTGGCAGGATTTCATTTTAAAAATACCACACGCATTCAAAAGATATTGGCAGATGGCCGTTCCATCATGGCCAACTATTCGAAGCTTTTTGAATTACTTCATAATCAACAATTCTCTTCTCCCCTGATGAAACAACATCATTCATTAGCTGAAGAGGCCGGAAGAGAAGTAAAGAAATTTTCAGCATTGGTTAACTCACTGGAATCGCGGATGAATCCAATTGCCATGATGTTTGGTAATGGCTTGTTCCTGCATGACTTTCATTCGGTAAGTAATCTCGAAGAATGGCGTGAGAAGAATGCCGTTGCTTTACCACTTTGGTTGAAGTCATTGAGTGAATGGGATGCGTTGCTCTCATTAGCCAATCTTCATTATAATCATCCTCACTATGCGTTTGGTGAAGTGACAGAAGACCTGATCATAGAGGGAAAGGAAGTGGGCCATCCATTAATTTCTTCTGCCATTCGTGTTTCGAATGATGTGACGATCGGGAATCCGCAGGGTATCATGCTCATCACCGGGGCAAACATGGCTGGCAAGAGCACTTTCCTTCGAACCATCGGTGTGAATTTTATTTTAGGTCAGATCGGTGCGCCTGTTTGTGCGGCTCAATGGAAGAGTCCGATCATCGCCATGCGTTCAGGCATGCGTACTTCTGATTCACTGCAGGATCATCAATCGTATTTCTATGCTGAGCTGCACCGTCTTCATTCCATTATGGAAGAACTCCGCTCAGGTAAGCGAATGCTTATTTTATTGGATGAGATATTGAAAGGCACTAATTCTACCGATAAACAACTAGGTTCGCGTGAATTGCTGAAGCAATTGAAAGATTGCAATGCATTGGTTTTTCTTGCTACACATGACATTGCTTTAGGTGATCTGGAAGAACAATTTCCGAAGGATATTTTCAATACATGTTTTGAGGGAAAAATTGAAGACGGCCAATTGTCATTTGACTATAAGCTTCATCGTGGTGTTGCTGAAAAAGCAAATGCTACCTTCCTCATGCGACAAATGGGTATTATCCCTTCGTAAGAATCCAATAGTTTTTATTTCATTAAATTCGTAGACAATTCGCATTGTTTATGAAAAACTGCCTTTTCATTCTATTGCTTATTCCTGTTGGATTGAGTGCTCAAATTGGAGCAAAAGCTCAGCAAAAGGAAAGCATTCACGGCATCTGGCAAAACAATCAGTTTGGCTACCAGATGACATTAATACTCAATGCGGATGGTACTGGTGAGTTTGATGGTGAAACAATCCTGTTCACTACTCAGGCGAATAAACTTGCCCTTACACTCAATGGCGCGATAACTAATTATACGTACACGCTTCAGGGCAATTCATTAACACTTAATGGCGGAGACCTAGACAAGCCAGTTATCTTTTCACGCAATGGTACCGCCAATACAGAGCCAACTATTGCCAATGTAACCCCTGCTCCTAAAATGGGTGGAGTAAACGGGAATGTGCCACTGAATACACCGGCCAGTAATGAGTTGATTGGCCTTTGGTCTGGTAATGGCGAGACGATTGAGTTTAAGACCGATGGTAATTGTATTTATTTAGGTAATACTTTCCCGTACGAGATTTCGCAGGGAAACGTAACACTCACCAGCATGCATGGAAAAGTGATGTTCGCTTATTCAATTAAAGGAGATCAATTGGTTCTCTCTGCGAATGGTAAACAAGTGTTGTACACTCGTGGTAATGCAGGAGGAAATCCAACAGCGAATGCAGGTAATGGCAGTGTTGCCATGGAGTTGGTTGGCAAGTGGTGTTATGTAAACCTAACATCAACAAATTCCGGTGGCTCAAGTGCTGACGAGTGCATCACGTTAAACCAGGATGGAACCTATGTTTATTATTCAGAACGTTCGATGAGTGTAAATACCAATACCTATTCCGGTGGCACCAATTCACAAAATGGAGATCGCGGAACCTGGTATGTGCAGGGCGATCGGCTTTATTACAATTCACAATCACAAGGACAAGGTTCTTATCGATTAGAAAAAGGAATCACCCAAAAAATGTGGGTGATCCTATGATTGTGCTTGATGGAAAAGCCTTTGTGACTTCTACTTATCGCCAGCCATGGCGGTAGACAATCGCTTCGTCACCTCAGACAATATGCTCTTGCGTCCATAACCTCCATTGTTCGTAAGGATAATGATGCAATGGTCCTTATCGATGAATCGTTTGATGTACGTTCCATAACCAGGCCAGCCACCGCTATGCTGCACTACTTTTCCGAGTGTAGAATCCTGTGCAATGAACCAGCCAAAGCCATACTGATAGGTGCTGTCGCTATTTAATTTTACGGGCGCAAATGCTTCTTCCAGTGTAGCCTTCTTCACCAGCTTTTCTGTATAAAGGGCATGATCCCATTTAAAAAGATCTCCGGTGGTCGAGTTGACAGTGCCGTCTCCCTGAATTCCATCTAATGTGATTACATAATAATATTCCATCAGACTGTCTGGTAACATAAATTTTTTCAGGCTGTCCGAATGAATAAAACCATACGCATAGTTGGGAATAATTTCCTTTGCCGATCTGCGTGTGTTATACACACGACTCCGGGTCATATTCAATGGAACGAAAATATTTTCTTTTAAAAACTCACCATACGTTTTTCCGGAGACACGTTCGATGATGGAGGCAAGCAAGGCATAAGCCGAATTGCTATACTCCCATTTTTCTCCCGGCTTGAATAAAACAGGCGGCTTTAATTTGGCAAACTGCTTAATGATGTCATCATTGAATACCGTTTTCTTCCGATCCCATCCTTCAAAGAATTTTTCGTCTTCATAAGTAGGGATGCCCGAAGTATGCGTCAGGAAATGACGGATGGTCATCCCTTCGTAAGGCAATTCAGGAATGTATTTTTTCACATTATCATCATAGCTGAGTTTGCCTTGTTCCTTCAGCATCATAATTCCCATAGCTGTGAAAGCTTTAGAGACCGAAGCCAGTTCAAAGAGTGAAGAATCGTTTAGCATTTCCTTGGTATCATAATTCGCGTAACCAAAACTCTTTTGATAGACAATCTTTCCATGCTCGGAGATAAGCACATTGCCATTGAACTTTGCGGTGTCGGCATGCGATTGAAAGACAGAATCAAAATCGGCCGTAGGATTGTCGGGTTGTTTAGTCTCTTTTGGGGCACAACCGATCATCAATAAACAAACGAGAAGGGGTAGGAGGAGCTTCATGGAATCTGATTTGAATTCTAATATATCAAATAACCCAAAAAGTCTCTGGACTTTTTGCACAAAGTGCTGACGATTGAAAATGAAAGGTTGTTACATTTCGTTCATTTGATAGGATTCTCTTCGTTTTCAATGTCAGGGTTATCCTGACAATATTGATGGTAACATCAATATTCGTCACCTTTAATAAAATTGGCTATTATCTTTTTTCAAATTGTAGGATAACTGTTTCTATTTGATGGCTTTTTCGTACTTTCAGTTCTCTTCAACCTAAATACAACGAGTATGTCACTTTCCCGCAGAGCATGGTTTAAATCCGTTGGCGGATTAACCACTGGTTTAGTAGCCACTTCCCTCATGGCTGATCAACTCATGGCCATGCCGATGAGCAAAGCCGAAAAAGAATTTTTTGCGATGCCCAAAGCAAATGGCAAAAAGGTACGTCTCAATTCAAATGAAAATCCGTATGGCCCTTCGGAGAAAGCAAAGCAGGCAATGATTCAGTCTTTTGGTGAATGTAATCGGTATGGATTTGCCGAACTGGAAGGCCTGAAGCAAGCCATTGCAAAGAAAATAAATGTAGATCCCTCTTATATTTTGATGGGTGCAGGTTCAGCAGAGTTGTTGGTGCAGGCAGGTATTGCTGTTGGTTTGGAAGGCGGCAGAGTGCTATCGGCTTATCCTACATTTGGTTTGTTGATGGAGTATGCAGAGCAGATGAAAGCCAAATGGGACAAGGTTGATCTGAATAGCAAGATGGAGCACGATTACTCTGCTATGCTATCGGTTATTAAACCGGATACCAAACTTGTTTTCTCCTGTAATCCAAACAACCCGACCGGTACAGTTGTCAATGCAGATATTGTAAAGTCATTTTGTGATGAGGCTTCAAAGAAAACAATTGTATATGCCGATGAAGCCTACCTTGAATTCCTGGAACCGGCTCAGCAAAAATCAATGATGCCGTATGTAGAGAAGAATCCTAACCTGGTTGTATCCCGGACTTTTTCAAAAGCCTACGGTCTCGCAGGTTTACGCATCGGATACATTGTTTGTCATCCGGACCTTGGTAAAAAAATCGGACAGTTTGGAGATACTATTTCTCCTAGCCAGACCGCATTGGCAGCAGCCATGACCAGCTTGAGTGATGATGAGTTCTTGAAATCATGTCGCGAAAAGAATAACGCCTCACGTAAAGTATTGACCGACTACCTCGATAAGAAAAAGATCCAGTACGGAGATTCTAAAACCAATGTGGTGTTTTTCCCTGCGCCAAAAGATGGAAAAACCATTCTATCCAAACTGGATGAAAAAGGATTTCTGATCAAAATCTGGGATTACCAGCAAAAAGAATGGTGCCGCGTAAGCATTGGTACAAAGGACGAGATGACTGCTTTTGTGAAAGCGTTTGATGAGGTGATTGCGTAGGAACTAGAAACTAAGACGTGTTAAAACAGGAAGAAATTATTTAGAGAAAAATGAAATCGTTTAATCTAAAAAGATTGGTAAAGTATTTACCTGAACTTCTATTGTTCATCGTAATAGGAATTAGTTTTTCGATGGAAGTAATAAAGACTTCAAATGTAAATTACTTATTGATTTTCTGTTTGCTAATCTTATTCACTCTCATCATTTGGAAAAACAAATACTTTGCGTTGACTCTGTCTATTATTCTCGGAATAGTAAGTTTCTACATGCTGTTCGCTGTATTTTCAGAGTTCAGAGAATTTCCATCAGACGACAGAAATGGGTGGCAACTATTGTTAGTTGGAGGATTACTATTTATCTCACTGTTGACGGTTTCTATTTTCTTGCCAAGAAAATATATCAACATTAATAAACGAGTGAACGATTGATTTGATTGAGCAAATTTTTTTATGCAATCGCGTGTGAACTATCAAGAAAGGGAAGGCACCATGTCATCATTGATTCCTTTTTGTGAAGGTGTGTAAGCAAATAATTGCTTAGAATGTCGAAATATGGACAATCGAATAGAGAACCTATAGACTAATGAATAAAATTAAACTGAATGACGTTTTGCAGTTAAACGATTTAGAAAATGTAAAAGTCAGATTTAATTTAATGTTTGGTGGCAATTGGAATCCTATTGAAGTATTTAAAAACAAAGAAAACCACGTTTTACTGGAAGGCCACTATTGGAACTATAAGAACAAAAAATCCTATAAGGAAGGCCAGATTACGATTGGGTTAATAAGGATCAAAGATGATTTGTGGTTATTATTTCATGTTGGGAAAGTCATTAAAGATTTAAACAAGCTTGATGGTGTTGGATATGAATATGAAACACTAGCCGAGCATGAAAAATACTTTGGACGTTTGATTGTTAAATTTAAAAATCAATCACAGACAATGATTCGTAATGCAAATTCCGTAATAGATGAATGTGAAGTAGCCCAAATTTTACCTGACATTTTCGACAATGATATTTTTCCGGGTTATGACAAAGTAAATATTTCATGGGATGAATTATCTCGAGTTATTGAAAAAGACACCTGGAAAACCGCACTGCAAAATCAAAAGGGAGTCTATCTCATTACGGATATAACTAATGGTAAGAAGTATGTTGGTTCTGCTTACGGGGAAAGTATGATTTTAAGTCGTTGGCGATCTTATGTTAAAAATGGCAATGGAGGAAACGTTGGTCTTAAAGTTTTAGATTTTGATCACATAAGAAAGAATTTCCGATTTTCAATTTTGGACATTTATAAATCAACTATAGACGACCAGATTATCATCGACAGAGAAAGTTGGTGGAAAGAAGTTTTGCAAAGCAGAACGTATGGATATAATGAAAATTAAAATTCTAACCTTAGGTTTGAATAATCTCAGCTTGGGACGGAGAACAAAATTTTTCATTGCCACAGTATTTTTGATTTTGGTAGCTTTTCTAATACGAGGACAAGGCAATTTGACTTTAAAAGGAATTGTGGTCGACAAAGATGGCGATCCTCTAATGGGTTGTAATGTTGTAATTAAAGGGACAACGACCGCGGCAGTGACTGACGTATGCGGAGAGTTTTCAATCCCTATTGAACGGGACGACTTTACTATGGTTTTTCACGACATGACCCACGAGGACTTAAGAGCATTTGAGCAGAGGCTTAAAGGAGGGGAAATCACAGCAGATAAAATTGTTTTTCAAATTGGGTCAGGAAGGAAAAAGAACAAAGGTTGTAACCAGACCATTGACAAAGGATTAAGAAGATTTAGAATCGAATAATTCCTACCGTGCACAGATATTTTATTTTTGAAATAAGCTTTATTCTATTAGGAATTCTCCTGGTAGCAGCTGCGATAAGATACCCTAAAGATGTTCTCGTAAGGTTGCCTCTTGAAGTTATAAAATTACCTTTTATAATCCTTAAAGATAAAGTCTTGGCTCTTTTTACACTTTTGATGCTTCCCATAATCTTCTTACGAAAAAAGTTTAATTGGAATTGTTTTCAGCGATCAAAAAAGTGATTGATATACCCCTAAACCATGAATAGAAAAATAAACCTTATCCTCTTTTCATTTTTTTTGTGTTCTTCTTTTGCCTTTGCTCAGCAATCGGGTGAGTTGTATAACACAATCAGGCGAATGGACAGTCTTTACTTCAATGCCCAAAATAATTGTGATCTGGTAAAGTATGCCTCCCTCTTGTCCGAAGACCTGGAGTTCTTTCATGACAAAGCCGGGTTTACTCCATCAAAGCAAAAGGAAATGGAAGACATGGCCATCTTTTGTGGTGAAGAGCAACGGGGACGACAACCACTGAGAAGAGAATTGGCGAAGGGAAGTCTTAACGTTTTCCCTATGGATAAATATGGAGCACTGGAATTCTGCGATCATATCTTCTACCTACAGATAAAAGATAAAAAAGAAAAGAAGGTCAGTACAGGGAGAATGGTTGCCCTGTGGAAACTGGAGGGTACGGAATGGAAGTTCGCCCGTATTATCAGTTATGATCATCAGCCCTTGGCCGAAGTTGAATTGCCTGATGAGATCCTGAATAAGTATGTAGGAGATTATGTTCTTCCCGATCGGATTGTCAACATTAAAAAAGAAGGAAAGCTATTGCGCGTAACCGATGTCAATGACGGCAAACCCGGCTGGACAAAAGAATTATTGCCTGAATCAGAAAATGTGTTCTATCTAACTTATGAGAATGTACAATACGATTTTGTCAGGAAAGGAACGACAGTGACCGCTCTTCAGATTTATGAAAACGATAAACTGATCGAAACAGCGAAAAGGAAATAGTTTCTATCCGTAGAGTTAGCCCCGATGCAATCGGGCGCTCTACGGATTGGTACATGAACAGGAGTCTTTTGACTCCGCCTGAACTGAAAAGCATAATGACCTTTACTGCGCCATAAGACGAAGAAAACATGATGCTTCCCTTGGTCCTCGCAGGGTCTCCTTCAGGGACCTGCAGTAGCAATTCTTTCAATTTATCTGAATATCTGTTGCATCTAAATCAATCCGCATAAGGAAGACCCTGCGGGGGCCATCGCCACAAATAACGATTAACGAATTACACTGAACCAAGCGCCTGTTCTATTGAACAGAGGGGTTTTTGTATCTTGTTCGCCCGACTGAACTCTACCTATGGAATTGTACTACACGTTTTCATTGCTCATCGTCCTGTCTGCTTTGTTTTCGTATATCAACAGCCGGTTTCTGAAAACTCCTTCGGCCATCGGCATTATGCTGTTGTCCATCATTGCTTCCATCGCGCTGGTTGCCATTGGCAGAACGTATCCCGATTACGAACTTCCTTTTTCAAATCTCATAGCCAGCGTAAATTTTCCCACACTGTTGCTTGAGGTGATGATTAACTTCCTGCTGTTTGCCGGAGCAATACACGTAAGTCTTCATGATCTGCGCAAGCAACGCATACCTATCGTCATCTTTTCCACGCTGAGTGTTATACTATCTATCGCACTCGTGGGTGCACTCATGCATGCCGTGTTTCTCTTCCTGGAGATGGATGTGCCACTCATAGAATGCCTGTTATTTGGTGCACTCATTTCGCCCACCGATCCACTGGCCGTAACCGCGATTTTGAGAAAGGCTGGCATACGTAAACCCATTGAGATTCGCATTGCAGGCGAATCACTTTTCAATGATGGCGTGTCTGTGCTGGCCTTTGCGATTTTATTGCAGCTCGCGCAAGGTAACGGGGCGAACATCACCTTTAGTCAGGTTGCCGGTTTGCTTGTGCAGGAAGCGGGTGGTGGATTGTTTGTTGGCTTCCTGTTGGGATACATCGGCTCCTTGTGCATAAAAGGAATCAACGATTACAAAGTTACTGTACTCATCACTGTTGCGATTGTAATGGGAGGATATCTGATCACGCGCTATTTGCAAATATCAAGTCCATTGACCATGGCAGCCGCGGGATTGGTGATTGGTAATTATGGAAAAGCCAAAGCGATGTCGGCCTCAGACAAAGATTATCTGAATAAATTCTGGGAGCTGATCGATGAGATACTCAGTGCTATGTTGTTTCTCATCATCGGGTTTGAATTACTTCTTATCCCTGACCTGCAACAATACTGGCTCATTGGCTGCATTGGCATTGTGGTTGTATTGATCGCACGTTTCTTTTCCATCTGGCTACCTATTCGCATGGTGCCCAACATTGGCAGATTCGATAAGACTACGATTGCCATATTGGTATGGGGCGGTTTGCGTGGCGGAGTGTCTGTAGCTTTGGCGCTTACGCTCGACCAGAATCTCCATCAAAGTCTATTTCTTTCCATCACTTACTATATTGTAGTGTTCTCGATTATTGTACAGGGACTTACTGTCGGACAGCTGATTAAATTTCAACGTCCTTCCAGACGCGTAGTTGCTTTAGCAACAAAGTCCGATAGCCATCGGTCGAAGAAGACCTGACCTGTTTACAAGTGTACTGGTCCACCTTTCCTATCCGTAGGAGTTAGCGTAGCGCTCTACGGATAGAATATAATAACGAGTCTTTTTTGACTTGTGGAGCATGAACTCCCTTTCTATCAGATAGAAGTC
>Ga0164241_10003737_pt1 | contig 15099 bp, 12 predicted proteins | sample OricomyardsoilBY_FD_108780 | JGI IMG/M metagenome (GOLD analysis project Ga0164241, IMG submission 108780) | Backyard soil microbial communities from Emeryville, California, USA - Original compost - Back yard soil (BY) | ecosystem: Environmental > Terrestrial > Soil > Unclassified | place: USA... | reverse complement strand
ATCTTCGACATGATCAATACGGTGCAGTAACAGGCCTGTGAGCGTCGTTGAGTTTTGTCACCACCTGTATTTTCAATTTTGTCACTTCGTATTTCCAATTTTGTCACCACTCGGGCGTGACGCTCCGAAGGTGAGGTAGCACAAGGAGTTAGGCGCGCGGTCCGATCCCGAGTGGGAGGGGCCGCGCGCCGTGCTTCAGGGATGCTTCCCAGATCGAGGCAAAGTGCATGGACAGAATTGAAAGTTCAGGCGCACTGGAGTGGACCTTTGTCCCAGGATTGGGGGCCCGAACGGTCCCTCGCGCTCGGTCGTATTTTCAATTTTGTCACTTTTCGAGGGTGCTGCGTGCACTTTCAATTTTGTCACCAGCAACCTGCAAGGCCCCGATCGACGGCGCGCCCGACCGGAACATCACTAAGCCGAGACCTCACAACGAGTTGGGCCCACAGTTGAGCTCGCTTTTGTGGGGTGGTGACAAAATTGGAAATACGCTGGAAACCGCGATCGCGATCCCATTTTGGGCGGTCGGTGCGCGATGACCAAACGCTCGGATGCCCGGGCTGGGGGTGGCGGGAGGGCGACGCCCGCGGGGAATGACTTCGGGACGCGCCTAGGCGGGATGATCCGCACCCTGCGACGGCGCGCCAAGTTGACCCAGGCCGAGTTGGCCCTGAAGGCCGGGATCGACCGGAACTACCTCCGGGCCATCGAAGGAGGGGAGGCCAATCCCTCCCTGCAGGTCCTGACTGCGCTCGCGAAGGCCCTCAAGTTGGAGATCCTCGTCAGCCCGCCACCCGACCCGCGGCCGATCGATCCCGTCAGCTTTCAGGCGGCCCTGGAGCGTACGAAACGCGGGCCTGAGCGCCGGCCCCGGCCTTCGTAGACCTGGGCGTCAGGATCGGTCCTAGGACTCCCCGTGCGCTGCCGGGGGGCTCTGGCGGGATTTGGTACCGGAGTCAATGCTTAGTATAGACAGCATTCGATTTGGAGCGGTGACTGGGATCGGACTACGGTGAACCGGTAGGCGGGAAGACGCTGGGTACACCGGGGAGTGAGGGACCATGCAAGACTCGCAAACGCATCAACGACTAGAGACCGCGCAAACCAAGCTGTGGCGGGTCGGGAAGCTCTTGGAGAAGGCCGGCATCCTAGTTCAGAACACGCCGCTATTGTTGGCCTACAGGCGCACCAACAAGCAGCTCGGGAAAACCCTGAAGGGGGCGTCCCTCGCCCGTTCGGGCGCCGAGATGCTCGTTGTGGTCGACCGCATGCTCCAGCGTTGTGAGCAGGCACTACTAGATGTCGGGTACACAGCGACCGGCGATGACGCATCGACCGTGGGCCTCGCCCTAGCGCGCCCCGGTTCGGGATCAGTCCTCTCCGAGGCGGGCGAGCCGATGTCAGCCGCGGGTCATGGTGACCCAGCCTCGGACATCTATCGGCACCCCCTCCGCGTGATGCGACCGTTGCCGATGGCAGGCGAGGGCGAAGGGGCTGTTCCTCAGATTCTCCTCGGGACGCAGGTCCAGGTCAGTGTCCGCTCGAAGAGCGAGATCGATGCCCTCTTTCGGACGCGCATCGTCGCAATGGTCGGTCCGGGCGGGGTCAGCCTGCGTGACGCTGCGAAAGGGGTGCGAGAGGCGATCCGTGGGCGGGGGACGGTGGAGTTCCAACAGGTGGTTGACCTGCTATCACCTGACGGGCGGCGTCGGTACAGCGCGCTCTCGGCGCGCACCATCGTCAGGTGGTCAACGCGCGGCCGCGCCCTTCAGCAGGCGGCATCCGATCGTCGTGCCGTCCCTTCAATGCTCGCATGCTTGACTCATCGCAACGCGTACGCGCGACGCCCTAGGAAGGCGAACGAGGAGCTCGTGCAAGCGATCCGCAAGCTCGCGTTGGAGAAACACAGCTTGCACTACAGTGCGGTCGTCATTGCTGAACAGCTCGAAGACCAGGGTTTTGGGAAGGTGCTCCCCTCACTCGTGCGACAGGTCATTCGGGAGCGGATCCCGGCCATAGAAAAGCAGTACTTCCGGTCAGGATGGGCGGGGGTATCGCAAGGGTTTGACAGCAAGCTCAATAGAGAGGCCCAGTTCCCCAACCAGGTCTGGCTGATGGACCACTCCTATCTCCCACAGGAGGCGATCTCGGGATGGAGGGACGAGGCCAGCTTGCAGGATGTCGACCTAGAGATGGATGTCCGGGTCGGTGACGGTGCCGCGGCCCGTCGCGTCTCCACGGTGTACTGCACGATGATCAAGGACGCCTACTCGCGCCGGACGCTCGCACTGCGGCTCTGGGGTCAGCACCCGTCCGCCCGCGAGACTCTGCTCGCCCTCCGCGACGCGATGGTGCGCTTCGGGCGCCCGGTAACACTGTATACGGACAATGGGGCCGACTTTGTCAGCAGGGATGTCGCAGGGTTCCTGGCCCTGGCGGGCATTCGTCACGTGAAGACACGCCCCTATGAACCCGAAGGGCGCGGAAAGATCGAACGGGCGTTCGGTACGCTGAAGAACCGCTTTCTGGCCACCCTACCTGGCTACCGCGGCAAGGACTGTGTCCACGAGTGGGGGGATGCGGATCTGTACTCAATCAGCGAGGTCGAGCGGATCCTCGTCGCGCGCATTGAGGAGGATGAGCGTGCGCGGCCCCACACCGAGACGGGGTGGTGCCCGGCGGAGGCGTTTGAGACCAACCGATTGGTCGATGGGGACATCTACACGCCGGGGACGCCAGAAGCGTTGCTGGCGCTGCTGCCTAGTGCGGTGGCCACGCGGTCCGCAAAGGGGGTCACGTTCAAGGGTCGCACCTACGACTCGGAATACCTGGGGAGCGTCCAGTTGGGTGGGAGTGTGACGGTGCACTACGACCCGGCAGACCTGAAGACCGTGCACTTCAGCTTGGCAGGAAGGGTCGGAGGGGTGCAGTACCTCGGCCTTGGCACCAGCTATTCGCGCGAGGAGCCGCCTCCGCCGGTCGGAGAGCAGAAGCGTCGTATGCGACGCGTCCAGAAGTCACAAATCCGCCACGTGAGCGAATCCGGAGGGGGGAGCGGTCACGAGCTCCCACAACTCGCGGCGTTCAGCGGTGGACGCGATCTGCCTGCGGAGACGACCAAGGCCCCCACGTCCCCTGTGCCCGATCCACCGCTGGCCCAGGCCCTTCCGCGCTCCCGGACGGCGGCCAGGGCTTCGGCCGCCGCGAGCGGACTCACCCTCTACTAACTCATCAGAGGCGGACACCCTTCAAATGCGCTCGATCAGCAATTCTCCCACTGTCGTCCGTCGTGCCGGTGCCGTGCTCGTCGGCGGGCAGCGCGCTTTGGCGATCGAGGCCAACGGCGAACGGCTGTTCGCCACCCTTCCGGATAGTTCCCGTGTCGACCCTGTCCAGAGCGACGACAACATAGGGGCGTCCTTCTATGCGGCTGGTGTGGTCGGAGCGACGGATGGCCGTGGTCCGATCGCGTGGTACCTGAAGTCCGCTCTCGAGAAGGGCCTTCCGTTGTACCTACGCGGAACAGCGCACGGAGTGGGTACCACGAGACTGGTGACAGACTTTGCGCGCACAGTGAACGCGCGGCACCGCGGCGTAGCCGAGGCTCGCGTGGTGTACGCCTCGATCATGCCTGGCACCAAGACCGTGAGGGCGTTGATCGACAGCATTCTCGTGGGGATTGAGGCCCACCTGCCGTCGCGTGTTCGTGTCGGCGCCGGAGCGCAGCAACTGAGGTTCATGAAGGAGTTCCTGCATCATCTGGATGCGCGATGCCTGGTCCTCGACCATGTGGACCGCCTGGCAGGCGACGCGCTCGTCGCGCTTGGTGATCTCCTCGACTCATTGGCGTGCGGCGACGAAGTGCGCGCTGAGACAAGGGATCGTAACCGCATCGGACTCGTGTTGGTCTCGACCCGGAGTCCCGATCTGCTCTTTCGGGGCGAGCTCCGCGTATTACAGCGGCTGGAGGGCCGCATCGTCGAATTGGACTGCTATCAACGGCCCGAGGACGTAGTGGAAGCCATGACACAGGTATCGCCATCCTTGGCGGAGCTGCTCGCGATGACCGGTTCGCAAGTGGAAGCGGGTCGAGAAATGCTTGAGAAAACGATCGGCCTGCCGGGCAAAATGGGCACCCTCTTCGCGACGATGGAGCGTCTCCATGCCCTCAACCCGCGGAGCTCGTTTCCCGAACTGTTGGCCGCTGGGCTCCAGCAGCTCCCGGCTCGGGTCGCGCTCGGGCCTGCGGTGGTACTGAAGAGCGGTGAGACGCGGCGCGCGCTCCGGCTCACATCGTCTCGCTCGGAGGAAGAAGGCCCAATTGAGCAGGTCGAGACGAACCCCGGCAAGCCGAAGCGCCGTCAACGGACTGCTCGTCAAGAGGTCTTGGCACAGAAGGCCAAGAACGCCGACCGTGCAGGACGGGGACTGCGGAAGTCGCTCCGCAATCGGACTCCGGCGGTCGTGCCTGGGAACGAGGGGCCATGAGCGCGCGGATAGGCCGGCGCGCACTGCGGGCTCGCCGGCGACGGTACGGGCAGCGCGTTCAGCGTCGTGCGGAAGCCGTGGTGAACGTGGTGACGGAGCTCCAAGCCCTAACGACCCGGCCCCTGACGGCCGGTGAAGTCGGGGCTGAGGTGCGGGCGCGCCTCGGGGGGCGATGGGAAGGGCGCAAGTGGTCCTTCCCACGAGACTGGGAGCCGGCGATCGCAAGCGAAGCCCTCATCGCGCAGAGGATCGGACGGCAGACGTATCTCTCGATCCCTGGCGCGAAAGTGAACCTGCCTCAGGCATGGGGGAGCAGTCTACTGGCGTGCCTCGAGGAGGGGTTGAGGCGGGCCGTGGAGCGATCCGGCCATGCGGTGCCGCCGAGCGCGGTCGCTGCCGTCTGCGCTTCGGATACGGATCTACGGGAGTTTCTGGGAGGCCGGGGGTTTCTGAACCATTTCGAATCGCTAGTCCGAACGGGACGGGCGGCCGCGATCCGCTTCCCTGGGCGCGTCGCCGGGACGCATTTCTACTATACGGTGCCTGGGGGGCCGAGGACGGTCGATCCGGACGTGGCTGCAACTATGGATCGGCGATGGGCGGTCCTGGTGGGGGCTTGGCGGGGGGCCGGGGGACGTCCTGTGACCACAGCGGCTGTGCGTCGTTGGGCGGCGCGGAAGCACCCTGGTTGGTTCGCCGAGGACCCTGCCTATGCGTGGACCAACGCACTCCAGTGGCTTTGGCGAGCGGATGAACTGAGCAAGATCGTCACCCCTGGGGTGCGCGAGGTTCGATGGGCACCCCGGAAGGAGTGGGAGGCGCTCTCCGCCAAGGAACGGGCCGCCCGGCTGCACGACGAATGGCGGGATGAGAGTGAATTCGCGTCCTCGCCGGGCGAGGAGCCCGACAACGGTGCGGGACCACGAGCAATCCCCCGTCGGCGTCGAGGGATCTCCGCGCGCCATGATCCCGGGTTCAGGTCGGCTGCCCAGAACCTTCAGTCCCTCCTTCGGATCACCCAGCAGATCCGGGTTGAGGCATGCGCTAACCCGGAGGAGCGAGAGCTCCTCTCGGCGCGGCCATTGAGTATGTCCGAGCTGGCCGAGGCGGCGCGAGCCAATCCACACCTGATCCCAAAGGGCGTGGATGTACAGGCTCTGATCCGGGAGGCAGCGCGCATGCGGAACGGTTGCCGGAGGCGGCCCTTGACCGCCATTGGCACGGTCGGTCGGGAGACCTACTATGACACGGGGTCGTCCGGGCCAGCCGTCGCCTTTGTGAACTGGCTGAGGGCTATGTGGGACGCGTCGCAGGAGACCGTACGGCGTGTCACTACGCTTCACTGGGAGGCTCTCGCCTTGAATGCGGCCGGGCGCTTCCCAGCCGCCAGGGGCCTGCTGGAGGAGAACGCGGCCACTTATCGAGTGCTGATCGAGAGGCATCGATCCGCCATTCGAGCCGCGGCCGCGGCAACCGTACTGACGTCGAACGAGTGCCGGGAGACTGAGGCGGCGCTCTCATGCCTATCGCATTTGGAAGCAATGCTGCGGGGTGGAGAGTCGCTGTCGGGTCTCCCCGAGGAGGCTCAGGGCCTATCTGGGCTGTCTCGGGAGTACCTGTTGGATCCTCGCATTGCCCACGAGCAAGTCCGGGCCGTGCGACCGGGTGGACGCAGCGGCGGCACGCTTGCATGGGAGCTCAAGATCGGGACCGCGCCTGTGAAGGTCGAGTCGGCGGTGGGGCGGAGGACGCTCAAGTTCCTGGATCGGGTCGCCTTTGCCGCCGCCGCCATGGAGCGATGGGGAAGCGTCTTTCTTCAGCGATATGCGGCTCTCGGGAGGCTGACGCTTGGGCCGATCCGTGATTCAGCGCGGTTGGGAGCGATGCTCGAAGGGAATGAGGAGATGTCGAACGCTCCAGGGCTCGTCGCAGGGCTTGGGCTCATAGATGACAGCACGGCGCGGTCTGCCGTCGTCACCTATGCAACGCGCTTGATCGAGAACTGGGACTCGGACGTGCCGCCGATCCAGGTGCAACTGGCGATCGTGTTCGCGCTTGCGCGCAAGCCTGCGGGAGGCCTCGCGGCCTTGCTTGGATCCGACGAGGAGGCGGTGCTTAGGGCTTGCGAGGGTCGGTCCGAGTCGCCTCGGGTACTGCAATTGGCTGGGGCCGTCCGACTGAGCTGGCAAGAGAGGAGCGACCCCGCGCAAGACTGGATCAACTGAGGCTCGGCGTAGGAGCGTTTGCGAAAAGCGACTACAAACAGGACGAGACGGCAGAAGCCGCGCGGTGTCACGCCCCGGAGCCCCCCCTCCCCCTCGGGGTGGGGATTGGCGCGTTAGGACGATGAAATGGTAACTTGGAACCCGGCCTGGGTCCTGCCCGATGTTGCAGGACTCGGGAGTGGTGACCTGATCGCCCGCTGTTGTGACTGCGGCAGTTGACATACAGGTCCTCAAGCTCCCCCAATGAACTCGCCAACCCCCGATACCCCGAACCAAGACTCCGGATCTACAATCGCGGGTAGCCTGTCGACGGAACTTGATGTTCTTCGACGGGCGGGCCTGTATCGGTCGCTGCGCCCGCTGGAGCTTCGAACGGGGGCCGAAGTGGTCGATCAAGGACGCGTGCTCATCGACTTTGCTTCAAATGACTATCTCGGGCTTGCGACGGACCCGAGGGTAGCAGCAGCAGTCGTCAGCGCGCTTCAGGGCGTCTCAACGGGGTCAGGCGCGTCCCGAAGCATTGTCGGCAACTATTGTAGCCACGAGCAGCTCGAATCAGAGCTCGCCCGAATGAAAGGGACGGAATCAGCGCTACTATTCACCTCCGGGATGATGGCGAACTTGGGGGCGATCCCGGTACTTGCAGACAGGCAAGACGCGATCTACTCCGATGCGCTCAATCACGCATCCATTCTCGATGGCTGTCGCTTGTCGCGGGCCAAGACACAGACATTCCCACACCTCGACATTGCAGCGCTTGAATCACATCTTCGGGACGATGTCGGCAAGTACCGCAGGCAGATAATTGTTGTCGAGGGCGTGTACTCGATGGATGGTGATCTGTTCCCGCTGGACAGACTCGTCGACATTGCCCGTCGGTATGGTGCGTGGATCTACCTGGACGACGCTCACGGAACAGGCGTCCTTGGCGACTCCGGGGCAGGCACCGCAGAGCACTTTGGAGTGAGTACACAGATCGATGTGACAATGGCGACACTCGGAAAAGCGCTGGGCGTACACGGCGCATACGTGGCTGGTCCGACAGTCCTGAGGGAGCTTTTAATCAATCGTGCCCGGACGTTCATGTTCACCACTGGTGCCCCGCCGGCTCTCGCGGCCGGGGCTTCGGCCGCACTCAAGATTGCCCTATCCGAGGACTCGCTCCGCGGCCGACTCTGGGCAAACGTGCGCCAGCTGCGGGAGGGCCTCGGTTTGCTGGGAGTAACCGTTTCCACGACCGGCCCAGGGCACATACTGCCAGTGGTTCTCGGGGATGCGGCCCGGACGGTTCAAGTTGGACAGAGGCTCCGGCAGCAAGGATTCGTGGTCGGGGTTGTCCGACCTCCGACAGTGCCAGCCGGGGGATCGAGACTTCGGATCACTGTCAGCGCAGCGCACACGCCTGCGCACATTGAGAGCTTCCTGGGGGCATTGGATGCCTGCGGGATCGTGCCCCGATGACGGCTGCTGGAGGATCCGTCGTGCACGTCAGGGGGACCGGCAGCTACGTTCCAGAGGCGGTTCTCAGCAGCGAGGCGTTGGAGGCTAGGCTTGGCCTCGAGGCCGGCTGGATCCACCGCCGTACCGGAATTCGGGAGCGGCGCGCTGCTTCCCCCTCCGAAGCGGTATCGGATCTCGCCGTTCGCGCGGGCGATGCTGCGCTTCGGAATGCGCGCATCGAGCGATCGCAGGTGCGGCTTGTAGTCCTTGCTACGAGCACGCCAGATCACCTGCTCCCCGCAACGGCCCCAGCGGTCGCCACGCGCCTCGGCATTTCCGCTCCTGCCTTTGACCTTGCTGCTGCGTGCAGTGGTTTTCTCTACGGACTGGCGCTTGGAACACGTTGGCTGACGCCTCCACAGGTGGCGCCGGGAGAGGCTGTTCTTGTGATCGGGGCGAACGTTCTGACTCGAAGAATCAATTGGAGCGATGGCAGCACCGCTCCCTTGTTTGGGGACGGCGCGGGCGCCGTCATCCTTACTTCAGAACCCGCGGGTGTGGTGGGGGGAGTGCGAGGGATCGACCTGCATTCAGACGGCAACTACTGGTCAGACATACTCATACCGGCCGGAGGGAGTCGCCAACCGATCAGCGCTGACGCGATTCAGCGAGGCGACAACCTCATGGTGATGCCCGACGGACGCGGGCTATTCCGGCGTGCAGTGCGTGCGTTGGCGGCTTCCGCAAACCGCGCACTGGAAAACGCGGGCCTGACAGTGCGAGATATCGACTGGTTCGTCCCTCATCAGGGGGGGCGAAGAATCGTTGAACAAGCCGCAATCGAGCTCGGCCTCAGTCAAGACCACATTGTCTCGAACCTGGCGAGGTATGGTAACACTTCTTCCGCGAGCATCCCGCTCGCCCTGGACGAGGCGGTCCAAGACGGAAGGATTACCCCCGGATCCATTGTCCTTCTTTCGGCTGCCGGTGCGGGACTTACGTCGGCGGCAGCGGTGATTCAATGGAGTTGAGTGGAGATTAGGCGCCCTCCGCAAAGGTGCGGATCACCTCGTAGATGCGGACGAGCTCGCTCGCAGTGATGCAATAGGGGGGGAGGATATACACTGTGTTCCCGAGCGGCCTAAGCAGTACGCCGCGATCGAGGGCGTAAGCGCCTAGCCGAGGCCCAATTGGATTGAGGTAATCTGCGTCTTCTTGCCCGAAATCGAATGCGGCAACTGTGCCCAGAACGCGAGGCCGTCTCACGACCGGCAGGTTGCGGAGCTCGTCGAGTTGTGACACATGGACCCTCTCGATCTCCCGACGTCTGACGTCACATTCCTCGGTGAAGAGTGCGAGGCTGGCGCGGGCAGCGGCGCATGCGATTGGATTTGCGGTGAACGAGTGTCCGTGGAACAAAGTTTTCGTACGGTCGCCGCTGAGGAAGCCCTCAAAGATCTCATTAGTGCAGCCCGTCACCCCCAGTGGGAGAAACCCACCCGTAAGCCCCTTTGAGAGGCAGACAATATCAGGGGTGATACCGGCACCCCCACTCGCAAAGAGCGGGCCGGTGCGACCGAATCCTGTGAGCACCTCGTCGGCAATCAGGAGAACACCGGCCGCCTTGGCAAGATCATGGAGGCCACGTAGGGCCGATGGTTCCCAAACCCGCATGCCCCCCGCGCCGAGTAGCAGGGGCTCAACAACCAGGGCGGCCAGCTCGGAACCTCTGGTGTCGATCAGGGCCGCAAAGGCGCTGACAACATCGCCTTCTGTTGGATCTGGGAGTCGCGCCACCTCAAACAGATGAGCGTCGAACGGCTTTGTGAAGACGCCACGGCCACTCAGACTCATGGCTCCGAACGTGTCGCCGTGATACGCGTTCGTGAGTGCTGCGACAAGCGGCCTCGGGGTCCCTCGGTTCGCCCAGTACTGGAGCGCCATTTTGACCGACACCTCCACGGCGGTCGAACCGTCATCTGAAAAAAATATCTTCTCGAGACCGGATGGCAGTACTCGAACCAGCTCCGCCGCGAGCATCGCGGCCGGCTCGTGGGTAAACCCTGCGAAGATGACTTGCTCAAGCCTTCCGGCCTGATCAGCAATGGCAGTTGCAATCTCAGGGTGGGCGTGACCATGGGTAGTAACCCACCAGGATGAGATTGCGTCGAGGATCGGTCGACCATCTGCATCGAAGAGGTATGCCCCCTCGGCTCGCACTATCGGCACCTGGGCACGTGGAAGACCGTGCTGAGTGTACGGGTGCCAAACATGGGTGGTGTCGAACTGGCGCCACGTCGATGGGGCGGACATGCCGGATACCTCGCAAGTCGGTGGATATTGCAAGCTACCTTTCCATTCACGGCAAAGGAAAGCGCGCCAACCTGGTCAATAGTTCACTGTTGCCAAGGGAGCTGGGCCCAATTGTCGAGCAATCTAGACTATGACCTGTTTTCCAGGGTCGCACGGGAAGCCCCCGATGCGCTTTCGGTTGATCGAGCGGCAAGCGAGATGGGAAGAGATCCTGATCTCATTTGCTCGTCAATCGAATCCCTCGTTGCCGCAGGCTTTCCCCTCGAGTACACCCGAGGGGCCAGTTCAGTAAGGCTCTTGGTGGATGCGCCTCGTGCAGGTTGCGTCCACGGGATCCCTGGCTGGGGCGAGGCGACAACCATCTTTCTGGCGAACTGCGGCTCAACACAAGAGATCGTCCGGGCAAAGATCGCCGGCGGAACACGGCTGCCGATACTGGTGCTGTCCGAGTCGCAAACGTCGGGGCGGGGTACGCATGGGCGGGCGTGGTTCACGCCTCCAGGGGCGGGACTGTATTTTTCACTCGGTCTGAGGCCGAAACTGGACTATCGGTACCTTCATCTCCTTCCCTTGCTACTCGGCGTTGCGCTCGCTGAGGCGATCTCGGCCGAAACCGGCTTCGAGCCGACCCTTAAGTGGAAGAATGACCTGCTTGGGCCCGATACGCGCAAATTCGGGGGGGTGCTCGTTGAGCCCAAGTACTCTCCGGAGGGAGTCCTCGACCACTTGATCGTTGGAGTCGGCATCAATGTGCGCTCGTTCTCTGCTGCGAAGGAGTTGGGCGCCTCAGGTCTCGAAGAGTACTCCGGTCCGACGTCCCGCCATCAACTGCTCAATGCCATCCTCCGCGCGGTTGATCGGCACGTGACGCTTGCCGAGGCGAGCGACCCCGGCGCTGTCCTCGAACGCTGGCGAAGGGCCAACAGTACAATCGGCCGCGCTGTACAGGTATTGGGTCAAGAGGAGTCACCATTCGAAGCAGTTGCGGTCGACATCGCCGATGATGGTGCACTGATCGTGGAGACCTCAGCGGGGGAGCATCGGCGGGTTTACGGTCGAGTGCTTCTTGTGCCCCCGAAACCTTCAGGCGCCGTGGATGTCCCAATGCCCCATGTTCGCAAATGACCGACCTATGACACGGCCCCAGATGCTGGCCTCGGTCCGACTCATGTGGGACAGGGTCGAGGATCGACTCGCGTTTCCGTTTGCGTTGCCGGCCATTAAGCACATCGATAGCCTGGAGTTCGACGCGCCAATCACGTTCTTCGTTGGCGAGAACGGGACTGGCAAGTCGACCCTTCTTGAAGCGATCGCTGTCGCCGCTGGCTTCAACGCAGAGGGGGGGTCGCGGAACTTCCGGTTCCGCACTCGTTCGACGCACTCGGTGCTTCACGAATACCTGCGGCTGACCAGAACCGTCCCCCGTATTCGGGATGGGTTCTTCCTCCGGGCCGAGAGCTTTTACAACCTCGCCTCAGAGATCGACACGCTCGACGAATCCCCGAGCTTTGATCCCCCGATCCGGGATGGTTTCGGAGGCAAGTCGCTACACCAACTTTCCCACGGGGAGGCATTCCTCGCAACTCTGATACACCGATTCCGCGGCGGTGGACTCTATCTCTTAGACGAGCCGGAGGCGGCGCTTTCCCCGCAAAGACAGCTCGCCATGATGGTTCGGCTCCACGAGTTGGTACGTGAAGGCGCTCAGTTCTTGATCGCCACGCACTCGCCGATGCTCATGGCATACCCAGAATCACGACACTTGCGTTTCTCGGATGAAGGTGTGACCGAGACCACCTATGAGGAGACGGAGCACTACCAGGTCATGCGTGACTTTATGGCAGCACCCGGCCAGGTGCTCCGACGACTGCTCGACACCTAGGCTCTGGACGCGGCGGATGTCCCCCCGCCCCCCCCCGCCCCCCCCCCGGGGGGGGGCTGTTGACAGGGGCGAGGGCGGCCTGCAGCTTTGTTCATTAAGGGCAACTGTGGGGCATCGACAACCCGACCAACGAGGCAGGAGGGATCGTGTTCGAGACTTTGCTGCGTGATGCGTGGATCGGTGGACAAACCGCCGTAATCGGCGGGGCCTCGTACCCTTCCCCCGTGGGGCCCCCAACGAACCCCAACGATATCGGGGCGACCACGCTGGAGGAAGAGGCTCCAATTACGTTTCCGTTCACTACGTGCTGCACCCAATGCTGGTCGAGATGCTGCTTCGCGACCATCCGCGGCGGCGGTGGCGGTGGCGGGAAGGGGTGATTCCAAGGCCGTAGAAAGTGCGCGATGTCTCGGGCAATCGGCAACAACTTGGCGATTGCCCGAATCATTTGCTGTCGCCAGACACCTCGCCCACGCGTGTCCTACTCGTCTCCTGTCCTCACGATCCGCCACCCAGATGCGGCAGTTCCATTTTCTACGTAATCGCCACGGAGATTTCAAGTGACGAACCCCTCCCGATTCGATTGGAACGAGATGGCGGACATCTCACTTCGCGGTGAGGTGCTTTCCCGTGAACAGAGCCACGCGGTCCTGAATGCCCCGGATCCCGCGCTCCTCGAGCAGCTTGGTGCTGCCTTTAGGGTTCGTTCTGCCCATTGGGGCAACAAGGTGCGCCTCCACTACCTGCTGAACGCGCAGAGCGGACTTTGTCCCGAGGATTGCGGGTACTGCTCTCAGTCCAAGGTGTCCGTCGCGGAGATCGAGAAGTACCCGATGCTTGCCCAGGATAGGATCCTGGATGCTGCGCGCCAGGCCGCGGAGCTCAAGGCCGGCACGTTTTGCATGGTGATTTCCGGGCGGGCGCCGGGGAACCGCGTATTTGAAAAGGTACTTGACGCAGTTCGCGTAGTGCGGGAGCGGCACGACCTGAAGATTTGTGCGTGCCTCGGACTCCTCACGGACGAGCAAGCGCTCGCGTTGAAGGATGCGGGGGTCACCCAGGTCAATCACAATCTCAACACTTCCGAGGCCCATACCCCCAATATTGTCACGACTCACACGTTCCGAGACCGGAAGCGAACGGTCGAGGCGGTGAAGGCGGCAGGCCTCAAGACCTGCTCCGGGGGCATTCTTGGAATGGGAGAGACCGATGACGACGTCATCGATCTTGCGCTAAGCCTCCGAGAGCTCGGGGTGCGCAGCGTCCCGGTCAATTTCCTCATCCCGGTTCCGGGAACTCCGTTCGATTCTGTCCGACAGCTTACGCCGAACCGATGCTTGCGCATACTCTGCCTCTACCGATTCCTTCTGCCGAGCCAGGAGATTCGGATCGCCGGTGGTCGCGAGGTGCACCTGCGCTCGCTTCAACCCCTCGGTTTGTTCCCAGCCAACTCGATTTTCATCGGCGACTACCTCACCACGGCTGGTCAGACAGTTGAGAAGGACTTTGAGATGATCAGAGACCTCGGCTTTGTCCTGGAGGCTCCGGACGGCTCTCCATTGGAAGCGGACGCAGGTGCCGGAATCGTGGCTCCACAGCCGAGCCGCCTTCCCATGTATTCAGCTACCTAGCCTTCGCCCGGCGCGTGGCTCTGCCGACCACCTCCGGCCCAAGGCAGAAGTTGTATTACAGATAGGCGTTGCGCCCATCCGAGGCGGGATGACACCATCCCGCCGCTTTCTGTGGACCCCGCCAAGAGCGCTGGCCCTTAGCCTCAACTACTCCGGGCGTCACGGTCGATCGTCATCCGACGTTCGTCCAATCGAACTCGAACACATGCGGAGCATGGTATCAATCGACATGAAGGGCGTTGTGCCCACTAGCAAGCGCCCTGAGCTGGAGGGACTGAGCGTTCCGCCGCTCTTTGCTCCCTTTCTCGCCAGCTTCTACGAGGGAGCGATTCCGGAAGCGCGGAGGCTTCCCGCGTCCCTGCGCCAAACCCTGATCAGGGGCTTCGCCAATTTTCTGATCGACCGCCTTACTCAGGTCTGCTTTCAGACCGTTGAGCTGGAAGAGTCCATCGCGCGAGTAGTCGGGCGTCCCGTTCCGCTGGGGCAGGAGGCGCAGCAACGTGACGCCTTCTTCTCCGAGTACGGTCCCCTAGCCGCATTGTGCGCGCGCATTACTGACAGGACCTGGCGCGCCGCTCAGGCCGGAGCCGCAGCAATCCTTGCTGACTGGGAGGAGATCCTGCGCTTGGACGGCTTGGTCGGGCGACGTTTGGATATGCTGGAAGTGAGGGTTCTTTCGGCGGAGACCCATGCAGGGAGGTGTGGGATCGCGCTACTTGACGAACAGCATAGGGGAATCGCGGTTCTCAAGCATCGAGATCTTGGTCTCGAATCCGGGCTTTGGAATGCACTCGCCGACCTCATGGGGAGCACCGAGCCTTTCACGGCTTGGCCGGCGCCCTGGTGCCTGAACCGTGGTCACTATGGGTGGATGCAGTGGATCCCACACGGCGCTTGCGATTCTCCAGAGGAGGTGGAGCTGTACTACGCGCGCGCCGGAGGTCTCATGGCGTTCGGCCTGGCATTTGGTATTGTTGACCTACACACCGAAAACCTAGTGGCCTCCCGCGCCTTCCCGGTCCCGGTCGACCTGGAGGCAAGTCTCCATCACAGGTTTCGGCCTTCTGCTGCCACCGATGAAGTGGTCGCAGATCCACTTTTGTATGTTAATTCTCTGGGT
>Ga0164241_10003736_pt1 | contig 15105 bp, 11 predicted proteins | sample OricomyardsoilBY_FD_108780 | JGI IMG/M metagenome (GOLD analysis project Ga0164241, IMG submission 108780) | Backyard soil microbial communities from Emeryville, California, USA - Original compost - Back yard soil (BY) | ecosystem: Environmental > Terrestrial > Soil > Unclassified | place: USA... | reverse complement strand
TGACAGGTTGTCTGAGAAGGTGCCTTGAAGGTTGCGGTGCGAATGGGAATGTCGACGCGCGTCACTCCGTTGGGAAGAGGAACGACTCGTACCGTTCGCGAGTGCATCAGCGAGTCGGGAAGAGTGAGCGGATCCACCGCCAGAGTTACAGGCTGGAACGGTATTACGTCGAAGATATGGTAGGCGCCGACGGAATCGCTTTCGACAGCGGTGGACGCCGAGATTATAGTGACACCCGGTAGTACCTCCTCGGCGGCGTCGCGGGTACCATTACCGTTATCATCGACGAAGACGGTGCCGGAAATTGCGGAACGACCGCGCGAAGGATCTGGAGAGAATGCGATCGGAGACGAAGCTGGCTCGCGTTGACCGACGACGGTGATGGATCCGCTGATCTCATGGGTTGTTGAAGCCGCTGGGCCGGCGGCGAGTGATCGCGCGTCGTATCGGACACCATGGGCTTCCGTGCTGAGCGAGAATGCAAGTTGCGGAACTCGGGTTCCAGGACGCCAGGTGGCTCCAGCCTCGATGGCTGCGACATTCGTGAGCGGCAACGAGACGAACAGTGATGACTCGTCGGAGAACCGATTGCTGATCGTGCCACGGATGCGAAAGCGCGGCGACAGGAACGGGATCGACGAATCAACGTACGCGCCAATCGACGGCTGTCGCCGGGAGTTGACCGACGCGGACAACCTGACAAATGGACGAATGTAGACGCTGCCGCGTACGAATGATGACGTGACGACGATCTGTGGGCGTTCGCGTGTGAAGGAGTGTGGAAAATCCAGTTCTCCGGTCAGCATGGGAAGTGATTCCCCTCGCCATGTCGCAGCGACGCGTGCGGAGGTGCTGGTCACAGCCGTATTCAGCGCAGTGAACGGCGATGCGTTGACGTCATACGTCGCTGAAAGTTCGAACGCATCGGAACGAACATATTGTGACTGAACAACGATAATTCTGTCGGTCAGGTGAATGACGGAGCTGATATCATCGTGCAAGCGAAATGCGAGGAGTGCGGTCGGTCCGAGCAGTGGACTGGCGTGGTTGTAGAGAGCGCTGATCCCTGCACCGACTGTGATGGTACCGAAAGGGGCGTAGCGAAAATCCAGCGTCGTTGCGTATGCACATAGCGCGTCCGTGCAGCGTCCGAATACCAGATCGAACGCGCCGGTGCCGCGACGAATCATCGAGTCACCAACGGAGACGTAGCGCGTCGTGCGGCGAAGTTCGCCACGCGGCCCGTACGCGACGACCCCCAGTCGATTGATGCCGCGAAGCGAAGGCACGGCTATCGAGTAGCGCCCGACCGAGTCGGCGAGCCCGGTGTAGATCAGAACGTCGTCGCGGTACACCTCCAACTCCCAGCCGGGACCGGCGTTGCCACCGAGCACAATCGGTGTAGTCGACGTTTCGCCGTTCGGCGCCTGACTCGATATTGATATCCCCTGGCCCGCCACCATGTCGGAGAGCTGGATCGTTCCGACACGAATACTACGGAACAGTGGATTCTCGATCCAGCTTCCCTGCCACACGAGCTCAGCCAGTCCTGCGCTTCGTGTACGCGTCCAATCAAGATCAATACCGCCGCCGAGTACGCTGGTGCCGAGTCCGATGCGAAGGGACGGCTCGTGCGAGCCAGGCGAGTCGACCAGACCGAGTGCGTAGTCAAGGATAAAGCCACGCGGCAGGAGCGTCGTCCGCGCATGAGTTTCGTACTGTGCAACAGATTGTGCGCGCAACGCGTTGAACCGTGCGCGCCGCTGATCTCGCTCGACACGCTGGCTGACGGGAAGCGAGCCGTCGTCTGCGATTGTGACGGTGAGTTCGTCGAGATCGACGGCGATCGGCGTGTTGAGGATTGCTGCCAGCGAATCTGTCGACACATATTCGGTCGAGTCGCCGCTTGCCGGCAGTTCTGCAATTGCGAGAACACGCGCGAGAGGCAGGCGCATGACACCAGCGACGAGGGTGGCCGTCATCACAGATGTGACGACCGTTCCGATGGACACCTCGACGATCGCCGTATCGAGCGAGATTGTATTTGAGGGTGCGGCGACCGGTCCCGCGAAGCTACCGACCGATGCAGCGATGAGCGCTAGTGCCAGCACGGCTGTGCAAACCACCGAAGAATGGGAGAAGCACGAATCTTCGGCGGAGCGCGGGTATCGGGGAAAGCGGAGAGCGTCGAGCTGTGGCGGATCTCTGCCCGTTTCTGAAGCAGTACAGCGCTAAACTACCGGTGCATCGTCATTCCCGCTTTCGCGGGAATGACGACTAACCGAACAGTATTGGTGTTAAACGGCGTCGCTCAAGCTGGTGAAATTGAAGTCGTGGATCTTGAGTGGAGGCATTATAATGGCGCCACCGGGGCTGCTATCTTCGCTCGCGCTCACGCGAACCGGCGTACCGAAAGCCTCGACGTTATTGAGCATGAAAATCGGCGATTCGTTGTAGCGGAAATTCTTGATCGGGTGCGTGACCTTGCCGTTCTCGATGAGGAAGGTTCCGTCGCGCGTAAGGCCAGTGAACAGAATCGTACGTTGATCGACAGGGCGAATGTACCAGAATCGCGTTACGAGAATTCCGCGTTCCGTGCTGGCGATCATCTTTGCGAGCGACGAATCGCCGCCCATCAGGCGCATCGTACCGAAGGCCGCGGCGGTAGGCTGCTTGCCCTGCTTCTCAGCCCAATACCGATCGTAATTGAGGGTCTTGAGAATGCCGTTCTCGATGAAGACCACCTTCTCCGCGGGGCGTCCGTCGCCTGTGATCGCGCTTCCGAGATTATCGGCTGGATCCGATAGCAGAGTTACGCGTTCGTCGGCGACCTTCATACCGATCTTGTTGCCGCCACCTTCCTTGGAGAAGAACGAACGACCTTCGTCAGCGGCTCGGGCCTGCGCTGAGCGGCCGATTATCGGAATGAGATTACCGACAGCCGTGGGTTCGAGAACTACAGTGTATCTACCAGGCTCGACAGCTACAGGATTGCGCGACTTGCCTGCCTTTTCCGTAGCAGTTGCGCCAACAGCATCGGCGTCGATTCCTGACCAATCGTTGGCGTTTGCTCCACCCCAGCCGGAACCGGTTCCGTCCGGCGTACGCACTGTCGCCGTCATGCTGGTGCCGCCGGTCTGCTCGAATGCGAATAGGCCGCGCGAGTTCGCGAGTGCGCTGGTGCCGACTCGAGATTCGATATACCCGGTCGCGATGAATCCCGCTGCGCGCGCGCGATCCGTAACAGCTTTCACTGCACGCGCGCGATCTTCCGCTGTCGGGAACGAGACAGTTTGCGGTGTGACCGGTGGATACGTTTGCGGACCCAGGTCCGACATGTATTCCGGATTTTCTTCGCTGAGCTTAGCGAGCTCCTCTGCCTCCTTCACTGCGGCGGCAAGCGACGCGTCATCAGACTTGTTGGTCGTTACGCTCGCCGAGCGTTTGCCGAACGTGCTGCGGACAGTGATGCTGGTATCGGTATCGTTGCCTGCGGTGGACACCTGATTGACGGCGAAGCGTGTGTTGGCGCGCGCCTCGCTGTCTATACTGATGGCTGTTTCATCGGCCTTGGCGAACGACAGCGCGCGCTTGGCGAGAGCTTCTGCCTCTGAGCGTGTCAGGATGCCGGCGGGGTTGCCACCAAATAGCGACTTCGGCTGGCTCATGCCTTTCTCCCGGTGTTGATGACGTTGATGTTGCGGAAGCGGCTTGGCACGCAACCGTGACTGATGGCATTCGACTGACTTGGCTGACCCTTGCCGTCGCTGAAAGCGCCGCCGAGGAAGTAGGACTTCTCGCCGCCGATCATGTCGAGGCTGCCCCAGAAGTCGGGAGTGCGGAGCTGGTATGCGACATCCTTCAGCATGCCAACGATCTTGCCGCCCTTGATCTCATAAAAGACCTGGCCGCCGAACTGTGCGTTGTATCGTTGCTGATCGATCGAGAACGAACCATCGCCGATGATTGCGATGCCGCGATCGGTTGCCGCGATGATGTCCTCGTAGCTGATATCCTTGTCGCCTGGCAGGAGCGAGACATTGGGCATGCGCTGGAACTGCACATCCTGCCAAGATTGCGCGTAGGAGCAACCGTGCGAGCGCGTCGGTCTGCCCTGGCTCTTGTACCACCAGTCGAGCTGCATCGCCTGCTCTCGTGTCGTCTGGTAGTCCTGGAGGACTCCTTCCTTGATGATCATGAACTCATCGGGTTTCACGCCTTCATCGTCCCATCCAATTGCAGACAGCGAGCCATGCTGGGTGCGATCACCGCGGATGTTCATCAGCTTCGAGCCGAACTTCAGCTTGCCGAGCATCTTCTCCGGCGGTGCGACGAAACTGGTTCCCGCGTAGTTCGCTTCGAACCCTTCTGCGCGATCGAGTTCTGTCGGGTGGGCAACGGACTCGTGGATCGTAAGCCAGAGATGTGACGGATGGAGCACGAGGTCATAGCGACCGACATCCACCGACTTGGCAGACAGTTTCTCGACGGCCTCGCTCGCCCACTGCGGTGCTCGGCCGACGAAGTTCACATCGCCTATGTACTCATAACCCAAGCCCATTGGCGCGACGTCGTTGGATGCACGAGACTGGAAGTCGCCCTTGGCGGCTGCGGTGACGTTCATCGACGGTTGTGCACGGTAGATCGTCTGGACGACGAAGGTACCATCGCTGGTTGCGAGAGTCTTTTCCTCGCGCAGGAAGAACATGTTCGATGTGACGAAGCGAGCGCCATTCACCTTCATCGCGGCCGCGTTGGCTGCGAGGAGCAGATCGACCTTCTCACCAATCGGAACGTCGAACGGATCGATCTTGATGGGGCTTTTCCATTCGCCGGTCGCAACCGTAGTAGGCGCCAGGACGATCGGCTTGAGCTGAACGGTGCTGTTGGCCTTTGCAATCGCGACCGCGTCACGTGCAACCTGCGCGACAACGTCCTTTGTGAGGATGTTGCTCGCGGCAAACCCCCACGCTCCATTGGCGAGTGCGCGCACTCCAAAGCCGAGAGTGTCGCTGTCATTTACGCCTTGAAGCTGTTTTTCGCGGGTTCGGACGCCTTGAGAGCGGCGTGCGGAAATCCGGATATCGGAGTAACTCGCGCCTGCGGCACGGGCTGCGTCGAGAGCGACCTGAGTCAGCTCGCGATAGGTGGGATCGCCTACCGATGGCTGAGCGGCGGCGAAGAGTCGATCGACCGAGCCGAGTCCACGGGTGCCGATGGCACCAGTGGCTGCGACAGCGGAGACCGTCTTGATGAAGTCGCGGCGGGAATTCGTCATTGAGCTGGAGAGAGGGGGAGCAATGTACAGCTACGTACGAAACATACGAGTTGGGGAGCGCGCGTGTTGATCTGGGACACCACGGGATAACGCCGGTGTCTCAACCGGGAGCGATCACGAACGCGCCGCTTGCAGTCAGGGCGGTGATTGCGCCGAATTGGGGTGCCGGTTTCCATTCCAGGGGTGGCCTGGGGGTGGCTCCACGTGGTGGCGCGCCGTGGCGTTCGGCGGCCGCGAGAGCGTGGCCTTCGGTTGGAAACTCACCCACGCGATAGCCCGGGCGTCCAAACGGTGTGAATGTGAGAATAAATCGCATCGGCATGGCAGAATTTCAGGGTCTCCCGTGTAGGGGTTGGACCCAAGATACGCCGAGGGCTTGGCTGCGTCTATTCTATAGGAGGGGTATATGGGCGATGGGGATCCCGACCTTCGGCGGGATGACCGGGACCATTACCGGTGGCCGGTTGTGTCCTTGACGGATTTCTTTACGGAATTCCCGGTCTTTTGAAGAGACTTATGCGCGTCGCTGGCTGTGCCATGCACCGCCGATTTCGCCGAGCGGCCGGCGTGCTTGATCGAGCCACTTACATCACGCGCCACCTTGTTCAGGCCGCCGGGTTTGTGGTTCGGGTCATGGATTGTGTCGCCGGTCGCGTGGGCGAGCGCAGATTTGGTCCCGCGGCCTGCTTTCTTGAGCACGTGATGAGTCTTGCTAGCGACAGACTTTGTGCCAGCCTTCGCATCTCGGCCGATGGTCTTCACGGCACCGCTGACGGCGCGTGCGGCACCGTTCACGCCGCCATGGTGAACAGTGTCCTGCTGCGCCAGTAGTGGCGTGGCGCAGAGTGCGCCGGCAAGGGTAGCGATTGCAAAAAGAGTAGTGGAACGAAGCATGAATGCTCTCGGAATTCGGGTAGGCAGGTATGCGCGTCCAGATGCGACTCGCGGTATCATCAAAGGCGAATCGCTTGCCATTCGGTCCCGTAGCCTCGGGCGATTCGACGGCAGTCTTGATATGAACGATCGTTCGGTTGCTTGCGAATAAAGGTCATGTGAAGCATCGTCTGGCATGCGATTGACATCGATTTCAGCGGCCGCGGTCGTTTCCACACTCATTCTTGCTGCGACGCTTTCAGGTCAGCGGGCAGACGCATCAACCAGGATTCCTGACGCGACGCCCAGGGTCGCCGATCTCATGGGTCCGGGTATCTCGCGGGAGCTGGCCGAATACCGTGCAGCGCGCATCAGCGATGTGCGATACGACCTCGCACTCGACGTAACGGCGCAGGACACAGCACGCGGAACGGTCGCAATAACATTCACACGCACCGGGAGCGGGGACGCTATTCTCGACTTTCGCGGACCGGAGCTCCGTACGATAACGCTGAACGGGCGTGCGGTTCCGCATGCGTTGAGCAACGGGATGCACATACGCTTGCCTGCTTCGATGCTGACTCGCGGCGTCAATCGCGCTTCGATCAGATTCTCGGCGCTGATAGCACCCGCTGGAGCCAGCGTGATTCGCTATCACGATGCAACCGATGGCGCGGACTATCTGTACACACTGCTCGTTCCGGCAGATGCGAATCAATTATTTCCGTGTTTCGATCAACCCGATATCAAGGCGCGCACGTCGTTGACGCTGACAATTCCAGCGGCGTGGAACGCGGTTGCGAACGGCATGATAGTGAGCAAGCAAAACGCGGGTGCAAATCAAGTCGTACATTTTGCGCAGACCAAGCCGATGAGCACCTATCTCATCGCGTTCGCCGCGGGCCCATGGACGCGCGTAACTCGGACGGTGGACGGACGGCCGATCACGATGTACGTACGCGCGTCACGCACGAAAGAGGCAGAAGCCGATTCGTTGATCATCGCGAATGGTCGCGCAGTAAAATGGTATTCGGATTACTTCAAGTTCGCGTTCCCGTGGCCAAAGCTTGACTTCGTGCTGGCGCCGGCATTTCCATTCGGCGGGATGGAGCATCCGGGCGCGATCTTCTACAACGAGAACAGCTTCATCTTTCGGGAGCGTGCGACGCGACCGCAGCGGATCTCGCGCGATGCAACCATCTACCACGAGGTGGCTCATCAATGGTTTGGAGATCTGGCGACGATGAAGTGGTTCGACGACCTCTGGCTCAAGGAAGGGTTCGCCACGTATATGGCGGCGAAAATGCGAGCCGCACTGGAGCCGAACTCGAACGCATGGGAAACATTTTATCTGGGGAACAAGCCGAGCGCGTATGGCGTCGACCGGACGGAAGGAACAACACCGATCTGGCAGGCACTTTCAAACCTGGATCAGGCGAAGAGCAACTATGGTGCGATCGTTTATAACAAGGCTCCGGGAGTCATCAAGCAACTGAACTACCTGGTGGGCGACACAGCATTCCGAAATGGGCTGCACGATTATCTGGTAAGGCACGCATACGGCAATGCCACGTGGCAGGACCTGCTCACATCAGTTGGTAACGCGGCGAAACAACCGTTGAAGAAGTGGGGCGAGTCGTACATACTGCGCCCCGGGATGCCGGTGATAGACCAACACGTTCGACTCGCCAACGATTCGCTGATGAGTATTTCGCTCGCGCAGCATCCAGCACAGAAGCTGTCCGGTTCTGCGCCGTGGCCCATTCGCACACAGGTGCTGGTACGATACCCGAATGGTCGAACGGATCACATGCTCGTGAATCTGACGACCGACAGCACCGTGGCGAAGTTTGCGACCAGAATGCCGGCGCCGAGTTTTGTCTTCGCGAATGCCGGTGACAACGCGTACGCGCTTGTGATCCCCGATTCAGTGAGTGCGCGTTGGCTGGCGGACAGCGTGGAGTCGCTGACCGATCCACTTACACGTGCGATGGGATGGGATGCCTTGTGGGAGCTGGTGCGTCGTCGACGAATTGGACCGGAGCGGTTCATCTCGATTGCCGAAGCAGCGCTTCCACGTGAACGCGACGAGCAGATAGTTGGCGCGCAGCTGCGCCACGTTTCGCGCGCAGCGGACGCGTACCTTTCGCCGTCGGAGAAAGCTGAAATCCTTCCGAAGCTGGAGTCATCACTTCGCAACGTGGCGAACGACACATCGCGCCCGTACGAAATTCGCAAACCCAACCTGGATGCTCTGATCCGTATAACGCGGACGCCGGATGGACTGCGATATCTGGACGAGTTGCTCGACGGTGCGACAGCGGCCGGCTCCCCGCTGCGCGCACCGACGCGGTGGGCAATCGTTACGCGGCTGATCGCGACGGGCTATCCGACAGCGAACAATCGGCTTGCGCAGGAGACAAGATCGGACTCAACGAGCGAGGGCAAACGATACGCGTTCATCGCTGGAGCAGCGGTACCGGACTCGAATGTGAAGCGCGAGTACTTCAAGCGCTATCTGAGTGATCCGGAGTTGAACGAGGAGTGGGCTACGTCCAGTCTTGGCGCGTTCAACGAGACCGATCAGCAGGCACTGACGCTCAAATATCTCAAGCCGGCGCTGGATACACTTCCATGGTTGCAGAAGAATCGCAGGATCTTCTTCATTGGATCGTGGCTTGGGGGATTCTTGGGCGGGCAGTCGACGCCAGCGGCGGTCGCGACGGTGCGTGAGTTTCTCGCGAGCAATCCGGAGCTTGGGAAGGATCTGAGGGAGAAGATTCTGCAGGATCTGGACGAGTTGGAGACGACGGTTGAAATCCGGACTGCGGCGACGAGCGATAAGAAATAGCGGGTGCATGACCATCCCACTCGCGCAGTGCTGCAGCGCCACCAATCAGTCAAGCCGAGATCGTTTCGCGACTCTTTGCGCAGTCAGCTTCCGTACATCATCTATGTCCTTTTTGCGGCCTGTGACCGACTTGTTCCGAGGAAGTTCAGCGAGACCGATGACCCGTATTGAGTTACCCTCCACAGTGGTGCTAATAGCACCACTCCAGACATCCTTGAAACTCAAGCCGTCAATCGCGTTCAGTAGATCGATTCGATAGGGTGGTTGCCCAAACTGTGTAACGATGTTAGGGGCCATGAGTACGACTTCGTCGATCACGTCCGCTGTCAGCGCGCTATCGGCTTCACCGGCAGACCGCTTACTCACCGATGGGGCGCCCTTTAGGCGCCGTTCCCGTCGCCCGCCCTGTCGGTCGTTCCCGCTTGCGGTTGTGACCATTCGGGGGATTCTTCCCATAGACATCACAAAAACGTAAGCCCTTTATGTACCAATTCGACTGTGCCCGCTTGTCGAGGCATGACAATAAAATGACACCTCGCCGACGCGCGCAGGCGGCGTACGAATCGCGCTCTCCGCCCGCTGGCAAAACACCGGTCCAAGTACTTAGTTGATCCACACCGCACCCACCGGCATCGAGGAACCGTATGCGCCGACGACTGCTTGCATTTGCTACACTGACAGCCGCCTTTCTCGTCAGTTCACCCACGCCGGTTGCGGCGGCTCCATCTGCAATTCCAGCTGCACCTGATGCGACTGGCCGACCTGCGCTGTTCGACTTCCAGAGTAACTTCTGGCTCAACCTGCACCACTTCCTCTACGTAACAGCGCGTGCAAGCAAGGGACTCGACGCTACCCGCCCCGCTGTCACGAGCGCACTCGCCGACACTGCTGGTTTCGGAGCTCTCTCCGCGGCCGAGCAGGGCGAGTGGCAGGCGGCGGTGACGTACTACGAGAAGAACGTCGCGGATCGCGATGTGCTTTTCGACACCGGTATGGTTGCCATCAACAACCGGCTCTCCGCACTTGGCAGCGCGTCATCTCTGACCGGAGCGAGTGTTGATGCACAACTGGCAGTAGTGATGCAGAGCGTCGCAGCTGTGTATCGCAAGCTCTGGTGGACGCGACACGATGCTGGGAATCGCGAGTGGATCGCCGACATGCAGCGCATGCTTGACATTTATGGGGACTCGATCGCAACACAGGAGGCACGCGCGATGCGGTCGCCATGGCAATCATCGCCAGTGCGCGTCGACGTGACTGCATACGCGAACTGGGCCGGTGCCTACACATCGAACAAACCGGCCCACATCACGGTGGCAAGCGCCATCGCCTCGAATCAGGGAGGTCAGGGCTTCGAGATCCTGTTCCATGAAGTACTCCACACGATGGCGTATCCGCTGCTCTATGGACTCGACTCAGCGTTCAAGGCTGCGGGTAAGCCAATGCCGCGCGATGCGACGCACCCGTTCATCTTCTACACTGCCGGTGCGCTCACAGCGCGCGCGGTGCCAGGGCATGTGCAATACGGCGAGAAGAATGGTATCTGGACCCGCGTGCCTGACTACCGCAAGACATACCCACTATTGCAGGAGACATGGCAACCGTATCTCGACGGCAAGACCTCATTTCACGAGGCGCTGCAGAGATACGCCGATTCACAGTGAATCGATCGATGTATCGAGCCAGAGCAATCTTCTGTCCGTCTACTTCCTGAATAGCTTGGCGAACTCGCCGTAGCCCTCCGCCTGCAGGCTATCCGCGGGCACGAAGCGTAGCGACGCGGAATTCATGCAGTAGCGATTGCCGGTCGGCTTCGGCCCATCGTCGAATAGATGGCCCAGATGCGAGTTGGCGTGTGCCGATCGGACTTCGGTTCGTGCGTAGCCGAGCAGATGATCGGTGTCTGTCTTGATATTCGCCGGGACGAGCGGCTTGGTGAAGCTGGGCCACCCTGTACCGGAATTGAACTTGTCCGTCGAGCTGAAGAGCGGCTCGCCCGAAACGATATCGACGTAGATACCGTCCTTGTGATTGTCCCAGTACTGGTTATGAAACGGCGTTTCTGTCGCGGCCTTCTGCGTAACAGCGAACTGCTCAGGCGTGAGTCGGGTCTTGAGCTCGGCCTCGGAAGGCTTGGTGTAGCTGGCCATGGTTTTACTCGAGAAGTTCTGCGCATGGGCGGCCGTTACAGCAAGTACCGTCGCAACAAGGCTGAACGAAACGCCGAGCGCATAGCGGTTGAGTTTGAACATTTTTGCGTGCCCTGTGGCGTGGATGGGTGGCGCCGAAAGCGCCACCCTTGATTCTACATTATCTACGCCATGACTCGCCAATCGGTTCTCTCCTGTTACAACTTTTACGACTTTCCGGGCCCAGCCAGGATGGTTTCGAACAGACTGAGCGCTCTGGGATCGTTGGACTGGCCGAGCCAGAAGAGCGCCTTTTTCCGTACCGACGGATCCCGATTGGTCTGAGCCACGTGAATGAGCGCCGGAACTCCTTCGTCCTTCGGACGCTGGGAAAGCGCAAAGACTGCACTTTCGCGCACCGCCCGATCGACAGTGTCCTCGGCGGCCAGATCGGCGAGATTCGCGGTCACGGCGTCGCCAGCCATCTGTCCCAGCCAGAACACGGCGTCTTTACGAGTCTGATTCGGGACCGACGCATCGCGGGCAAGCTGCATCAGCGACGGCCAGATCTTGACGCTGTCACCCAGCGTCGCGGGGAAGATAGCCTTGTGCCCGACAGCCGCAGGCGCACGACGTGCGAGTGATACCAGATAGGTTGCGGCAGCTTGCGACGAGACGGTGCCGAGATCGGTGACCCCGCTCACCGCCCGCCAGCGGCCGCCAACGTAGGATCGAAGACCGGTCTCGGTGTGATCGCGAACATCGATCACGACACGAACCGGGCCGTGGCCACAGTCAGCATCCCATTCGACGTCGGCGTTGCTGCCAGCGCTTCGATTGGAGGAATTGCTGCCGACATACACCGAATTACCCGAGCCGCAAACGTCAGGACGAGCGGTGAAGCTGAAGCGAACGGTGCCATTCGGAGCAGCGTGGACACGATCTGCGATCGATTGCGCGCCTTGTGCACTCACCGCAATTGGACCAAGCATCATTGCTATTCCGCCGGCAACAGCGATAACACGGGAGCGAAGCTGTGCGTTGATCACTTGTCGATTACCTCAGTGAGAGCCTTCATCGCGCGAGGATCGTGCGACTGTCCCAGCCAGAACAACGCCTTCTTGCGACTGCCTGAATCCTTGTCGGTTTTCGCGATGGAGATCAACTTGTCGAGCGCCGCGGGATCGCTGCTCTGGGAGAATACGAAGATCATCTGCTCGCGCAGCTCGCCCGGAGGCAGCTGATCGTACATCTTCCCGAGCTCACTCATCGAAGCTCCAGCCTGACCGGCGTAGAAGAGAGCCTTCTTGCGCACATTCTCGCTCTCGCTGGATCGCTGCGCGATCTGCAGGAGCCACGTTGAGCGATCGGCCTGCTTGCTCTGCGACACGCTGAACAGAATCTTGTCCTTGAGCGCATCATTGTTGAGCTTGCCGTAGAGGTCGCGAAGATAAGTCGCGTTCGCCGCGCCGTCCTTCTGCTGACCAAGCCAGAAGATCGCTGTCTCACGTAGCGCCGTTGGCTGAGATGGCTCGGCTGCGAAGGTACGAAGAATGGTCGACCCCTGCGCGCCACTCGACTGAGAGAGCGCGAAGAGCGCCTTCTTGCGGAGCTCCATATCCGTCGATTTGTCGAGAATTTGCGACAGCACGCTCACCGCGCGATCTCCCGGCACCTGGGACATCCAGAACACAGCCTGCGATCGCACTTCCGGATCCGGGTCGGTCTGCGCCACTCGTAGCAGTACATCCGCGGCCTGCGGCGACTGCTTCTGCGCGACCAGGAAGACCGCCTTTCGACGCAGGGATGCGGAGCACTCATCTCTACGCGCCAGCACCTTTTCGAGTATCGGTTCCGCACGATCCGCGTCCATCTGCAGAAGCGCATTCAGCGCCGCAACGCGCTCATCGTTGTCGTTGGCAGGACATGCGCCAGAAGTCGAACGGGTATTCCCCGCACTGACAGCGGTGCTGGATGCCTGCGCAGCGATGGTCGCGGCACACGACGCGTCGCCCTGCTTCGCAAGCTCACCGCATATCCTCGTGGACAAAGTCGCAGCGTCACTGCGATTCCCGAAATTCGGGAATCGCCGCTGCAACGAGGCAAGCGTCTCGTGCGCGGAGCGCATCGATTCAGTGTTTCCGGAACGGTACTGGGCAAAGGCCTCGTAGTACATTGCGTCCGGAAGCAGTGTCGATTTGGGATACCGGACGCCGATATCGTGAAACAGCCGGGCGGCGTTCTCATAATCGCCGTTCGTGAGCGCCGCGCGACCGGCACGATATAGCGAGTCCGCGGGATCCAGCGCCGGTAGCGACACGGGATAACGCATCGTATTGCTCGCCGGATTACCGACCACCGACGGAGCTGGGAGCGGGGTGACCGTGTTCGGAAATGCGTGAGCTGTCGATAGTGGCGAGGCGAGAGCCGTGGCAGCTATGATGGCGGCGCCGGCAAATTGGGCTTTCATATCAATCAATCCTGTTAAAGTGTTGTGGAAGCACCGGCAGGCACCGCTGTCCGGAGTCGTGGAATAACCGCGCTGTGTTGCATCGATCCATCGAGGCTTTCTCTATCGATCGAGGTATTCGCGGGTGATAGTTGAGTCATCTGCACCAGAATCAATTCCAGGTCCTGCAGCAGCTTGTTACGTACCGGATCGGTTGCCGCGGGAGAGTCGAGCAGCAGCCTGGTCTGCGTCAGCAGCGAGCGAGCCCAGGCGGCGAGTTGAGCGTCGTTGCTCGCATCGCGCTGCGTTGTCTGATACGAAGTGAGCAACGCCTCGACGGCGGTGAAGTGGCGAACCGTAGCGAGAGAATAGGCCGTCGAGCGAGCATCTTCGCCAGGAGCACCCACGATGCTGCTACTCGCGTAGTCACCAGTTGTCGTGGTGCGTGGCGCTGTGCGTGGCGCTGTGCCTGCCGCTCCTGACCGGATGTGCTGTGCCACTGGCAACGTGGCACCGATTGCTTCTGCGTTGTTGCCAGACGAAGCGGTGGGGAATTGCTGCGGGAGCGCGGTATTACTTGCAACTGCCTGCCGCGCCGGAACGGTCGAACCGACGAGCCCGCGCGAGTGCAACTGCACGCCAATCCCGATTCCCGCGGCGAGCAGAACGACCGCTGCAGCTATCAGTGAAATGGAAGGCCACTTACGCGTGCGTCTCTGTGAACCCCGTTGAATCTCGTGCCACATTTCTTCGCGAGGAACGAAGTCCGTAGGACGGTTGTAATCGCCGCCGAAGCGGGTAATCACCGCGTCCAGTTCGACTTCGCTCATCGCGTCCGTTGGCTGGTCCGTCGAGTCGGGATACGCATCACCCAGATCGTTCTTGATGTCGTCGTTCATTGTTCGACTCTCCTGAAGTTCTTGAGCGCCTCACGCAGCTTCGCGCGAGCGCGGAACAACTGTCCCTTCGACGTCGTCTCGGCGACGCCGAGCGTTCGTGCGATTTCCTGATGCGAGTAACCTTCGATCTCGTACATCACGAACACCGTTCGATAACCGTGCGGCAGCGCATCGATCGCTGCGTGAAGTCGTTCGCGCAAATCGACATCCGCATGGTTATCGACTCGACCGACGTTCGCGGCTGTTTCGAGTGGCACGTGGCGCTTGTCGGATCTGGCCTGTTTGCGGAGCGCTCCGAGTGCGATCGCCACCGCGATACTGTGCAGCCAGGTCCCCAGTGACGATTCATGTCGAAACTCCCCCAACTTGTCGAATGCACGGATGAACGTTTCCTGCGTGATGTCGCGGGCGACATCATCATCGCCTGCAAACCGAAACGCGACTCTGTAGATGGCATCCACATGCTTGTCGTAGAGAACTCGTTGAGCCGCAGAGTCCCGCGCAGCGGCGCGGGTGATGAGCTCTCGCTCGGATCTCGCCGCGGTGATGTCGGTTACAGGTGCCGTCATGGTCCCTTCTTGGACGGCGGAAGCGGCTCAGAGGTTGTGCGAGCGCTGGACAGGGGG
>Ga0164241_10003735_pt1 | contig 15112 bp, 9 predicted proteins | sample OricomyardsoilBY_FD_108780 | JGI IMG/M metagenome (GOLD analysis project Ga0164241, IMG submission 108780) | Backyard soil microbial communities from Emeryville, California, USA - Original compost - Back yard soil (BY) | ecosystem: Environmental > Terrestrial > Soil > Unclassified | place: USA... | reverse complement strand
ACGCAGCGCGCGCGCGCCGGAAAGCCGCTCACCGCCGACAGCACCGCGACCTCGCCGAGCGCCTCCACGTCGGGCCCGCTGGCGCCGCTCACCATGGCCAGCACCGCGGCCTGGAGCGCACGCGCCGCGTCGGGCGCCAGGCCGCTGACCGCGTCGGTCAGCAGCGACGCCGAGGCCATCGAGAGCGCGCAGCCGGCACCTTCGAACATGGCGATCGCGATGCGCTGGTCGTCCGCGCGCAGCGTGACCGTGATGTGGTCGCCGCACAGGCGGTTGTGGCCCGTGGCCCGATGGGTCGCGTCGGCCAGCGGCCCGTGGTTGTGCGGGGCGCGCGCATGCTCCATGACGCGCGTCCGATAGAGCTCGCGCAGCGCCGCGTCGCGCGCGCTCGGGTCCGGCTCGGGTTCAGCGTCGGCCATCGGCCGAGCGTATGGGGGTCCCGCCGGAATGACCAGCCCGTCGACGAGGCGCGTGCTCATTTATGAACGCGCTTTCATGTATTGCGCCGGTGGCCTCTCCCGGAACCGGCGAGCAGCCGATGCGTCCTTCCGCGGAAGACCACACGGCAGCCTCTCCGCGCGCGCGGAGCCGTGGACGTGGAGGTGAACACGAGGGCGGCGGGAGGCGGTGGCCGCGCGCATCCGTAGCCCGCTGTCCGCGCGCCTCCACTTCGACGAGCGCCGACCACTGTCCGAACGGCCTTTGACATCGGGCCCGGACGGTGACTAGAAGCCGTCGCGTGCGACCGAAGTTCCCCATCCTCCAGAGTCAGTCCGCGACGCCGCGTAAGCCGAAGCCTCCCTGGCTCAAGGTGACCGCGCCGAGCGGCGCGCGCTACCACGAGATCAAGAAGCGGCTCGAGGGCCTCGACCTGTGGACGGTCTGCCAGGAGGCGCAGTGCCCCAACATCGGCGAGTGCTGGTCGGGCGGCACCGCCACCATCATGCTGATGGGCGGCATGTGCACACGCGGCTGCCGCTTCTGCGCCGTCAACACCGGCAAGCCCGGGCCGCTCGATCCGCGCGAGCCGTATCACGCGGCCGAGGCGGTCGTGGCGATGGGTGTCGACTACATCGTCATCACCTCGGTGAACCGCGATGACCTCGAGGACGGCGGCGCCGATCACTTCGCGCGCTGCGTGGCAGAGCTCAAGCGCTTGAAGCCCGACATCCTCGTCGAGGTGCTCATCCCCGACTTCCAGGGTCGCCTGTGGGCGGTCGACCGCCTCATCGAGAGCGGGCCCGACGTCATCGCGCACAACGTCGAGACGGTGCGCCGCCTGACGCGCAGCGTGCGCGACGTGCGCGCCACCTTCGACCAGTCGCTGAGCGTCTTGTCGCACATCCACACGGCCACCCAGGGCAAGACGCTCGCCAAGACGAGCATCATGCTCGGGCTCGGCGAGAGCGACGACGAGGTGCTCGCGGCGCTCGCGGAGCTGCGCGCGGTCGAGACCGACATCGTGACGCTCGGGCAGTACCTGCAGCCGTCGCCGAAGCACCTCGCGGTCGAGGAGTTCATCGCGCCCGAGACGTTCGATCGCTGGGCCGACACGGCGCGCGCCATGGGCTTCGCGTATGTGGCCGCGGGGCCGCTGGTGCGCTCGAGCTATCGCGCCGGTGAGCTCTTCCTGAAGCACCACATCGAGGCGCGCCGCGCCGCCGATCCGGGTGATGGGTCCCCAGCCCGGGCGCTCGCGTCGTAATGGTGGTCGCGTCCGTGCCGTCCGCCCACGTCTCGGAGATCGATCCGAGCGAGGACGCCCGTATCCTCGGTCGCCTGGTCGAGCTGTCCGCGCACGCGCGCGGCGCCGAGGAGCTGCTGCAGCGCCTGGCCGCGTCCGGCCGCATCCGCCCGGTGCAGCCGTGTGGTCGCTCGCGCACCGCGCTCATCGGCGCGGGCCACGCGCTCGAGTCGGGCGACGTGCTCTTCGGTACGGCGCGCGACTGGCCGGCGGCGCTCGCGCGCGGCCTGAGCCACGAGGCGCTGCTGCTGCAGGCGTACGGCAAGCGCGCCGAGCGCACCATGCCCGGCGCGATCTTCGATCGTGAGCTCGGCATCTGGCTGAGCGAGGCGTCGCACGCCGGTCACATGGCCGAGGCGGTCGGCTTCGGCATCGCGCAGACGCTCAAGGGCTCGCAGGCGATCGCCTTGTGCTGCCTCGGCTCGGCGTCGCTGATGTTGCCCGAGGCGACCGCGGCGCTGGTGCACGCGGTCGAGCGCCGCGCGCGCGTGGTCTTCCTCTTGCGTGGTCCGCGCGGCCCGCTCGATCGGCTGGTGGCGGTGCATCGCATCGTGGTGCCGCCCGACTCGGCGCACCGTGCCTACTGGGCCGTCGCCGAGGCGCGCACGGCGCGGCCGGGGCTGCCGCTGCTCATCGACGCGCGCTGGGATCGGGTGACCAAGCCGGGCGTCCTGACCTCGCCGATCATCCCCGAGGACGCCCTCGACGCGCAGGCGCGTGGCCTGCTCTCGCCCGAGATGGAGCGCGCGCTCGGGTCGGAAGTGCGCGACGCGCTCGACAAGGCGCGCAGCGCCGCGGAGTCGGCATGACCGCGCTCGTCGAAGCCATCCGCCGCGCGCTCGGCGAGGTCCTCGCGGCCAAGCCCGAGGCGATCTTGATGGGCCAGGACGTGGGCCTGCACGGCGGCCTGTTCCGCGCGTCGGCGGGCCTCTTCGAGCAGCTCGGCGAGGCGCGCGTGCTCGACCTGCCGCCGAACGCGCCCGCCATGCTGGGCTTCGCGCGCGGCCTGAAGATGGCCGGGCACCTGCCGATCGTCGAGCTGCCGCCCGGTGAGTCGGCGGCGCGCGCGGGTCAGGCGCTGGCCGATGACGTCGCGCGCATGAGCCTGCGCACGGGCGGCGCGCTCTCGGGTCCGTTCGTCGTGCGCATCCCGGTCGGCCACGTGTACCCGGCCAGCGGCCTCTCCGATGGCGACTCGCCGGCGCCCGCGCTGGCGCGCGCCGAGGGGCTGACGGTGGTGGCGCCGTCGCGGCCGAGCGACGCCTGGGCGATGATCCACGCGGCCGTCGATCATGATCAGCCGGTGGTCGTGCTCGAGCCCAAGGCGCTCTATCGTAAGAAGGGCGCGCCGCTCGCGCCGGACGGGGTGCCGTCGCCCGACGTGCTCACGTCCGCGCGCGTCGTGCGGCCCGGCCCCGACCTCACGCTCTTCGCGTGGGGCGCGGGTGTGCCGCTGGCGTTCGAGGCGGCCGAGCGCCTCACCGCCGAGGGCTACGAGTGCGGCGTGGTCGACGTGCGTGTGCTGCGCCCGCTGCCGCTCACGCAGCTCGGCCAGGCGCTCGCCGCGAGCGGTCGTGGCCTGGTGGTGCACGACGGCGCCGGGGCCTTCGCGAGCGAGGTGATCGCGTCGCTCGCGCGCGTCGCGTTCCTGTCGCTCGAGGCGCCGCTCATCGACATCGACATCGGCCACGCCGACGTGCCCGCGGTGGTCGCCGCCGCGCTCGCCACGCTCACGTTCTGAGGAGACTCATGCGCTACGACTTCAAGCTGCCCGATCTCGCGGAGGGTATGGTCGAGGGCGAGCTCGTCGCCTGGCTCGTCGCCGCGGGCGACGCGCTCAAGCCCGAGCAGCCGGTCGCCGAGGTGATGACCGACAAGGCCACCGTGGTGATCCCGAGCCCGGTCGCGGGCACTGTGCTGGAGCTGCCGCACGCGGCCGGCGACATCATCAAGGTCGGCGCGACGCTGTTCACGCTCGACGTCGAGGGCGACATGCCCGCGCAGAAGAAGGCGGGCGGGCACACGCTCGATCAAGGAGACGCGCCCGAGCCCGCCGCGCAGCCCGAGCCGAGTAAGCCCGAGGCGGCACTGGCCCCACGCGCGCCTGTCGCGGCCGCCACCTTCGAAGAGACCCCACGCGGCGGCAAGGCCCTGGCCGCGCCCGCGACCCGCCGCGTCGCGCGCGACCTCGGCATCGACATCGGCCAGGTCGCGGGCAGCGGCCCGGGCGGCCGCGTCACCATCGAGGACGTGCAGGCCCATCAGGCCCATCAGGCCCCACGACCCGCGGCCGCGACCCCGCGCGCGTCCACCTCCACCTCCACCTCCAGCCCCGCGCCGACCTTCACGCCGCGCGCCGCGACGGCGCCAGCCGGGGTCGACTCGGAGGAGCGCCAGAAGATCCGCGGCCTGCGCAAAGCCATCTACGAGACGATGAGCCGCAGCAAGGCGACCGCGGCGCACTTCACCTACGTCGACGAGGTCGACTGCGAGAACCTCTTCGCGGCGCGCGAGAAGCTCGCCAAGGTGGCCGACAAGAAGGGCGTCAAGCTCACCTACCTGGCGTTCATCGCGAAAGCATCTTTACTAGCCCTGCAGCAGTTCCCGAAGGCCAACGCGCGCGTCGACGACCAGACGATGGAGCTCGTGCTGAAGCGCCACGTGCACCTCGGCGTGGCCGCCGCGACCGAGCCGGGGCTGGTGGTGCCGGTCATCAAGCACGCCGATCGTATGACGCTGCTCGAGCTCGCGTTCCACATCCAGCAGCTCGGCGAGCGCGCGCGCACCAACACGCTCAAGCCCGACGAGCTCAAGGGATCGACCTTCACCATCTCGAGCCTCGGCAAGCTCGGCGGCCTGCTCGCGACGCCCATCATCAACCACCCCGAGGTCGCCATCCTCGGGGTCCACCAAATGCAGAAGCGGGCGGTCGTACTCGACGACGACACCATCGTGGCACGCCGCCGCATGAACCTGAGCCTGTCGTTCGACCACCGCGTCATCGACGGGCACGAGGGCGCGGCCTTCGCGCAGGCCATCAAGAGCTACCTCGAGGACCCCGATCTCATGCTGCTGGAGACCGTCTGACATGGGCGCGCGCGTCGACACCGAGGTGCTCGTCATCGGCTCCGGGCCGGGCGGCTATGTCTGCGCCATCAAGCTCGCGCAGCTCGGCAAGCGGGTCGTGCTGGTCGAGCGCGAGGCCGTCGGCGGCACCTGCCTCAACGTCGGCTGCATCCCGTCCAAGGCGCTCATCAGCGCCTCGAAGCTCGTGCAGCAGGTGCGCCACGCGGCGACGATGGGCATCCACGTCGACGGCGTGCGCGTCGATCTCCGCCAGATGATGAGCTGGAAGGACAGCGTCGTCGGCAAGCTCACGGGCGGCGTCGGCACGCTCGTGAAAGGCAACGGCGGCCAGATCCTGCAGGGCGCGGCGGCCTTCGTCGACGCTCACACCGCGCGCGTCACACGCGCCGGTGACGAGACGCTCGTCGGCTTCGAGCAGGTGGTCATCGCGACCGGCTCGGTGCCGACCGCCATCCCCGGCTTCGCGTTCGACGGCGTCAACGTCATCGGCTCGACCGAGGCGCTGGCGTTCGCCGACGTGCCGAAGAAGATGGTCGTCATCGGTGGCGGCTACATCGGCATGGAGCTCGGCGGGGTGTGGCAGCGGCTCGGCACCGAGGTCACGGTGGTCGAGTACATGGACCAGCTCCTGCCGGGCTTCGAGCCCGACCTGGTGCGGCCGGTCGCCAAGCGCTTCAAGGACGCGGGCGGCATCGTCAAGACCGGCACCAAGGCGATTCGTTGGGATCCCAATCAATCGGGATCGTCGCGCCTGCTCGTGACGGTAGAGGCGCGCGCCGACCAGCGGCAGGAGACCATCGAGACCGACGTGATCCTGCTGACCGTCGGGCGCACGCCGACCGTCGAGGGGCTGGCGCTGACGAACGCGGGCATTCCTTGGGATCCCAAGCAATTCCTGCAGGTCGACGGCGCCCAGCGCGTCAAGGGCGGCCCGGGCCACGTCTTCGCCATCGGTGACGTCGCCGGCCAGCCGATGCTGGCGCACAAGGCGAGCAAGGAAGGCGAGGTGTGCGCCGAGGTGATCGCCGGGCACCACGCGGCCTTCGACGCGCGCGCCATCCCGGCGGTGGTCTTCACCGATCCGGAGATCGCCACCGTCGGCCTGACGCTCAAAGAAGCGCAGGCCGCCGGCCACGACGCCAAGGCGGGCAAGTTCCCGTTCGCCGCGAACGGCCGCGCGCTGTCGCTGAACGACGCCGACGGCTTCGTGCGGGTCGTCGTGGATCAGCAGACGGGCGTGCTGCTCGGCATGGAGGCGGTCGGCCCCGAGGTGAGCAACCTCGTCGCCGAGATCGGGCTGGCGCTCGAGATGGGCGCGCAGGCGGCCGACGTCGGCCTCACCATCCACGCGCACCCGACGCTCACCGAGGCCGTCATGGAGGCCACCAACGCGGCGCTCGGGCAGGCCATCCACGCACTGAATCGCTGAGCGCCCTCGCAGGGCGCTCACTTGCAGGCGCGCTCGATGGTCAGCTCCCACTTGGCGTCCTTCAGCCAGCGCGTGTAGGTCGGCCAGGCCGTCACCTCGACGACCAGCGGCACATCGACGGCCGCGCTGAGCTCGACGACGGCGGTGCCGTCGCGCTTGCCCGAGCCCTTCGACAGCAACACCAGCTTGCGCTTCGCGAGCGGCGTGGCCTGCGTGCCGGTGAAGTAGGCGCGCCCCTTGGGGTCGGTGATGGTGATACGCGGCGACCACTTTTGCTTGGGATCCCAACGACTCACGGTGAGCGTCCAGGGTACGCCGAGCTTGGCGACGCCGGCTGGCAGCGGCACCTTCACCTTGCGGATGCCGTGCTCGAAGTCGCCTTGGACCTTGGTGGTGCCGCAGTCGTGGGGGGCCTCCTGGCGCTCCTGCGCGAGCCCGGCGCGGAGCCGCGCCATGAGCTTCTTGGCGGCCTGCGAGTAGGTCGCGCGCACCTCGTGAGCCTCTGCTTCGGAGGCCTTGCAGCCGACGTAGGTCGAGCCGATGCCGAAGACCTTGCCGACATCCAGATCGGTGCCGGCCGGCGAGGTCATGACGACGTGCACGTGCGGACCCGCATCCATGACGGCGGTGCCGCCGAGCAGCGCGACCTCGTCGCCCGCGTCGACCTCGTCGCCGACGTGCAGGTGTGGGTTCACGGCCGCGATGTGCAGGTAGCGGACGGTGTGTCCCTTGTAAGGACCGTCGAGGATCTCGAGCGTGATGAAGCCGCCCGAGCGGTGGCCGCCGTAGTTGGTCGAGAAGAACCAGACGCGCCCGTAGCCGTCGATCTCCTTCGAGGTCGGCAACGTCATGCGGCTGCGTACGGTCGTGGTGGCGTCCTTCAGAGGTTTACCGCAGCGCACCGGATCGCTCTCGGTGGTGGCGAAGGCCATGACCTTCGAGCGCGCCATCGCGCGCACGGGCGTGCCGACGCCGTAGTCGGGGCCGACGCCGCCGATGTCGAGAGCGTGGTGGCCGCCGCGCCTGCTGGCGCACTCGGTCCAGCCGCGGAACAGGTTGTCGAGCGGGTAGGGGAGGACGAGGCCGTTGTCGAGCGTGAGCGGTCGATACAGCTCGGCGGGCGTGAGCGTGGCGGTTGGGTCGTGTCCGCCGAAGAACGCTGCCAGTGCCCAGATCGGTAGGAATGCCGACAAGCCGGACCCCAACCTACTCCCTGTCGTCGCGATTCCACAGGGGAGCATGCTCCGGAATTGTGGAGCGCGCGCTGCGGGCGCTGAGGCCGGTTCTCTGCGCAGGCCTCCCGCGGAAGAAATCCCGAGACCAAGGCGCGCCGCCGCGCGTAGGCGCCATGGCTGATGGAATCCAGCCCGTGACCTGTTAGTTTGTGACCCGCTCGGCCGTCCGAGCCAGGAGCCGACATGCGCAAGCGAGCGATCGTGATGTGGGCCATCGGAGCCGGCGTGGTGCTGGCGCTGGCGCTCGCCATGCTGCTCGGCCGCGGCCCCGACACGAGCGCGCCGGAGTGGCCCGACCCGACGCTGGCGCGCACCGCTGATGGTGAGCCGCTCTCGCCGCTCGAGGTCGCGCGGCAGGCCGTGCGCCCGCTGGTGCGCGTCGACGTGCACGTCACCAGCTGCCAGGGCCAGCTCGTCGAGGGCGCGACGGTGCTCGCGCAGGTCGGCAAGGAACACTACGGCGCCAGCAGCGACGACCAGGGACGGGCGTCAATCCGCGTGCCCGCGGGCGCGACCGTCGACCGTATCGTGGCGCAGCGCGCGGGCTTCGAGGGCGAGGTCGTGCCGGCCACGCTCGGGCCCGACGCCGACCTCATGATCGACATCTGCCCGGGCGCGACGGTCTTCGGGCGCGTCATCGATCAGTGGGGTCACACGCGCGCCGACATCGCGCTCGAGCTCATCGGCGCCAACGGCGAGACGCTCGACGCCAACGAGTCCGATGAAGACGGCAGCTACGGGCTCACCGACCTGGCGCTGGCCGCGACCGACGTGCGCGTCGACGGCGAGCTCTGGCCGATCAGCGCGCTGCGCGCCCGCGAGCAGCGCGAGCTCGACCTGGTGATCGGCCAGACGCGGGTGGTCAGCGGCTTCGTGCTCGACCTCAGCGGCGACCCGGTGCCGGGCGTCACCGTTCGCCTCGCGCCGATGCAGTTCGACGGTCCCGGCTGGAGCGCGACGACCAGCGGCAACGGCGGCTTCTCGTTCATCGCGCCGACCACCGCGCTGAAGATCGACGCCGACGGTGGCGACCTCGGGCGCGATCGCGCGTGGGTCGACGAGGGCGCCGAGAAGAAGGACGTCGAGCTCACGCTCGAGCCGGTCGGCTACATCACCGTGGTGAAGTCGGACGCCGACGCGCCGGACGCCAAGGTGATCTTGCGCAACTGGGACCAGGCCGCGCTCGGCAAGGATCGCTCGTGGTCGACCGGCCCGCAGGGCGAGTGGAACGAGTACGAGGTCGGCGGCGTCGCGCCGTCGACCGACTTCGAGGGCTCCGAGATCGACTACGACGGCGAGGCAGAGCCCGGCCTCGAGACCGACGAGGCGGTGGCGGAGCCGCACGAGCCGAGCGCGCAAGAGGCCGCCATGGGGCGCGTGATGCGCGGCATGATCCGCGAGCTCGCGCCCGACATGATGCCGGACGGCGCGGACGAGATGGACATGATGACGTTCCAGCAGGCGCTCGAGGAGAAGGCCAAGGCGCTGACGCCCGAGCAGCTGGAGGAGCTCACGCATCGCTTCGACGGCGATCAGGTGCAGCAGACGATGCAGCGCCTGATGGCCTCCGAGCCCGAGCTGGCGTCGATGGCCGAGGCGATGGTCGAGCAGCCGGCCGACACCGTGAACGAGGACTCGAGCGTCGCCACGGAGGTCCAGGACGGCAGCCTGGTCGAGCCCGAGGTGATGGAGAACGAGCCGAGCGCCGCGGAGCTCTACGGTGAGGGCCCGTACCCCGAGGTCGGCACCGAGCCGAGCGACCTAGACAAGTTCGGCACCTACGCCGAGGGCGTCTTGGGCGAGGCGCTGCCGGTGCCCGCGAACCTCTGGTACGACGTCTATGTCGAGCAGCAGGACGGCACCGAGATCCACTGCGGGCACGTGCAGGTCAAGGCGGGCGAGGAGCTCACCGTGAGCTGCGGCAGCGACAAGCAGGAGAGCGTCGTCGAGGGCCGCTTCGTGGACGGTCACGGCAAGCCGCTCGGCAACCTCGACGTGTGGCTCACCACGAGCCGCACCGAGGGCGTCGACGAGTACGTCGAGACGCGCGCGCTGACCGGCGCGGACGGGCGCTTCAGCTTCCGGCTCGAGCACGCGCGCGTCATCACGCTGGCCGTCGGCGTGGGCGCCGCCGACGACCCGCAGCAGAGCAGCTACGGCCGCCGCAACGTGCTGGTCACGCCGGGCGACGACAAGGACCTCGGCGACCTGCTGTGGATCCCCGAGGGCGAGCGCCCCGAGGCCTGGCCGACCGCGGCCTACGGCGGCATCGGCGGGCTCATCAACATCGACGACAACGGTGTCGAGATCCTCGACATGGAGAGCGAGTCGCCGCTCGCGCTGGCCGGCATCGAGAAGGACGACACCATCGTGCTCATCGACGGCCTGCCGGCCAACGAGCTGCCGCAGGACGAGGTCTTCCTGCACCTGCGCGGCGCGCCCGGCACGCAGGTCGACCTGCGGCTACGCAGCGCCGAAGGTGAGCTCTACGAGGTCACCGTCGACCGGCAGCTGATGGCCAAGCCCGACGACACTTGGGGCGCGGGCGGCGCGCAGGCGCTCGACCCGATCGTGCTCGACGATATCGAGTGAGCGCTGACTGCAATCGTTGGGATCCCAACGATCTCGCGCTCTCGCTCGGGTTCATCGGCTCCATGTCGCCTTCTTCCTGCGGCGCCGCTTCGCTCTGCTCCGTGCGGAAGGCGGCCCGACGAACCTGAGCGCGGGGCTCACTTCTTGCGCGTGGCCACCTGGATGCACGAGCCGGCGTCCTTCTCGTAGCCGTACTTGAAGGTCAGCTTGGGCAGCGTGCCGGCGGCTTTGTAGGCGGTCGCGAGCTCGCGCTGCACGCCCTCGGTCCACAGCTTGTGGGCGCGCAGGAACTTGCCGTAGAGCTTCACGTCGAACGCCTTGACGAGGTCCTTGTAGTCGAGCCCGGTCTCGTCCTGCACGATGCTCGGCGCGAGCCGCACGAGCGTGTCGCGCATGATCGAGAAGAAGCTCTTCTGGAGCAGGTGCGAGGCGGCCTTCGTGAACACCCGATGGCTCGCGTTCTTCTCGAGCCAGGTCTTCGCGGCGGGGTTCTTCTGCAGGAAGCCGTCGCTCAGATCGAGGAACACGTAGTCGAGGATGACGGCCTGGCCGTTGGCGCGCCGCAGCCCGAGGCGCACCGAGTCCCAGGTCTTGACGTCGCTCTTGTCGCCCGGGTGCAGCTCGAGGTCGCTGCCGTCGGCCTTGATGCGCACCGGCTCGACCGCCTCGACGGTGTAGCCCTCGGCCGCCGCGAACGCCATCAGCACCGGGGTGATGCCCTCGAGCGGGTTGTCCTTGCCGGTGTCGGCCTTGAGGTCGTCGGTGCGGAAGAAGCCGCGCCGCGCGAAGTCGAGCCAGCCGCGCTTGAAGACCGCCAGGTACGCGCCGAGCTGGGTGGCATCCATCGCCGCCAGCTGCGGCACACGCCCGCCCGTCTGCAGCGCGACCAGCACGTAGTGCCCGGCGTCCGGGTACAGCTCGGCGGCGGTCGGGAAGTCCGGGCCGGCGAACGGATAGAAGATCGTCTCGCCCGGTGTGCGCGTGAGCTCGGCTGTGGCCCAGGCGGTCATCGGGGTGCCGATGCGCTTCATGTACTTCGTCCACGCGTCGGTCGCCGCCTTCGCGTAGGCGGCGAGCGCCTTCTGCTCGCCGGCCTCGTTGGCGACGCCATCGACCGACACGCCGGCGAGCACCTTGGCGGTCACGTCGACGGTCACCTCGGGGGCGGCGCTGGCCGTGTGCGAGGTCAGCACCAGCGCGGTCACAATCATCGTCAGGTTCGCGATTTTCATAGGCGGCCTTTTATCGTCTCCAGGGTCGTCGTCCAGAATGCGCGCGCCGTTCGAGCGCAGGGCCGCAACGCCGGAGCGCGCGGTTGTCTGCCGTGCGCCTCTCTGCGCGGCAGGGCTTCTGGCCGGTGCCACGGGTGTGATAACGTGGCGCGCGTCGGTCGTGCGGGCCGCGCAGCCTACCTGGTATTCCGTCCACCACCTCACCGCGAGGAACCCATGCCCCGTCGCTTCCCCCAGAAGGCGCTCGTCGCACCGCGCACCGAGCAGACCAACGTGCCGCTCCAGGTCTTCGAGGGGGCGCTGCCGACCGAGCTCGACGGGCACGTCTTCTGGCTCTCACCGGTCGGCACGGTCGACACGCCCGGCGGCCCGCCCTGCCCGAACCGGCCCTCGGTCATCAACGGCGACGGCATGGTCTACCGCGCGGACTTCGCCAACGGGCAGGCGACCATCTCGTCGCGCATCGTCAAGCCGCCTGACTATTGGGCCGACTACGCGACGCGCGATGGCTCGCCCTACGAGCACCTGGGCTTCTTCAACTTCGGCATGCTGCGGGCCTCGCCGTTCCTCGGCGCGCGCGACTTCGCGAACACCGCGTTCGTGCCCATCACCAAGACCGGTCAGGCGCCGCGCCTGGTGTGCTGCTACGACGCGGGCCGCCCCATCGAGCTCGACCCGTACACGCTGCAGACGCTCTCGCCGGTCGGCTACACCAACGAGTGGCGCGCCGAGGCGCTCGGCAAGCTGCCGTTCCCGCCCATCCTGGCGACCGCGCACCCCTTCTGGGATCCGAACGATCAGCAGCTCTACGCCGTCAACTACGGCCGCTCGGTGATCTCGCTACTCGAGACCATCCCCGCGCTGTGGGCCGCGTCGATGGTGCCCAAGGCCATCGAGGTCATCGTCATGCGGCTCGCCGGGGTCTTCGGGCTGCACCCCACGATCCCGCGCTTCTGGCGGCTCTTGTGGCGCTTCGCCAGGGGCCTCGTGCAGGCCGTGATGCGCTCGCTCGGCATCGACATCCCGGAGGACTTCCTCTACCTCGTGCGCTGGGACGGCGAGGGCGCCATCGAGAAGTTCCACGTGGTCGATCAGCGCGGCCGACCGGTGGTGGTCGACGAGTCGATGCACCAGATCGCGACCACGCGCGACTGGATCATCCTCATGGACACGAACTTCAAGCTGCGCTTCGACCAGTTCTACACGAACCCCTTCCCCGAGAACGCCACCATCGAGCGCCTGACCCGCACGCTCTTGGCGAGCCAGCAGGGCAGCTCGACGAACCTCTGGTTCATCAAGAAGACCGACCTGTCGACGACGCGCATCGGCGAGCACCACCGCCGCCTGCGCGCTCGTAAGGTGACCATCCCGTTCGGCGCGGTGCACTTCCTCGCCGACTACGACGACAGCAACGGGCAGGTGTCCTTGCACTGCGCGCACGGCACCGCGCTCGACATCGCCGAGTGGGTGCGCGAGTGGGACCTCAGCTCCGAGCGCCGTGACGAGCCGCTGCCCGCGGCGCTGGTCGGCATGATCGCCTCCGAGGTCGACGTGTCGCGGCTCGGCCACTACACCATCGACCCGCACCACGGCCGCATCCTGCAGACGCGCATCGCGTCGGACGACCAGCTCACCTGGGGCATCGCGCTCTACGCGGGCCAGGGCGTGCCCGCCTGGAACCAGCCACCCGAGCGCTTCCGCTCGTCGTTCTGGTTCTGCAGCGGGCTCTGGGACGACCTCATGTCGGCGTTCATCTACGACCTCTACTCGGTCTATCCCGATCGCCTCGTCGCCATCGAGCAGGTGAAGAAGCTGCTCGGCGAAGGCGGTCGACCGTCGACGTTGTTCCGCATCGATCTCGGCGGCATGACCTTCCCCGACAGCTACGCTTTCCCCGACGACGCCACACTCAGCTCGCCGCAGTTCATCCCCAAGGATCCGTCGTCCACCGAGCGCAAGGGCGACATCGCCGACACGCACGGCTGGATCTTCGCGGCCTGCTGGACGCCGCAGGGCAGCGAGGTGTGGGTCTTCGACGCCAACAACCTCGCCGCCGGACCGATCTGCAAGCTGCGCGGCGTCGATGTGCAGTTCGGCTTCAGCATGCACTCGGCCTACCTGCCGACCATCGCGCCGCGCACGTCGGGCTACGCCGTCGACTCCGACCGGGACCTCGCCGAGCGCTTCGCGAGCCACCCCGAGCTCGCCAAGATCTACGCCGAGCACGTCGCGCCGGGACTCGCCGCCGCCCACCTCTCGGCCGCCCCGCTCGCTATCGCGGAGCCCGACGCAGCATGAGTCAGCCGCCCGAGATCCCGCTCTCCCACACCCGCTTCGAGCTCAAGCACGAGCTCGGTCAGGGCGGCTTCGGTGTGGTGTGGGAGGCGTGGGACAAAGAGCACGCGCAGCGCGTCGCGGTGAAGCTCCTGCATCGCCAGGACGACTCCGCGCTGAGGCGCTTCAAGGGCGAGTTTCGGACGCTCGCGAACCTCTCGCACGAGAACCTGGTGAGCCTCTACGAGCTGCACCAGGACGAGCACCGCTGGTTCTTCACGATGGAGCTGGTCGACGGCACGACCTTCAACGACTGGGTCGCGCCGAACCGCGAGAGCCTCTCGCGCGCGCCGAGCGTCGCGCTCACCAAGCCCGCGCGGCCCAAGGCGATCTCCGACGCGGAGCGCAAGGCGTCGGACAAGGACGTGCGCGCCGAGGCGTTCGCGCCGACCACGCCAGGCCCCGTGCGAGCACCCACGCAGACGACGCCCGAGCCGGCGCTCTCGCCGGTCTCGCCGGGCTCCTACGGCCCGCTGATGTCGCCGTGGTCCGGACCGAAGCCGTTCCATGGCATCGACGTGCCCGACGACATCACCTACGAGCAGTGGGACGCGACGCGGGCACGTCCCGGCGCGACCCCGCCCGAGGCCGACTATCGCCGGCTGCGCGCCGCCTTTCGTCAGCTCGTCGAGGCGCTCGCGTGGCTGCATGGCTCGTGTCACCTGCACCGCGACGTGAAGCCGTCGAACGTGCTCGTCACCGCCAGCGGCCAGGTGAAGGTGCTCGACTTCGGGCTGGTGACGCGGCTCTGGGATCACGCGCTCGCGCCGAGCGACCCCATCATCGGCACGCCCGTCTACATGGCGCCCGAGCTGTGCGCGGGCCTGTCGCCGAGCCCGGCGTCGGACTGGTACTCGGTCGGCGTCATGCTCTACTCGGTCCTGACCAACCGGCTGCCGTTCTCGGGTGACCTGCCGCTGGTGGTGCTCGCCAAGCAAGCGCTGACGCCGCGGCCGCCGAGCGAGCTGGTGCCAGGGGTGCCGGCCGACCTCGAGCAGCTGTGCATGGCGCTGCTCGCCAAGAACCCGGTCGAGCGACCGAGCGCCCAGGCGCTGCTGGAGGCGTTCGGAGCCCCCGCGCGCCCGCTCGACACGCGCCCCACGACGGCCGGGCTGGTGCCCGCGTTCGTCGGCCGCGGCGTCGAGGTGCAGGCGCTGGCGCGCGCGCTCAGCCCGCCCACGTGGACGCGCGTCGGCCCGACCGCAGGCCCGGTGGTCGTGCGCCTCGAGGGCCTGTCCGGCGTCGGCAAGACCAGCTTGGTCGAGCACGTCGCGCGCGAGGCCGAGCAGAACGGCGACCTGGTGCTGCGCAGCCGCTGCTACGAGCGCGGCTCGGTCCGCTACAAGGCGCTCGACGGCGCCATCGACGACCTCGCGGCGCACCTCTCGCAGCTCAGCAACGCCGAGATCGACGCCGTGCTGCCGACCGATCGCTTCGACCGCGCGGCGCTGGCGCGTGT
>Ga0164241_10003734_pt1 | contig 15112 bp, 11 predicted proteins | sample OricomyardsoilBY_FD_108780 | JGI IMG/M metagenome (GOLD analysis project Ga0164241, IMG submission 108780) | Backyard soil microbial communities from Emeryville, California, USA - Original compost - Back yard soil (BY) | ecosystem: Environmental > Terrestrial > Soil > Unclassified | place: USA... | reverse complement strand
GGGCCGCGTCGTATCTGCGCCCCGAGGACCACGAGCGCGCCGCGCGCGGCTATGTGCCTTACATGGAATCCGTCGTCGCCTTCTTCGAGCAGCGCGCGGTGGAAGTGCTCGGCCGCGAGTTTCCGCAGATCCTGCTCATCCACGCCAACCAGCTCAACGCCGACCAGATGCCGCAGCTGCTGGCCATGTTCCGCCGTCGTGGCTACCGCTTTGTTACGCTGGAAGAGGCGCTGCGCGATCCGGTATATCAGTCGGCCGAAGACTATGTGGGTCGTGGCGGATTCTCGTGGATCCACCGCTGGTCACGGGCGAAGGGCATGCCCAACAAGGGCGAGCCGGATCCGCCGGACTGGGTGATGAAGGGGTTTTGACGCGCGGCCGCGATTGCGAACTGTTTCACGCGGGCTGGCTTGAACTCTTCCCTCCGGCCTCAATATTTGTCACTCTCCGGTACAAGAGTTTCGGGGCGCCACGCTTAGGCGGGCGGCAGGCGCCGACAAGAAGCCCGCAGCAACTGAAGGAGGTGATCCAATGGCACATTCACACGTTGGTTCGGTCGCGGCTCTGCGGCCCCTGGGCCATGGAGAAATGCGCGCAAGCTAAACGTTACGCGCGCGGCCGTTGCCAACGGCTGTAGCTCCGATTCAGTTGCCGTGCGGATAAATTGGTCCGCACGTACTGATCTTCGAGCGGGAATGGCGGGGTTCGAAAGAGCCCCGCCATTTTCTTTTGCGCGAGCTGGTCAGCGCTTGAACGCCAGCTGCTTCGCGAACCACGGCAGCACGTTCTTCTCGAAGCGCTCGGGGATCCTGTTCACGTGATCCCCTTCGTAGTTCACGTACTCATGCGCCACACCCACCCGCAGCAGCGCCTCGTGCATCATCACATTGCCCTTGAGCAGCGGATCCTGCAGGCCCACATCCATCATGATGGCCTTGAAGCTCTTCATCTGCGGCGCGTACTGCGAAACCATGGCCACCGGCGCGTTGGCGGCGTAACGCGCGATCACATCCGGCTGCGTCTTGCCCTCGCGCACCGGCAGGTCGAAGAAAAATGGCGGGCGCTGCGCATTGGGTGACCACGCGGCCGAGGCGGCCAGCGTGGTGCGGCCCACGGGCGTGATGGCCGCGACGTCCGCCATGTTCGCAACCTTTTCCATGTCGCCATCACGCGGCGACGCGCCGCGCGGATCGAGGCAGCAGGCGCTCATGGCATACAGCGATCCGAACACCTGCGGATATTTCATCGCGATGCGCAGCGAGCCGTAGCCGCCCATGGAATGACCCGACAGGCCGCGCGCGGCGCGGACCGGCAGCGTGCGGTAGTGCTGGTCGATGTAGGTGACCAGGTCTTTGGCGACGAAGGCTTCCCAGTCACCGGTGGTGATGGAGTTGGAATACATCGAGCCGCCGTAGGGCGTCATCGCATCGGGCATCACGACGATCATGCCGGGCAGCGAGGCCGTGGCCAGGCCACGGTCGATGGTCTGCGGCCAGCCTAGTGTCCTGGCGTAGAAGTCCGCGTCTTGCGCGAAGCCGTGCAGGAAATAGATCACCGGGAAACGCTCGCGTTTGTGCGTGGCGTAGTCGGGAGGCAGGTAGACGTAGACCTTGCGGTCGGCGGTGTCGCCGGAGAGGTTGCCGGCGAGGGCGGCGCCGTGAACGGTGATGGTTTCCATCTTGCCCGCAGGCAGATCGGCGGCCAGCGCCGCGCCAGAAAATGCAGAGAACGTGAGAATTCCCAGAATGAGCGCACCCAACGCACGCGACGTGCCACTTTTCATGCGAATGACTCCCTCAAGCTCCGCGATCGCGGCGTGCTCAGTGTTTACTGCGTCGGCGACGTGGTCGGCGGCTGGTAGGTGGAAAAGAAGGCTCCCGACATCACGATGAGCTGCCCGCCATCGGTGAGCGCCACACCATCGTTGCCCCAGAGAGTCATGCTGCCGTTGTAGTTGCCTTGCGCGGAGGACACCGGCGCGAAGCCGAGCAGCCGAAGTGTGGTCATGTCGTAGCTCACGATGAATTCCTTCTGCCGCACCGACATCCAGACAAAAATGCGGTTGTGCGCCTCGTCTGGGAGCAGCGCGTAGGGTGCGCCGGAGTCCGGCAGCGTCAGTGATCCGAGCAATGCGCCCGTCGCGGCATCCAGGATCTTGCCGTCGAAGGTGTAGAGCTTGTTGCCCGCGCGGTGGGGCTTGACGCCGACAACCAGTCCGCTGGCTGTCGGGGTGCTGCTGGTGGTGCTGATGCCGGATGCATCAACCGTCAGTTGCTCGATGTTGTTCACCTGTGGCTGCGAGGGGCCATAGTTCTGCGAAATGAACGTGCCGGGCGTTGCAGCCGGCACCAGCCACCGCGCGGCCTCAAATGCCTGAGCCACAACTGGCTGGAGCGACGTGGGGCGTGCGGTCGCGTTGTCGTACACATACACGCCGCCATGGCTCAAGTTGTGTCCCACGGCGATCACGACGGAATGCGGCTGTCCCGGAAGGGTCGCCAGGTCGTTGGCCAGATACGGCGTGGACTGGCTGAAATTTCCCAGCGAGATGGAAAGATCTTCCGTCAGAGACGGCAGTTGCAAACGGTGCACCGCCGGCTTGGTCTTCGAGCCCACATAGAGATAACTGCCATCCGGCGTCACCGCCATGTTCTGCAGGTTTTCTCCAGGCAGCGTGACGCTCGCGCTCGTGGACATGGTCAACGGATCGATGCGCAGAACGCGTGGATCGACACCCACGAGGGCGCCACCGCTGGCAAATGCACTGGAGGCCACGTAAAGGGATTGATCCGCCGCCGACCACACCACTGCAGTGGCACCGCTGGTCCCAGGTGAGACGCTCTTGCGTACAAAATCCACGTCAGGGGTGGCTGTGATCAGGATGTCGAAGTTGACGGTGTGGCTGCTGTTCGGCACCACAGAGTTGCAGGCCTGGTCGAAGCAGGCGTCGAAGGTCATGCTGTCCTTGAAGATTCCCGAGCCCAGCGTCGCCGGTGGCTTCAACGTCAATTCATACTCCCCGAAAGCCACACCCACCTGTGGACTGAAGCCGGGTTGGGCGAAGACTGCGCTCGTGATCAGCCCCGTCGACGAGGCCGTGTGACGCAGATAAAGCCCCTCTTCAGGTAGGTCCATGGTCGAGATCTGCAACGTGAACTTGGGCGCACGGGTATCCGTCGTCGTGAGGTCGGAGTTGTCGGTGGGTTGCCCCGACCAATAGATTTGCGTCCTCGGTTGAGCGCTTCCCGACACCACATAGGAGACGCCAAAGGTCATGGGACTGCCGGTGGCATGCTGTGCGCACGTCGAATCCATGCAGATATCGACGCTGACAGTGCCGGTGTAGGTACCCGCGCCCAGCGTGGACGGCGCCCGGATGAGCAGTCGCAGCTTCCCGGACGTGGAATTGGTCCATACGATGTCCGCGGTGCTGATCACCATTCCCGACGTCCGGGCGCGTGACCAGACTCCACCAGCAGGTGGGTTGGTCACGGAGATGCCGATCGACTGATCCTCGATGGGTACCCGCGAAGCGCCGTTGTCCCCCGTAAACGAAAGACTGGTCGGACCCGTGAAGGTGACGGACGATGCCACGGTCACCGGCGGATTCGATGCGGGAGGATTCGAAGCCGGCGGATTGGACGCTGGCGGTGTGCTGCTGGACGAGCCCGAGCCGCCCCCGCACGCGGCCAGCAGTATCAAGGCAGCCAACCCAGGACCCGCAATCCTTGCCAGGACGCCCCCGCGGGCGACCGTATTCATCCAAGCACGCAAGAAGCCCCCACGCCCGGTTTTCCGGGTCGAGTTTAGGGTCCTCAGACCGATTGGCCAGACTATGAGGGTAGGCAGATTAGCCTGCAACCTCCGATCAGAGCATGCGGGTTGCCTGATCGGTTGATCGGGCTGCACCATCACCGCGCTGCGCGGCATCCCGTACGCGCCGCGGTTGAGTGCGCCGGGATGGGCAACTAAGCTCAGGCCGCCGATCAAGGGGAATAACCATGCGTCTGGCTGCGATGGCAGGAATCCTGATGCTGCTTGCGCCGGCTGCGTTTGCAGCCGACCGCCCTGAAGTGGGCCCAGCACCGGAGTGGGTCGTGGTCGACGACACCGCCACGGAATTGCCCAAAGCCACGCAGGCGCCGCTGCAGGTACTGCTGAGCGAGCAACAGGTGCGTATCACCACCGATGCCGTGGAAACGTATATGGCCACCCGCATCCGCATCCAGACTCCGCAAGGCCTGGGTGCGGTGGGCACGCTGAGCTTCGGGTGGAAGCCGGACTCGGATGTGCTCACCGTGCACACGCTCAGCGTGACGCGTGATGGCAAGACGCAGGATCTGCTGGGAAAAGGTGAAGGGTTCACCATCCTGCGTCGCGAGGATCAGCTCGAGCAGGCCGTGCTCACCGGCACGCTCACCGCGGTGCTGCAGCCGCCGGGCCTGCAAGTGGGCGATGTGATGGAGATGAGCTACACACTGCGCCGGCACGATCCCGTGGTGGCAGACAGCCCCGGCATGATCTACGTGACGCCCAACGCGGAGATGAGTCGTACGCGCTTTCGTGCGCTGTGGCCCGAAAACCTCGCCGTGCACTGGCGCGCCAGCAAGTATCTGCCGGAAACACAGCCCGTGAAGCGCAATGGCTGGATGGAACTGGACTACAAGCTGGAAAAGCCGCAGCCATTACTGCAACCCGCCGGCGCACCGGGCCGCTACGCCGCGCTGCGCATGGTCGAGCTGACCACCTTTGCCGACTGGCCACAGCTTTCGCGCCGATTTGCGCCGCTGTACAAGAAGGCCGCGACACTGGAACAAAGCTCGCCACTGCGCGGCGAAGCCGCACGTATCCGTCAGCAGAACGCCACGTCGGCGGCGCGGGCGGGTGCTGCGTTGCGTCTGGTGCAGGATCAGATCCGCTATGTGCTGCTGGCCATGAACGATGGCGGACTCATGCCCGCCGCCGCGGATGAAACCTGGAAGCGGCGCTTCGGCGACTGCAAGGCCAAGACCGCGCTGCTGCTCGCGTTGCTGAAAGAACTGGGGATCGAAGCCGAACCCGCGCTGGTGAGCAGCGGATTCGGAGACGGCCTCGACGCGCGCCTGCCAGAGGTGGCACTGTTCGATCACGTGCTGGTGCGCGCGCAGATCGACGGCAGGACGTACTGGCTCGACGGCACACGCAATGGCGACCGCGATATCGCGCAGATTCAGCCGCCGCGATTCATCTGGTCGCTGCCGCTTACCGCCAAGGGAAGCGAACTGCTCCCCATACCGCGTGAGCCCCTGCAGGAAGTGCAGGTCGAGCGCTCGCTGATCGTCGACGCCACGGAAGGCGTGCTGATTCCCGCGCCGTTCCGCTCCGAAGTGATCATGCACGGCGATATCGCGCGCGCCACGAAGGAAGTGTGGGATGCCGTGCCCGAGGCCAGTCGCGCCGAAGGCAAGCGCACATTCTGGAACAGACAGTACAACAACCTGGAACTGAGCAAGACCGATATGCGGTTCAACGAGCAGCAGGGCACGCTGACGATGACCGCGGAAGGCACCATGCGCCTGGAATGGGACGATGAATACAACACGTATTCGCCTCCTGACATGAGCGTGGGCTATCGAGCGGATTTTTCGCGGCCAGCGGGCACCGATGCCGAGGCGCCGTATTCCGTGAGTTTTCCCACCTACGGCCGCACGCGCGAGGTGATCAACCTGCCGCCCGGGCCGTCGCAGTTCACCGTGCTGGGCAAGGACATCAATACCACTGTCGCTGGCGTGGAATACAAGCGCAAGGCCAGCGTGCAGAACTTCCGCTTCTCCACCGAAGTGACCGAGCGCAGCATCGCGCCGGAATTTCCCGCCAGCCAGCGCGCCGAGGCCGAGCGTGTGCTGCTGGAGATGTCGCGCAATGATGTGTACCTGAAAAAGCCGGCGAACTACCTGCCCACGGCCAAGGACATGCAGGTACTGGCGGAGAAGAAGCTGGACAAGGCGTCCGATTTCGTCACCCGAGCCGGGCAGTTCATGCGCCGCCAGATGTACAAGGAATCCGCCGCGGACTACGCCAAGGCGCTGGAGCTGGAACCGAAGAACGAAGCCGCACTGGTGGGACGCGGAATGATCAGCCGGTTCCAAGGCAAGAACGACACGGCACGCGCGGATTTCGACGCGGCGCTGGCCATCAATCCCGAAAGCACGGATGCGCGCCGTCAGTTGTCGATCCAGGAGCTGGCGAAGGGACATGCCAGGGAAGTCATTGCGCTGATCACACCCGTGCTCGACAAGAATCCTGCCTCGTCAGACCGGATCTACCGCTTCTACGCCTACGCATTGCTGGACGAGCATGAGGCCGCGTTGAAGGACATCGATCTGGTCCTGGCAGCGAACAGCAGGCAGACGGATGCGTATTACTCCAAAGCCGACGAACTGATTCTTGCCGGTCGTCGGGCCGAGCTCCCTGCGTTGGCCGACGCCATGCAGAAGGCGTTCGCAGACCCCGAAGCATCCATCGCCGGCCCGGCAAATCTGCTGCGGTTTGCCGGCGAGGCGGCCAAGGGCCGCGCGTTCCTGGATGCGGAGCTGAAGCGCAAGCCGCAGGCCGGCATCTATGCGGTGCGGGCGAACCTGCAGGACTCGCCTGCGGACACGATGGCAGATATTCGCGAGGCCCAGAAACTCGAGAGCGCCAATCCGAATCCGAACCTGAAGATGCTCATCGCGGTTCTGCTGGCGGAGAAGAAGTTGAACAAGGAGGCACTCGAGGCCGTGGTCGCTGTGGAAAAGCAGTTTGGCGTCTCCGATTTTTCGGCAACAATACGGGCCCGGGTGTTGTGGCAATCCGGCCAGAAGACACAGGCATTGGCCGCGTTCGCCGAGGCGCGGGCAAAGGCCACCGATCCGGCAATGATCAACAATATCTGCTGGCAGAAGGCGACCTTGAATGCCGTGCTCGATGACGCATTGAAGGATTGCGATGCGGCGCTGGCCAAGTTGCCCAATTGCGATGCATGCAAGGACAGTCGCGCATTCGTCCTGCTGCGGATGGGTCGTTTCAAGGAGTCGGTCGAAACTTACGACGCGGCGTTGCTGGAAAATCCGCTGCGGGCGCAATCGCTGTTCGGCCGGGGCATCGCCCGACTGCGGCTTGGCGACAAGGAAGCGGGCGAGCTGGATCTTAAGCTGGCCCGAGTGATCTCGCCCACTACGCCGCAGACGTTCCGGGATATGGGTATGGTGCCGTAGCAGCGCGCAGCTAGACCGGCGTATGTTCCCTCGCAGGATGGCTTGCACTATCTAGCCGTCGATTCTGGGCGGTATGTTCAGGGGCTGTCGGACGGTTTAATCTCTCACGCCTATACAAGGGAGGAGGGGTGCCAATGTTCAACCAGAACAAGACGATTTTCGGTCTGCTGCTGTCGTGTGTGTTTGCTGCATCCGCAATCGCCGCCCAGCCCACCGGCAGACCCCAGGCCGTAGCGCTTGGCCCCGGCTGCGACCGCGAATGCCTGCGCGACCACGTGACCCAGGTGCTCTGGGGCCTGGTGCGCCATGACATGAGCCGCGTACGCGTCGCCGACAATATCCGCATCACCGAAGACGCGAACGAAAAGAAGCTGAAGGACGTGGGCCTCGTGCGCACCGTCACCGCGCTGCGCGGCTTCCGGCAGGACTTCATCGACGAGCGCACCGGCGTGGTCGGCGCGCATGTGATGGTGGAGGAAGTGGGCGCGCCGGTGATGCTGGTGGTGCGCCTGAAGGTGGTGGCCGACAAGATCACCGAGATGGAACTGGTGGCCACGCGCAGTGCCGCCGACGGACTCATCTTCAACATCGACGGCCTGCGCGCCGCGAGCGAGATCATGAACTACGCGCCGCGCGCCGATGAGATGGCCACGCGCGAGCAGATCCAGGCGGCCGCGCTGAAGTATCCGGAAGGATTCACCAAGGCCGAGACCTTCGCCGCAGTGAACGCGCCCTTTGCCGCCGATGCCTATCGCTATGAGAACGGCCAGATCATGGCCGGCCCGGACTGCAAGTTCGCGCCCGGCTGCGAGAACATCTCGACGCAGTCACTGGCCATCTTCAAGCGCCTGGGTCCGCCGATCTTCCGCGTGGTGGCGATCGATGAGCGCATGGGCATCGCGTGGCTGCGGCTGGCGTGGGGCGTGCGGCAGGAAGGCGGGGATCAACTGACGGCGTTCGAGGCCTTCAAGTTCTACGGCGGAAAGCTACACGCGGTGGAGGCGTTCATCAAGATTTTGCCGATCGAGAAGCGCAAGGGCGGATGGGATTGATGGCTTACCAGGGTTTCGCGGCGCCAGATTGAATGACGCGGATCCGTGTTGCGGGTTTGCCTTTGAAGCGGATGGAGCATTTATTCGCGTCGGCGGGGACTGTCCCCGCCGCTGCGGCGACAGTCAGCACGTAGCTTACGATGTGCCCAGGTTTGGCGTCGACGGCCGGACACACGATGGTCGCTTCTTCGACCGCCCCGTCGACCACTTCATTGAACGTCAGCGTGTCGCGAAACAGATTCGTCTGCGCGTCGCCATCCGCGTCGAGCTGCAACCAGGTGGCAACAGCATCGTCGCCCGACGCAAGCGCGCGCAGTTGCTCCACTTCCTTGGTCAAGGATCGCAGCCCATCTGGGGATTCCAGCCTCTGTAGCTCAGCCCAGGATTGCAGCGCATCGCCGTATCGACCCAGCTGGCGCTGGAAACGCATTTTGAGCAGCACGGTCCGCTTGATCAGGAGCGCGGGCCCGACACAGGATGGATGGATATCGCCATCGCCAGTGAAGCGGCAGTAGGCGCCCCGGAGCGCGTGTCGCAAGCCTTCTTCTGCATCGCCGATGCCTTCGTAGGCCGCAGCTCGCAGCGTCTCGACGACATGATAGTCCCAGATTCTGATGATCTCGTCCTTGACCATCTGGTCCATTTTTTCGAGTGCGTCGGACCATTTGCGAGCAGTCAGCAGATCAAACACCGTTTGAAGTGAGTTCACTGCGTTGGAGCCCTGTCCGTCGTCGGGTAGCGTGAAACGGATCGGTATCAGTCCCGTGCTTTCGACAGACTTGCCGTCAACGGTCTTAGGAAGAAACTTCAGTTTTCTGGCAACGACCTGCGCGTTGATGCCCAGCTCCGGAGAGAAAAATCCATCTATGGTCTGCGCGCTCGTCACTCGTCCCTTCGCATCAACGGTAATGCGGACGTAGACGAGAGCCTCGCGGTTCCGAAAGCCCGCGAATTCGGCGAGGTTGGGCTGTCTCTCACTTGGGCTCAACCGCATCTCGAAGACGTCATGGCGGACCAGCTTCTGTGCCCACGCGTTTGCACTCAGCACGCCGAGCGCGAACATCATGAAAGACTTTCGACCGATCGAGTTCACAGCGCGAACTGTGCAGGTTGTCGGCGTTCAGCGCAACATAGCCCGATGCAGCCAACGGTGTAGTAAGAGCTGACGGTACAGCTCTGCAATCCGCCGATGGGACTACCGGCGCGGGCGACGGCTTATTGTCGGCCGCTCACAGGCTGGACGAAATCCTCCAGCTGATCAAACTGCTCGCGCAGGCCATCGAGGCTGCCGTTGGACATGGCCTCATCCAGCGCCGCCTTAGTGGAATACACCTCGGTCAGCATCACGCGCGTCTTGTCACCGAGGTTTTCGAAGGTGACCGTGGTCACTTGGCCCGCTTCGCCGGCCTCGTCGTTGGTCCACACGATTTTCGACTCCGGCACCACTTCTTTATATGCGCCGAAGAACGCCATCTGGTTGCCCTGGAATTCGAACACCAAGCGATAGCCGCCGCCCACGCGCACATCCATCTCGAACGAGACCAGCTTCATGGGCGCTGACTTCGGCACCCACCATTGCCGGAACAGCTCGGGCTGCGTCCACGCCCGAAACACCTTGGCTACCGGTGCGTTGACCATCCGCGTGACGACCACCTCGCGGTCGGATTTGCGTTCGACCGTTGTGCTGCTCTTCATGTCATCTCCTCGAGCAATTCATCCAGCGCGTCGAAACGCGTGGCCCACAGCTTCTGGTATTTCGCCAGCCAGGCCATTTCGTGATCGAGCTGGCGCCGGCCGAGGCGGCAGGTGCGCACGCGGCCCACCTTTTCCGTTGCGACGAGGCCGGCATCCTCCAGGATGCGCACGTGCTTCTTCATGCCCGTGAGGGTCATGCGGAATTTGCATGCGAGCTCGGAGATGGAGGTGTCGCCGCGGCCCAGCTGCTCCAGCACGCCGCGACGGGTGACGTCGGAAAGGGCGGCAAAAGAGGTATCGAAGCGGGCCTGTGAATACTGAACCATATGGTTCACTTTGTAACATGGCGCCTGGAGCATGGCAAGCACGTGGATTCAAAGCGTCCTATCCCACGAATCGCCTTCGTCCGACTCCACTTCGTGCGGCCAGGTGGTATGCATAGCCATGGACATCGCCCACGGCCTGCACCGCATCCCCGGCACCGACGATCGTGTGCCGTTGCACACCAGCGACCGCGTCAATGCCCGCATCCGCGAGCGCACGCTGAAGAACCTGCGGCCCTATGCCGGCGCGTCCGCGCGCCGCATCGACGCGCGGATCGAGCAACTGCGCCGCGAGTGGGACATCGAACGCACGCTCGAAACCAACGCCTCGGCGGTGGCGCTGACCGGCCTTGCGCTGGGCGTGACGGTGGACAAGCGCTTCCTGCTGTTGCCCGCGCTGGTGGCCGGCTTCCTGTTCCAGCACGCGGTGCAGGGATGGTGCCCACCGCTGCCGGTGCTGCGGCGGATCGGTGTGCGCACCAGCGCGGAAATCCACGAGGAGATCCTGGCGCTGCGTACTCTGCGCGGGGATTTTGGAGATGAGGTGGATAGCGCGGAAGATGCGCTGTTGCAGGCGATGAATCCCTGACGGCTGGCGGATCGGCCTTAAGGCATCGCGGTACCAGATTGCACGACCCGCACCCGCGTACCTGGTTTGCCCTTGATATGGATGGAGCAATGCTTCGCGCCAGCGGGAACCGCCTGCGCCGCTGACGCGAGGGGAAGCGCGTAACTGTCGAGGTGCCTGCGCTGACCGTCCGCGGCCGGACACTCAATCGATGCCCACTCGATCTCACCATCGGTTACCTGGTCGAACGCCACGGTGTTGCGGAACAGAAGGGTGCCGGCGTCGCCGCTCTCGGTGAGCTGCAACCACGTGGGTATTGCGTCGTCGCCGGACGCCAGCAATTGCAGCTGCGCCACCTCCTTCTCGAAGGGCCGCAATTCATCCGCCGATTCGAGCCGCTTGAGGTCGCCCCACGATTCCAGCGCCTCACCATAGAGACCCAGCTGACGCTGCAAGCGCATTCTCAGCGCCACCGTCTGTTTGACCAGAAACGACGGGCCCTCGCAGGTTGGCTGGGTGTCGGTGGCGGATGTGAAGCTGCAATGACATCCCCTGATGGCGTGCCGTAATCCTTCTTCCGCGTTGCCCAACCCCGCATACGCCGTAGCCCGCAGGGACTGCAAGACGCGATAGTCCCAGTTACGGGTCACCTCGTTCTTGATCTGGTCCATTTTCTCCAGTGCTTCGGACCATTTGCGCGCCGTCAGCAGATCAGCGACAAGTTGAAGCGACGCGTCCGCGCTGTGGCTGTCCGTGCCTGGAGGAAGCAGGTAGCGGATCGGTATCAGACCAGAAGTTTCGACGGGTTTGCCGTCAACAGTCTTGGGCAGGTATTTCAGCTTCCCGGCGATTTTCTGCGCGCCGGCCGCCTGCTCGGCGGAGTAAAAGCCGTCCACGACTTCCGCCTGCGTGACGCGACCGTCTGCCCCCACGTTGATCCGGACGTAAGCAAGCGCCTCGCGATTCCGGCTGGCCATGTATTCAGCTACATCGGGTTGACTTTCTTTCTGGCTCAAACGCATCTCGTACACGTCATGGCGGACCAGTGGATCGGCCGCGGGTGCGGCGCAGATGAAGCCCAGGCTCAGTATCGTGAAAAACGTTCGATGGATGGATTTCATAGCACCGCCGCCGCGCCGGATTGAATTATCTTCAACCGCGTGCCCGGTTTGCCCTTGAGGGTCAATGAGCAATCCTTCGTGGCGGCGGGGATTTCCCACGCCGTCTGCTTCGGCGGCAGCTCGTACTCGTACCGACCGGAGTGACCAGGCGCCGAGTCGGTTGGCCAGCACTGCAAGGTCGCTTCATCGAGCGACCCGGCGTCCCCGCTATCCACCGCGACAGTGGACCGGAACACCGACATGCTTTGCACGCCCTGATCATCCAGTTCCAGCCAGTTGCTGATGGCCTCATCGCCGGTAACCAGTGCACGCACAGCGGCCGCCTCCTGGGCCAACGCCGGCGTCGCGCTCTTGCTGTCGAACTTCTGCAATTCGTCCCAAGTCTTCAGCGCGTCGCTGTACAAGCCGAGCTGGCGCTCCAGGCCCATCGTGCGGATCATCGTCTGCGCAACCATGAGCGGCGGAATGGCGGTGGCCCCTTCCATCTGGCATGCCAGCGCGAGGCGGGCGTGTCGCAGCGCTTGCGGGTAATCGCCCTTCCCATCGTAGACAGCGGCACGCAGCGACTCGACCATCATGTAACTGGAAATGGACGTGATCTCATTCGCCTCCATGCGATCCAGGCGTGCGAGAGCCGCCGGCCAGTCACGCGCGCTGATGTGCCGCGCGGCTTCCTTGAGCGAATCCAGCACGGCCTGCGGGACGAACTCGACATCAGGAAGCCAGAACCGGAGTGAAATTTCTCCCGAGGACTCGACGGGCGTGCCGTCGATCGTCTTCGGTTCCCAAACCAGAGCCATGGCAAACTTCTCGGCGCTCAGTGCCTGCGCAGGAATGAAGAAGCCTCTGACTGCGTGGGCCTGCGTGGCCTTGCCGTTCGCTCCGACCGTCACTCGCACCACGACATAGGCCGCCCGGCCAGCGCGGTGGTCAAAGAAACTATCGAGTAGTGGCTGGGCTGCCTTCGGCTTCAGGCGGAGGGCGGCGTAGTCGTGGCGAACCAGCGGTTCGGCGCTGGCAGCGGACAGGGCGATGAACAGGCCGAGAAGTACGCCGACCGGCAGCCGCAGACGTTGCATTGTCTTCCTCCCTTCGTGCGCGACTCTGCAGGGTGGCAGCACTCACTGCAACGGCTGTAGTCCCATCGAACTGCCGGCGGGTGATGTTGACAGTACAACCCGCAGTGGATAACGCGGAGGATGCGCTGCCGCAGGCGATGAATGCCTGAACGGCGATTCCCAGGAGAAATGAAGGCGCCCCGGCGCCCGCCAGCGCGTGCAATTGCCACCGGCCAACCCACGGGGGCATGATTCCGCGCCATCAAGAACCAAACCAGAGGGGTGTCCGATGTCGCGTGCCAATCCATTGAGCTGCCTTGCCGCCGCGGTCCTGCTGTCGCTGCCCATGTTGGCATCCGCCGCAGCCGAGTCTGCACCCGCGCCCGCACGCACCGCCAACGGCCTCTACGTGGGCACCCCGCAAGACCGCGCCATGATCGAGAAGCTGATGTGGTCCTACGACCGCATGCTCGATCTCTACGACGCCGCAGCTTACGCGAACCTGTTCACCGAGGATGGCGCGTTCGGCCAGACCAAGGGACGCGAGGCGCTGAAGAAGATGGTGGCGGACATCGGCAAGGGCCACGAGGAACGCCGCGCCAAGGGCGAGAAGATCACCATGCGGCACTTCACGATGAACCAGTACATCGAGTTCACCGGCCCCACTACCGCGCGATATCACTATTACCACCAGACCATCTTCGGCACGGGTGCGGCCACGTCCGCGGATCCGGCGCGCATCGCGGCGGCAGGCAATGGCGTGGATGACCTGGTGAAGGTCAACGGCCAGTGGTTCATCAAGTACCGCAATGTGGCGGCGCCGGACGACAAATAGCCGGGCGGCGGCTTACGGCCGGATCGCACCCCAACGCGAGGACTGCCCGCGTTCCGCGGCGATGAACTCATCGAACGAAGGACCTGACACCAATCCTTCCAGTCTTCGCGCCTGCCGATCCAGCCGTTCCAGCGCCGCCATCCGATCGGCATTGCCCAGCTTCGCCTGGCCCACCGCATCTGTCAGCACGCGCAGTGTCTGGTCATACACCTTCAGCGGCACCGGAAACGGATGACCATCCTTGCCGCCATGCGCCATCGAAAATCGCGCGGGATCGGAGAACCGCGCCGGGGCGCCATGGATCACCTCGGCCACCAGCGCCAGCGCGGCCACCGTGCGCTGACCGATGCCCGGCGTCAGCAGCAGCTCGGGAAAATCCTGCGGGCCGCGATCGGCCGCAGCGGCCAGCACCGCATGCAGGCGCTTCAGGTCCACATCGCTGGCGCGCACATCGTGATGCGCGGGCAGCCTCAGATGTGGCAACGGCGGAGCATCCAGTTCAGGGAACAGGCACAGCGCGGCGTTACCGGAGTGGCCTGCCCCGGTCGCATTACCCGCGCGCCGCAGTGTGTCGATGGTGCGCGCCGGCTCTTCGCGCACCAGCTCGAGTCCGGCGCGCCGATTGCGCGCCGCCCGCGCGTCGGCGAGGTTGATGATGTTGCCGCCGTGCCGGCCCTCGATGGCCGCATGCGGCGAATCCAGAAAGCTGCCGACATTCTCCGACAGCCAGTGGTAGCGCCGCGCCTCGCCGCGCGCGTCATTCATGCCCTGCTGCACCACGCACCATTCGCCCGCGTCCGTGACGATGAAGGCGTGCAGGTAGAGGTCGTAGCCATCCTGCACCACGGCGCTGTCGATCTTCGCCACCAGCCGGCTCGCGCGCACCAGCGCATCGGCATCGAGGCCCGTGCGCTCGCCGGCACGCAGCAACTCTGATGGCGTCTGCCGCGCATGCCGGCCGCGTCCGCCGCACACGTGAAGGCCCAGTTCGCGCTGCAGCGGTGAGAGTCCGCGCTTCAGCGCGCCGATCACGCTGGTGGTAATGCCGGAGGAATGCCAGTCCATGCCCATCACCGCGCCGAAGGACTGGAACCAGAAGGGATGCGACAGACGGCGCAGGAATTCCACGCGGCCATAGTGATGAACGATGGCGGTGGCGATCACCGGCGCCAGCGCGGCCATGCGGTCCGCGAGCCAGGCGGGCACGCGGCCGCCATGCAGCGGC
>Ga0164241_10003733_pt1 | contig 15117 bp, 10 predicted proteins | sample OricomyardsoilBY_FD_108780 | JGI IMG/M metagenome (GOLD analysis project Ga0164241, IMG submission 108780) | Backyard soil microbial communities from Emeryville, California, USA - Original compost - Back yard soil (BY) | ecosystem: Environmental > Terrestrial > Soil > Unclassified | place: USA... | reverse complement strand
GCGGGCCTCGACGGGCTTGCCGGCGTGCGGCTGCTGGCCCTCTATCACGACGATCCGGAGACGACCCCGTCTGCCGAGCTCCGTTCGGACGCGGCCGTCGCGGTTCCCGAAGGAGCTCCGGTTCCGGACGGTCTCGCCGAACAGCGCTCGCCTGCCGGCCGTTACGCGATGACGATCCATGTCGGCCCCTACGAGCGCATCGGGGAGACGTGGGCGCGCCTGAAGGGACAATGGCTCCCCGCGAGCGGCGAACGGATGGGGAAGGGACCAAGCTACGAGATCTACCGCAACACGCCGGCGGAGGTCCCGAAGGAGCAGCTCGTTACCGAAATTTACGTGCCGCTCGCCTGAGGGATCGGGACGGCGAGCGCGCGCCTGGGCGACGCGCCGATGCGGCGGCTCTGCTCGGGTCAACCGCCGATGGCACGCATGGACACGCTCTTCGCGGTGTCTTCCGTGCAGCCGCGCCAGGTGTTGCCGTCGGGCTTGAGCCGCCAGGCTTCGGCGACGGCGGCCGCGATGACGTCCGGGTTGCCCGCGCGCGCGGCGTCGCTCGCGCTCACCCCGTCGTCGGTCGCCAGGCAGGGCCGGAGCATGCCCGTTGCCGATACGCGCAGCCGATCGCAGCCGGCGCAATAGGTGTCGGTCGTCCCGCTGATGACGCCCACGCGCAAAGTGCGATCGCGGCGGGCGTGCACGTATTTGGCGGGCCCGCGCGCCGGATCCACGACCGGCTCTTCGCGAGCGAGGAGCGGCGCGAGACGCTCGAGGATCTCCCTCGCGGGAACCAGGTGCTTGCCGACCACGCGCGCCCCTTCCGCGATCGGCATGACCTCGATGAAGCGCGGCACGAGGCCGTGCTTCCAGGCGAAAAGGGTGATGCGCTCGAGCTCGTCGTCGTTTTCACCCCTCAGCACCACGGTGTTCAGCTTGATCTCGTCGAAGCCCACGCGCCGTGCAGCCGCGAGCCCTTCGAGCACGCGCGCGAGCTTGCCGCCCCGGGTGATGCGCTCGAAGCGCTCGGCGTCCAGCGAGTCGAGGGACAAGGTGAGCCGCTCGAGACCCGCGGCGCGCAGCGGTGCGGCGAGCCGGTCCAGGCGCGTCCCGTTCGTCGTGAGCGCGAGATCCTCGACGCCGAGCGCTTTGGCGTGGGCGATCGCGCCGACGACGTGCGGCGAGAGCAGCGGCTCGCCGCCGGTGAAACGGATGCGCTGCACCCCCGCGCGCACGAGACCCTCGATGAGCGTGTGAAGCGCCGGCTCGTTCAGGCGATCGGGAAGGTAGCCGTCGCTGCGCGAGGGGCGGCAATACACACAGGCGAGATCGCAGCGATCCGTCAGCGAAATCCGCACGCTGCGCGGCGCAGTCGCCTGCACCGTCGCGCTCGCTGCTTGCTCCAGGGCACCCAGGATGGGCAAAAATCGGCTCACGCTCGCCTACCCGCACATTGTTTTCCGCGCGCCGCCGAGTCAAGCACGGAGGAGGATTGGCGCGGCCGAACGGCCGTGAAACACTCGAGAAACCTGCAGTCGTGGAAACTCCGAAGACGACGTTCGAATTCGCTTTCGAGGGCCCGAACCCCGGGCTCGTCTTGTTGCCGCTCGCCGCGCGCCGCGCGCTCGACGCGGCGGGGATCGCTTTGTCGCTCGACGCCTGGCAAGGGCTCTCGTTCGACGAGCGACGCTTGCTCGCCGAGGCGGGCACCACGGCCGAGGTCGCCGTAGACACCGTCGAGCGCCTCGCGTTGCGCGCCCGGCCCGCGCCGGATCGCATCGGACCGCGTCGCGACCCCGAAGCGATCCCGCCGGAGCTCGCGACGGGCGTCGGGGACCGGCTGCGAGATCTCACGCTCGCGTGGCCCGCCCTCACGCCCCTCGAACGCTACGCGCTCGCCAAAGTCGCGCGCAGCAAGCGCACCGAGCCCGAAGAGCGCGCCCAGAAGGTCGCGCGGGCCTGCGACGAAATCTTGAAGGTCCGGCTCGGCACGCTCACGCACCTCACGCCCGCGGGCGACGCGCACATGGTCGATGTCGCGCAAAAGCCCGTGACGGCGCGCCGTGGCGTCGCGCGCGCGTTCGTGCGGATGAAGCCGGAGACGCTCGCGGCGCTCGTCGGCGGGCGCACGCCGAAGGGCGACGTGCTCGCCGTCGCTCGCATCGCCGGTATCCAGGCCGCGAAGCGCACGCCGGAAATCATCCCGCTCTGCCACGCCGTGCAGCTCACCGGCGTCGAAGTGGCGCTCGAGCCGCGGGAAGACCCGCCCGGGGTCGCCGTGCTCGCCACGGCCCGCGCCTACGATCGCACGGGCGTCGAAATGGAGGCGCTCGTCGCGGCAGGCGCCGCGGCCCTCACGCTTTACGACATGCTCAAGGCCATCGATCGCGGCATGAGCATCACCGACCTCGAGGTCGTCGCCAAATCCGGCGGACGTTCCGGCGATTTCGAGCGCAAGGGAGCTCTGTGAGCGAGGCCCCGCCGAACGTCCGCTTATCGGCGGAGCCGCTCTCGCTCGATGCCGTCAGCGCGGCCGTCTCGCACGCGGGCGCAGGCGCCGTCGTCACCTTCGTCGGCACGGTGCGCGACACCAACGCGGGCCACGCGGTGACACTGCTCGAGTACGAAGCTTACGAGTCGCTCGCTAGCGCCGAGCTCCTGCGCATCGTCGGCGAGCTAGCGGCCGAAATTCCCGAGACGCGCCTCGCCGTCCACCACCGCGTCGGGGCCCTCCGCGTGGGCGACGCGGCCGTCGTCTGCGCGGCGAGCGCACCGCACCGCGGGGAAGCGTTCGCCGCCTGTCAGGCGCTCATCGACCGCGTCAAAGCGCGGGTGCCGATCTGGAAGCGGGAGCACGGTCCACAGGGGCCGTATTGGGTCGGCTGGGAGGACGCGCGCTGCGAGCCGGGGCACGACCACGGCACCGGTCACGCCCACGATGCTCACAGATCCTGAAAGCGCAGTACCTCGACGAACGACCCCGTCGCCAGCATTTCGACGTCGGCCCCGAGCAGCGCGAGCCCGCTGGACCACGCCAGGCTCGTGAGCGCGCCCGAAGCTTGATTGTCGAAAGGCACGACGCTGAGCCGGCCTTCGCGCGGCTCGAGCGCGACGCGCACGAATTCGAGCCGTCCTGGCTTGTGCACCAGCGGGGCCGCGAGTGGTAGCGCCACGAAGGCCGGTACCGCGGCGCGGTCGCCCTGGAGCGCGCGCAGCAGGGGCATGCCGAACAGCGAAAAAGTGATGAGCGCGCTCGCTGGATTGCCGGGCAGTCCCAACACGGCGGCCGTGCCGGCCTGGTGCCGGCCGAACGCGAGCGGCTTGCCCGGTTTGATCGCGACCTTCCAGAAATCCAAAGCCACGCCCTGCGCTTCGAGGGCCGGTCGGACCCAGTCGTGCTCGCCAACGCTCACGCCGCCCACGGTGAGGAGCAGGTCCGTCTCGGCGAGCGCCGCGGCGATCGCTCGTTCGGTGGCCTCGCGTTCGTCGCCGACGGGGGGCAGGCGCCGGACCGTCGCGCCCGCGAGCGTCGCGAGCGCCGCGAGCCCCGGCGACACCGATTCAGGGATTTTGCCGGGGATCGCCGCGGAGCCGGGGACCCGGAGCTCGTCGCCCGTACACAGGATGGTGACGCGCGGGCGCCGTGCGACGCTGAGCTCCGTCACGTCGAGCGCCGCGGCGAGCCCGAGCGCCGCCGGCCCTAGCCGCAGTCCTCGTGCGAGCGCTACGGCACCCGCGGCCAGATCTTCGCCCGCTCGGCGAATGTGCTGGCCCGCTCGCGGTCGTTCGCCGAAGCGGATGTGGTTTGCCGTGCGTTCGACGACTTCGCGCGGCAACACCGCGTCCGCGCCCGCCGGCACCTCGGCACCCGTCGAGATCGCGCAAGCGCTCCGGGCGGCGAACGCGGGCGCTGGTCGGCCCGCGCGGCTCTCCCCCTCGACGGCCAGCTCCCAAGGGCCGTCCCCTCCGAGCTCGCCCGACGCGACGACGTAACCGTCCATCGCGCTGTAGGCGAACGGCGGCAGCGGCCCGCGGGCGACGACGTCCTCGGCGAGGACGCGCCCGCACCCGTGCTCGACGGGGACGCGTTCGCCGGCGAGAACCGGCACGTCCTCGAGCAGGCGAGCCCGCGCGACCTCGAAGCTCAGCATCAGAGCTTGGTGCCCTGGTGCTCGCTCGAATGCCGCGAATCGCCGCGGCACAGCGCGACGGCGTGCTCGAGCAGCGGAATCAGCAGCTGCTCCGTGGCGAGCGCGACCGCGCGGGGGCTGCCCGGCAGGCAGGCGACGAACCGCCCGCCGACGACGCCCGCGATGGCGCGCGACAGCACGGCACGCGCGCCCACCTCGTCCCATGACAAGCGCCGAAACGCCTCCCCGAACCCGTCGAGGCGAGTCTCGAGCAGCGGCTCGATGGCCTCGTACGTGCGATCGCGCGGAGCGATGCCCGTGCCCCCGGTCGAGACGAAGGCATCGGCGAGATTGTACGCGATGAGCTCGCGCACGAGCTCCTGGATCACCTGTGGCTCGTCCGGGATGATCTGGTGCGGCGCGAGCGAGTAGCCGGCCGCCTCGAGCATCATGCGCATCCGCGTGCCCGAGTCGTCCGTCCCCGAGGTGCGGGTGTCGCTGACGGTGACGGTCATGACGCGGATAGCGCGCCGGAGGCCGGTCACTATGCCGGGATCACGTTTGGTCGGCCGAGGCATCGGATGCTAAGGACTTTACACCGTGACCCCCGGCCGACCCATCAAAGTGCTGTATTTCGCGGCACTTCGCGAGCGGATGGGCACGCCTTCCGAAGACCTGCTCCTCCCGGAAGAGGTCCACGACGTGCGTGGGCTGGCCGGTTTTCTCGAACGGTCACGAGCGCCGCTCGCAGGCGTGCTCGGCAGCGTCCGCTTCGCGGTGGGCGACGAGTTCGTGGGCGGCGAGCGCGTGCTCCAGGCGGGGGATGTCGTCGCGCTGATCCCGCCCGTCTCCGGTGGCTAGCAGCACCCACGGCGCCCTGCAGGCGTCGTTCGGTTCCCACCGCCCGATTTTGTTGCTCGCGCATGGCGGTCTGTTTCGAGTTGCCCGACCGAAGCGGCGCGCTCGATGTCGGCTCGCGTTCGTCAATCCGGAGAGTGATGGCTCAACGTTTCCGACGTGTGAACCGAGCGGCGTGTGTTTCCGTGAGATGACGAACCTTTTCGGTGCGGTTTCCGGGTTTCGTACTCGTTTCTCCGAGGTTCCAAAACGCGCGAAACTGGCTTGATTGATGCGACTTTGTGCGTTGACGAACGTATCGCCGCGCGTACACTGAAAATCGAAATATTCGTTCGACCGCCGCGTCACTCCGAAGGCATTCGGAGACACGGCGGCGGTTTTTTGGGTGGTCGACCCATGGCGGCGAGGTGCACGTCGATGGCTGATACAGGACTATTTTCGAACTGGCACGTGGCTCTTCCGAACGTTTCGGATCTGGACGCGGCGGCGCGCCTGATCCGGCAGGAAGGCGCCGAGCTCAGTCGTTTCGACGTGACGCCCGTCGAGTCGGGCTCACGACCGCTCGAAGGCTGGATCATGGAGCTGACGCGCGGCGAGTTCGACGACGTCGTCTTCTTCACGGCGCAGGGCGTACGCCTGATCGTCGAGTTCGCGCGCCAGCTCGACCGTGAAGAGGAGGTCGCGTCGGCCCTGCGTTCCGCCCGCAAGATAGCCCAGGGCCCCAAGCCGGCCGGGGCGCTCAAGGAATGCGGTCTGCGGGCCGACGCCGCAGCGCCGCTCTCGTCGTTCGAGAGCCTGAGTGGCGTGCTCGACACCCTGGATCTGCAGGGCCGCGTCGTCGGCATCGCTTCGCTGCGCCCCGACCCACGGCTGCTCGACCTGCTCGAAAAGAAGGGCGCTACGGTGCGGCTGCTTTCGAACTCGCCCGGCTCGGACGCCGGCGCGCTCGCCTTGTACGAGACCGTGCGCAACGGCAGCGCGCGCGCCGTCGTCTGGAGCTCGCCCGCGCAGGTAGAAGCCCTCTGGGAGGTCGCTTGCGTGCACGGCACGACGCACGAGCTGCGCTCCGAGCTCGCGAAGCTGCGGATCGTCGCGCTCGGTAGCGCCGTGGAGCTCGCGCTCCGCCAGCACGGTATCCGCGTCGACGAGGTTCCGCCGCGTTCGACCTTCGTGCGGCCCCAGGCGAGCGAGCTCGCGCGCGTGTTCGGCGTCGGGGAGGCCCCACCCCTGGACGGCAGCTCACCCGCCGGCAGCAGCGCGCCCGTGCGGCTCTCCTCCGCGAACGCCAAGCAGAAGCTCGTCATCATCGGCAACGGCATGGTGGGCTGGAAGCTCTGCGAGCGCATCGCGGAGCTCGACACGGCCGGCCGCTACCAGGTGGTGGCCTTCTGCGAGGAGCCGCGTCCGGCCTACGACCGCGTCGCTCTCACGAGCTTCTTCGAGAAGGCGAGCGCCGACGAGATGCTGCTCGCCGGGCTCGACTGGTACCGTCAGCGCGGGGTTCGCCTGCTGCTCGGCGAGCGCGCGACGGTCATCGATCGGCGCCGTAAGGTGATCACGTCGTCGAGCGGCGAGCGCGTGCCGTACGACGTTGCGGTCCTGTGCACGGGTTCGAGCGCCTTCGTGCCGCCCATCCCGGGCGTCGACAAGGCGGGCGTCTTCGTCTACCGCACCATCGAGGATCTCGTCGGCATCCGCGACTACGCGAAGCGCAGCAAGCGCGCCGTCGTCATGGGCGGCGGCCTGCTCGGCCTCGAAGCGGCCAAGGCCGTCCACGAGCTCGGCCTCGAGACGCACGTCATCGAGTTCGCGCCGCGCCTCATGCCCCGTCAGCTCGACGGGGCAGGTTCGCGCCTCCTGCTGCGCAGCATTCGCGCGCTCGGCGTCGAGGTGCACCTCAACGTCGCGGCCCAGCGCATTCTCGGCGGCGATCGCATGGAAGGCCTCGAGTTCAGCGAGGGCGACCCGCTCGAGGCCGACATGCTGATCGTCGCGGCCGGCATCCGCCCGCGGGACGAGCTCGCGCGCGAAGCCGGCATCATCGTGGGCGACCGTGGCGGCGTGGTCATCGACGATCAGCTCCGCACGAGCGACCCCGCCGTGCGTGCCATCGGCGAGTGTGCGCTCCACAATAACCTCCTCTACGGTCTCGTCGCGCCTGGTTACGAGATGGCGAGCGTGCTGGCTCGCATCCTCACGGGTGATCCGGCGGCGCGCTTCGAAGGTGCCGACCTCTCCGCGAAGCTGAAGCTCCTCGGCGTCGACGTCGCGAGCTTCGGCGATCCCTTCGCCGACACCACGGGCGGCGCCAGCATCCTTTACGAAGACCTCGTGAAGGGCGTCTACAAGAAGCTCGTCATCAGTGAGGACCGCACGCGTCTGCTCGGCGGCATCTTGGTCGGCGACGCGGCCGAGTACGCGAAGCTCACGCAAATCATGCGGAGCGGCTCGCAGCTGCCCGACGCGCCCGAGGAGCTGATTTTCGGTGCGCGCGAAGGCGGCCAGTCCGCGGCGGCGGGCCTCGGCGAATCGGCGCAGGTCTGCTCTTGCAACAACGTCACCAAGCGTGACGTCTGCCATGCCATCCGGCGCGGCGAGTGCTCGACGCTCGGCGAAATCAAGGCCAAGACGCGGGCGGGGACCGGCTGCGGTGGCTGCGTGCCGCTGATTGCCGACATCCTGAAGGCAGAGCAGCGGGCCGCCGGACAGATCGTGCGCGAGCAGCTCTGCGAGCACTTCGCGTTCTCGCGCCAGGAGCTCTTCCAGATCATCAAGGTGAAGGGCCACAAAACCTTCAGCGAGCTGATCGCGTCGCACGGCTCCGGCAACGGCTGCGAGATCTGCAAGCCCGCGGTCGCCTCGATCCTCGCGAGCCTGCACAACGACATGATCCTCGCCGGTGAGCACGCGAGCCTGCAGGACACCAACGATCGCTACCTGGCCAACTTGCAGCGCGGCGGGCTCTACTCGGTGGTGCCCCGCATCCCCGGCGGCGAGATCGTGCCGGAGAAGCTGATCGTGTTGGGCCAAATCGCCCAAAAATACGGCCTATACACCAAGATCACGGGCGGACAGCGCATCGACCTCTTCGGCGCGCGCCTCGAGCAGCTGCCCGAGATTTGGGAGGAGCTCGTGACGGCCGGCTTCGAGAGCGGGCATGCCTACGGCAAGGCGCTCCGCACCGTGAAGAGCTGCGTCGGCACGACCTGGTGCCGCTTCGGTGTGCAGGACTCGGTCAAATTCGCGATCGAGGTCGAAAATCGTTACAAGGGCCTGCGCGCGCCGCACAAGCTGAAGAGCGCCGTCAGCGGCTGCGTGCGCGAGTGCGCGGAAGCCCAAGGCAAGGACTTCGGCCTGATCGCGACGGAGAAGGGTTGGAACCTCTACGTGTGCGGCAACGGCGGCATGAAGCCGAAGCACGCCGTGCTGCTCGCGGCGGATTTGGACAAGGAGACCGCCGTCAAATACATCGACCGCTTCCTGATGTATTACATCACGACGGCCGATCGCCTGACGCGCACCGCGACCTGGCTCGAGAAGCTCGACGGCGGCATCGACTACCTGCGCGAAGTCGTGATCGACGACCGCCTCGGCATCTGTGCGGAGCTCGAGAAGCAGATGGCGTACCTCGTGGCCACCTACCAGTGCGAGTGGGCCGCCGTCGTGAAAGATCCTAAAAAGCGCGGTCAATTCAAGCACTTTGCGAACGTGCCCCAGGCGGACGACAGCGTGGAAATGATGCGCGAACGCGGCCAGACGCGCCCGCGCGACTGGGTGAAGGAGGTCCCCGAGCAGGTGCGTGACCGCAAGCACCTGCCGCTCATTCAGACGAGCTGGGTGAGGGTCGGTCGCGTCGAGGACTTCCCGCTCGACGGCGGCATGGCCGTGCGCCACGGCAACGCGCAGATCGCCGTGTACAACTTCAGCTCGCGCGGCGAGTGGTACGCGACGCAGAACATGTGTCCGCACATGCGCGACATGGTGCTCGCGCGCGGCATGCTCGGCGACCAGAAGGGAACGCCGAAGGTCGCGTGTCCGCAGCACAAGAAGACGTTCTCGCTGAAGAGCGGCGAGTGCTTGAGCGGCGACTCGCTCAAGATTCGGACTTTCCCCGTCCGTATCGAAGACGGCTACGTCATGGTCGAGCTGCCGAGCGCGCGTGACGTGGACAAGCTGGTCCCCGTGAAGATCAGCGAGCTTGCCTGCCAGCCCGGAGCAGAATGACCATGAAGGCCAATCGCATCCACCTGTTCAGTTTCTCGACGCCGGCCATGCGGGCGTTCCACGTGTCGTGGCTGGCGTTTTTTCTGTGTTTCTTCGGCTGGTTCGGCGTCGCGCCGCTCATGCCCGTCATTCGCAGTGAGCTCCACCTCACGAAGGCGCAGGTGGGTAACATCGTGATCGCGTCCGTGGCGGCGACCGTCTTCGCACGCCTGTTCGTCGGCTGGCTCTGCGACCGCTTCGGACCGCGTCGCGTGTACGCCGGGCTGCTCGTCGTCGGCGCGCTGCCCGTCATGGGCATCGGGCTCGCGCACGACTACACGTCGTTCTTGATCTTCCGGCTCGCCATCGGCGCCGTCGGAGCGTCGTTCGTCGTGACCCAGTACCACACGTGCGCCATGTTCGCGCCCAACGTGGTGGGGACCGCGAACGCGACGGCCGCGGGCTGGGGCAACCTCGGGGGCGGCGTGACGCAAATCGTCATGCCGCTCGTCTTCGCGGGGTTCATGCAGCTCGGGCTGCCGCAAGCGAGCGCCTGGCGCGCGGCGATGGTGGTGCCCGGCGTGCTGATGCTGCTCGCTGCGGTCGCCTACCTCACGCTCACGCAGGACGGCCCAGACGGCAACCGCGTTGCCGCTGAACCCGGGAAGAAGACCGAGAACGTCTTTTTGAAGGCGTTCTCCGATCCGCGCACGTGGGTGCTCGGCCTCGCTTACGGCGCCTGCTTCGGCGTCGAGCTCACGGTGCACAACGTCGCGGCCCTTTATTTCACCGACCGCTTCGGCCTCGGCCTGAAAGCGGCGGGCCTCGTGGCAGGCTCGTTCGGCCTGCTCGCGCTCTTCGCTCGCGCGCTCGGCGGCATCACGGGCGATCGCGTCGGATTGCGTTTCGGGCTCAAGGGGCGTGTCGCCACGCTCGCGAGCGTGCTCGCGGCCGAAGGGATCCTGTTGATTGTCTTCTCGCGCATGAGCGTGCTGCCCCTCGCCGTCCTGACGCTGATTCTCTTCGGGCTCTTCACGCACATGTCTGCCGGCGCCACGTACGCCGTCACGCCGTTCGTGAAGCGCGACGCCGTCGGCGCGGTCGCCGGGATCGTGGGCGCGGGCGGCAATGTCGGGGCCGTGCTCGCGGGCTTTCTGTTCCGCTCGGACGGGTTCCCCCCGCAATCGGGGTTCCTCGTGCTCGGCATCGCCGTGCTCGCGGCCGCGGCGCTCGTGACCCTGGTGCGCTTCGGGGCCGAGGACGAAGCGGCGACGCGGAGCGAGCTCGAGCGCGCGAAGCGCGATGAGCGCCTGCCCTCGACCCCGGTCGCCGCGGAGTGAGCCCGCCCTTCCTCGGACCGTTCCGCGCATGACACTCGACGCCTCAATCGTCCTTCCCAAGCCCGCGGGTCGTCGTCGCGAGCCGCTGCGGTTGCCGCTCGTGCAGCATTATTTGCGCGAGCAGCAACGCCTCACGGCCGTCGAGCGCTTCTCCCAGCGCCACGAGGCGAGCGCGCTCGCACCCGACGCGCGCTACTACCGCGATCTCCTGCCGCTCGAGCAGCCCGGGCCCGGCCAACAGCTCGCGTTTCAGGTCGATCTCGACGCGTGCAGCGGGTGTAAGGCCTGCGTCACGGCCTGCCACCAGCTGAACGGCCTCGACGACGACGAGGGCGAGACCTGGCGCAGCGTGGGACTTTTGCACGGGGGCACGCCGGACGCGCCCGTGCAGCAGACCGTGACGACGGCCTGTCACCACTGCGTCGACCCGGCCTGCATGAAGGGCTGCCCCGTCGGCGCGTACGAGAAAGATCCCGTGACGGGGATCGTCAAGCATTTGGACGATCAGTGCATCGGCTGCCAGTACTGCACGCTCACGTGCCCGTACGAGGTGCCTCAATACAGCAAGAAGCGCGGCATCGTGCGCAAGTGCGACATGTGCAGCGACCGCCTGAAGGAGGGCGAGCCCCCGGCCTGCGTGCAAGCCTGCCCGAACGAAGCGATCGCGATCCGCATCGTCGAGACGAAGCGCGTGCTCGAAGACGCGCAAGGCGAGGCCTTCTTGCCGGGGGCGCCTTCGCCCACGATCACGGTACCGACGACGACGTACAAGAGCCGCCGGCCGCTGCCGCGCAACGTGCTCCCCGCCGATTTCCATCGGGTGCGTAGCGCGCACCGCCACACGCCGCTCGTCTTCTTGCTCGTGCTCACGCAGCTCTCCGTCGGCGCGTTCGTCACCGACCTCGTGCTCGGGCGCTTCGGCGGGTACGCAACGCTCGGCGTCGCGCGCCCCTACCAGTCGCTGCTGGCGCTCGTGATGGGTCTCTTGGCGCTCGGCGCGAGCGTGTTTCACCTCGGCAGACCCAAGTACGCCTTCCGTGCCGTGCTCGGCATTCGCACGTCGTGGATGAGCCGTGAATGCGCCGCCTTCGGACTATTCGCGGGTAGTGCCGTCGCCTACGCGTCGCTCTTCTGGGTGGAGGCGCTCGTGAGCCGTTTGGGCTTGCCCGAGCCGCCAGCGGCGCTGCTCGACACGGGGCGCTCGCTGCTCGCGCTCGTCGTCGCCGGGAGCGGCGTGCTCGGCGTGCTCTGCTCGATGATGCTCTACAAAGTGACGGCGCGGCGCTGGTGGAGCGCGGCGCGCACGAGCGGGCGCTTCTTCCTGACGGCCGCCGTGCTCGGCATCGCGACGACGAACGTGGCGCTCACGCTCGCTTCGCTGCTCGAAGGTCGCGATTCGGCCGTGCGCGCCACGGCGTTCGGCCTGTTCCGGCCGCTCGCGCTCGCGGCGGGGCTGAAGCTCGCGCTCGACGCGGAAATTTTCGTCCACTTGAAAGACCGGGGCCTCGGCGAGCTGCGCCGCACGGCGCTGCTGCTCGTGGGCGAGCTGAAGCTCTATGCGCTCGCGCGGCTCGGCTTCGGCGCCGCGGCAATCGCCCTCATCCTATCCGTGGCCGCGAGTCCCGGCATCGAAGCGGAAGCGCAGCTCGCCTGGTCGCTCGCGGCGTGGGCTTTGTTGCTCGGCGGAGAAATCGCCGAGCGCGTCTTGTTCTTCAGCGCTCAGAGCGCGCCAAAGATGCCGGGAGCCGTCGGCCCGTGAAGACGCCGCCGCGACTCGTGCAAGGGGCGCTCGAGCTCCTCCACCAGCGTCAGGGGCCGCTCACGGCCGAGCTCGTGCGCGAGCCCGCCGGGTTCGGCATCGGCCAGGTGCCGGCCTCGAAGAAGCCGGACGCCACCACCACGGCGGTCTGCGGCTTCTGCTCGACCGGTTGCGGTCTGGAGCTCCACCTCCAGAACGGCGAGGCCGTCGGTCTCTCGCCGGCGCGTGACTATTCCGTGAACTTCGGCATGGCCTGTCCGAAGGGCTGGGAGGCGCTCGCGCCGCTCCGCGCCAAGGACCGCGCGACGACCCCGCTCATCCGCAACGAGCGCGGCACGCTCGTTCCGATCGCGTGGGACAGCGCGCTCGAAGCCTTCGTGCGGCGCATGAAGGCGATTCAGGAAAAGCACGGTCCCGACGCCGTGGCCTGGCTCGGGACCGGACAAATCCCGACCGAGGAGCTTGCGCTGCTGGGGTCGTTCGCCAAGTTCGGCATGGGCCTCGTCCACGGAGACGGCAACACGCGCCAGTGCATGGCGACCGCCGTCGTCGCTTACAAGCAGGCGTTCGGCTTCGACGCGCCGCCGTACACGTACGAGGACTTCGAGCAGTCCGATGTCATCGTGCTCGTCGGCTCGAACTTGTGCATCGCGCACCCCATTTTATGGGAGCACGTCTGCAGGAACCCGCACGGCCCGGAGATCGTCGTCATCGATCCGCGCCGCACCGAGACGGCGATGAACGCGACGCTGCACCTGCCGCTCGCGCCCAAATCGGACCTCACGCTTTTTTACGCGGTCACTCAGCACCTCATCTCGCGGGGCTGGATCGACCGCGCGTACATCGACGCGCACACGAACGGCTTCGAGGAGCTCGCTCGGCACGTCGCTCCCTACACGTTGGCGCGCGCCGCCGAAGCGACGGGCCTCGGCGTCGATTCCATCGCGCGTCTCGCTCAGCTGATCGGCACCGGCAAGCGCGTGAGCCTCTGGTGGACGATGGGCGTGAACCAGAGCCACGAAGGCGTGCGCATCGCCCAATCGCTCATCAACCTGGCGCTCATCACGGGCAACATGGGGCGGCCCGGCACGGGCGCGAATTCCATCACGGGTCAGTGCAACGCCATGGGCTCGCGGCTCTTCAGCAACACGACGAACCTGCTCGGCGGTCGCGATTTCACGAACGCCGACCACCGCGCGGCGGTCGCGGGAATTCTGGGCATCCCTCTCGAGCGCATCCCCGATCGTCCTAGCCTCGCCTACGACCAGATCATGGAGGGCATCCTGCGGGGCAAGATCAAGGGCCTGTGGATCGTCGCGACCAACACGGCACACTCGTGGATCAATCAGGCCGACGCCGCGGAGGTGCTCTCCCGCCTGGAGTTCTTGGTCGTGCAGGATATGTACACGACGACGGAAACGGTGCGCTTCGCGCATTTGTTGCTGCCGGCGGCCGGCTGGGGCGAAAAAGAGGGCACCTTCATCAACTCGGAGCGTCGCATCGGCCTCTTGAAGAAGGTCGCGCGCGCGCCCGGCGAGGCGCTGGCCGATTTTTCCATTTTCAAGCTCTTGGCGGAGGCGTGGGGCGTGGGCGACCTGTTCCGGCGCTTCGCCGACCCGGAGGCCACGTTCCAGCTCATGAAGGAGCTCTCGCGCGGGCAGCCGTGCGACATCACCGGCATCACGGACTACGCGCTGCTCGACGACCGGCGCGGCGTGCAATGGCCGCTGCGCGAGGGGGAGCGCGTCGTCGTGCAGAGTCAGCGGCGGCTCTTCGTCGATGGTCAGTTCTTTCACCCGGACGGCCGCGCGCGCCTGATCGTGGACGAGCCGCGACCGGTGCTGGAAGCGACGAGCGCCGACTACCCATTCATCCTGCTCACGGGCCGCGGCTCCTCGAGCCAGTGGCACACGCAGACGCGAACCGAGAAATCGCCGGTGCTACGGCGCCTGTATCCGAACGAGCCGTACGTGGAGTTGAGCCCGACCGACGCAGAACGCCTCGCTATCGAACCCGGCGCGTGGGTGATCGTCGAATCGCGCCGCGGCAAGCTCCGAGCCCGCGCTCACCCGACGCACGTCGTGCGTCCCGGCCAGCTGTTCGTGCCGATGCACTACGCGAAGGCCAATCAGCTGACGTTCCCCGCCTTCGACCCGCATTCTCGCCAGCCTTCGTACAAGCACTGCGCCGTGCGCCTCCGGCCCGTCGAGGCCGCCGACCAGGTGCTGTAACGACGCGAGCGGGCGGGCCGGGCTAAGCTACTGCCGCCCGCATGCCAGCCTCCGCTTCCACTTCGTCGCGCACTGCCAAGCGCGGTCCGCGCGTCGCCTTCGTCGCGGCGTACATGAACAACGCCTACGAGTGGGACGTTTGGCGGGGCGCCCGAGCCGCGATCGAGCATGCCGGGGGGACGATCATCGGCTTCGCCGGCGCCGGCATCGACGATCCGGAGCGCGAGCACCAGGCGCGCAGTGCGGTGTTCGAGCTGATCCACGCGACGAACGTGGACGCCGTGCTCTGCCTTTCGAGTGTGGTCGGGCAGCACGCCGGCGTCGCGCGCACCGAGCAATGGCTCACGGAGAAGGGCTTGCCGGTGTGCAGCATCGGACCGGCCGAGCAGCTGCCGAGCGTCAGCGTCGACGACGCGACGGGCATTCGCCAGCTCATGGCGCACCTCATCGAGCACCACGATCACCGCCGCATCGCGTTCATCAAGGGCACCGAGTCGAACGAGGAAGCGCAGCGGAGGCTCGCGGCGTACTACAAATCGCTCAAAAACCACGGTATCCCCGTCGATCCGCGGCTCGTGTTCGACGGCGATTTCACGGCGGCG